>ERZ835762.42-NODE-42-length-165948-cov-16.052377_pt1 | contig 165948 bp, 124 predicted proteins | sample MGYA00519687_ERZ835762 | MGnify/ENA primary metagenome ERZ835762 (study PRJEB31850, sample SAMEA3708783) | human gut metagenome | biome: human gut; feature: human-associated habitat; material: faeces | place: China | collected 2014 ... | reverse complement strand
CCTCGTCACGCCGATGGTACTGCGTAACAGTGGAAGAGTAGGTAGCCGCCGTCTTAGGTGAAAGGAGTCAGTCGAAAGATTGGCTCCTTTTTTTGGTATATACACCGGCCGTTGTAGAGATGTGGCACGCTACGTCTTTACAAAGAGGGAACGTGGATAGATTAGTCGTTTATTTCTTTAGCTAGAGATTCCCGTAGTTTTCGGACTGCCGTGGCGATGTGGGCTTCTAATGTCTTTACTGATATTTCTAGGATATTTGCCGCATCCTTATATTTCATCTTATCTTCACGGATCAGTTTAAAAGCCATCTTGCATTTATCCGGGAGTGTATTGATCGCCTCATTTAAATGATCGATGCATTCTTTGGAAATAAGTTCTTCCTCGGGCGTAGTATCGGTATGCGCAAATAAATCGATCGTATTCTCATCGATCTGGACTTTCTCCATATGCTGTGTCCGGTATAGGCTGATGGCTTTGTGGCGGGCTATGCCATAGATATAAGAATCGAAGTTAGAGATCTCCGGTAATGACTTTCTATTATTCCAAAGACTTAGAAATGTATCAGAGACAATTTCCTCAGCTTCTACAGAGGAAGGCACATAAAGGGATGTAAACCGCATTAGCCTCTGAAAATAGGCTAAATAAAGCGATTTAAAAGCAGTTTGAGAATCGGATAGCGCGATTTCACAGACCCATTGCATTATTTCTTTGGAGTGTTTTTCCAAGTAACTAGAATCTTGTTAACTTATTTCCCTTCTAAATATATAGTCGCAAATGTATATAAAAACCCTTAGTGGATCTCTCTCTTAAAAGAGAAATACTTGATGTTAATTTCAACCTAATTTCATATCTGGTTGTTTTTGAATCTAATCCGCAGGTTGTAACATCATTGTAATATGTATGTAACGGATGCGAAATAATTGTTTCAGAACTTTGCGCAAGAATTATAACAATCAGTATGGAAACATTTTATTTGTTCTTGGTCATATTTTTGTTTGTATTGGCCATCGTAGATTTATCGGTCGGTGTTAGTAATGATGCCGTGAATTTCTTGAATTCAGCTATCGGCGCGAGAGCCGCATCCTTTAAAGTTATTATCGCTATCGCTGCTGTGGGAGTCTTTGTCGGAGCGGCGTTATCCAATGGTATGATGGATATCGCCCGGCATGGTATTTATCAACCCCAGCATTTTTATTTCTCGGAGATCATGTGTATCCTTGCGGCCGTTATGCTTACGGATGTGGTGCTACTGGATATTTTTAACTCGTTAGGTATGCCGACCTCGACAACGGTTTCCATGGTGTTTGAGTTGGTGGGTGGAACGGTAGCGATCGCTTTGGTAAAGATCGCTAGTTCTTCAGGCGCTTTGCAATTGGGGGATCTGCTGAATACCGAAAAGGCTTTTACCGTGATTCTGGGTATCTTTCTTTCTGTGGCGATCGCTTTTTTCTTTGGTGTGATCGTGCAGTATCTGTCCCGGATCTTGTTCTCGTTTAATTATAAGAAAAGCTCTAAATATTTTATTGGTCTGTTCGGAGGTTTAGCGGCCACTTCCATCATTTACTTTATGCTGATAAAGGGATTGAAGACAAGTTCTTTTATGACGGGTGAGTTCAAGGATATGGTGTATGCCAATACGGGGATGATCGTTTTGGGATGTATGGTATTTTTTACGATCTTGATGCAGGTATTGCATTGGTTGAAGGTGAATGTATTCAAGGTAGTCATTTTGATGGGTACGTTTGCCTTGGCGTTGGCTTTTGCCGGGAATGACTTGGTGAACTTTATCGGAGTCCCCTTGGCTGGCTATTCCTCTTATATGGACTTGATGGCGCAGGGAGGGACCACTACCACGGATACATTTTTGATGACCTCCTTGTTGGGACCGGCCCAGACACCTTGGTATTTCTTGGTGGGTTCCGGGGTCGTGATGGTAATCGCCTTGGCTACCTCCAAAAAGGCTCAGAACGTGGTGAAGACTTCCTTGGATCTGTCTCGTCAATCGGATGGAGAGGAGTCTTTCGGTACATCGCCTGTCGCACGGGTATTGGTACGGAATTGCAGTAATATATCCGCTACGATATTAAGTATCGTGCCCACTCCGGTTAAGAACTGGATTGATAGCCGTTTCAACCAAAGCGAGATGATCATGGATGACAAGGCTAGCTTCGACTTGGTACGTGCCTCGGTGAACGTGGTTTTGTCCGGATTGCTGATCGCTTTGGGAACCTCCTTGAAATTGCCTTTATCTACGACGTATGTGGCTTTCATGGTCGCTATGGGTACTTCGTTGGCAGACCGTGCTTGGGGGCGTGAGAGCGCCGTATATCGCATCACAGGCGTATTGTCCGTGATAGGTGGTTGGTTCATTACGGCAGGGGCTGCTTTTACGATCTGTTTCATCGTCGCTCTTTTGATTTATTGGGGAGGTATTCCAGCTTTGGTCGCTATGATTGGTTTGGCGATCTATTCGTTGGTTCGTAGCCACTTCGCTTATAAGGCTAAATTGCGGAAAGAGGCATTGAAGGAGGAGGTGAATTCTACGGTGTCTAAACTTCGTAAGGCTACGGATACCCGTGAGGCTTTGGCACTGTTCCGCGAGCATAGCCGTGAGGAATTACAATCCGATCTGGATTTTACGGCGGAAGTATTCGGTAAGGCGGTAAATGGATTCATGAATGAGAACCTCCGTGAGTTGCGCAAGGTCTTGACTGCCGTGGAGGAGAAGAAGATTCACTTGAAGCAAGTGAAACGTGTCGGTACGCTTGGCGTTACCCAATTGGATCACGATATCGCCGTGGAGAAGGGGCTTTATTATTATCAAGGAAATGACTTCGCCAGCGAGATCATATTCAGTATCCGTCGCTTAGCAGAACCGATGAAAGATCATATCGATAATAATTTCAGCCCGTTGAGTCCGGTACAGAAAGATGATTTTGGTAAGGTATCTGAACAAATCATCTCCTTCTTGAGAAATTGCGCTACTATGATCCGTAAAAACGATTATATTGGTTTTGAGGAGCTGATCGCTGAGTCGATTACCTTGATGAACCAACTTACCGCCTTGAAGAAAGGGGAGTTGAAGCGTATCCAAGGGCAGTCCGGCAGCACGAAGGTGAGCATGGTTTATTTGAACATGGTACAAGAGGCCCAGAACGTGGTTTCTTTTACGGCGAACCTTTTGAAGGTGAGCAGGAAGTTCCAGAAGGAATAATCAGTCTCTATTCTATTGGGATGGTGGGAGACGGGGCATGCCCCGTCTCTACTGGTTTATAGGGTTAGCATCTTCTTTTCTTTGACTAAATCACTCTCGTCCATCCGCAGGGATGGGACTGTACACATCTTGATAAAATCTCCTGTTTGGCAAGTATAATCATAGTAGGCCTGTTGTTCCGGGGTAAAATCTTCTTTATCGATCAGTCCGCTTTTCCGGCTCATGAATTCATCGATCTCCGTGCTTTCTGATTCCTTGATAAGAAGGATTCGGCGGGCAATCGGGTTACGATTATAATCCTGCCCGATGTATAATCCTCGTAATTGGCGGGGATTCTTGAAAAATGGTATTTGCAGGTATATCGTTACCATCGTGAATTGGGGCGCTTGGTTCTCGTTCAGCATGCAATGGAAATTCTGAGGATCGGGCATGATCCCGAATCCCCATTGAGCCTCTCCATAAGCGCTGATCCGCCCTACACGGACTTGATTATCCGAGGGGGAGAGTAGGAAGGGTTCCATCTTGAGGCAGTCCGAGGAGGAAGAAAGGCTGTAACTGGTATAGATTCCTTTGAAAGCCTCTATTTTAGAGGCGGAGAGCCGTGTCTCCTCCATCAATTGCTTGGCGAAAGGATTATCTTTTAGGCTATCCGGTTCGGCGAGCTCCATCTGGTCTAGGCGAAGGATCATCTCCTCTATATGGGAAAGCAAACGTTTTTTCGACACGTTATTCACTAGGGCGAGCGCCGAGTCCAGCGCTTCTTCCGGCGGGTAACTCTTGATGCCCTCGAAATAATTCGGCAATACGGTCGTATATAGGGAGGACAATATGCTGGGAGCCATATCGATCCAGTCGGCTATCTCTTTCATCTTAACCCCATTGCTTCGTAGATATTCGATCTTTCGGTAGAATTCTTGAAGATTGTTCATGTGTTTATATTCTTGATTTACCTTACAAAATAAGAGGACATATGTTGCGTTTCCGTTTCATGAATGTTACATAAATATTTCTTTATAATTTATTGATTCCTAGTTGGGTATTAATAATATACATTCATGGGTTCAGTAATATGTCTGTAACATGGCGGCTGTACTTTTGCCTTCGAAAATAAAACGACAGAAGATTATGGACACTGCGATACAGAGCAATAAAACATCCCGGAAACGGATTTCCGATCTCCTTTTCATCCTATGGGCCGGAGGGGCCGCCTTGCTTTCTTATTCCTTGGTATATATGTTGCGTAAGCCGTATACGGCTGCCGCTTTCGAGGATCTGGAGGTATTCAATATGGACTATAAGGTGGCGGTCACGATCGTGCAGATATTGGGATACGTGGTGTCGAAGTTCATGGGAATTAAGTTGATATCGGAGTTGCGGCGGGAAGAGCGTTTGCGGTTCATCTTGATGTCCGTGGTGATGGCGGAACTTTCGTTGGTATTCTTCGGGTTGCTCTCGGCTCCTTATAATATAGCGGCGATGTTCTTGAACGGGCTTTCGCTGGGATGTATGTGGGGGATTATTTTCAGCTTTATAGAAGGACGTAGGATGACGGATGTCCTCGCTAGTTTGTTGGGCGTAAGTATGGTGATCAGTTCCGGTACAGCGAAGTCTGTCGGCTTGTACGTGATGGATATATGGCAGGTCAGCGAGTTCTGGATGCCGGCTTTGATCGGGGCGGTGGCATTGCCTTTGCTAGCCTTGTTGGGATATGCGCTAAACCGGCTTCCACAACCTACGGAGGAGGATATCGCCTTGAAGTCGGAGCGGGAGACCTTGAACGGGCGGCAGCGTTGGGAGCTTTTCAAGAACTTCATGCCTTTCTTGACGATGCTTTTCGTGGCGAATATAGCGATCGTGGTGTTACGGGATATCAAGGAGGACTTCTTGGTGAATATCATTGATATGTCCGGTTACTCACCTTGGTTGTTCACGCAAATAGATAGCGTGGTGACCTTGACTATCTTGGCGATCTTTGGTTTGATGGTGCTCGTGAAAGATAATTTTAAGGCGCTTTCAGTCCTGTACGGTTTGATTATTACGGGCATGATGGTCATGGCGTTCGTGTCGTTCGGGCAGGAGCGGATGGGATTGAGTCCGGTGACATGGCTTTTCTTGCAGAGCCTCTGCCTGTATATGGCTTACTTAACCTTCCAGACGATTTTCTTCGATCGCTTCATCGCTTGTTTCAAGATACGGGGAAACGTCGGTTTCTTTATTGTCTTAACAGATTTTCTGGGGTACACGGGTACGATACTGGTATTGGTGCTAAAGGAATTCGTGGGTACGAGATTGGATTGGGCAGTATTTTATAACCAACTTGCCGGATATGTAGGGATCTTTTGCTGTGCCACTTTTGTCGCTTCCTTCGTATATTTGCGGCAACGCTATCGCAAGGAGACCGCTTTATGTGGCTGCGAGGAAATAGCAACTCTTGAGCCTACCGAAAACAATGTCCTTACGATCGCTTAAACAAGAAAATTATTAAATACGATACATACAGAATATGAAGAAGATTTCAGGTGTCATTATGGATTGGGCCGGTACGGCCGTGGATTATGGATGCTTCGCTCCGTTGAACGCTTTCCTCAAGGTATTCTCGGAAGAGAAAGGGATTGATATCACTTACCGGCAGGCCCGTGAGCCGATGGGTCTCTTGAAGATCGATCATATCAAGGCGATCTTGAGTATGCCGGAGGTGAACGAGAAGTTCCGTGCCTTGTATAAGAGGGACTGGAACAAGAGGGACGTGGATGAGATGTACACTAGTTTCGAGAAACATTTGTTCGCTTCCTTGAAGGATTTCACCACTCCGATACCGGGAGTCTTGGAGACGATGGCGATGCTTCGCGAGCAAGGTATAAAGATCGGCTCTACGACCGGGTACACGGCGAAGATGATGGAGATTGTCCGTCCCGGAGCCGAGGCCAAAGGATATAGGGTAGATAATCTGGTGACACCGAACGAGGTCCCGGCCGGTCGCCCCGCTCCGTATATGATCTATAAGAATATGATCGATTTGGCGATTCCTTCCGTAGATCAAGTGGTGAAGGTAGGAGATACGATCGCTGATATTAAGGAGGGCGTGAACGCCAAGGTATGGAGCGTCGGTATCGTGACCGGTAGCAACGAGATGGGCGTGAGCGAGGAGGAATATAACAGCCGTCCGGCGGAAGAATGGGAATCTCTGAAGAAAGAGGTGCGTGAGCGTATGTTGGCGGCGGGGGCTCATTTCGTCTTGGATACGATCGCCGAGCTGCCTGCTTGCATTGAGAAGATTAACAACAGGGATCAAGCCTGATAACCGAATAAAATAAAACAATCATATGAGAAACTATTTATTATTGACACCGGGTCCGTTGAGTACGTCGCAGACGGTACGTGAGGCCATGCTTCAGGATTGGTGTACGTGGGATAAGGATTATAACGAGGGTATCGTTACCCCGATCCGTAAAGGCTTGCTGGCGATAGCGGGACTGGACGGGGATGCGTACACCAGTGTCCTGCTGCAAGGTAGCGGAACGTATTGTGTGGAGGCTACGATCGGGGCCACCGTGCGTCCGGAGGATAAATTGTTGATCCTCGCTAATGGCGCTTATGGCAAACGTATGGCGCAGATCGCCGATTATTATCATATCAATTACGTACTGGTCTCTTTGCATGAGACGGAACTGGTAACCGGCGAGGTAGCCCGACGTGCCTTGGAGGAGCATCCCGGTATCACGCATCTCTCAATGGTACATAGCGAGACCACGACCGGTTTGTTGAATCCGATTGAGGAGGTAGCCGAGGTGATCAAGGGCCGGGGGATTACCTTTATCGTGGATGCGATGAGCAGCTTTGGCGGTGTCCCTATCGACGTGAAAGGTTTAGGTATCGACTTCTTGGTCAGTAGTGCGAACAAATGTATTCAAGGAGTTCCCGGCTTCGGCTTTATCCTCGCCCAAAAAGATAAATTGATGGCGACGAAGGGGAATGCCCGCTCGCTTTCCTTAGATATCTATGCCCAGTGGGAAGCGATGGAGAAAGGGGGAGGCAAATGGCGTTTCACGTCTCCGACGCACGTGGTTCACGCTTTCTACCAAGCGATGAAGGAATTGAACGAGGAAGGCGGTATCACGGCTCGTTATAAGAGATATCAAGAGAATCACCGAGTATTGGTGGAAGGTATGCGTGGATTGGGCTTTAAGACGTTACTGTCCGATAACGCGCAAGGACCTATTATCACTTCGTTCTTATATCCCTCTGCGGATTTCGATTTCGCCTCGTTCTACGTGCGGCTAAAGGAGAAAGGCTTCGTGATCTATCCGGGTAAGATCTCGGATGCGGATACATTCCGTATCGGTAATATCGGAGATATCTTCCCGAAAGATATGGAAGCCTTGATACAAGCGATTAAAGAGATCCGGTAATCGATGCCCGTAACGTAACGAGTCCTTCGGGGCCCATATTGAACAGCAAATCAGCAATACTCAGATTGGGGAGGAATCCGAATTTCTCCCGGAATACTTGATAATAAGGTTCCGGGCGGAAGGCGGGATCTTCCCCTTCGTGTTTCGGGCGGATCGTTTCCCGGAAATCGTTGGCTACCTCCGGTTCATAATGGTCGGTGTAGACGACTGCGGGTTGCATATCCAACAGGTCACAGACTAGACGGCGCAGTTCCTCGTTGAAGTCGAGGAGGAACTCGTATTTCTTTTCGTAGAAAGGAGCGAAGTCATCGGCATAATACTCGAAAAACGGACTCATATTGTAGGCCGATACCAAAGCGTTCCAGTGTAGGTGCCGCCAGTTTCCGTGGTCGGAGATACGGATGTCCTTGGTCTGGCATTTCAAGGTATCCGGCTTGACGATGGGGATGGATAGGGAGAGTGGGCCGTTCGCGGCGGCGATGGAACAACGGTTACGATAGGTTTGCTTCACGTAATTCTCGGCGGTCTCGATACGGACCTCCGGGTATTGGAGCATCTTACAATATTGTTGTATGGGGCCTAGATAGGCGGTCGCTATATATACAGGTCGCATGATTAATGAACGGGTTTAAAGATTCGTTGTTTGTCGGGGCTGTACCAGCAGAGCCAAGCGTTGCCGACGATATGGTCGGCCGGTATGAAACCGAGATGGCGGGAATCTACCGCCTCGTTGGTATTATCGGACAGTACCCAATAGTAGTCTTGTTGGAAAAAGAAGAAATTAGTCTCCCGCCCGTCCAGATATAACTTTCCGTCACGGAAGGAAGCTTTACCATCCGTCTCCCGCATGATGATCTCCTTGCAGGCGGTGAGCGAGGCGGCGTCCAGCGGGTAAGCCCGGTCTTTCCGGGGGACGATCAACATGTATTCTTGCATTTGTTCCCCGATAAAATGACGGTTTATGGCGTCGGGCAATTCCTCCCTCAATTGATATTCCTCGAAAGCCGTGAGGCTGAGCATACAGCCGAAACTTTCCTGCCTGAAATCCCTAAGTGGGATGTCCAACTTCTCTAACGTCTCCAAGAACGTCTCCTTGGCGCTCAGTGTTATGAAATAGGAACAGAGGGAGCGAGGAGAGCGGGGGATTTTATGCCCGTTTATCGTATATCCGTCCATGCTGACCCGGATCGTATCGCCCGGCATACCGATGCAGCGGCTGATGAATAAGGGAGCATCCGCTGAATCCCGCGAGAGCGGGCTGGTAAAAAGCACGACCTTGCCCCGGACGGGCTTATTCTTCCCCGGTATTTTATTGACTAGGATATAATCCCCTTTATGCAAAGCCTCTTCCATAGAGTCCGTGGAGATGCGATAGGACTCTATGCAGAAAAGGCGTATGAGCATGACGATCCCCGCGGCTAGTGCGAAAGCTGCCAGCCATTTCATGAGAACTATCAGGAATCGTTGGATTGTCATAATACGAAGTTTTCACCTCTTAATCCGGATGAACCCAACGGAACAGGCGGTTCCAACGGATACCACCGTCGAACAGGCTGCGATCCTTGTCCAAGGATAGCCAAACCAAGATCGGCTTGCCGACAATGTGATCCTCGGGTACGAAACCCCATGAGCGGCTATCCGCGCTATTATGGCGGTTATCGCCCATCATCCAGTAATAATCGTATTTAAACGTATAGGAAGTCTCGGGCTTGCCGTTGATGTAGACCTTGCCGTCCTTCACTTCCAAGGTGTTGTTCTCGTAATTCTTGATACAACGGCTGTACAACGCAAGATTACGTTCGTCCAACGGGATGGTAGCCCCTTTCTTCGGGATCCAAAGCGGCCCGAAGTTATCGCGGGTCCAGCCAGTATTGTATCCGACCGGATAGGTGGGGCCGCCCAACGTCTCCGGCTCGATGATAACCTTCTTCACGGTAGGTAACTTCTCCGCTATCGCCAAGGCCTTTTTCGTGAGCGGCAGGCGATATACCGGGTTGTACTGTCCGTTCGCATTAGGCGTAAAGCCTAGGTATGACAATAGGTTTTGGTAATAACCGCCGCTGGAGGCCAGCATACGGTCATCCTTGCTTACGTCCATCAAACGGAATTGCTCCTCTGTGATCGGGGAGCCGTCTGTTTCGATGAAGTAGTTGAACTGCATATCTTTCGGGTTCTCGGCGGGTTTACCGTCTATGTACACTTGGTTGTCTATGAGTTGGAGCGTATCACCCGGCATACCGATACAACGCTTCACGTAATTCTCCCGTTTGTCGACCGGGCGGTACATAACCTCGCCGAACGTGGCCTTATCCAATAAGATACGTTCCCGTCCGTACTCCTCGACCAAGGAGTAGTAATCCGGGTTTTGCACTTTCACGGCGATCGTGTCGCCTGCGGGGAAGTTGAACACTACGATATCATTACGTTTCACGTGGCCCAAACCTTTCACCCGTTTGTAGCCCCATTCCGGCCAATCCAGATACGATTTACAGTTTAAGATAGGCAACGTATTTTGTACCAACGGGAAGGAGATCGGAGTGTTCGGTACGCGAGGGCCGTAACTTAATTTGCTGACGAACAGGTAATCTCCTACCAGCAAGGATTTCTCTAGGGAAGAACTCGGTATCTGATAGTTCTGGAAGACGAACAAATTGATGAAATAAACGGCTACCAGCGCGAATACGATATCGTCCACCCATTCCAATACGTTGCGTACCGTCGGGTTCTTAGACCGTTTCCAAGCTCCCCAAGGGATGTAGTGCGTCAAGAATATATCGACTAGGACGATTAATCCCAGCAGTAACCATAAGTTTTGCATCCAGATAGCGAACAACGTGTATAATACGGCCGCTATACTAAACTTGATCCATTGTTTTTTCGTGAACTTCTTCATCTTTTAGCTGATACGTTTAGAATTTGAATAAGTCATTCATGCCTAGGAAACCTTTCTTTCCGGCGGTAAACTCAGCGGCTACCACTGCGCCTAAGGCAAATCCGGCACGGCTCTTGGCATCATGCTTGATACTGATCGTATCCACGTCCGACTCATACGTGATCTCGTGGATACCCGGAACCTCACCCTCACGGATGGCGTGGATTGGTAGGTCGGTCGCGCTCTCGGCGTTCTCTAAGGTCCAGCGGTCTTTACGATCGATGTTTTCCAAGATTCCTTCGGCCAACGTGATAGCCGTTCCACTGGGTGCGTCCAGCTTGTGGATATGGTGGACTTCCGTCATCTTAACGTCGTAGGAGGGGAAGTTGTTCATGATTTTCGCCAGATACTTGTTCATGGCGAAGAAGATATTTACGCCGATGCTGAAGTTGGAGGCGTAGAAGAAGGTTTTGCCCTCTTTCTCGCATTTCTCCTTGATCTCGCCGATACGGTCCAGCCATCCGGTAGTACCCGATACGACCGGCACGCCTACCTCGAAACATTTCATATAGTTATTGAAAGCGGTAGCCGGGGTAGTAAACTCAATTGCCGCGTCGGCACTCTTGAACGCTTCTGAATATATATCCTCAGCGTTATTGATATCTATGATGGAAACAATTTGATGTCCTCTTTGGATGGCGATCTGCTCGATCGTTTTGCCCATTTTCCCGTAACCTATAAGTGCAATTTTCATACTTTAATTCAATTAATGTCGCAAATATACAGAAAATGAATTACATTTGAATCCAAAATCTTAACTCTGAAAGAATATGGAACGTTTATTACACTATGTTTGGAAATACAAACTCTACGCGAGTACTCCATTGACTACCACCGAGGGGCTTCCTATCACTGTTATCGATCCCGGAATACAAAACACCGACGCCGGTCCCGACTTCTTCAACGCCAAGGTAAAAATCGACGGCACGGTATGGGCGGGAAGCGTGGAGATCCACGAAAAAGCTTCCGATTGGTTGCTGCATCATCATGATTCAGATAAGGCATATGACTCCGTTATCTTGCATGTAACGGGTGTGAATGACGCGTCTATCTGCCGGATGAACGGTGAGCCTATTCCTCAATTGATATTATCCGTTCCGGAACCTGTCCGGAAAAATATCGATTGGTTATTGGTAAGAGAGGTGCCCGTCCCCTGCCTCGAGCGGATTCAAGATGTGGACTCCGTGCATCTGGCCTCATGGATGGATACCTTGCTCAGTGAGCGGCTGGAACGAAAGACAGAGGATATATACCGTCTGCTGGATCAGTACCAAGAGGATTGGAACGAGGTATTCTATATCCTATTGACCCGTAGTTTCGGCTTTGGCGTGAATAGCGACGCTTTCGAGTGGTTGGCGAAAAGCCTCCCCCTGCGATATATCCAAAAGCAAAGGGCTAGCGAGTCGCAAGTAGAGGCGATGCTTTTCGGACAAGCGGGTATGCTCTCGGAAGAGGGCTCCTGCCATTACTACCGTCTGCTGAGGCGGGAATATGAGTTTCTCCGCCATAAGTTCGGCCTCAAGCCTTTGGATGACTCCTTGTTCAAAAGCCTTCGCATCCGTCCGACCAACTTCCCGCATGTGAAGCTGGCGCAACTGTCCGCTATCTGGCATCGGTACGATACGTTGTTCTCGATGATCCTGTCCGCTTCTTCTCCTAAAGAGATCAAGGATTATTTCCGTATCCAACCCTCGGATTATTGGAAGAATCATTATCACTTCCAATACGCCTCGGTGCAAAAAGATAAAATGATCGGGGAGAATGCCTTGAATATCCTGTTAATAAATACGGTAGTCCCTCTGCTATTCGCTTACGGCGGTCGAAATAAACTTCCTGAGTATTGCCTGCGTGCGACCCGCCTCTTGGAGAGTATCCCGCCGGAACGCAATCATATCGTAACCGCTTTCGCTCGATCCGGTATCGAAGTCCATAACGCTGGTGATACGCAATCACTCATCCAGTTAAAACGAGAATATTGCGAGAAGCGAAAGTGTTTGTATTGCCGGATTGGGTTCAGGTTGCTAAAACGAAGTGTTAATCCTCCTCGGTAAAAGGAGCTCTTATATACTTGCCGTCTTTATGATTATTGGTGATATAACGTATAATATATCGATCACCTTTCCGGTTGAAAAAAACATACCATGTGGTATGTTTACTGCTTTTTCGTTTGAAAAAGGCGTATTGCAAATCTTTCCCGTATCGGTTGAACCTCATTTCAGCTGTATGGGAGAGGTTATAATGTGGCGCATGAGGTAAAGTGTGGATGAAGTCGAGGATATCATCGATAAGTATGTTTGCGTACTCAATGTATGAATAATAATCTTTCTCAAATAAGGTGTCGGCTAAATCCATCAGATAAGTGATTATTTCTTTAGGGATAATAACTTTTGTGTTATTTTCTTTGTGCGTTTTTTTCATAGAAATGTTTTCTTAGTTCTTGTTTTGCGTATTGTCTGAATTCCTCGATGCTCAATCCTTTGTTCCAATCTCGTTCAAATTCATCAAGGTTACTATCCGATAGGTTTACTCCCAATCGTTGCAATATAGGATTGATCATATCCCCATATTTCTTTAAGTCGATGCGAACGTAGCTGTTGTTCCCTGCCGCATCTTTCTCCAATTCGATACCTGATACTTCTGACATAGTTGCTCTATTTATTTGGTTATACTTCCATCTATCGCGAAGATACTGTTTTTAATTAGGTATCTGCCTTATTTCGGGTGTTTTATTTTACAATAAGTTCGATGTGAATTACCGTTTTGTAAGAGATTGATAACCAGACTCGAAAAAACACGTACATGTTTTTTGGAAAAGTCGTACGTGTTTTCCGAAAAACATGTACGTGTTTTCGGGAAAACAAGCTGATGTTTTTTTCCGGATGAGCCGCGATGATATTCTTTAGGAGAGAAAAATGACAATAAGGTGAAGATAATTTATGATAACTCAATTAATTTAGGTGGCCTGTATAGATTAATTAGCGTATATATCCTTATCGTTCACGGGATTTTTCCCTATTTTTGTCCCTCAATTGAAATATGAAGATTGAATGGAAGATAAATACGTAAGAAATAGTTTACGGTTCTTTATAGGGGTACTTCTGCTGGCCGTGCTGTACTCGTGCGCGAATATAGCCTCGCCAAACGGGGGGCCTTATGATGAGGCTCCGCCTAAGTTCGTAAGCAGTACGCCGTTGCCTAACCAGATAAACTATAAGGGAAAGAAGGTGGAGATTATTTTTGATGAGTTGATCCAGATCGATAAGCCTACCGAGAACGTGATCATCACTCCACCCCAAATGGAGCAACCCGTTATCCGGGCGAACGGCCGGAAGGCGGTCATCGAGCTGATGGATACGTTGAAGGAGAATACGACCTATACGATAGACTTTACCAATTCGATCTCCGATAATAATGAGAAGAATGTATTGGAGAATTATTCCTTCGCGTTCTCTACCGGCGAATCCATCGACAGTATGGAGGTGTCCGGAGTCTTGCTGAACGCCGAGAATCTGGAGCCTATGCCGGGTATTACGATCGGCGTGCATACGAATCTGGAGGATTCCGCCTTTACGACGATCCCATTTGTCCGTACTTCCCGTACGAACGACAAGGGAGAGTTTACGATTCGTAATATGGCCCCCGGAACCTATCGGATCTATGCCTTGGAGGATGTGATGCGCTCCTATAAGTACAGTCAGCCCGGGCAGCAGATCGCTTTTTACGATTCTTTGATCGTCCCCGCGTTCGAGTTGACGACCCGTCAGGATACGATTTGGAAAGATAGCTTGACGATCGATACGGTGATGACAGTCGGTTATACCCATTTTATGCCGGACAATATCGAGTTACGCCTGTTTAAGGAGAAAGTAGAGCGTCAATATATGTTGAAGCCGGAGCGTACGGATGAGAAAATACTAACCTTGCGTTTCAATACCTCCTTGGATACTATTCCGGTACCGGTTCCTTTGAATTTCACCCCGGCGGATAGCAATTGGTATTTCTTGCAGACAGCGGAGGAAGGAAAAGCCGTGCATTACTGGTTGACCGATTCTTTGATCTGGAAGCAAGATACGCTGCAAGTGGAGGTGAATTACCTGAAAAGCGATTCCATGAATATACTTCGTCCGCAGACCGATACGGTACAATTTACCGTGCGTCGCCGTCCTGTGGAGAAGAAGAAAAAGAAAAAAGACGATGAGCCGGAACCCATCGAGTTTCTGGGAATGAACGTAAACGCTTCCGGTTCCATCAACCTGTATGATACGGTCGCTGTTACGTTTAGCGAACCGGTAGCGGGGTTAACGAAAGATCATTTTTATCTGGATCAGAAAGTGGATACGCTTTGGGAAGCCGTTGACTTCGATTTCTTCCCGGATACGACGAATTCCTTGAATTTCTTCATCAAGCGCCCGTGGAAATATGGCGAGGAATTCCGTTTGGAAGTAGATTCCGCCACGATATTCAGTGCCTATGGTAAATGGAACGATGTGTATAGCGGGGAATTCAAGATTAAGAAAGAAGATGAGTACGGGCATTTATATATCAATATCGAGGGATCGGATACTACCGCTTTCGTGGAATTATTGAATAGCAGCGACCAGCCGATCCGTAAGGTGAAGGTAAAAGATGGCGGCGTGCTTTTCATGGACTTGAAACCGGATAAATATTATGCCCGTTTAGTATTAGACGTGAATGATAACGGTGTCTGGGATACCGGTAATTACGCCGATAAACGGCAGCCGGAGCTTGTCTTCTATTGCCCGAAGATGTTCAATATCATGCAGAACTGGCAAGTGGAGGAGACTTGGAATATCAAGGCTACACCGATGAAACGGCAGAAACCGATCGATATCACGAAGAATAAACCGAAAGAGCTAACGAAAAAGAAAAGAGATTACAAAAATGAGGGAACACAGTCTTCGTCCAATAGGAACAGCGGTGTGGGCGGCTTGCGCTTCTAAACTGTATATATGCGTTTTCTTTTTGTGTGTAGCGAGTCTTACGTCTTTGCGGGCACAAACGTTGCCGTTATCCCATGGGGAACGGGTGGATTACGATCTTTATTTCAAATGGGGGCTGATCATGTCGAAGGCCGGATTGGCTACCCTTTCCGTGAAAGAATCGGAATACCAAGGAGCGCCGTCATGGCATTATAACCTGTTGTTCCGCTCTGCCGGAGTGATCGAGAAAGTCTTTAGGATGCGTGATACGATGGATTGCCATTACTCAAAGGAGCCTCGGCTCTTGTTCAGCTCGAAGCGCACGAACGAGGGAGACTACTATCTGGTGGATAATCTCCAGTTTGAGTATCAAGGAAGCGGTAGGATCGATATCCACTCGCATCGCCATACATTAAAGGAGACGAAGATCGACACGATGCTAATGGCGAAAGGACGTGTATTCGATATGCTGGGAGCTACGATGTATCTCCGTTCGCTGGATTGGCGGACGATGAGTTATGGTGCGGAGTTCCCTTTCATGATCGCTATCGGCCGGGAGCTCGTGAACGCTCGTTTCCGCTATACGGGACAACAGATCGTCGAGCATAAGGAGGCGAAATTCCGTACCCGTCATTTCTATATCGATATCTACGATGAGGCATTTTCCCAAGCCAAGGAAGCGGCGGAGGTTTGGATCGGTGATGACGAGAACCATATCCCGGTAAAGATCCGGGCGAAACTGAAGATCGGGGCGGCCGAGGTCTATTATAAAGACTCCTATAACCTGCGTGCCCCGCTTACTTGCCGTATCGTGGTGCAGAAGAAATGAAAGCTTTTTAGATAGGCTTGTGTTTCTCGCACCCAGCTCATCACGGAGCTGGGGCGAGAGCTTTTTATATTGATAGGGTAGTTATCGTGATCGTGTAGCATTGATGTAGACAAATATAAAAGATGTTTTATAATAAAGGGGGCTCATAAAGGCAGAGGTTATGACATGTGAATAATTTGTTTATGACATATTGTTTATTTAGATTGATTTATAATGTGTTGCGTATAAGCATAAAAAAGCGAAAGCCTTTGGGAACAAACCCCAAAGGCTTTCGCTTTTTATAGAATTTCTTTTTTAAACCAACGGAGTGAAGGGTAATTCCGTGTCTTTGCGGTAACCTGTACCATTAAAAGTCGCGATTAATTCTCCGGCTTCATTGGTGATACGGACTTCGCAATTCGCCAGTCTCTTATGGCTGAACGCTTCTTTCGCTTCCGCATATAAATATCCCTTACTCTCCGCCTTAAAGAAATTGATGTTTGAGGTAATGGATAATGTCAGGCGTGCGTGGCTATTAGTCGCCGCGGCGAAAGCCAGATCCGCCAACGTGAAGATCGCCCCACCTTGACATACGCCTCCACCATTTAAATGTTCGGGCTTGATGAGCATACGCGCCTTGGCGTAACCGTTGCCCGTTTCTAATAATTCAACGCCCGCAAGCAAGGCGAATTTATCGCCTTGAAGAAATTCATGGATTGTCATAACCTCTTACTATTCGCTTGGTGGATTATTTGCTTAGTTTCCATTCCGCACCATCCTTGGTATCCTTTATCTCGAATCCCATCGCGATTAATTCGTTACGGATCTTGTCGGAGGTAGCCCAGTCTTTATTCGCCTTGGCTTGCTGGCGGATGGATAATAATAAGTCTACGGCCTTGCCAAAAGTCTCATAGCTGTTACCACTGGCGGAAGCCTCGTCTTTCATACCTAGGATGTCGAACAAGAACAAGTGGAATACCTCTTGTAATTCTTTCAGGTCCTCCTCGGTTATGGTAGCCTTACCGTCTTTTATCGAATTGATCGCACGGGCGGCATCGAATAGATGAGAAATCACGATCGGTGAGTTCAAATCGTCATTCATGGCCTCGAAACATTTCTCACGAAGACCTTTCGTGTCTACGGTAGAGGTAGCGGACGGTTTCAACTTCATCAAATGTCCGTATGCCTCCATCAAGCGTGACAAGCCCTTCTCGGCAGCCTGTAAAGCCTCGTTGCTGAAATCAACCGTGCTGCGGTAATGCGCTTGCAGGATGAAGAAACGGATGGTCATGGCGGAATACGCTTGTTGCAAGGAGGGATGATCACCCGTGAAGAATTGCTCCAGTGTGATGAAATTACCTAATGATTTACCCATCTTCTGCCCGTTGATGGTGATCATATTGTTGTGCATCCAATAATGAACCATGTCATCCCCTTGGGAAGCCACGGCTTGCGCGATCTCGCATTCATGGTGCGGGAAGATCAAGTCCATGCCACCCCCGTGGATGTCGAAATGCTCCCCGAGGTATTTCTTGCCCATAGCGGTACATTCGCAGTGCCAACCGGGGAAGCCGTCGCTCCACGGAGACGGCCAACGCATGATATGCTCCGGCTGGGCGCATTTCCAAAGGGCGAAGTCGATGGCGTTATGCTTCTCGTCCTGCCCGTCCAACGCACGGGTCGTATTCAACATATCCTCGATATTGCGACCCGAGAGGATGCCGTATTTATGATCTTTATTATATTTCTCAACGTCGAAATAGACGGAGCCTTGGCTTTCGTAAGCGTAGCCGTTATCCAGAATCTTCTTGACTAACTCGATTTGTTCGATAATATGTCCGGAAGCGTGCGGCTCGATGCTGGGAGGAAGTACGTTCAGCGCATCCATCGCTTGATGATAACGATTGAGGTAATATTGAACCACTTCCATCGGCTCCAACTGTTCTAGCCGTGCCTTCTTGGCGATCTTATCCTCCCCATCATCGGCGTCGTGCTCCAGATGCCCTACATCCGTTATATTACGTACATAACGCACTTTATATCCTAGGTGGGTAAGGTAACGGAATAGCAAGTCGAACGTGATCGCCGGACGTGCGTGTCCCAAGTGGGCGTCACCATAAACCGTGGGGCCACATACGTACATACCTACATGCGGCTCGTGCAGGGGTATGAATTGCTCCTTCTTTCTCGTAAGCGTGTTGTAAATATTCAATGGATGTTCCATATTCTATTATATATTTAGGAATCGCGAACTTACATAAAATCCTTGGTATTATCAAGCTGATCGTGAATAGTCTGTAGTTTTCATAGGCATTCATTGACTCTTGATGACTTCCGACGGATTCTCATTGGCTGCCTTACATACCTGTTCACGTATCGTACCTAGAACCATGCTGGTAATGGTGATGAATATTCCCACCAACCACCAGATCTGGATTTGGATGCGATAGGCGTAGCCTTGCAACCAGTAGTTCATGACGAGATAGCTGATCGGGAAAGCGATGATTCCGGCGATGACAATTAATCGCATGTATTCCTTGAAGAACAAGAAAATGATCTCGGAGGCTTTCGAGCCTACTACTTTCCGGATAGCGATCTCTTTACGCCGCCGTTTCGTGGAGGCTGTAGCGACGGCGTAGATGCCGAACAAGGAGATTAGCAAACAAGCGAAAGCAAGGAACGAGAAGATCTTCAACCCGACGATCTCGGATTGGTTCAGTTGATCGTAAAGCGTTCCGATCGGGGTGATCCGGGTATCCGCTAATGTCGGGTCTATCTTGGGCAGTAGCTCCGTGATATGGTGGGCGATGTTTCCTTCCTCGCCCGGTATGACCCGGATATACAGATTATTCACCAGTCCACCCGAAGGAATGAATAGCATCGGATGAATACTTTCCCGGAAAGATAGCGCATGGAAATCGTTGACGACACCGACGATCTCGTATTCTTTGATCACGCTGAAATCTGACCACCACGGCATACGGATGATGCTGCCGACTGGGTCTTGTAAGCCCATGGCACGAACCGCCGACTCGTTGAGCACGACACTAAGTTCGTTGCCTTCTGTCCACCACCGGCCCATTAACATCTTTAGGTCGAAGGTCTCACCAAATCGGTGATCGGTTCCATAGAGGTGGAAGTCCACCTTTGTGTCCAGCGGTTTTCCCTCCCATTCCACATTCGTGAAGATCGCCATGGGATCGACATGATGTTGAGGCTTAAAGTTCGTGTCGGTGAAACTTTTGACTTGCGGCAGGGCACTTAACTCTTGCATCAACGTGGATTCTATTTTCCCGGATACGTCTACGAAGCCGGATAGTTGGATAAGGCCTTTTGGATCGAAACCTAAATCTTTTTGATTTACGAATCGCATTTGCTCCATGACAACCAGTGATGCTACGATGAACAGGATACTGATCATCAATTGTAAGGTCACGGCCATGCGGCGTAACAAAAGGGGTTTGACTGTCTCTTTGGGAACGAGCGAGGTGGTTGCCGTATGGCTGAACTGCCCGAAGAATACTAATCCTGCACATTGGAGGATGAGGAATGTACCTATACCTACCCCTGCGAAAAGAAACAGGAACCGGCCCATCTCCAAATCAATCTCCAGCCATCGGGCGAAAAGCGGCTTGACTTGGACTATGAAGATCAAGGCTACCAACAAGGATGCAAGTACGGAACAGCCTAGTTCGACAGACATTTGTTCGATCAATTGCTTTCTCGTTGCGCCGTTGACCGTCCGTAAACGCCATTCCCGCACACGTTGCCGAAAGAGATCCATATAGGAATTCAAGAAATTGAAGAGGGCGGCAAACAATAATAGGGCACCAGATACGACAAACAAGCCGATGAAATTTAAGGTGAAGGGTGTATCTTCATTCAGATGATGCCGGATCTCACGGATGGGGAGTGTTCGCAACTCGATCTCCTTGTTCACCCCGATACGTTCAGGTAGCTCTTTTAGTTGATTGGCGAAGGCTTTTGGGTCTGAGCTTGGATGGAGTTTCACGTATAAGTCCATCACGAAGAAGCTCCATTGTGCCTCTGGAGGTAACTGGGAGAAATGCTGTATCATGTTATGGTTGATGATCGCGTCGAACGGTAGATTGGTATGGGGTGATGGGTCTTTCACCACAGCCGTGACGATGTAGGGAGGTAAGGAGGCTCTCATCAAGGTGTGTATCGGTTGCCCGATCGCCTTTTCCGCGTCGCCAAATAGACGGACCGCCGTACGTTCGCTCAAGATCATGTTGTTTACGATTTGTAGCGGATGATTCATTTCTCCACAAACAAAAGTTTGCGGGAATACCTCTAGGAACGTGCTGTCCGTATAAAGCATATTCATTTGGATATAAGGAGTCGCTTGGGTACGGCAGTTTTCGGTTGAAAGCATAAGCGTGGTGGAGGCTTCGATAGCTGGGACTTGCTCTCGTAAGCTATTCTCGATACCTTTCGAGGCTCCTTTGTTCACTTTACCGGATTGTTTCTCGGCGCTATAGACACGGTAGATGGATTCGGAATCCTTGTAGAAAGAATCGTAAGTGGTCTCATGATCCATCCAATAGAGTATGGGCACGAAACAGACGAGGGCGAAAGCCAGCCCTAGGATACTGATGGAGGCGCTGACTTTATACTTCCAGATGTTTTTGAAGGCAATGACACAGTAATGTATTAACATGGCAATTCCGTTTTTTGATGATATCGCTGATGACTCAATTTCGCTGAATCCGACTCAAATATTATGCCATAAATGTAACGTATTAGAAAATAGAATCATAGAAAAATCTGTATTTCTTCATGTAGTGCGATAGCGTACATTTTTTGTGCGATAATGCACGTACAAGCTGTCTTTATTCCCTTTATCTTTGTCCGTATGGAAGAAAAGGGGAAAATATTGATCATCGACGATAATAAGGATGTGTTGTTCGCATTGAACTTACTGTTGGAGCCGTACATGCAAAAGGTGAAGGTAACGACACAACCGGCACGCATCGAGTATTTCATGCGGACGTTTCAACCGGACGTGGTCTTGCTGGATATGAATTTCCATCGGGATGCCGTGAGCGGGCAGGAGGGTTTTGAGTATTTGGGACAAATCTTGGAGATCGATCCGCAAGCGGTCGTGATCTTCATGACGGCCTATTCGGATATAGAGAAGGCGGTCAAGGCCATTAAGGTAGGAGCTACCGATTTCATCTCCAAGCCGTGGGAAACGGAGAAGTTACTGGCTACCCTCTCGTCGGGCATTCGATTGAGCCATTCCCGTAAGGAGGTAGGACGTTTGCGAGAGCAAATGAAAGCCATGAAGGAGGACGACACATTGCCGGAATTGATAGGTGAGTCGCCGGCTATGCTGAAGGTAAAAGACACGATCTACAAACTTGTGGAGACCGACGCGAATATATTGATTACCGGCGAGAGCGGTACGGGAAAGGATTTGGTGGCTCGTTTGTTGAGGCATTACTCGCCCCGGCGTGACGATGCTTTCGTGACGATCGATTTGGGAAGCATCCCGGAACAATTATTTGAGAGTGAGTTGTTCGGCTATGAGAAAGGTGCCTTCACGGATGCCCGAAGATCCAAGCCGGGACGTATGGAGATGGCTTCCGGCGGTACGCTCTTTCTGGACGAGATCGGGAATCTATCTTTGCCGATGCAATCTAAATTGCTGACAGCTATAGAGAAACGTCATATCACCCGTTTGGGAGCGGTGGAACCGATCTCGATCGATGTCCGTTTGATCTGCGCCACCAACGCCAATCTGCGTCAGCTGGTGAGCGAGGGGAGTTTCCGGCAAGACTTGCTCTATCGGATCAATACCATAGAGATAGCCATACCACCGCTGCGTGAGCGGGGAGAGGATATCTTGATGCTGGCCGATCATTTCCAGAGGCTGTATAGCCGGAAATACAAGAAAACGATCAAAGGGTTGAGCCGGGAGACGGGGAGTAAGCTGATGAAATACCCTTGGCCCGGTAATGTCCGGGAGTTGCAGCATGTTTTGGAGCGAGCCGTGATCTTGAACGAGGGCACGGTACTGAGACCGGATGATTTCCCTCTCTATACGGCCTCGTACGAGCGAAAGAAGGAACCGGACCCTGATTTGAATCTAGAGCAAGCCGAGCGGAAAATCATTGAGCGCGCCTTGCGGCAAAGCAATGGCAATATGAGCTATGCCGCCGAGCTATTGGGTATCACCCGTTTTTCCTTGTATCGTAAAATAGAGAAGTTCGGCTTATGAGATCGTATGCGTTCACGGTCATCTCGCACATCGTAGGCATCGTCTTGTCTACGGGAGTCCTGTTCTATTGCGTGCATGAGGAGATTATCTTTTGTCCTACTTTTTGCGGGATCGCGATCTTGTATTTCTCGATTCATCTTTATTTCATACAGATGCGGCAGGTGAAGTATTGGCGTTATGTGGTGGATTGCTTGCGGCAGCAAGACTTGATCCAGATCGTTCGTTCACCTTATGAGGATAAGGTGATGCGGGAGTTGGCGGACGATTTGTCCGAGGCCCTGCGATCTTTGCGTGGCCGATTGATGGACGAGGAGGTAAGGCGGCAGTATTTTGAGAGTCTGTTGAATAAGGTGGACACTGCCGTACTCGTTACTGACAGGGAAGGGGCTATTGAATGGAAGAACCGGGCCGCCGACGCGTTGCTGGATACGAGGTGTCGGTTACCCAATGAGTTCTTGGAGGCTATCAAGGCGGGGAAGACGGTGGTGCGTTACGGAAAACCATCCGTTCCGCAAGATTGGGCGATCGATGCCACTCGTATCGACTTGCGAGGTTGCGAGCGTTGGATCGTCAGCTTGAAGAACATCCATTCTACCTTGGAGCGGAATGAGATGGAGGCTTGGCAGAAATTGATCCGTGTCTTGACGCACGAGATCATGAACTCCATCACACCCGTTATCTCGTTGTCCGAGACCTTGAGTAAACGTTGTAAAGCAGATCCGGATGATGTCCGGAATCGTTCGTATATCCAGCATGGGGTGAATGTCATCCATCGCCGGAGTAAAGGGTTGCTGGATTTCGTTGAGAATTACCGGAGATTGACCCGGATCGCCTCTCCGGTAAAGACCCGTATCTTAGTGAAAGATTTCTTTTCGGATTTAAGGCGTTTGTGCCCTGAGCCTTCTATCCGTTTCCGCTTGCCGGACGAGCCTCTGGAATGGTTCGCGGATCGGGCGCAGATGGAGCAGGTCTTCTTGAACTTACTGAAGAATGCTTGTGAGGCTTGTGCGGAAAAGCCAAACCCCGAGATTATCGTGGCGGCTCAGCGGGAGGGAAACGAACTCGTCTTTACCGTGCGAGACAACGGTATCGGTGTCTTACCCGAGGTTATCGACCGGGTTTTTGTACCTTTCTTTACCACCAAGCCCTCCGGCTCGGGTATCGGTTTAAGCATCTGTAAGCAAATAATCACCTTGCATGGCGGCCATATCTCGGTAGAATCCGAGAATGGAAAGGGTAGCTGTTTCTTTTTGTACTTTAATTGATTATCAGCCTATTGCAGTTTTTCTAAATTTCTTATACGGAAAACTTTAGTTTCTTCAAGGAAAAACTTTCGTTTCTATATAGGGAAACAAAAGTTTCTTACTGAGGAAACTTTTGTTTTATTAGGAGAAAACTCAGGCTGCTATTATAGGAGATTCGTGATAGGATTCATGAGACGGAAAGTTATTGTCTGTTTTTAGTGCGCTTACCCTGTAAAATACATACCTTCGCGGATATATTTAATTGATTTTCTATGAAATGGTATCTATGGGGGGCAGTTGTCCTGCTTTATTCCCTGTTTGGAAGCGCTTGTTCTACGGAACGGAGGTATGATTTGTCGGCTTATGGTTTATCCCCGGTCGAGAATGTGGATAATGCGCCCGCTATGGCGAGGGCATTGGAGCAGATACGGGAGAAATGCGAGGAAAACCAGACAATTGTGGTGACCTTGCCTAAGGGCCGCTATGAGTTTTATCCCGATAGCGCGGCGGAGCGTGTCTATTTCATCTCGAATCATGATCAAATGAATCCGAAGAAAGTAGGTTTGCCTTTCGAGGGGATGAAGAATATGGTGTTCGACGGGCAAGGCTCGGAGTTAATCTTCCACGGCAGGATGTTGCCGGTCTCTTTGCTGGATTCGAGGAATTGTGTCTTGAAGAATTTCAGTATAGACTTCAAGCATCCTCAGATTTCACAGGTAAAAGTGGTGGAGAACGATACGCTGAAAGGCGGGATCACCTTCGAGGTGGCTCCATGGGTACGCTATGAGATACGGGATAGCGTGTTTGTAGCGAAGGGAGAAGGCTGGGAGTTGACTCCCGGTTCCGGTATCGCCTTCGAGGGAGATACACGTCATTTGGTGTATAATACAAGCGATATCCCGGTAGGCGTGCGGGGCTTGATCGAGGTTTCTCCAAGGCTGATAAAGTCTCCCCGTTGGAAAGACAACCGTTTGGTGCCCGGTACGGTGATCGCCATGCGTTCTTGGGAACGTCCGGCTCCCGGTGTCTTCCTGTATCATGACGTGAATACGACTCTGGAGAATATCAAGGTTCATTATGCCGAGGGAATGGGCCTCTTGGCGCAAGTGAGCGAGAATATCACGCTGGATGGTTTCTCCGTTTGCTTGAAAGGGGCGGACGATCCGCGGTATTTCACGACACAGGCGGACGCTACCCATTTCTCGACCTGCAAGGGAACGATCATCTCCAAGAATGGCTTGTACGAAGGGATGATGGACGACGCTATCAATGTGCATGGAACTTACCTGAAAGTGGTGAGACGAGTGAATGACTCTACCTTGGTAGGCCGGTATATGCACCCGCAATCGTATGGTTTCGAATGGGGAAGGGTAGGGGATTCCGTGCAGTTCATCCATTCGAGCACCATGGAATTGATAGGGGCGAGAAACCGGATTACCGCTATCAAGGCAGTTGATCAACCGGATTACCGAGGGGCGAAGGAGTTCGAGATCCGGTTTGAGAATACGGTGAATCCTTCGATCCATGAGGGAAGCGGCTTCGGCATAGAGAATCTGGAGTGGACGCCGACGGTCCTATTCTCGGATAACGTGATCCGGAATAACCGTGCCCGCGGTTCCTTGTTCAGCACGCCTCGGCAAACGGTCGTAGAGAATAATGTTTTCGATCATACCTCGGGGACGGCGATCCTGCTGTGCGGTGATTGCAATGGTTGGTTCGAGACCGGCGCTTGCCGGAACGTGTTGATCCGTAAGAATAAGTTCATCAACTCCTTGACGAATATGTTCCAATTTACGAACGCTATTATCTCTATTTATCCCGAAATCCCGGATTTAGCGTCGCAAAGGAAATATTTCCATAGTGATATCGTGATCGACGCGAACGAGTTTATTACGTTCGATAGGCCATTGGTATACGCCAAGTCCGTGGACGGGTTGGTCTTCACGAATAATATTGTCAAACAAAATAAGGAATACCCGGCCTTCCATTGGAATAACCATCGTTTCTATTTCCAGCGGGTGATCCATTCGAAAATAGAGAACAACTATTTTGATGAAGGGTTTATCCGGGAGAGGGATGTCTTAGAGGAAAATAACGGATATGATATATAGGAAATTAATCGTCTTGGTAAGCCTTTTGATAGGCTTCGTAAACATTGCGTTCGCGGGCGTTGGTGATCTCGATACGTTAAACGTACGTTCTCAAGCCCCTGTCAAGGAGAGAATGCCTGTCGTCGCCTATAAGTTTAACCCGAAAAGCTTGATTCTTCCGGCCTCATTGATAACGGTGGGAGCCGTAGGCACGGCGATCGACGGGATGAATGACTTTCACCTGTTTTCCCGGAAAGATTCCGTGAAGCAAATCCATATCGACAATTACTTGGAGTGGGGAATGCTGGGTTGGGTATTTGTCTGCGACCTTATGGGAACAGAGAAGCATAACTGGGTGGACCAACTTTGCTTGGTCGCTTTAGCGGAAGGGATGAACGGATTGATGGTGCATGGGCTGAAGAACTGGGTAAACGAGCCTCGCCCGGACGGGGCGCCTTATTCGTTTCCTTCCGGACATACCTCGAATGCTTTCTTAGGGGCGCATATGGCTTATAAGGAATTTAAGGATAGCTCACCTATACTCGCTTACTCGGGTTATGCGATAGCGGCGTTCGTGGCGGGTTCCCGCTTATACAATAACAGGCATTGGGTGGCGGATGTAGTAGCCGGCGCAGGTTTCGGGATCTTGTCGGTAGAGTTATCGTATCTGATCTATTTCCCGATTCGTAACGCTATCGCCCGGCGGATCAATCGAAATGTGAAGAACTGCCCGATCGTGGCCGCTCCGGTATTCAGTTCGAATATGGCGGGATTCTATCTGACTTATCAATTTTAATGCGTCTTATGAATAAAGCGCATACCGGCTTATAGAGACTGGTTAATGCGCAAAAGCTCCTCTATATGCGTGCGGTCGTTGCTGAGGCGTGGGATCTTGTGCTGCCCGCCTAATTTGCCTTTCTGCTTGAGCCATTCATAGAAAGCACCGTCGTGGGCGATAACGATTTCCAGCGGTTGAAGGGAGATCTCTTTATACCGCTTCGCCTCATAGTCCGAGTTCAGCTTTTGTAAGTTCTGATCTAATAAAGTGGCGAATTCATCGAGAGATTCCGGTTTCTTGTCAAACTCGATAAACCATTGGTGCCGTCCTTTTGCCTTATCCAGCATAAAGAGTGGGGCGGCGGTATATTCTTTTACTTTCGCCCCGGTTCGTAGGCAAGTCATGGCGATCGCCTTATCGGCGTTATCCACCATTAGCTCCTCGCCGAAGGCGTTGATAAAGTGCTTGGTACGTCCGGAGATAACGAATTTATGAGGGAATAACGAGGTGAAACGTACCGTATCCCCGATCTGATAGCGCCATAATCCTCCCGAGGTCGTGATTACCATCGCGTAGTTTTTCCCGGTCTCTACCGATTCCAGCGGTAACACGGTCGGATGGGCGCTACCCACCTCGTTCATCGGGATGAACTCATAGAAAATACCGTAATCCGGCATCATAAGCAAACTGGGGTCTGTCGGATCGTCTTGCAGCCCGAAGAAGCCCTCGGATGCGTTATAGGTCTCCATATAATGCATCTTATTCGATGGAATCAAGGTTTTATATTGCTCCCGGTAAGGCTCGAAACTGATTCCCCCATGGAAGAAGACCTCCAGATTAGGCCATACGTCCGTAAGATATTCCCTACCCGTTTTTTTCAATACGGCCTTGATCAATACCAACATCCAAGAAGGAACACCGGATAGGCTGTTTACATCCTTATTCCAAGTGTTCTCCACGATCGCCTTGATCTTGCTTTCCCATTCATCCATTAGGATAATGGGTTTCTTGGGGACGCGTATTAAATTGACGAGCGGATTGAGATTTTGAAGTAATACGGCGGATAAGTCGCCTTGATGAGCCTCGGAGTTTAGCGGGGAAGGGCTATGGCTACCGCCCAATATCAAGCCTTTCTTGGAGAAGAAACGGCTTTCCGGGTTGTTCCGCAGATAAATGGCTACGCAATCAAAGCCGCCTTTATAGTGGCAACCCTTTAATATCTCGGGGGTGACGGGCAGGAATTTACTTTTGTCGTTCGTGGTCCCGCTACTCTTAGCGTACCACCGCACCACCGAAGGCCAGAGAATATTCCTTTCTCCGTTTATCATTCGGGTGACATACGGCTTTATCTCGTCATAAGTCTGTAAGGGAAGACGTTGGCAGAAGTCAGAATAAGAGCGAATGCTTTTATAATCATATTTGAGTCCCCATTCCGTCTTGCGTGCCGTCGAAAGCAGAGCATGCAGCTGTTTGCGCTGGATATGGTCTATATCCTGCCCAAATCGTCCGATCTCCGTTTGTCGATGGCGGAAAAGGAGCGAAATCGTCTGTGTTAAAATATCCATGCTCTTTTTATTTGTTCGAGTGCAAATGTAGGCATTCTCTTTTTATTTATATCTTTGCTAGGTACTAAATTAACGTTACGATGAAAATAGGGATTCTCTCATCGGGTGGCGATTGCCCCGGTATCAACGCTACGATCCGTGGTGTTGGCAAGACCGCTATCATGCATTACGGCATGGAAGTGATAGGTATTCATAGCGGTTTTATAGGTCTTTTGAATAAAGACGTCCAAGTTTTCGATGAACGGAGCTTATCCGGCATATTAAATTTAGGGGGAACCATTTTAGGAACGTCCAGAGAGAAGCCTTTCCGTAAGCTCTTGGCCTCGGGAGATTCGGAAAAGCCGGAGATCATTAAGAAAAATTATGAGGAGCTGGGGCTGGACTGCTTGGTTTGTATCGGAGGAAACGGTACGCAGAAGACGGCCAATCTGTTATCTCAGATCGGATTGAACGTGATAGGCGTTCCCAAGACAATCGATAATGACATATGGGGTACGGATATTACGTTCGGTTTTAATACCGCCGTGAATATCGCCACGGAATCTATAGACCGTCTTCATTCTACGGCTAGTTCACATAAGCGGGTGATGGTCGTGGAGGTGATGGGCCATCATGCCGGATGGATCGCCTTGTATGCCGGGATGGCTGGAGGTGCCGACGTGATCTTACTTCCGGAATTGGGATACGATATCGATAAGGTGAACGAGGCGATCTTGGATCGGGCTCGCAGGGGCAAACCTTATTCCATCGTTGTAGTAGCCGAGGGTATCGAGACTCCGGATAAAAAGCGTCCTTCTGATTATATTACCCGGGCTATCGAGGCGGGAACGGGTATCGAGACCCGGGATACCGTATTGGGATACACCCAACGGGGTGGAAACCCCTCTCCGTTCGACCGTAACCTTGCGACTCGTTTGGGAGGCCATGCCACGGAACTGATCGCTAATGGTGAATTCGGACGTATGGTTTGTATGAAAGGAGATAGGGTAGAATCCATTCCCTTGTTAGAAGTAGCGGGAAAACTAAAATTAGTGACACCGGATCATGATTTGATCGTACAAGGAAAACGGATGGGGGTAACATTCGGGAAATAAAATAAAAAAGGTTGTGTGTCAGAGAACGCACAACCTTTTTTACTTTATACTAGTAGGCGGCCGTTTATTTTTTAATACCTTGAACGGTTTGGCTTCCCTTTTCGGTAGTCAAGCGGAAGATATACATTCCAGTGGCAAAATCACCCGTGCTGAGACTGCTTCCCGGTTGCGGGACGCTACGTATCAACTTTCCATCGGCCCTGTAGATCTCAAGCGATTTCAGTTGTTGATAATTCTGGATCTGTACTTCATTCGAGAAGATACGTGGTTGAATATCTACTTCTTCGCCTGTTGGCTTCAGTTCGTTACCTACGCTCGTTTCCGGAATTACCGTAACCGGGGCGCTCTCATCGGTACCATAAAGTGCCGTTACTTGGAGCAGAGGGGTACTTGTTGTCAGATTTTTCACCGTATAATTCCGTTGAGAAACAGGTAATGTCGTCAGTTCCCGAGTATCTTGATATACCTTATAACCGGTCAGCTCCGGAAAAGCCGTGATCAACTCTGCTTCTTGCGCATCAGAGGCGATAGCCAGTTTCCGGAATGATAATCGGCCCGTTCTCATGGGTTGCGGTTTCTCCGAGAAAGTGCTCGTGGAGAATACGGAACTTGAGGGGAGCTCACCTTCTTCCGCGCTTATTACGATCGATAACACAACATTGGCATCTAGCTCATCATCTGAGAATGTTTCCCATTTTTTTCCGTCCAAAGAGTATAAATTCCCTTTTCCATCGACTGCGGGGCCTTCATCGGAGCATGCCGGGTATGTGTTATTGGCATAGCTTATCACATGAATGGCTACCAGTAAATCCTGCTTTGCGTCGATTACGAATGGTGTTTTAAGTGTGACCGAATTTATTTTACCTGATTTCAGTTGAGTGAAACTCTCTTCATACTCCCGGTTTCCCTGTTTGATATAGACTCCATAAGTGACCCCTTCCTGCGGATAGAAATTAACCTTCCGGATCGTTTTTTTATGCACCGGTTGTAGATCTTTCGTATCCCATTTCTGAGCGAAATAGAATGGATCTCCTCCGAGACCGAACTGTTGATAACGATCTTGTGATCCCCAACCAGCTATTTTTTCGAGGACTGGGGCATTCCATGTCAGTTGAATCTCACCCGTGGAGATCTGTTTGTATTTCAAATCAGTCGGACCTTCATACTCGTTTCCGAGCGTTTTCCCATCCTGCGTCATTCCCTGCAACGAGGTGACGCCCGTTCCGAGTGGATCTAGCCAGACATCCATCCGGGCTGTATCATTATCACTGTATTTATTCCAGTGATAATACAATTTACCGTATAAATTCAATCCTTCGGGCAGTTCGCAACTGGAGCTTCCACCGCTCAGCGTACCTATAATCAAGCCTTTGCTATTAAATAAAGGCGAGCCGGAAGATCCTCCCTCGGTCACCCCGTGTCCGTTTAGCGTGGCATCGAAAGTCGCGTTCCAATGAGCGTTCGTGGCCCCGGTTTTCCCAACATCACTATTACGCCATGTAATCGATTCTGTCGGATAATTTCCATAGGTGGAGATTTTCATATAATCGCCGGAAGGATGATGGATGCCTACGCCCGAGAGTGAAAGCATATTTGAACGATCCCATCCGTTAAAGAATACATTATAATCGTCGGGGATCTCGTCGTTAAGCAACAGCAACAGTCCGTCGGAACCGTTTTCGACAGGGGTGGAGGCTTTCCGTGTACATCCTACCATGGTTTTTATCGGATAAATGGGTGACTCATTATCGCAGCCCACATGTTCTTGGTGGAAATAAAACAACCAGACCGCTAATTCCTCGGGAGTAACCGTCTGTTCGCCCAGTATATCTTGCGAACAATGGAAGGCGGATAATACATAAGGCTTTTTGTCACGGGCCGTATTATTTACCAGAGAAGCCGTACAAATATAGCTTCCTCCTTCTCCCTCTTTATTACGGATGTATTGAATCATTTGTATCACCCCCTTCTTTTGCTCCTGCCAATCGGCTCCCTCCTCGCAATTGATATTCACTTCGCAAGCTTCTGAAAAGCCAGCTCCCGGCGCTTCCTGTACTTCAGGCATGATCGCTTCAAGATGATTATACCCGTAACCGACCTCCCGGATGCGTAGTCGAGGTGTCTCGCCGGATGGTGCCGGTACATATTCGAGGATCACCTCATCGCCTGCTACGGCTTGGGTTGCGAACGGTCCGTTTTCAGGATGCGTACGATGCGTATAGGCACCCAATACTTGGGTTTTCGCTGCGTTATACAGGTATAACCGGGCACCTTTGGGTATATAAAAATCGGAGTAATACAGGATCAAGGCGATCGCTCCTTTCGCTTGAAGGTGAAGTTGCCATATTTGGCTACCGTCGGGTAGTGAAATCCAATCGCCGCTATCGGCGATGTCGAAGCTGGTTGGAATCGACTTGGCTACACGCAACGGAGCGCCTTGGCTGACCCTCCACGCATCGACCGCCTTGAGGTCTTCCACACTGAAATTCACTGGAACTTGTTCTGCTAGCTTTTCACTTCGAAGTGAACCTGCGAATTGAAAGCTGGGGGGGAGTCCTCCTTCGCTGATCTGCGCCAACGAACTTGAAATCGAGAAATAGCCGATATATAATATGCTGGTTATTAATATTCGGAGAAATTTACTGTACTGTTTTTTCATACATACAACTTTATATGAGCTTATTCTTATAGAACTAAGAACTTGGGTATATCAAACGATATACCCAAGTTCTGCTATTTATCATACAGTTTCTTCCTCTGGGAGGTCAGAAAACTCTTTTTCATCGGTTAGTTCACCCGTCTTCTTTTTCTTTGTGGCAGAGATACGTTGCTGGAGTTCTTTGTCTGTCCGCAATCTTTTGACCGCCATTTTAGAAGCCGCTTGCTGGGATTCTTTTTTGGAGTAACCGATACCTATGCCAATTTGCTCGCCGAGCAATTTAATCGCGCTTTGGAATACAGGATTTCCATCATGATCCGTAAAAGACTCTATTAGATCGAACGAGATCGATATTTTGTTCTTTTGGCTCCATTCAATCAAGTTTGACTTGAAATTTATCTCTTTCCGGACGAGTGTATCTACATCGATATACTTTTCTATCATCACGTCACGGATAAACTTATAACAAACGTCATAACCTTGATCCAGATAAATAGCGCCGATCAAAGCCTCGAGCGCATTACCATACATATGATTGTTATGAGAGTTTATCTTGGTTGAATAGACTACCATTTGATCGAGGCCGAGTTGTACGGCGACCTTATTCATCGTTTCCCGTTGTACGATCTTGGAGCGTGTGTTTGTCAAAAAGCCTTCCCGCTTATTCGGGTAGCGCTTATAGACAATATCGGCGACCGCCGCATCCAAAATGCCATCTCCTAAAAATTCAAGACGCTCATTGTTAAGCCATTTACCATCACCCGTCTCTACTGATGATGATTTATGCAACAAGGCCTGCTCGTAAATCTGGAGATTATCCGGATAAAAACCTAGAATCTTTGATAAAGACAAATAAGGCTCCCTACCTTTATTATGCAGGAGCCTTATTCTTTTATGTAGCTGTTTGTATAGCTTTCTAAACACGTTATTTCACGAATTTTTTAACAATGGCGCAAGCGTTGTGTCCACCGAAACCAAACGTATTCGATAAAGCGGCTTTCACTTCTCTCTTTTGAGCCTTATTGAATGTGAAATTCAGTTTATAATCTATTTCAGGATCATCGTCGCCTTCCGCATGGTTAATGGTCGGCGGGATAATACCATCGTTTATAGCCATAATACACAGGATCGCCTCTACCGCTCCGGCAGCACCAAGCAAGTGACCGGTCATTGACTTTGTAGAACTGATATTCAGTTGATAAGCATGTTCTCCGAACACATCTTTGATCGCCTTAACCTCTGAGATATCGCCTACGGGAGTCGATGTTCCATGAACATTGATGTAATCAATATCTTCCGGAGTCATTCCCGCGTCTTCCAATGCGTTGCGCATAACCAGCTTCGCTCCTAAACCATCCGGATGAGAAGCGGTCAAGTGATAAGCATCGGCAGACATTCCGGTTCCAGCGATCTCGCAATATATTTTAGCGCCACGAGCCAATGCGTGCTCCATTTCTTCCAATACCAAGCAAGCTCCACCTTCACCCATCACGAATCCGTCACGGCTAGCGCTGAACGGGCGAGATGCGGTCTCGGGAGAATCATTACGTGTCGATAACGCATTCATGGAGTTGAATCCACCTACACCCGATTCAGAAACAGCAGCTTCCGCTCCACCGGTGATGATGACGTTAGCCTTGCCTAAACGGATATAATTGAATGCGTCACTGATAGCGTTTGTAGAAGATGCACAAGCTGAGACGGTCGCAAAGTTCGGGCCGTGGAATCCATAAAGCATGGAAATATGTCCAGCTGCGATATCCGAGATCATTTTCGGGATGAAGAACGGGTTAAACTTCGGACCGATCGTATCCTTGATCTTCGCATAACTCAATACTTCCTCGTCAAATGTCTTGATACCACCGATACCTGAAGCGAAAATAACGCCGATACGGTTCTTATCTTCTTTATCCAAGTCCATTGCCGCGTCCTCGATCGCTTGTTTCGCTGCGTCGATCGCGAATAAGCTATAACGATCACACTTGCGGGCTTCCTTACGATCCATAACTTTCAACGGATCGAAGCCTTTAACTTCGCATGCAAATTGTGTCTTGAATTTGGATGCATCAAACTGAGTAATAGGTCCAGCGCCACTTTTTCCATTGATAATACCTTCCCATGTTTCGGGGAGGGTATTACCAAGAGGAGTAATAGCTCCAAGACCTGTTACTACAACTCTTTTTAATTCCATACCTTTAGTTAAAAGGATTGATTACTTCGCGTTAGCCTCGATGTAAGCGATAGCGTCACCTACAGTTGTAATCTTTTCTGCTTGATCGTCAGGAATTGAGATACCGAATTCTTTTTCGAATTCCATAATCAATTCTACAGTGTCAAGAGAGTCTGCTCCTAAATCGTTAGTAAAGCTTGCTTCGTTTGTAACTTCTGTTTCTTCAACACTTAACTTGTCAACGATGATAGCTTTTACTCTTTCAGCAACTTCAGACATAACTTTTTCAATTTAGATTAATAAATACGAATATACTTTTTAAATTTGCAGTGCAAAGAAAAGAATTTTTTATGTTACAAAGCAAATTTAATAAGCTAAAAATGCGGAAAACTGCACATTTTTTCTTTTCTTGTGCATTTAAACATCTAAAAATATGAAAAACATAGCGATTTTTGCTTCCGGATCTGGTACGAATGCCGAGAACATCGCCCGATATTTTGCTAACAGTGAAAACGTTAATGTTGCGGTTGTTTTATCAAATAATCGTAATGTTGGCGTGCATGGGCGGGTAAACAAGTTGGGAGTGCCTTCTTTCGTGTTTTCACGGGAGGAATTTATTGCTGGTGTGCCGATCTTGGAAAAGTTGGCGGAATATGATGTCTGCCTTATCGTGTTGGCCGGTTTTATGAATAAGATCTCAGACGTGATTCTTCAGGCTTTTCCCGGTAAGATCGTGAACATCCATCCCGCGTTACTCCCTAAATATGGCGGCAAGGGGATGTATGGCATGCATGTGCATGAGGCGGTCGTGAAGGCTGGTGAGCGGGAGTCGGGTATTACTATACATTATATTAATGAGCATTATGATGAGGGCGCTATCATCTTCCAGGCTTCTTGTCCGGTATTACCTTCGGATACGCCGGAGGAGGTAGCCTCGAAAGTGCATGCCCTGGAGTATGCGCATTATCCTCATGTGATCGAAAGTTTACTGTAAGGCTTTTTTGTCATTAGCCTACTTGAAAACCTAGTTTCTGGAGTACGGCGAATTCTTCCGGGTCAGCTTTGATCGCTTGGTAAGCATGGAACTCACGGGGATGGTCATACGCTGCCCTAAATCGCTCGAAATGATGAGGATTCGCTCTTAGTGCTTGGTCGATTACTTCTGGGTTGAAACTTCTCAAGATGGCTCCTTCCACCCGGTGCTCCTTGAATTGTCCCAAGTCGATGAATGGGTTGGTTGGGGCAGGCGGAATGACTTCCTTGATCTTTTCGATACGGATACCGAAAAAGCATCCTATATTCTCTAGGCACATTCGTGTCCCGTTCGCCTTCCCGTCAGCGGAGAAACCGGCTATATGAGGAGTGGCGATCGTGGCTTCCGACAGTAATTCCCGGTCGATATCCGGTTCGTTCTCCCAGCAATCGATGATCAGTTCGCTGACCTTGCCGGTTCGTTTGGCCTGCAATAAGGCCTGCGTATCATGTACGGCACCTCTGCAACTGTTGATAAACCAAGGCTTCCGTTCCAGCTGGTCGAAAAAGGCATGATCGGCTAGATGGCGGGTGGCGAAGCGTCCCTCCTTGGTCAGCGGCACATGCAAGGTTATGATATCCGCCTCTTTCGCGATCGTGTCCAAGGATACGAATCCATCCTCACCTTCCTGCTCGGCACGGGGCGGGTCATTGCGAAGCACACGCATCCCCATGGCCTCGCATAGCATCTCCACGATACTCCCTACATGGCCTACGCCAACGATACCGATAGTCTTCCCTGCTAGTCTCTCTCCTTTGCGGAGGGCGACGGCTACCAAAGAGGATAATACATATTGCCCCACGGAAGCGGCGTTGCAACCCGGGGCGTTCTTCCACGTGATCCCTGTCTTCTCGCAATAATGGATATCGATATGGTCGTACCCGATCGTGGCTGTCGTGATGAGGCGAACCCGGCTACCTTCCAATAGCTCGCGTGTACATTTATCTATGCTACGTACGATCAAGGCATCCGCGTCTTTTATGTTAGTGGGTGTAAACTCTTTGGAGTCAAGGTAGGATACGTCCGCTATTGGCTCCAAGATCCCTTTTAGGTAAGGAACCGTGTTATCTGCTATTATTTTCATCTTATCAGCTTGATTATCGTTACGCGATATTAAGTAAAAAACAGGGGATATACAAGTGATGATGGCTTCTTGTCGATTTCTATATGCGCTTTTGTTCTCAGCCGAAAGATTCGGGAAAACACGTACGAGTTTCATCCAAAACACGTACGACTTTTTGAAAAAACATGTACGTGTTTTGACAGAAAGATTCTCGTGTTTTTTTGACGCTGATTCTTAGCTTCTTACGTGCGCAGTTCATGAGTAGGCTTATTGTATGGAATTAAAGCTTCTCGGCTTAACTAAGAACGGATAGATTAATGGAAGAGCCGTGCAGTACTTATCTCAGCTTGTGCCGATTGAAATGCGGCCCTGCCTTGAACAAAAAGAAAAACGTAGACAATACCGTAAGGCAAGCGCCGGACAGGTAGGCGTAGTTGAAGCCACCTAGCTCTTGTGCGATGCTGCCCCCGGCCATCAACCCGATACCGATACCTACATCCCAACTAGTTAGATATGTAGAAGTGGCTGTACCCCGCTGGTTATTGGGTGCCAGATTCACGAAAAGCGTGTTGAAAGCAGGGAACATGGTTCCGAATGCCACGCCTTGCGAGAGGGCTATACCTATGTAGAGATAAGAGGAAAATACCGGATTCCAATGCATCAACTCCTTGAGCGCCGCGAGAAGAAAGAATGTGGCCGCCGCCAAATACATCCCGAGGGAGATAACAAGCGTGATCCGTCCTTTATCCACTTGCCGTCCGGAGAACAGGCGGGAGACGGCTAGTCCCATGGCCATAAAGGTGAAATAAAGTCCGGAGTTTACGCTGATCCCGATCTCAGCGGCGTACATCGCTACATAAGTGGTAGTCATACCATAAGGAATGGAGAGCAATAATAGGGAGATACCCGCCCAAGTTCCCTTCACCAAGAAAAAGCGGTCTAGGGAGATCGGTTCTCGTTTGACCGGTTGCTTATAAGGAGTCTTGACCATATAGGCCATGATAAAACCAAGGCTTCCGGATAGCAACGAGCAGGAAAAGATCACGTCGTATGTGAAGTTCCCTTGCATGAACAGACCGATCATCGGTCCGAAACTCATGGCGATGTTATTGGCTAGGCCGTAATAGCCAATACCTTCCCCACGGCGGGAGGAGGGCAAGATATCGATCAGTATCGTATTTCCGGCCACCGTCACCATGCCGAAGGCGAAACCGTGTACGACGCGTAAGGCGATAAAGAGGGTAAGTGCCGTGGCTACCATGTATCCGCCAAATATGGTGGTGAAAATGAAATAAGCCACCAGATATAAGGGACGGCGGGCGAAAGTATCCAGCAAATATCCGGCGAACGGACGGATACAGAGCGCCGCTAGCGTATAGCACGACAAGATAAACCCGATCATAGACTTCCCGATCATGAATTCTTCCTTCAGATAAAAAGGCAAGATCGGCAGGATTAGATAGAAAGCGAAAAAAAGCAGGAAATTCGCCGCTAGTATATAGCAAAAGCTGGGTGTGACGATCTTATCATTATTCATAAAGCCGCTTATTTATCAAGACGCAAAATTAGTTGATTTTTCACAATAGTATCCCCTAAACGACCTAATAATTATAAACGGTAGCGGATCGCTACCAGAAACTCCCGGGGACGGATACGTACCCATGAGGTATAGCTTTCCAACGATGCGTATCGTGTGTATGCGTAGGTACGTTTGTCGAACAGGTTTGTCGCCGTGGCGGTGATTTGCCAACGCCCGGATTTCCATGAGACCGAGAAGTCCGCGAAAACGGCGTTGACGGATTGGTCTTCATTCACGTCATTGTGGTAATGATCTACGGAAAGACTTGCCTCTATGGGTGAGAAAATGTAGGAGAGTTGTACTTGTTGGATGACGTTCCATAAGGGCGCCAAACGGGTACGTTCTCCTATTTTACTTCCTCCGTACCGGATATCGGTTTGGTAACTGGTTTCCCAATGGCGGTTGGGAGTCCAGATCACTTTGGGCTCTAGGCGCATGAGGCGATATTGATAAGGAAGCCTTTGTCCCCCGCTGATTTGCTCGGCCTTGCTGATATTGAGGAGCGCCATGAGCGAGGTCTTTAGCCCTAGATCGTAAAAGCCTTTGGATAGCGTGCTTTTGACGGTATAGCCGGAACCGTGGTTGGACAGCGGTAAGGAGACTCGTTGTACCTGCCCGTTCTCTATACGTTGCTCGTATATACGATTGTACCACTCCCGGTTGTGTGTCAGGTTTACCGTGGCGAAGAATTCCCGTGCCGTACTCTTGTATTCCCCATAAACGGAATAAAGCTGTTGTCTGTAAACCGGGAGGATTCCGCAATTCCAGACGCTATTCCGGTAATCCGTTTGATAAGGCCGGTCGTATAAGTCGGTCATCTCTCCATATCTTTCCTTATAGGAGGCGTGTACCGTGAAACGCCATGCGTAATTCAGTTTGTAGATAATAGACAGGGACGGATTAACCGAGATGCGGGAGAAACCGACCCCTGTATATCCGGTCCATCTGAGTGGGGAGCTGAGGGATAGGGTCCATTTATAGGTATTCCATTGGTAATCGGGTGAGAGATAAGTTTGCAGGCTTTTCTTGATATTGCTGATCTCCCCGTTTATGCCCACCGTATATCGCTGGGTGAGGGGACCGCTCTTTTTCAGGAATGAAAAGGAATTATCGGTATAAAAGTCGCGTAAGCTCATTGGATAAGGGTGGTTATCCAAGCGAAGATCGGCCGCGTTGCTGTGGTAACGGAGCAAAGACTGGACTTCCAACGTGTATTTGTCCAAGCTCCACAGGCTCCGTAAATTATTACGCAAGTTGAGGTTCGGGGTTTTGATGCGTTGGTCCAATGTTGTACGGCCGGTGGAAATTGTGTTTCCGGTTATATGGGAAAGGCTGGATTGCCAATCTCCGGTGGCTGAGAACTGGTTCTTGAGATACCTTTCCTGCGAGTTGTTTTCCACTCCGATATTGAGGTTGGCTTGATCCGAGCGAATGCGGCTATCGCTTTGCTCCGTTAGATGAATCGTGTCCTCGGATTGGTAATAAGTCGTCTCACTCCCCCTTTCCTGTGTTCGCAGGTCGTGGATATAACCGGCGTTTATACGGAGTTGGGTGTTCTCGTTCAGTTTATATAGGCGATTTGCGGATAGGCTGTGTATATGGTTGAACAGCCAGCGCTCTTTCTTTAGCGGGGCGGAGAATGAGGGCTGTAGCAGAAATTGGGGAACCTTGGGCTCGGATAAACGGGATTCGGGTGATTCGGTAAGCGTATTTTGCTCGCCCGATACATCCTGCCCGGTATTATTCCCTTTATATAGATAAGCGGATTGGCTGCTGCGGCTGATCTGCAAGGCGTCAGCGGCTCCTTTCCATAAGAACGGGGATGCGCCGAGACCGCCTTCGGCATTGATCAACCAGCGATCCCGGAATTCCGGTCTCAGCTTGAGGTTCAACGCTACGTCTTCGGTCTTGATCTTTCTCTGTAACACACGGATCGGTTGGTGGTTCTCCATCACTTGTATGTTCTGTACGGCATCGGCTCGCAGGTTCTCGCTGATTTGCTTGTATTTCCCGTTGGTGAGATCCAGTCCCTCCACATAGAAATTACGGATCTCTTTCCCGTTGTAAGAGATCTTCCCCAGATCATCGATATCGATACCCGGAAGTTTCCGTAATACGTCCTTGATGGATTGATCCTTTGGGGAGAGAAAGCGGGTGACATCATAATTGATCGTATCTTGCCGCCCCCAGACACGTCCCGGATGGATTTCCACCTCCTTTAGGCTGAATACCTGCGGCTCCATCTCAAAACGAAGCGTTTGTCCGGCATGTACGGCTTGTTGCTGGGTTTGGTACCCTAAGAGCGAGACGGAGACGCTCTTAAGACCTTCCGCTTTTAATCTCCGTGAGTTGGTGGAGAAGGTGGTGCGCCTAACCAATATCCCTGCCGGGAAAAAAGTCTCTTTCTCGACGGCCTTTCCCCCGGATATGCCGGATCTGACAGCCGATCCGGTACATGTGGCGAATGTCTTGTCTAACTTGATAGAGAACGCTATCAAATATTCGGGAGAGGAAGTGAATATCGAAATCGTAGTGCTTTGGAATCAGCAAGGGGTGGGATTGACCGTTTCGGATAATGGCTTCGGTATCGCTCCGGATGAGCGGCGAAAGGTATTCGAGAACTTTTACCGTTCGTCTCATCTGCCGGATAAGCAAATTCCGGGTATTGGGTTGGGATTGAGCTACGTTCGCCAAATAGTAGAGGCGCATCATGGTTCAGTATCCCTGCGAAGTGAATTAGGTGAAGGCACTCGAATTACTATAAATCTACCGACTGCAGCTTTATGAAATCGACATTGAAAATACTTTTCGCTGACGATGACTTTAAGTATTCCCTCGTCTTGAAGCGATTCTTGGAACGGGAGGGGTATGAGGTGACTTATACCGGCAATGGTACCATGGCTTTGAAGCAATTCCCGGTCGTGAAACCGGATCTGGTCTTGCTGGATATCAACATGCCCGGCCTAAACGGTTTCGAGGTAGCGGAAAAGATCCGTGAGCAAGACCGCCATGTCTTGATCTTTTTCCTTTCCGACCGTTCCGATAAGAACGACCGTTTGAAAGGTTTTAGCTTGCGCGGAAACGATTACTTGGCGAAACCCTTCTATCCGGAAGAGCTGATCGCCCGTATCAAGGACCGTTTTGAGATCGGTGTCCATGAAAACGTGCAGGAGGAGAGCTTCCATTTCGGAAACACGACCTTCAACTATACCACGAATGAGATCCGTACGGGCAATAACAAGGTATTGATCACTTCCCGCCAAGCGGATCTTCTGCGAATCCTGGCGACAAACCTGAATCTGGCGGTGGATCGTGACCTTCTGTTGGAAACCGTCTGGGGAACTAGCTCATACGCCAACTCCCTGGCCTTGAATGTGCAGGTCACCTATCTCCGTAAAGCGCTTCATAACGATCCGTCTACCGGCATCGTATCCTTGCCGAAGAAAGGATATATGCTAAGAGGATAGAATTTATCCGGTAGAATTGGGTTTCTGATCCGTAAGCATTATCTTTGTCCCACAAAGTATTCACAGAAAGAAAATGAATCATATATGAACTTCAGCGAACAATGTTTCCGCATTTTTGAGCAAGCTACGGAGGCTTATCATGTAACTGACAATGTAGATGCTACAGTGCATAATCCCTATGCGGTAAAGAGCATCGAGTTTTATCTTTATCTTAAGAACTGGATCGATGCCGTCCAATGGCATTTGGAGGACATTATCCGGAATCCGGAGATCGACCCGGTGGAAGCGCTGGCTATCAAACGCCGCATCGACAAGTCGAATCAAGATCGTACGGATTTGGTAGAGTTGATCGATAGTTTCTTTCTGGATAAATACAAGAACGTGAAAGTATTGCCGGACGCTACGATCAATACGGAAAGCCCGGCTTGGGCGATCGATCGTCTGTCGATCCTTACGCTTAAGATCTATCATATGCGTGAGGAGGCAAACCGTCCGGATGCTACTGCCGAGCATAAGGCTCGTTGTGAGCAGAAACTGGCGGTGCTGATGGAGCAGAAGAAGGATTTGTCGATGGCTTTGGATCAATTGCTATCCGATATCCGTGACGGTAAGAAATACATGAAGGTCTACAAGCAAATGAAGATGTACAACGACCCGGCCTTGAATCCTGTGTTGTACGGTAAGAAATAATGGCAAATATATTAGTAATACGACTTTCGGCTATCGGGGATGTGGCGATGACCGTTCCCGTTATCTATTCCGCAGCCAAGGCGAATCCTACGGACTCGTTTACCGTGTTGACGCAAGCGTTCTTGATCCCGGTTTTTATCAACCGCCCGAAGAACGTGAACGTGATCGGTATCAATACGAAGAGCACGGAGAAAACGTTGGCGGGATTGCTTCGTTTTGCCTCTGCCTTGGTGAAATACGATTTCGATATGGTGCTGGATTTGCACGATGTGTTGCGAACCATGATTATCCGTACGCTGTTCCGCTTGAACGGCAGACGGGTGTTTGTCGTGGATAAGGCCCGGAAAGATCGTGCCCGGTTGACCGACGCGAAGCATAAACGATTTAAACAACTTCGCCCGGTGATCGAACGTTATGCGGATGTGTTCCGTAACGCCGGACTTCATTATACGGAATCGTTCACCTCGCTTTATGAGACCTCGACCCCTGATTTATCCGCCTTGGAACCCCTTGCGGGAACGAAGACGGGCAAATGGATCGGTATCGCCCCCTTCGCCAAGCACCGGGGAAAGATTTATCCGACCGGGGAGATGGAGCTGGTCATGGCCGAGCTTTCCGATCGAGAGGATTTTACCATCTTCCTGTTCGGTGGTCGTGGCTACGAGGAGGCGCTCTTGGATCAATGGGCTTTTGAGTATCCCCGGGTAAAAAGCGTGGCGGGCAAGTATTCCTTGGATCAGGAACTGGCCTTGATCAGCCGGTTGGATCTGTTGATTTGCATGGATTCCGCCAATATGCATTTCGCTTCCTTGGTCGGTACACGGGTGCTTTCCGTTTGGGGCGCTACCCATCCCTATGCCGGATTTTACGGATATCATCAGGATCCGGAAGATTGTATCCAGTTGGACTTACCTTGCCGTCCTTGTTCCGTATTCGGCCAAAAGCCCTGCCTGCGGAAGGATTGGGCGTGTATGAAACAGCTCAATCCGGATCTAATCATAAACAAGGTATTAACCTCTTTAAATGAAATGGTTTCGGATGAAGGAGGTCATTAACCCGGCGTACGGGAGATTCGAGGATTTTGTAAGGCGTGTACCTCGTATATTTTCAGAAGAGGGAAAAACGATTTATAAGGCGAGGAATGAGATCAAGGTTTTTGAGGTAGATGGTGTGGAACTGAATGTCAAGCGATATAGAGTCCCCCTCTTGATAAACCGTATTATTTATCGTTTTTTTCGTCGGCCCAAGGCTGTGCGAGCCTATGAGTATGCTCTGCGTTTAGTCGCCAAGGGGTTTGAGACTCCTGCCCCGATCGCTTATATCCTTTTTAGGAAGAAAGGGTTTTTGGGATATAGTTATTTTATCAGTCTGCAATCCAGCTATAAGACATTGTATAAAGTCGGACAGCGTCCGGTAGAGGAGAACGAGGATATTTTCCGTGCGTTAGGTACTTATATGGCAAAGTTGCATGAGGCGGAGGTTTATCATGCCGATTTCTCTCCCGGAAATGTATTGTACGATCGTACGGAGGAAGGGGTTAAGTTCTCCTTGATCGATATAAACCGGATGCACTTCGGGCCTGTCTCGCTGAAACGAGGATGCGCGAATTTCTCCCGTTTGTGGGGACGGGAAGCCGCTTTTCGTTTAATGGCAGAGACCTATGCCGAGAGCCGGCATTTTGATAAAGCGGAATGCCTTCGTTGGATATTATACTATCGAAATCGTTTCTGGAAGAAATATGCGTTGAAGCATGAGATTGAATTTGAATTATAGACTTTTATGAAAATACAAATACTCCGGTTCTGTTTAGTTGTTAGTTGTCTTTTGGCCTATGTATCTCCGGTTAAGGCGTTAGAATGGTGGGAAAAGGTAGAGTATCTGACTTACTCGCCCCGTTATTTCGGGCCAAATGCCTTTCCGATTCCCGAGTTGGTAGGAGGAAGCCTGTCCAGCCGTTGGGAAGTGGAGCTTCGGGGGGAATATCATAAGACGCGAGGCGATCAGACGAAAGATATCTTTACCCGTTTGTACATTCCTGTCGTAAAGGGACGTGTAGGGGTGAATGTCAGTTGGGTATTCCAAGAATGGTATGAGATGTCGCCGGAAGTGCGGGATGAGCGTTATGCGGTAGAATTGAAATCCCCGATTGTTTGCCGGGGCGACGTGATCTTTAATTTTTATTTCCAAGCCCTCCGGAGCGAGAAATGGATGGATATCGTGGTAAGCGCCAACCTGAAAACCGCCAGTGGCGGACGCTTGTGCGACGCTCGTTATACGGATGCGGCCTCTTATTGGTTCGACGCCAATCTGGGACGTACGTTGTGGAAGCGGAAAGATGTAAACGCTTCGATCCGTGTGCAAGCTTTAGCGGGTTTTTATTGTTGGATGACTAACGATGTCGTTAATCGTCAGAACGACGCTTTCTGTTATGGGGCAGGTGTGTTAGGGACCTATCGGGGGTTCTCGTTGGATTGTAATTATGCCGGTTTCCGGGGATATCGGGATAATGGAGATAAGCCGATGATTCTACGGACAAAGCTAAATTATGAGCTTAAGAAAAATATCCTGTCCTTCCAATATAAACATGGAATGAAGGACCATCTTTATGATAGCTATTCATTAGCTTATATCCGTTGTTTCTGAATCTGTAAATAATCTATGCTTTCTTGATCGACCTGAATAACGTGGCGAAGCCGTCTGTATAAGCCTTTACGCTGAAATCTTGGATGATATGCTCACGTGAGGCCTTGGCGAACGCTTCCAATCGCTCCGGGTTATCGATAAGCGAGCGGATAGACGCCGCCATTTTTTGAGGAGAAGAAGGCGGCACTAACAATCCGGTGACTCCGTCTATGATTAAGTCTCTTGCTCCCGGTATGTCTGTTACGATACAAGGAACGGAACAAGCCATAGCCTCCCGCACGACTCTTGGGGAGGCATCCCGGTGCGAGGGAAGTATAAACAACTGGGACGTGACCAGAAAAGAGATGGCGTCGGAACGCTGTCCCAGAAAATGAATTTGTGCGCTTACCTTCGACTGTTGGGCTAATTGGAAATCATTTTCCCCATATTCTCCCACGATTGTAAGATGTACCCGTGGATCATCCAATAAGATAAACGCATGAATCAAATCGGTTAAGCCTTTGAACGGCCTGTTCTTCGTCGCTCCGATATAGATGCAACGAAAGGCGTCGTCCGGAATATCGTCTGCTTGTTTGGGCGTACGGACTGCCTCCTTGATCCAATCGATATCAAATGGCTTTGTGCTGGTTGTTAGTCTTTTTCGTGCGATGAATCGGGAGAGATATTCCTCGATATCTTTGGTCTCGCATACGACATGCTCCACGGCGGGATTTAATATGCCTAGATAATAGGTCGGATCGAACCGCTTCAATTTAGCCTGCGTACCTCGGTATGCGATATTCTTCGCCCGTGTGCCTATGGAGGCGAATAGAGCGTTTGATAAACCGGAACTACTCGGTGAGTAGATAAGGTCGATCCGATAAGTCTTGATGATTTCGCGCAGGGCACGAATAACGTTCCAGTTGAACTTCGAGGTAATGACCGGCAGATCCAAGGGTGTACAATTCCCATAGATCTTTTTGTCGGTATACGATTGGGGGGAAGCGATATAGATGTTGAAGTCCTCAAGCTTGGACAATCCTTCCAGCATTTTGTAGGTCGCTATGTCGGCTTCTTTATAGACTAAAAGTATATTCATTGTGTATGGATAAAATGGATTTGCTAAGATCGTGAGATATTCTCGTATACTCGCATGAAATGAGCCGCTAATACGTCGGGCATGAATCGCCGTATATTCTCTCGTCCGCCGGAACGCATGGATTCGGCCAGCTTCGGCTCGTTCAATACGGACTCTATCAAGCCGCGCAGTTCTTGCTCATTTCTCGGATCGGTATATAGAGCGGACGATCCGCCCGCCTCTTCCAGACAAGAACCGGTAGCCGCTATCACCGGAATACCGGCAAGCTGGGCTTCTAATATCGGGATACCGAATCCTTCGAAAAACGAGGGATATACAAATAAGGTCGCCATCTGATAGAAAGCGGCTAATTCGTTAAAAGGTATATGGGTCAAGATACGGATGCGACCGGACAGGTTGTTTTCCCGGATATAGGTCTCTACCGTATCCGTATAAGGCGTATGCTTACCGATAGCGATCACGGAGATATCTTCTTTCAGGGCTTTCAGGGCTTTTACCAGAAGCAATAAATTCTTCCGTTCCTCGATGCTCCCTACATATAATATATAAGGTCCGTTTATCTGATATTTCTCGCGTACGGACGATTTCACGTCTTCTTGAACCGCTTGCCCGAATATCGGGTCACAACCTTGGTAAACAACCTCGATCTTACTTTCCGGAATGTGGAAGAAGTCCCGGATGTCTCGCATCGTCTGCCTGCTGATCGCTATGATCTTGTCCGATCGTAAACAAGCTTGCTTGAATTTGTAGGTATAGATGGAACGATCGATCGGTTTATAAAGCTGCGGGTAACGCAAGAAGATCAAGTCATGTATCGTTACGACCGCTGGGATTCCGTTCTGTTTTAGATTCATAGGAATCTCATTACTCAAGCCATGGAACAGATCTACGTGCTCTTTTCGAAGCGTAGCCGTTAGACCGGAGGTACGCCATAAAGACGGAAATAGTTTATCGAACCTGCCTTCCGGATAATGGAATGAGACACTTGGACGCTCCTCGATCCGTTTCCGTAACGCCTCTTTGCCTTTGCCCGGCGTATAGAGTTGATAGATATGCTCCGGGAAAGAAGTGGACAAACTATTCACTACGAACCGGCTATAATTACCCAGTCCGGTAGCGTTATGCGTAATCCGTTTTGCGTCGAAAGCGATCTTCATAGGCTTGAATTCGATATATTGGGCAAATATACGATATAATTTTAATTACCTTTACCTCATTTCCTTCCGAAATCCGCCGGGATCTCCCCCCATACGGATGTTTCCCATTTGAGGATCTGGGTGGTATAGGTATGGGTGTTCAACCATTTCTCGGCCCGCTCGATGAGGTCGAAGATAGGTTCGTTGATCGGTTTACGTGCTAATAAGGTTTTGCATTTCTTTTTCTTGACCCAGCTGATGGCGTTGCGGCTATCCGAATAGATCGGCAGGTCGCTTCCCTTTTGCTGTAGCAAGGCGAGGCCGTGTACTAAGGCGAGGAATTCCCCGACATTGTTCGTGCCCTCCTTCAGCGGGCCGATATGGAAGATCTCTTGCCCGGTAGCGGTATAAACGCCTCTGTACTCCATATCCCCGGGATTACCGCTACAGGCGGCGTCTACGGCAAGACTCTCATTGATGGGGTTCCCGATCGGGGCTTCCGGCGCGAGACGGGCCACGGCTTTCGGGGAAGAGGCGGTCTTTAGGTAATGGGTATAGCCGGCCTCGAAGGCTTTGGCGGCTTCCTCCCGGTTCTCGAAGGATTTATATTTGGCTCCCTCTTGTCCGTCTACCTGTGCCTTGCATTCCGCCCAGTTATCATAGATTCCCGGGTTCAACCCTTTCCATACGACATAAAACTTATTCTTGGCCATGACTCTTACTCAAGATTTCTTGTGAGAATTGCGTATAGGTACCGAACGGCGCTCTTTTATCCTTGAAAAAACGGATCAAGGCGTCCAGCCTTCTTTCCATACCGCAACCGGAATGGTTGGTCATGATAAACGGTAACTTTAGCTCTTTCCGATCACTTAAGGGGGTGAACTCCCACGGATGGAAATAGGTCAGGAAATAACCGTCCTCTTTCCAAGTCCAAAGCGCTAACTTACGGTACAAGGTGGCCGGAAGGTTATGGTAAGCCAGCCAAAATAAGGGGAAACGGACGATCGGGGTCACCGAGGCGGGCAGTTGCAATACGCCATCTTTCATGAAATAGGTGCGGGGTTGTCCCAGATGGTTATAACGGCCGGGAATACAAGTCGGGTTCAAGGACGAGTTGTATAAGTAACCGGCCTTATGTATCTCTTCTTCTTCGACGGGCATCATGCGGGCCATACGGAAACCGTTCACCGGTTGTCCGGTCAGTTCCTCCAATGCCTCTTTGGACTTGCGTAGATCGGCGGTCTCGAACGACGAGTGATAAAAACCATGCGAAGCGATCTCATGTCCACCCTTTTGGATGTCCAAGATCAAATCCTTTGCGTGAAGGGCGAAGTTCGCCGTGCAAAAGAAAGTCGCTTTTACCCGGTGACGGGCCAGACATGCCAGTATCTTCCGGGTTCCTTCTACGGAAGTACGCATTTGTTCCTCGAACGGCAATTCCACGCCGTGTTCCAATGGAGCGTCAAACTCCTCGATATCAAAACTAAGTAATATCATGTATGTCAATTAATCTCTATGAAATAAGATGGATAAGAAGTTCAACGCTTCCCGCCGCAGGACCTTGAATCCCATATTGGATACCGCCAGTCCTTCTTTGATGTTCGCGTTGATCGTCTGTAGGTTTATCTCTTTCCGGCGACTTGCCTTATAGATAAATTCCGTATCGAATAGGAAGCTATTGATACGGGTCGTCAGGAATATCGCCTGTCCCGCTTGGCTGAATCCCTTCATGCCCCCTTGCGTATCCTTGATCTTGATCCGCAAGACCCATGTATTGCATATGTGGGACAGTTTGGATAACATTTGCCGGAAAGGAGGTAGATTATCCTGATAACTTTTGCCGCGGGTAGCCACGACTACGTCCGCTCCTCCTAGCAACGCCTCGACCATCCTGCCGAATGAGTCGTTTGTATATGGAAAATCGTAGTCTGTATAAATAATGTAAGGAGAGGTACATCGCTTTACCGCCTCTCGTAAGGCATATCCTTTTCCCCGGTTGGGCTTATAGTCCACGACGCAGACATCCGGTATCAATTGCCGGAGGCGGTCGATCGTTTCCGGCTCGTATCCCCGTCTCGAACCATCACTGACAATAAAAAGGTGGAAACGTACCCGGCTGAATAATCGCTCCACTTCGCGGAAATGGGTGGCTACTCGTTCCTCCCAGCCCGAAGGCGGGTTGTAACAAGGTAATACCAAATCTATGTCTGCTCGTGCGTTCATTCTATTTATACCTTTACCGGATTATAATTCCTCGTACACATCTCAAATGTCAGCTTTAGCCAGATCAGCATACAAGGCAACGCTTTTAACGCATACGGGTATACATAATGCACTCGTATGTATTTCGGGAAAAGATCGGACGGAGACATGCTGGTCAATATAAAGGCGAAGACCATCAAGACAATATCCAATGTCGAACGTTTCCACGGTACAGCCGTATACCAAATAGCGACTCCGATAAACGCTATGATATAGGTACTGGACTCGCTACCCGTGCTGAACAGTACGACAAACATCAACACCGAGGCCAATAACGTTTTCCGGAAAGCCTCATATTTATATTGACTGATGCGTAGATAAGGCAGGCCGAATACTATTAATCCCCCTATTATCAGATAAATGTCCGAGTAACTGACCGATCCCGATATCTTACGAACCATTCCCAAGAAGGAAATGTTCTGCATGAGCGCGAATAAGTTCTCCGAATTTTTTCCGGATAAGTCCTCGAACCAACCGGTATATTGGGACATTATATAATCCGGCCCGGACAATATCATCGGGGCTACGACCATGACGACCGCCCATCCTACGCAAGATAGGCTGAACTTCATCTTATGGCGAGAGAAAAAGAAGAACGCCAATCCCGTGATCCCATACAATTTAGTAAAGGTACCCAACATGATCACGAAAGCGGCCCATACGTCTTTCTCTTTCTCTATCAATGCGTAGGCGAGGACAATGATAGCGGCGATACTGATATTAAATTGCGACATGAAAAGCGAGGTAAGCAACTCGTGGGCACAGAACCAATAGATAAAGATACGTTCCCGCTTGATCCCCGGTAGCATCTTGACCGCCCAGAATAAGAAAAGGCTTTGCGCCACCGACCAAGTAAGCAGTCCTAACCATAACGGTGTAATGGCGAACGGAGCCACTACCAAGCTAAATACCGGCCCGTAGTGAAAAATATCGTTGTATTCTTCCGGATAGGCGGCATAGAGCGGTAACTCATTCAACGTATGCCAAAAGGATTGCCTGAAGATGGAGAAGTTGTTATATTTCCCGGGGAAATACTTGGTAATCCATGCGATAACCCCCAGCAATGCCCATAGCCCCATTAAGGTACTATATTTGCTGAAAAATGGCTTATGGATGATTGTATTGAACTTATCTATAAATTTCATCATCGAATCTACATCTGTCTACGGGGCAAAATTACATAAAAACGGTGACTTTTATGCGAGTTAAATAAAAATACTATTTTTGCGTCCAAAACTGGTAAGAGATTATTTATGAATGAAATGTTGAGATACACGATCATTCGTGTCATTCTGTTTGTAATGGGAGGCTTTCTTGTTCTCGGATGTTCGGATGAAGATGATGTGGGTAATAGTGGAGGAACGAGTAAATATGGTTTGATACGGATGGCGGAGGAGGATTATGATTCGTCGAATACTTCTTACATCTTTCAGGATGAGGAACCGGACGAGGTTCTTTTCGATTCGTCAAAGCGAAAATTCAAGGTGAATGAGCCTTTGCAGGTGTCAGTTACCGGGCAGAAGGAGTTGATGCTTCGTTTCTATTCTCCTAGAGCTATCCATAATGTGATTGTCTGGGCTACGGTTGAGGGTTATGAGGATGAGGTACGGTTTGCGGAGTTTACTACGGTTTTACCTTTTCAGGAGTTTAAAATGAAGTTGCCTTTTCTAGAACGGGCGAAGGTTTATTATACACGTTCCGGCGAGGAGGTTACCATAGATGCCCATCCGGATATCGTGGCCGAGAATATAAGTTTGCGGGTTGAATGTGGAGATCCGGTCTATCAAGGAATGATAAACGTGAAACCTAAGTGGGATATTTGGTTTGGTAAATATTCCGGTTCGAACTGGGGCAACTTCAGGCCACATCTGGCTCGTGAGGCGGTTGCCCTTTCCTTGAATATGGCCGCGATGTTTTCTTCCTCGCTTTTTGATGAGGAACTGGAGAAGTGGCGTGGCAAGCTGATAAATAACGAGCAAATCGTGGATATAGATGTGTTGAAGAAACAGATCACGAATCATGGCGGGTTGTGTTATGGACGCGTGGTGAATGTTGTCGGTCTGGGTGGAGGAAATACCTTTGGGCTAGGTGAATATGTCTATCTGACCCATTATGCCGACGATGCCAATGGTTCTGACACGCCGTATCATGAGCTGGCACACTGCTTGGGGTATGGGCATAGTGGGAATATGACGTACTATCCGGCGGAAGGCGGTTTCCCTACAATTTGTATGAAGGTTTACTCACAGCTTTCCGTGAGCAAGAATTTACCGGTTTATTCCCGCCGTTTCTTGCATACCCGGAGGAATAAGAATCTGGTAGAGAATAAAAACGTGTATACTTCCTCGAAATACATTATCGATGATCCGGAATTGGATGCCATAGATGGCGGGCTTGGGCTTGCTCCGATGGAGACGGATAGGGCTGGTGATGAGGGTTCTCCTCTCTCATTTACACTTTCTGTCTTGGATATTCCCGGTGCCACTGTGGAAACTTTTCATCCGAAAGCGGTCCATCTTTATGGGAATACGCTATATGTAGCAAATGACGCTCCGGGACATTATAGTTTGGAGGTCTTTGATGTATCTTCCGGTAATGTGCGTCATGTGAAAAGTATGGTTGAGTGGATGAACGGAGATAAGAAAGAGACCTTTGCGGGGGAGCCAAACGGCGTGACTCGCTCGTATGGGAAAATATATGTCACGAATACGGGAAGCCGTACGGATGTGTTTGATGCGGAAACGTATGAGTTCATTACTTGTATCGGTACGGGTACTTGGGGTGAGGGTGGTTATCAGACCGTTCATGCGTTTGATGTGACGGCTAGTCAAGGGGCTGTCTTTATCCGGGATAAACGGAAACTGGTAGTTGTCTTGGAGCAAGATGTACAGCCCGGTTCCGCTGCTCGGGTACCTATATATAGCCGTAGCGTAAATTTACAAGAGGCAATGGGTACTTATGCAGTAGCGGCACGAAATGATGGCTTTTTATATGTGACGGCCCAGAATAAAAATATAATCTATTTATTCGATCCTGCGGACATTCGGGCAGGGGACACGGGCTTTGCGCCGTATCTGGTGACATTGGGATTTGAAAAGTCTCCCCAGTCGATAGCGTTTGTAGGGGATCGTTTGTTTGTTACGCTTCGTGTCGATGATAAACGGTCGGAGCTATGGGAGATCAGCCCTAAGAACGGAAAATTATTGCAGGACTTTACAGATTCGATGGTCTATCCCGAGAAAATAGCCGGTGCTCGTCATACTTTATTGGTAGTGGATCGTGCGACCCAGACAGTAAAAGCCATTGGCCTATGATTTTTTTATTGATTCTTAGGAATAAAGAAGATGGAGTTCCCGGAAAAAGTTTACATTTGCGAAAACTATTATAATAACGTATGAAACGTGTTTTTTTGGTCGGATATATGGGAGCGGGCAAGACAACGGTGGGAAAAGAGCTTGCCAAGCTCGCCGGTCTTTCGTTCATAGATCTTGATTACTATATCGAAGGGCGTTATCATAAGGCCGTTTCGCAGATATTCGCCGAGAGAGGGGAGGAGGCTTTCCGAGAGATAGAACGGAATATGCTTCACGAGGTCGCTGAGTTTGAGGACGTGCTGATCTCCACGGGAGGAGGCGCTCCTTGCTTTTTCGATAACATGGAGTTTATGAACGCTTCTGGCACGACGGTTTACTTGAAGGTGTCAGTCGAGGAGCTGGCGAAGCGTCTGGAGTTGTGCAAACATACCCGTCCGGTGTTGAAAGGACGTTCCGGGGAGGAACTGAGGGCGTTTATCGCCGAGAGTCTGGAGAAAAGGAATCCGTTTTATACGAAGGCGTCCATAACGTTTGATGCCGAGAAGATGTTAACAGAATCTGATGTACATGACATATCGAACGCGTTAATGAAAATCCTATAGCATATGGAAGCGAACGACGGCCGGCAGGCACAGGGGGCCTATATCCCGCAGGAATTATTGAAAGAGATCAGCAAGGTGAATAACCGTTTGCTCATCGGTATTCCTCGTGAACGATGCGAGGCGGAAAAACGTTTGCCGTTAACTCCGGAGGCGGTGGATATGCTGACCGATTGCGGTCACCGGGTGCTGGTGGAAAGTGGCGCCGGATTAGGTATCAACTATTCCGATAATCATTTCTCGGAGGCGGGGGCGGAGATCGTCGATACGCCCGCAGAAGTTTTCCAAGCGGATCTGATCTTGAAGATATTGCCTCCGTTGCCGGTGGAAATCGCACTTATGAGACCTCGCACGACCGTTTTCTCATTGGTGCAGTTTAATTTATTCGCTCAAGAGGCTTTCGAGTTGATGATGGCGAAACGGATTACCGCTATCTCTTATGAGTTGATGGCGGATGAATATAATCGTTTCCCGGTGCTGAATGTCACTTCCGAGATCGAGGGGGCGGCTTCCATAACGATCGCTTCCGAGCTGTTGAGCAATACCCAAGGAGGTAAAGGGATCTTATTAGGCGGTATCCCGGGCGTATCCCCTACGGAAGTGGTGATCATCGGGGCCGGAAACGCCGGGACCGTGGCCGCGCGTGCCGCGTTGGCCTTGGGAGCATCCGTGAAAGTATTCGATGATGATATCAATAAATTGCGTATAATACAACAGGTCTTGGGGCAAGGGCTTTTTACTTCCACGTTCCATCCGAATGTGCTGCATAACGCGTTTCGTAGCGCTGACGTGGTGATCGGGGCGATGCGTTATATTAATACGAGACATCGCTATATTATCGCTACGGACTTGGTGCGTACGATGAAAAAGGGAGCTTTGGTGATCGATCTGAGGGTAAGCCAAGGCGGTTGCTTTGAGACGACATGCTGCTTGTCGAGGGAAGATCCCGCGGTGTTCGAGCAATATGGGGTATTACATTATTGTAAACTGAATATCAGCAACCGGGTGGCTCGTACTACCTCGATGGCTTATAGTAATATATTCGTGCCTTTATTATTGTCGTTGGGCGACGCCGGTTCCGTGCAAGGAATGATCAAATCGGATAAGGGCTTTAGGGCGGGAGTATATATGTATTACGGGAAGACAGTGAATAGTTATGTGTCTAATCATTTTAATCTATCATCTAATAATCTTGATCTATACCTCTCTGCTTTTTGATGCGGAAAAGTTTTGAACTCGCAAAGTTTATGCTTTACTTTGCGGACGATCTAAATACCAATAAGCGATAAAGCTAATAAAGTATATTATGGCAGAACAGACAAAAGTTAAGACGCTGGAGAAGGTTGTAATTCGTTTCTCGGGAGACTCGGGAGATGGCATGCAGTTAACCGGTACAATCTTTTCAAACCTGTCCGCGGTTTTCGGGAACGAGATTTCTACATTCCCAGACTATCCGGCAGAAGTACGTGCTCCACAAGGAACACTAAGTGGTGTATCTGGATTCCAAGTGCACTTGGGATCGCGCAAGATCTTCACACCCGGTGATAAGGCCGACGTATTGGTGGCCATGAATCCCGCCGCGCTAAAGGTGAACGTAAAACACCTAAAACCCAATGCGATTGTTTTAATCGACACGGACTCTTTCAAGAAAAGTGATTTGGATAAGGCCTTGTTTACGACCGATGATCCGTTTACTGAGCTGGGATTGACTGGCGTGCAGGTTGTTGCCGCTCCGATCTCTACGATGGTAAAAGACGGATTGGTTGAGTTTGGCTTGGACAATAAATCGGCTCTTCGCTGTAAGAATATGTTCGCCTTAGGACTTGTTTGCTGGTTGTTCGAGCGTCCGCTGGAGGAGGCTATGCACATGTTGCAGAATAAGTTCGCTAAGAAACCGGTTATCGCCCAAGCTAATATCAAGGCTTTGACGGACGGTTATAATTATGGTAATAATATCCATGCCTCGGTTTCTACGTATCGTATCGAGAGTAAGAAAGCCGAGCCCGGATTCTATACGGACGTGAATGGTAATAAGGCTACTTCCTATGGTTTGATAGCCGCTGCCGAGAAAGCTGGTTTGCAGTTGTTCTTGGGTAGTTACCCGATCACTCCGGCTACTGATATTTTACATGAATTATCTAAACGTAAGGATTTAGGCGTTATCACGGTTCAGGCCGAGGATGAGATCGCCGGTATCTGTACTTCTATCGGAGCTAGTTTCGCCGGTTGCTTGGCGGCTACGTCTACTTCCGGACCGGGTCTTGCCTTGAAGAGCGAGGCGATCGGTTTGGCTGTAATCGCTGAGTTGCCTTTGGTGATTATCGATGTTCAGCGTGGCGGTCCTTCTACGGGCTTGCCGACGAAGAGCGAGCAAACGGACTTGATGCAAGCGCTGTATGGCCGTAATGGTGAGAGCCCAGCTGTGGTAATAGCGGCCTCTACGCCGACTGATTGTTTTGATGCCGCATTTTGGGCGGGTAAGTTGGCCGTGGAGCATATGACTCCGGTTATCTTGTTGACCGATGCCTTTATCGCTAACGGTTCTTCCGCTTGGAGAATTCCGGAAATGGATAAATATCCGGAGATTAAGCCGAATTACGTAGCTAATTATCAAGACGAGAAAGTTTGGAAGGCGTATCGCCGTAACAAGGAAAGCTTGGTTCGTTACTGGGCGATTCCGGGAACGGAAGGTTTTGCTCATCGTCTGGGTGGTCTGGAGAAAGACTACGAGACGAGCGCAATCTCTACCGATCCGGCTAACCACCAGAAGATGGTGACGACCCGTCAGGCTAAGATCGATAAGATCGCCGACTATATCCCCGAACTGGAAGTGATCGGAGATGAGGACGCTGATTTATTGATCGTTGGTTGGGGTGGAACCTACGGACACCTTTACGAGACGATGGAGACGATGCAGGAGAATGGCAAGAAGGTGGCTTTCGCTCACTTCAAGTTTATCAACCCGCTGCCTAAGAATACGGCTGAGGTTCTTTCTAAGTATAAGAAAGTGGTGGTGGCTGAGCAAAATAACGGCCAGTTCGCTAACTATTTACGTGGAAAGGTACCCGGATTTAACCCGTATCGCTTCAATCGTGTAAAGGGACAACCTTTTGTCGTTGCGAGATTAGTTGAGGAATTCACTAAAATATTGGAGGCTTAAAAGATGACAACAGAAGAAACTAAATTTCAACCGAAAGATTATAAAAGCGACCAGTACGTACGTTGGTGCCCGGGTTGTGGCGACCATGCGGTACTGAATTGCCTGCATAAGGCTATGGCCGAGGTAGGAGTGGCTCCTCACAATATGGCAGTTATCTCAGGTATCGGCTGTTCTTCCCGCTTACCTTATTATATGAATACGTATGGCTTCCATACGATCCATGGTCGTGGAGCGGCTATCGCTACCGGCGTAAAGACGGCTCGCCCGGACTTGAGCGTATGGTTGATTACGGGTGATGGCGACTGCTTGGCTATCGGCGGTAATCATTTTATCCACGCTGTCCGTCGTAATATCGATTTGAATATCGTTCTTTTCAACAATAAGATCTATGGTTTGACGAAGGGGCAGTATTCCCCGACATCCGACCGTGGTTTCGTATCCAAGAGCTCTCCGTATGGAACGGTGGAAGATCCGTTTGTGCCGGCTGAGTTGGCATTGGGTGCCCGTGGTAATTTCTTCGCCCGCTCGATCGATGTGGATTTGAAGAATACGACCGAGGTATTGACGGCTTCCGCTCGTCATAAAGGCGCTTCCGTTACGGAAGTGTTGGTAAACTGCGTGATCTTTAATGATGGTATCCATAAGGGGATCGTTGATAAGGCATACCGTGCGGATCGTACGATTTTCCTTCGCCATGGCGAGAAAATGGTTTACGGCGCTAACATGGATAAAGGCCTTGTGCTAGACGGCCTAAAACTGAAATCCGTAACGATCGGACAAGATGGTTATACGATGGATGACGTATTGGTACACGACGCCCATGAGAAGGATAACACCTTGCATATGATGCTTGCCATGATGAGCGGTGATATGCCAATTGCGTTAGGCGTAATACGAGATGTGGAGGGACCGACCTATGATGAGGCTGTCCACCAGCAAATCGAGGAGGTACAAGCGAAGAATCCTACACGTAAATTACACGACCTTTTGATGAAAGGTGAGATTTGGGAGGTAAAGTAATATATTTCTGATCGGATATAAGAGAAGGCGCAAGATATTTATCCCGCGCCTTTCTTATGATGACGACTTCGGAAATAGTTGAGACGCTAGCTAAAAGTATATGATTTGTAAACTCCATATTACAAATAGACTAAGGGTTTTGTTAATTGCATGGAAAAGAGTAATTATTACTGAAAAATTTCCTTAATAAGCTGTGTACGATAAAAAAAAATATTACTTTTGTACCGCGGTTAACAAGGTGGAGTCGCAGCAAGCTCCAAAAGGTCGGAAAGCCTCACCGTATCGAACTAGAGTAGAGAGAAAAGTTATATAAAGTCAATCATTTAAATTAAATTCAAGATGGCTAATTTAGATTTAAGCAAGTACGGAATTGTTGATGTGAAAGAAATCGTTCACAATCCGTCTTATGATGTTCTGTTCGCAGAAGAAACTAAACCGAGTTTGGAAGGCTTCGAGAAAGGCCAAGTAACTGAGCTAGGTGCTGTAAACGTGATGACTGGTATTTATACAGGTCGTTCTCCTAAAGATAAATTTTTCGTAAAGAATGAAGCCAGCGAAGATTCTGTATGGTGGACTTCTGATGAATATAAGAATGATAACAAGCCTTGTTCTGAGGCTGCTTGGGCAGACTTGAAGGCTAAAGCTGTAAAAGAATTGTCTGGCAAACGTTTGTTCGTTGTCGATACATTCTGTGGCGCTAACGAGGCTACTCGTTTGAAAGTACGTTTCATCATGGAGGTTGCTTGGCAAGCTCACTTCGTAACTAATATGTTCATCCGTCCGACAGCTGAGGAATTGGCTAACTACGGCGAACCTGATTTCGTTTCTTTCAACGCTGCTAAGGCTAAAGTTGACAACTACAAAGAATTAGGCTTGAACTCTGAGACTGCTACTGTTTTCAACTTGAAGACTAAAGAGCAAGTTATCTTGAATACTTGGTACGGTGGTGAGATGAAGAAGGGTATCTTCTCTATCATGAACTACTTGAACCCGTTGCGTGGGATCGCTTCTATGCACTGCTCCGCTAACACGGATAAAGAGGGCAAGAGCTCAGCTATCTTCTTCGGTTTGTCTGGTACTGGTAAGACTACTTTGTCTACGGACCCGAAACGTTTGTTGATCGGTGACGATGAGCACGGATGGGATAACGAAGGTGTATTCAACTACGAGGGTGGTTGCTACGCTAAGGTTATCAACTTGGATAAAGAGAGCGAGCCGGATATCTACAACGCTATCAAACGTGACGCTCTTCTTGAGAACGTAACAGTTGCCGCTGATGGTAAGATCGATTTCGCTGATAAGTCAGTTACAGAGAACACTCGTGTTTCTTATCCGATCTATCACATCGAGAACATCGTTAAGCCGGTTTCTAAAGGCCCGCACGCAAAACAAGTTATCTTCTTGTCTGCTGACGCATTCGGTGTATTGCCTCCAGTATCTATCTTGACTCCGGAGCAAACTCAATACTACTTCTTGTCTGGATTTACCGCTAAATTAGCAGGTACAGAGCGTGGTATCACGGAACCGACTCCTACATTCTCCGCTTGTTTCGGTGCTGCTTTCTTGTCATTGCACCCGACAAAATACGGCGAAGAGTTGGTTAAGAAGATGGAAATGACTGGCGCTAAGGCTTACTTGGTGAACACAGGTTGGAACGGTAGCGGCAAACGTATCTCTATCAAAGATACAAGAGGTATCATCGACGCTATCCTTGATGGTTCTATCAACGAGGCTCCGACAAAGAAGATCCCGTATTTCGATTTCGAGGTTCCGACTGCATTACCGGGCGTAGATCCGAAGATCTTAGATCCTCGCGATACCTATGCTGATCCTGCTCAATGGGATGAGAAAGCGAAGGATTTGGCTGCTCGTTTCCAGAAGAACTTCGCTAAGTTCACGGGCAACGAAGCTGGTAAGGCATTGGTTGCTGCTGGTCCTCAGTTATAATTGCTTAAAAAACCTTGCTCAAAAAAGGTCAAGGTTTAAAAATATCTTTATAAAAAAGCGTGGAATTACTAATTCTGCGCTTTTTTTATGATAACTACGTTAATTTTATTATAAATGTAAAGTAGTTTTAAAAAATATTCCTACCTTTAGACCGGATTATCTGTTATAAGAAGAGCTTAAAAAGGAGTAATGATAAAAAAACTGGCACTTATTATTGGCTTTATAATTTGTTTGTCATCTTGTGGCAAGGATTATGTCTATCGGATTGAAGGGGAACTTTCTAATCTGGAAGATCAAACCGTATATGCTGTATTTGAGAAGGATAATTATAAAGTGGTTGATACCGTGGCTTGTACGAAACCCGGGCAGTTCCAGATCGATCAAAATGAAGCGGGTTTCCATTGTGTGACTATCTTCTTTGCAGATAAAGAGCATTGGGTTACGGCTTATCTGGAACCGGGAAAAACCGTAAAAATCACGGGCGACGCTAACTCTCCATTGCTATTGCAGGTAAAGGGGGGACGGACAAATGATAAGTTGACCGCTTTTAAGAAAAAAATCGCTCCTTTATTGACGGAATTGACAAATTTATCAAATTCTTTAAATAGCAAGGATTTGAACGATACGATCGAGGAGACGGATATCGCCGCTCGTCTGGCGAATGTTAATATGCAATTGAGCGAGGAAGCGATCCGGTACGTGAAAGAGAACCCGGATGAAGAGGCATCCGTTGTCTTGATTCAATCTTTTTTCTCAGATCCCGATGATACTCGTAAAATTGATGAGTTGTTGGCGTTATTGAATCCAAGGTTGAAAGACTTTTATCTGGTGAAGGAGCTGGAGCAATATAGCGCCCGTGCGAAACGTACGGCTTTGGGTGCGGAAGCCCCAGATTTCTCCGTAAGGAATATTTATGGGAATACGGTAAGTTTGGATTCTTTCCCGCAGAAATATTTATTGCTGACATTTACCGCTCCTTGGTGTGATATGTGCCAGACAGAGGATCTATATCTGGATAAGGTAGCGATGAAATATCCGAAAGATCAGTTGGACATTCTTTTGGTTAGCTTGGACGATAATTCGGATAATGTCCGGGATGTACTGAAGAAGGATAGTATAGCGTGGAACCTGGTAACAGATTCGGCCGGACAAGCGGCTATGTTGATAGATCTGTATAACGTAAGCGTATTGCCACGCTGTTTCTTGATAGATGAGGATCATAAGATCTTGATGAAAACAGAGAATGGAATCGAGATCAAGCAAACACTGGAGAACTTGTTCGAAGACTGAGCGATTGAAAACAGGAGGTTCCGGTTTTAATTTGTAATTAGTAACTCAAAATTCTTAACTATGTTAGTAAAATCTTATGCCGCTGCCGTGCAGGGGATTTCCGCTACGGTCGTTACCGTAGAAGTGAACTGTTCCAAAGGTATCCAATTCTTTTTAGTCGGTCTTCCGGACGTGGCCGTTCGTGAGAGCCATGAACGCATTATCTCGGCTCTTCAAGTATGTGGTTATAAATTCCCCCGCAATCGTATCGTTATTAATATGGCCCCCGCAGATATCCGTAAGGAAGGGTCTTCTTATGATCTGCCTTTGGCGATCGGTATTCTGGCGGCGGCAGAGCAGATAGATTCATCCAACTTATCCAAATTCGTATTGATGGGCGAGCTTTCTATGGATGGGAGCCTCCAACCGATAAAAGGGGCATTGCCTATCGCTATTAAGGCTAGGGAAGAAGGCTTTAAGGGCTTTATCTTACCCAAGCAAAACGCTTGTGAGGCTGCGGTGGTGAACGATCTGGAAGTGTATGGAGCTTCGAATATCAAAGAGGTGCTGGAGTTTATGGAGGGGAAACCTACATTGCGGCCTACGGTTATTGATACCCGTAAGGAGTTTTACGACCGCCAGCAATTGTTTGATTGCGATTTCTCCGATGTCCGGGGACAAGAGAACGTGAAGCGTGCGATGGAGGTGGCCGCAGCCGGCGGACATAATCTGATCATGGTAGGTCCTCCCGGAAGTGGCAAGTCCATGTTGGCGAAACGTCTCCCTACGATCTTGCCTCCCTTTACCTTGCATGAGTCCTTGGAAACAACTAAAATCCATTCCGTAGCCGGTAAGATAGGAGGTGGCACCTCCTTGATGGTACAACGTCCTTTTCGCTCTCCCCATCATACGATCTCTAATGTCGCTATGGTAGGAGGTGGCACTTTCCCGCAGCCGGGAGAGATCAGCTTGGCTCATAATGGTGTCCTTTTTTTGGATGAGTTGCCGGAATTTAACAGGAGTGTCTTGGAAGTCATGCGGCAGCCATTGGAAGATCGAGTGATCAATATCTCCCGTGCCCGTTTCACGGTGGAATATCCGGCCGGCTTTATGCTTGTGGCCTCCATGAATCCTTGTCCCTGCGGCTACTACAACCATCCGGACCGTCCTTGCCTCTGTTCTCCCGGAGCCGTCCAGAAATATATGAACCGCATTTCCGGCCCTTTATTGGACCGTATCGATATCCAGATAGAGATTGTCCCTGTCCCTTTCGAGAAGATTTCCGAGCAACAGCCCTCAGAGCCTAGTATCGCTATCCGTGAGCGGGTCATAAAAGCCCGTGCGATCCAGGAAAGGCGTTTTGCCGCTTATGAGGGTATTTATTGCAACGCCCAGATGAACTCCAAGCTACTCCATCAGTACGCCGTTCCCGACGCTTCCGGCCTCTCCATCCTCAAAACCGCCATGCAACGTCTCTGCCTCTCCGCCCGTGCCTATGACCGTATCCTGAAAGTCTCCCGCACGATAGCGGACTTGGATAATTCGGAACGTATTGAGGTGCGGCATTTGGCGGAAGCGATACAGTATAGGAGCTTGGATCGGGAGAATTGGGGGATGTGAGATTGCACTTAGCTTCATCGGCAAAGTATCTTAACTTCAAGGCCGAAGTAAGTTAAGATACTTTGCCGATGAAGCTAAGATACTTTTTTAGGGTTGTTTAGGAATTGCGGTATTCTTGCGGCCCCATGCCAACATATCGTTTAAAATACTTGCCAAAGAAGGATACATTGCTGAAATTCAACGAATCGGCTATTTGGTAAATAGGAATATCGGTGGATCTTAATTGGTTCTTGGCATCCATGATAACCATTGCCGATATAATTTCCGTACAGGTTCTACCGGTCGTTTCTTTGATTGTCGTACTAAGATGAGCGGCGGTGATACTCAGTTTGTCGGCATAGAAAGAAACGTTACGTTCTTTCATATAATTGTGCATGACTAACTCTGAAAATTCTTTCGTGATCTTTTTACTTTTAATCAAAGTGTTATCATTAGGCGTTATTTTCTTATAAGTCTCCTTTAGGCACAGGAGAAGGAGCTGCAATATGGATTTGATGATATCATCATTTGCCGGCAAATATTCATTTTCTTGGGCTTTTAGCAAGAGCTGATAATAGTGGTGATAAATAGATACATCATTATCCTCCAGTCGGATAACCGGAATTTCCCGGATCTTATAATAATAGTCGGATACGATTTTATACATATTATTGTTTTCAAGAAAATGGGAGGAGAACCCGATGAAGTAAATTCTCAAGTTCCCATTCGCTTTATGTATTTGTAGAATGCTTTGTGGCAAGATTGTGATGAAACTCATGGGCTGGATCTTATATCGAACCAAATTGATCGATGCCTCTATATCTCCATCCAGTAATAATACGAATATCCCAGCCTTTAGCCGGCAAGGTGAATCGGTGTAAAGGTTTAATAATTCTTTCGTAATGTCTGTTCCTGCGACACAGTCGACCGGAATGTCTATTTTAGGTAATTCATTCTGCATAGATAATGAAATTTAGGCGATACAAATATAGCGATATTCTTTGGTACTACCTCCGTATTTATTATGAAAGTACATGTAGTCAATGATTTGTCGTATTGTTGTAAAAAATGGTCACAGGTTGAATTATGTGTTTAAATTATGATAAATGGAACACTCTTTCCTTAAAATAGACCTTGTGGGATTTTTTGAATTGTCGTTATTTTGTATCCAAATTTGGGAATAATCTCTTTTTAAGGTAAACAGATTAATAAGTAAACAATTATTGTATGGGAAATTTGAGGGTGCTACTGTATGGGATGGCTTATCTCCTTTCGGGGTGCATGTTGATGACATCTTGTCAAGTAGAGGATTTAACTTCTTTTTCAAAAGGAAAAGGGACGATCGCTTTGGACTTGTCTGCTACCGCAAGTTTTAATACGGAGACAAAAGCGGTGAATGAGGGCGATTATAAAAATCTGGATAATTATACGGTGCAATTTTTGAAAGTAGGGGAGAGCGATCCCGTCAAAACATTCAAATATGCGGAAATACCTGCTTCCGTTGAATTGGATAACGGTGCTTATACCGTGAAGGCTTTTTATGGGACGAATACAGATGCCGCTTCTCGGACAGGATTCTATGTAGAAGGTTCCAATTCTTTTAATTTAAATGGTGAAACAGATAAATCTATTTCTCTTACTTGTACACCAACCTATGGAAAGGTGAAAGTGGAATTTACGGAAATGGATACTTATTTTAGTGATTATTATGTTACTTATTCGACTTCAGCCTTGGGGAGTAGTTCTACGGCTAAGTGGTCTAAAGCGGATACGGAACCTTGGTATTTGAAACTCAACAATGGCGGAGAAACTGTAACGGCTACAATCTATTTAACACCGAAATCTCAATATCAAACAAAAGCGGCTACTGTTGTCCGGACTTATGATTTGGCACCGAATAAAGCGTGGACATTGCAGGTAGCCCCTAGCTATAACGATAAAACCGGACAATTGGGAGTCTCTATCAAGATTGATGAAGGAACAAATGATATACCTGTAGATATCGTGATCCCTTCTGAATGGGTTTAGTCATTAAGGTCTAATAAAAAAAAGAGAAGAAAAAAATCATGAGATTATTAAATTATATTGCTTTAAGTCTGTTCGCTTTGGTCGGTTTTATCTCTTGCGAGATGAGGGAAGAAATAAAGAGTGGCAAAGAGGGTGTGGATATGGGACTTTTGGAGTTGAGTGTACAAGCTAAATCTCCGGCGGTGACGAAGGCTGCATCTGTTAGTACGGACGATTTCCCGGTTTCTATTGTCGGGAAAAGTGTAGATGGGGAAGAGGTTGAAAGAAATTATGATGCGGTGGCGGATTTACCGGAATCTATTTTATTGCCGGTAGGTACTTATTCCGTAGTTTCTCATACAAAAGGCGTACTGGAAAAGAAATTGGAAGCTCCTTATTATAAGGGAAGTTCCGATATGGAAATTAAGAAGGATATTACGAGTAGCGCGAAGGTGACTTGCAAGATGCAGAATAGTAGGATTCAATTGAATTATAGTTCGGAGTTTTTGGCGAAGTTTACAGAATGGACGATCATGTTGGATGATGGCTCCGAGACTGCGTTGTCAGTTCAGGAAACAAGCGCAAATGCCTCCGCGAGTCCTGCTCCTATTTATTGGTATTTTGGTGAGGGAGGAGCGGAAACCGTAACACTGAATATTCGGGCAAAAACCATAGAGGGGAATACGGTCACGATGGCTCCTTATGTATTCAAAAAAGAGGATGCCAAGGAAAAATATGATGATGTTGATAACCCCAATTTCACGGGTGGAGAAGCGCTTATCATCGATCTGAAACCGGGAAATGAGGAAGACCCTACTACGGGTACGGTTAAGAGTATCTCTGTTACGATCAGTGTTATCTTTGAGAATCATAATGAGGCTGTAGATATTCCCGTAGAGGATAAAGAGGAGACGAAACCGGATCCGGATCCAGACCCTACGCCTGAAGATAAAGCGCCTTCGTTGTCATGTGATGCATTTGAGAACGGTGTAAAATATTCAATGACGAAACAGGATTGGCCAGCAACAACTGATGTGGTTATTTCGGCTTCGGAAGGGATTGCTAGTATGAAAGTTATAATAGAGGGTGGAAATCCTGGTTTTTCCTCTTCAGTCAAGGATTTGAACTTTACGGGAGAAGGACGTGAATTGATCGGTGATGCAGACCTTTCTGAAAGCCTCGGAATGGCTATGCCTGCAGAAGGTGATACAGAATATACTTTTCCTATTGCTGGATTTTATACTATGATGAATATCTATGGTCCAACGATAGATACTGATGCTACGACTGGAATCGGAAATGCTCCAGATGGTAAAGAAAGTCATGTTTTTAAAATAACAATTACGGATAAAAAAGGACAAACTGCGTCTGCGGAGTTACGTGTGACGATTAGTAAATGATAAACCTTATGAGAAGAATATATTTTGTTTCAATATTGCTTTCACTGTTGGTCCTAGTTGCTTGCCAACAAGAAGATTATACAAGTGATAAGGTTGGATATCTTAATGTAAATGTTTCACCGGTTTTTGGCGTAGTTACAAAAGGTTTAGTTCCAGATAATTACAAACCAAAGCAACTTTGTGTGGAAATTAAAAATGAGGCTGGTATAGTCGTGGAAAGTACAGAAGATTATGCGGAATGGGAAGGTAAACAGTTGAAGTTAAAGTCCGGCACTTATATGATTACAGCTTCATCGAATGGGTTTGATGGGAATGCCTCAGGAGTAGATATACCTTATTATAAGGGCTCTACTCAAGTAACAGTTGTGGCAGGAAAGGAAGTCACAGCCTCTATCACTTGCACATTGGCGAATGTTAAGGTCACGGTGAATTTTGAAGATTCCTTTACAAACTCTTTTAAAAGTGCGGTTGTTTTAATAGAATCTAAGGTTCCGGGAATATCAGGTCAGAATCTTATGATGGGTGCGCAAAATAAGTCCATTTATTTTCCTGAAGGAGATTTAAAGGCGACGATCACAGTTATAAATAAAGCGAACCAAACTCATACACTGAGCCAAGATATTACAAAGGTGAAGGCTAGGGATCATTATGTATTGAATTATAGAGTCTCTGATTCGGGCTCTGTCGGGGATATAACTGTAGATGTGGATGATTCTGAAAAAAAATATACATATGAGATTACGGTACCAGTTACCTCATCAACGCAATTAGAAGTGGCTTCGGCGAATGCGTGGAGTAACTTTGCTCTTTTGGAAGGTAAAATATCTTCAATCAAAGAAGGTGTGGAATTAGATCCAACTTGTATGAAGTTTGAATATAAAACAGAGCGTGCCGCAGAGTGGTCGGAATGTAGTGCTACCAAAGAAGGTGATTTATTTAAAGCGACATTGAAAGGATTAACTCCTGCCACTTCTTATTTTTATCGTTTATCTTACGATAAAGCAGGAGACAATTATGCGAGTGATGTGAAAACATTTACAACTGAAACTGTTACGGCTTTACCCAATGGAAACCTAGATAGCTGGTATAAGTCAGGCAAGACATGGTATGCTGCATCTAAAGAATATTTTGATGCAAATGGTTCATTTTGGGATTCTAGTAATCCGGGAACAACAACGGGTGTTGGTGGACTTGTGAATATAAATCCAACAATGGGTAATGCATCTATTGTACATACTCAAGGTGGACAGTCTGCAGAATTGAAAACTCAAACAGCAATGGGAGTTTTGGCTGCGGCAAGTTTATATACAGGCAAGTATGGAGCTACAAAATCTGATTTTTCTGGGGCTACATTAGAATTTGGTAGACCATTCACTTCTAGGCCTACCGCATTCCATGGTTGGTTCCGGTATTCAACAAAGGCAATTGATGTTGTAGGATCGAATCTGCCCTCATCTGCGAATGTGATAAAAGGTCAGACTCAGGATCTCTGCTCTATATATATAGTATTAGCAACTAAATCTTATCAAATAGATAATACGAATCCTAGTACGTTTATTAATTTTGAAAATGATGATGCCATAGTGGCTCATGGGGAGTTACCTATGGCCGATTGTGTGGCAACGAATGGATCTTGGAAGGAATTTAGTATTGATTTAAAATATCATAAGTTGGACGTTAAGCCGACTCATATAATTATAGTCTGTTCCGCAAGTAAATATGGGGATTATTTTACGGGAAGTACTTCGAGCGTTTTATACTTGGATGATTTTGAGTTGATATATGGAGATGAACCTAAAACAAAATAGGGATTTGAATTGATGAAACATAAACTATTAATAGTAACCTTGCTGGTGGTCATGGGTATTGGCTCTGTGATAGCTCAATCTTCCCGTAGAATTCAGAGAATTGACCGGGAGATCCAGAAGACTGTCTTTATCCCGAAAGGGACTTGGATGGCCGGAGGTACGGTCTCTTATTCTGAGCATAATGAGAGTAACTTAAATTTTCTCGTATTGAAAGATATCGAAGGGAAGGGGTATGATTTTAGTGTCAGCCCTTATTTCGGTTATTTTTTCCGGGATAATATTTCTATGGGTGCCCGCTTCTCTTACAAACGGAATTATTTGGATCTGGGTAATTTCGATTTGAATTTGGGAGAAGATTTTAAAATCAGCTTGAAGGATCTTTATTATCTGGAGCATAAGTATGAGGCTTCTTGTTTTATACGGACATATATGCCGATCGGAAAAAGTAAGATTTTTGGGTTGTTTAATGAGGCTCGGTTGACTTATGGATATGGAACAGGTAAAAACTCTACCGGATCGGGTACGGAATATGATGGCTCTTATCAAACCGTGCAGAATATGCAGATTGGTTTCGCACCGGGAATGACTGCCTTTATTACGGATTGGTCTGCTGTAGAGGTTTCGGTTGGCGTGATGGGTTTTGACTTTAAGTGGATTGATCAAGAGACAAACCAAGTGGAGGAAGGACGGCAACGGGTTTCTTCGGGTAATTTTAAGATAAATCTATTCTCTATAAATATAGGTATGACGTTTTATCTGTAAATATTAGGAGATGATGATAAAATTAGGTTGTTATATAAGCTTATTCTTCACGTTGGCCAGTTGTGTTATAGAGGATGATATTCCTTATCCTGTAGTGGATGGAGCGATCCTTTCCATGGAGGTAGAGGGGCAACGGGCTGGAGAGGACGGACAAAGTGCCGAGGCTACGATCAATAATACGGATCGTACGGTAACTTTATTTGTGAATGATTCCGTGGATATCTCTAACTTAAAGATTAAGCGCTTGAAAATAACGGATGGAGCGGTGTTAGTGGGTGATTCTACGGCTTGTGTGGATATTAAGAATTTCCCTACGACAGGCTTTGCCTCGTTGGATAGCATCTCTTCTACCGCTAATACACGAGTAGATTTCACGTCACCGGTTTCTTTTACGATAAGTACGTATCAAGATTATAAATGGAAGGTGACTGTAAAACAAATCATCAATCGGGAAATTGATGTGACCAATCAAGTGGGAAACGCAGTCATCGATGCGTACAACCGGAACGTGATTATTTATGTATCTCCGGAACAATCTTTAAGGGATTTACAAGTGAATAAGATGAATCTTGGTGGTGAATATGGTACGGTAGAGCCGGATCCAACCGCTTCTACCGAGAAAGATTATTCAAGTGGTTCCCGACAATTCTTTGTTGGAAACGCATGGGAAGACGTGATGCAGAAATGGACGGTTTATGTGTATCATAAATCAGGGGAATCGTCAGCTTCCTCGGAGGCTTTCGCTATGGTGACCAAGGCTTCGTTAAGTGGAAAGATACAGAGTGGAAAGACCCCGGTCATTGAGTATAAAAAACAAGGTGACGCCGCTTGGAATACGTTGGCGGCTTCGGCTGTAAAGGTATCCGGAACTTCTTTTACCGCTACGGTGACCGGCTTGAAGGCGCAAACTACGTATCAATACCGCATATCGGTTGATGGAACAGTCGGTGAGGAGAATTCTTTTACGACAGCGGAAGAGATTGCCTTGACCAACGGAAGCTTCGATAACTGGTCGCAAAGTGAGAAAAACGCAAAGCTGTGGCAGCCTTGGGGTAGTGGTGAAAACTCTTTTTGGGATACGGGAAACCAAGGAGCGACAACGGTTGGCGATAGTAACTCGACTCCGGTTACGGAAACGAGCAATGGCTCCGGTATGGCAGCTTCATTGGAATCTAAATATATCGTGATAAAATTCGCCGCGGGTAATATTTTTACGGGTACGTATAAGAAGACAGATGGAACAAATGGGGTCTTGGATTTTGGCCGTCCTTTTACTTCCTTCCCGAGTAAGTTGCGGATTCATTATAAATATAATTGTGCGACGATCGATAAAGTTGGTGATGATACGATGGCGAGTTTGAAGGGGCGCCCGGATTCTTGTCAGATTTATATTGCGTTGACAGATTGGGATGCTCCATTGGAGATACGAACTCGTCCATCCGAGCGTCAATTGTTCGATCCCAACGATTCGCATGTGATTGCCTATGGCGAGTTGACCAAGGGAGAATCCGTAACATCGTACACGCAAGAGGATATTGTTTTGAATTATCGTTATACGAACCGTACACCCAAATATATCGTGATAGTGGCCTCGTCTAGCAAATATGGTGACTACTTCACGGGAGGTGTAGGTAGTAAACTATGGTTGGATGAGTGTGAATTGATCTATGATTAAGGATATGAAGATAAAAAAGATATATACGATGCTGCTGGCATCAATCGCTTTGACCGCCTGTCAGCAAGAAAACTTGTCGGACCCGGTGAAAGGTGCTTTTAGTATATCTTTGACCGAGGCTACTGCCGAGGTGGAGACGAAGGCGACACCCGCTGATTTGGATAAGCCGGTCGCAGAGAAGTTCAATCTACTAATAACCAATAAGACAACCGGAAAGGAACTTTATAAGGGTGCTTTCACGGATCAGACAATTCCTGCGTCTGTTGGAACTTATACGGTAAAGGCTACTTGTAGCCCGAACACATCGTATGAGGAGAATCCAGTGCTTGCTTTAGATGCTCCTTACTACGAGGGAACGGAGGAGGCTACCTTGACGGCAGACAAAACGGTTTCGGTAACGATTCCTTGTCAAGTTGAGAATGCGCTGGCATCTATCCGTTTTGGGAATAATAAGGACAAATTCGAGGATCTATTCTCTAGCTATAGCGTGGAAGTAAAGGTAGGCAATAGTTCTGTGTCTTTACAAGATACTTTACGAAGCGCTTACTATCGGGCAGGTTCAGATGTGAAGTTTTTCTTTAAAGGTAAGTTGAAAGGAAATGGCCAAGATGTCACCAAGGAGCTGACGCATAGTGAGTTCAGTAAAGCAGAGACATTCGTGGCTGGTGCGCATTGCGTTATTAATTTGTCTGTCGAGAAAACTACCTCTGGTGTAATCCTTACGGTAGCTGCCGCCGAGGTGAAGAAGGAGACTATTAACGCTACGATTCCGATGGAGTGGTTGCCTAAGCCTAAAATTGCGGGTTTTGCAAATGGAGAAACCTCTTTGTCTTATGTAGAGACAGCGGATGCTATTCCTGCTAAAATTACTTTTAACGCATCGAGTAAGATTCAAGATGTAGAATTCTCTTTTAATTTTCAAGATGAGCAGTATCTTTCTTTTAACGATAAGACTTATACATTGACAACTCTTTCAGATGAGGATAAAGCCGCATTTACCAAAGCGTCCATAATTATTCCAGTATTAGATGGAAGTGCGGAAGGAAGTATGGACTTTACATCTATGACAGCCAACTTGCAAACAAATGCGGGTGCGGAAACTGTGAACACGATTAAAATGCGCGTTAAAGCTAATAACCGCTGGAGTGATCAAGGTACTTATGAGATACGTACGCAAAAGCCTATATTCCGGGTAAGTGCTTATCCTGGTAATATTTGGACAAAAGAGTTTACGATGAATGCCTTGATGGAGGATCAAGTTGAGACCGGCAATTTTGATAAGTTGAAGGAGTCAATGACTTATCAATATAAATCAACTCAAACTGATTGGGAGACGTTAGGGACTGATCTAAGAAAGACTGGCTTGAAATCAGGTACTACTTATTATATCCGTGGGGTATATAGGGGAGAGGTGCTTGGAGAGGTAGAAAATATTGAGACTTACCCAGAGACACCATTGGACAATGGAGAATTGGAAGGTGCTACAATTACAAGAGGAACTGATAGCCCTGGTTTCTTTGGTGCAGAATATGGTGCTTTATATGAATGGAAAGGTTGGGGTACGACTAATAGAATATCAGCAGGTTCTTGCCCAGCAACGGCTTATTCTTATAACTCGCGTTCTGGAGTACGTCCTACAACGGAGATACCCCAAACTTCTGTTGGCGAAAATGCAGTCCGGATTATAACATTGGCATATGGTTATGGTGGGACAGATGCTAAGCCTTCAAAATTTACTCATAGTGAATTATATTTAGGAACTAGTGCTGATGATTCCGGAAGTAAGACTTATGGAATAAACTATGATTCACATCCTTCTAGTGTGCTTTTCTGGTATAAGTGTATATCCAATGTTGGGAATGATAAATCATATGTGAAAGTTCAAATATGTCATGATGATATGGTATTAGGTGAAAATGAACTAGAGATGGAGGCTGTAACTTCCTATCAAGAGTGTAATTTGCCTATTATTTATGATCAAACAGTTGATAAGACTCCTTTAGTGCCTAATAAACTGATCTTGACTTTTAAGTCAGGAGTAAAAGAAAGTCTTTCTAAGAGTGATTTTAAACAGTTTGGATCTGGACTTTTTGATAAACAAGCAGATGCGATGTGGCGTGGCAATGAACTTTATGTAGATGATGTCAAATTGGTTTATGATAAATAATATGAAATACTTATTATCTATATTACTAATATTGTTTTTTTTCTCTTCTTGCCAGCAAGAGGACTTGCTTCCATCCCAATCCCCCGGTTTCCTTTCCTTGGAGAACGTGACCGTGGCGGCGAGTGATGTCAATGCTGTCCATACGAAAGCCGAGGTTGATGCTCGGTTCATGATAGAGATATGGAAAGGGGGTGCCCTTTATGATAATTGCAAGTATGAGCCGGGAGAAATTCCAAGTAAAATAGAGCTACCTGCAGGTTCTTATCTATTGAAAGCATATACACCTAATTATGCCTCGATGGAAACTGTCTTTGCGGAGGGAAATTTAGGTGAGGCCGTTTATTATAAGGAACAGGCATTTGTGATAGAGGCGGAGAAGGTGACTTACCCGGCTGTATCCGTGCCGATGATAAACTTCGGTATATGTTTGAAGGATGATCTGCCTAGTAGCTTTAATGATTATACGCTGGATGCAACTATCGGTGATCGTACAATCACGCTTAAACCTGCCGAGATTGGGTATTTTCCCATATCTGCAATAGGTAGTACCTTGACGTTTTCCTTGAATGCTATAAATGCGGATGGAGAATCGCTGGATACGAAGGAAACCGCCTCAAATCTTCAAGCGGGTACGATTTACGAGGTCGTCTACTCGATGGCTACGAAAAGTTTGGATTGCGAAACGTTGAATATGTATTAGTTATAGCGAACAGGATGTTTGGGAGAAAATGGAGATATTACGTTGGGTTGCTGGGGCTATTGCTCGGGCTGAATGCTTGTGTGACGGAAGATCTGCGTAATCCCATTGCTGAAGGACAAGGTTACTTACGTTTGGAACTAGCCTCTGTAACTACAGAGCTTTCGTCTTCTTCGCAGACGAAAGCGTCAACGGCATCTATACCTAGCGAAGATATACCGGATGCTTCCGATTTTACGATAGATATCCAAAAAGGGGGAACTAGCGTTGACGGTTTCCCGAAGCTGTATAGCGAAATAAATAGTAGCTCATTAGTTCTGGCTACGGGTGATTATACGGTTTCGGCTTATTCTGGCGAGAATACCTTGATTCAAGCAACTCCTTATTTCTTCGGTTCCACGGATGTCACAGTCCTTCCAAATCAACAGGTAAAAGCTTCTATCGAAGCCTCCTTAGCGAACGCTTTATTGGTTCCTGTCGTGGATGAGAGTCTGCAAAAGCATTATTCCGCATGGGAATTGACGGTAAAAGTCGGAGAAGAATCTATGCGGTTGGCTTCAAAAGAGAATTCAAATAACCATTTATATGTAAAAGCCGGACAGTCGGTAACGGGCCTATTCAATGGTACGAATCTGGTTGGAAAGGAAACTTCGACAGAATGGACGATGATTTCTGAGACAGCCTCCCGCACGCAATATACCATTCAATGTAATCCGGATTTGTCTGTATTCTCAAACATTCAATTGATGGCAACGGCTACTCATATATACGATAATGGCTCTTTGACTGGGACAGAGGTTATATTGAGTCTTGCGGCTAATGGCGCTCCGGTAGAAGCGGTCGCATCATGGGATATAAAGGTCTTATACAATGGAGAAACGATCCGGACGTATTCAAATACCCCCACTAACGCAACCATGAATGTCTCTGACGGCTGGCCATATGTACCGCAAGGCAGTACGCTATCTGCTTCTATCTCCCTGAAGTCCGGAGATATAGTAGATCTCCCATCCGTCTCTATGGCAACCATCCCCTTACCTACGTTTACGGCAACGGTTTCCGGTAGTACTAGTTACTCTGTTTATAAATCCTCCGGTGCTACTGCCGCAAATGAAAGGGATGGATCGAGTATTTTCGATATATCTTCATCAGTGAATATCTCTTCGAATATATTGGATAACACAAACTACTCAAACTTGCTGAAGGTTACTTATACAACGGATGGAGGAGGTAATTCGGGTGAATTGCCATACGGTTCTGTTGGAACATTATCTGGCCTCGCTTGGCAAAAGCATGCTTTGACGGCTACGGTTATTTTTGATGGTGTAACAGATAAGTCAGCACCTGTAGATTGCCACATTACTGGGTTACCATGTAAAGCGGCGCCACCGACAAATGGAGAGTGGCGTAAAGAAGAAGGAACTGTTGTGTGGAATAGCGATCATGTAAGATTGGGTAATGCAAGTATATCACAACCTCATGCAATAGTCTCAAACGGTTTTCATGTTCCTGAAAATATTGATGTAAAGGTTGAGACGAAATATCAAGTATCAGGGGCTACAGTAGGAACTACTTTTACATTATATTTAGGAACGAATACCTTGTTCGAAACTAAAGTTGGATTTTGGGGTAATCAAACCAAAGAGAGTTCTATTGAATCAACCGTGACATCTTCTAATAATTATATAAAGTGTAATAATAGCTATGGGTCGGGTTCTACTCATTCAAAAGTTTATTATGTGAATGTTATTTATAGATAAAATAATAAATAAAGCAATATGAGAAAGAGTTTATTACTAGGCATAGTCGCCTTAGCATTCGGAGGCTTAACCTCCTGTAGCAATATAATGGAAGAAAGCGGTATAAATCCAACTGCTAAAGCGAAAACAGGTGAACTTGGCATCGCTCTTGAAGCTGATGCCTCTGTTAGTGTTACTACGAAAGCGGGAGCTTCTGATGAAGTTACTTTGTCAGATGAGGAGAAAAAGAAATTTGTAATTACGGGAACGAAAGCAGGAGGTTCCTCCTCCATCCCTTTAGGTACATTCGCGGATTATGCGAATGGAGCCGTTAAAACAGTTGAAGTAGGAACTTATTCGATCACGGCTGCTTATGGCACGATGACGGGTGAGTTGGACTTTGACAAGCCTACTTTTGAAGGGACGGAAAATGATGTGGTGGTTGAGGCCAATAAGACAACTGAGAATGTTAATGTTACAGCAAGCTTGACAAATTCTATTATCTCAATTGATAATACAACATTTACAGATCTCAAAAAATCAGCTACTATTACAGATTTGTTCGCCTACTCGGGTACGGTAGAACCTACGGACACAAATGAGAAATACTCGTTGATATCGGCTACGAATACATTGGATTCTTCTAAGAAGCTATATGTGAAAAAAGGAGCTTCGAATGTTAACATTGTGATAAAAGGAACTCTGAAGGACGACCCTACAAAGTCGTTCACAAATACAAAAAAGATTAAGACATTGATAGGGGAAGGCCAGAATATTGAGGAGGCTAAAAACTATAACATTAAATATACTCTTTCCGGAGATAAGGGCTCTTTAACGTTGACTATTACGGTAAATGGAACCGTTACAAACGTGGATCTTCCTGTGACGGTTAATCCTTACGAATAGTCTATATGTTATATATTTGATTCCATACGTGACATGTCTGTATCTTTTATTTCGCACGTTTCACAGGAATATACTATCTTTGTCTGTGTACATCAAAAAGAAAGGAAGATCTTATGATACCTCAGATAACCATTCCCTATGCCGTGGCTGATTTTGCGGAGATGCGCGAACGTGGCTTTTATTATGTGGATAAAACTCAGTTTATCCCTTATTTGGAGCGTTATAAGGCTCCGGTATTCTTGCGTCCGCGGCGTTTTGGTAAGAGCTTGTTGGTCTCTATGCTCGCCCATTACTACGATCGGAGTAAGTCTCATCGCTTTGAGGAACTTTTTGGGGGAACGTGGGTCGGGACCAATCCTACGCCGGAGCATAACCAATACATGATTATCCGCTACGACTTCTCGAAGATGGTGCTGGAAGAGACGATAGATGGGCTGGAGCGTAACTTTAATATATTGAACTGTTCTCCCGTGGAGATTATGGTGGAGCATAATCGCGATCTCTTTGGCGACTTCGAGTTCTCTACCAAAGGCAATGCCACGCAAATGCTAGAGGAGGCATTGGCTTATGCCCGGGCGCACGATTTGCCCAAGGCATATATCCTTATCGATGAGTACGATAATTTCACAAACCAATTACTTACGGCCTATAAGGATCCGCTTTACGAGTCTGTCACCACTGGCGAGAGCTTTTTGCGTACTTTCTTCAAGGCTATCAAGGCAGGTATCGGCGAGGGAAGTATCCGTACTTGCTTTTGTACGGGTGTGCTGCCTGTTACGATGGATGACTTGACGAGCGGCTATAATATCGCCGAAATTCTTACCTTGAAGCCTGACTTCACGGAGATGTTGGGTTTCAATCATGAGGAGGCTGCCGAATACCTGCGCTATGTTATTCGTAAATATGGCAATAATGAGGATCGTTTCGACGAGCTGTGGACGCTTATCGTAAACAACTATGATGGCTATCGCTTCCTGCCCAACGCGCGTCCGTTATTTAATTCCACTATATTGACTTATTTTTTCAAGAACTTCGCCGAGCTGTCCGGTGGTGTCCCCGATGAGATGGTGGACGAGAACCTTCGAACGGATGTGAATTGGATCCGCCGCCTTACCATCACCTTGGAGAATGCGAAGGAGATGTTGGATGCCTTGGTGATTGATGGCGAGTTGATCTACTCTCAACCGGATCTGAGGAGTAAGTTCGACAAGCAGAAGTTCTTCGATCCGGAGTTTTATCCCGTCAGTTTATATTACTTGGGCATGACAACGTTGAAAAACCAATTCAAGATGGTGTTGCCTAATTTGACAGCGCATAGTATTTACATGAATTATTACAACGAGTTGAATCAGATTAGCGATGACGCTCGCTGTTTTGTTCCCGCTTATCGCCTGTTTATGGATCATCGGAAGCTGGAGCCGCTTGTGGAAAATTATTTCAAGGAGTATCTCGGCCAGTTCCCGGCGCAAGTATTCGACAAGATCAACGAGAACTTTATTCGTTGCTCTTTCTACGAGGTGCTGAGTCGTTACTTGAGCAACTGCTATACCTTCGCCGTGGAGCAGAACTTGCCAAGCGGCCGTGCGGATCTGGTATTGACGGGCATACCGGGCACCGCCTTCCACAACGATTGCCGGGTGGTGGAGTTTAAGTATTTCAAGGCGAAAGACGCTACCCGGGTAGATGTCTTGGAGAGTGCTCGTCCGGAGGATGCCGATCAGGTAAGAAGATATGCCGCTGATATTAACCGGCAATTCCCCGCTTACCGTATGCGGGCGTATGTGGTGTATATAGCGGCTGGAAAAGTTTGTAAGACATGGGAAATTATTAATCTCTAACGTAAAAAGGACAAGACATGAGACATTCGTTGATTATTCTATTTTGTTTTTCTTTTCTCTCAATCTTTGTGGCTCAAGGGCAGTCGGAGAATGAGAAATCCAAGGGCGATTCATTCTTGTTCTCCTTTATACCCGGAGAGGCCGATATACAGGCTACCTACGGGAATAATTCCATAGAGATGGAGCGACTGAACCGGAAAATCTGGCCGGTGATGAATCCTTTGATGGATGGGGAGTTTCATGTGTTGGTTGTCTCACATATCTATACAGAGACAGGGGCTGTATCCAAAACCGCCGTCAATACTGCTATGTGGAGAGGAAACACCGTAAGGAAATATCTGAAAAACAAATATGAGCTTGATAATAAACAGATCTCTTTTTATGTGGACCGTAGTGGGGAGTGGGGGAATAGCGTACATGTGTACCTGCTTTATTTCGCTATGCCAGAGTTCGCTAATAAACAGATCTTTTATTCCACGGATCAGTCTATACCCGCTATTTCGTCAAGCCTGAAAAGATATGCGGAGGTTCCTTATATTTATGTGCTCAACGATCCGGATCTTTGCGTGGATGATGAGGTCTTCGCTTATGTTGTCATTGATGGTAAGGCCGATCTTCCCTATGAGGAAGGGGCAATGATTCCCGTAACTCCTCCCGTACAAGAGAAGGTGAGTAAAGCACCGGTAGTCTCTCAACCGGCTCGTACAGAGCCTGAGATTGCTCGGCAGGCAACAGTGTCCGTAACGCTTGAGCCGCAAGTCTCGGAACGGCAGTCTACTGGGTACCAGCCTCGACAAGAGGCGACTCGTTTGGTGCCGAAAGTCTATCCTACTTTCCAGATGACAAACTTGACTGTTAGAACTAACTTACTTCCTTGGTTTACGGTCTCTCCGGGTTTGAGTGTTGGAAAGAATGGAGCGGAACTGAAGACTGGATCGATCATGCCAAACTTGGAATTGGAGTATATGTTTGGAGGTTGGGGGTCTGTTATTCTAGGGGGTACGTATTCGAGGTTTGGCTATAAAGGGAACCCTAATAATTTATGGGGAGTGTCGGCATTATCCTTGGAGCCTCGCTTATGGTTTAACGATGATGGTACTTATCGGGGATTCAATGTAGGCTTGCAATTGAAATATGGTAACTTCAACGTGCGTGATAATGATCCGCTAGGGCATGGTCAGACGGGGCAGTTCTTTGGTATCGGAGTGATGTTGAATTATTCGCAACCTATCTCCGGAAATTTCGCTTTTGAGGCGGGGCTTGGCTTTGGTTCACGGATGATATTTGACGCTTCCACCTATATGCGGGATTATGAAACGCAAGTGAGCGAGACTACGGATAATTTCTCAGCGACCCATTTCATGCTTAATTTCCGGTTGGCGCTGGTGTATAGGTTTGGATTTAAATAAAAGTGAGAGTGAATATTTGTATCTTATACAAAAAATATTAATCCCTATAAATGGCTGAAGTACATACTTTTATAGGTGCTGATATGTCCTTCGCTTACGGCTTATGAAGTGAATAACTAACGGCTTCCCAAGCCGTAAGCTTACCACTAGGGGTAGCCGCTAGTTATTCACTCGACAAGCCGTAAGTTATTCACTTCACAAGCTATAAACAAGGGGGGGTGTCGTTCTTTACATATAATATAAACGTACGTGCGTACATTAAAATATACAGTCTCTCTCTTTAAAGACAAATCCAAAAACATATCCAGTTACTTTTATTCGCAAATTATTCCTTACCTTTTCTTGATAAAAGAAGATTTCTCAGCGAACAGGTGTAAGAATTGGAGATTTTTATCTAAGTTTGTCAGTATACATCAAAAAGAAAGGAAGATCCTATGATACCTCAGATAACCATCCCCTACGCCGTGGCTGATTTTGCGGAGATGCGCGAACGTGGCTTTTATTATGTGGATAAAACTCAGTTTATCCCTTATTTGGAGCGTTATAAGGCTCCGGTATTCTTGCGTCCGCGGCGTTTTGGTAAGAGCTTGTTGGTCTCTATGCTCGCCCATTACTACGATCGGAGTAAGTCTCATCGCTTTGAGGAACTTTTTGGGGGAACGTGGGTCGGGACCAATCCTACGCCGGAGCATAACCAATACATGATTATCCGCTACGACTTCTCGAAGATGGTGCTGGAAGAGACGATAGATGGGCTGGAGCGTAACTTTAATATATTGAACTGTTCTCCCGTGGAGATTATGGTGGAGCATAATCGCGATCTCTTTGGCGACTTCGAGTTCTCTACCAAAGGCAATGCCACGCAAATGCTAGAGGAGGCATTGGCTTATGCCCGGGCGCACGATTTGCCCAAGGCATATATCCTTATCGATGAGTACGATAATTTCACAAACCAATTACTTACGGCCTATAAGGATCCGCTTTACGAGTCTGTCACCACTGGCGAGAGCTTTTTGCGTACTTTCTTCAAGGCTATCAAGGCAGGTATCGGCGAGGGAAGTATCCGTACTTGCTTTTGTACGGGTGTGCTGCCTGTTACGATGGATGACTTGACGAGCGGCTATAATATCGCCGAAATTCTTACCTTGAAGCCTGACTTCACGGAGATGTTGGGTTTCAATCATGAGGAGGCTGCCGAATACCTGCGCTATGTTATTCGTAAATATGGCAATAATGAGGATCGTTTCGACGAGCTGTGGACGCTTATCGTAAACAACTATGATGGCTATCGCTTCCTGCCCAACGCGCGTCCGTTATTTAATTCCACTATATTGACTTATTTTTTCAAGAACTTCGCCGAGCTGTCCGGTGGTGTCCCCGATGAGATGGTGGACGAGAACCTTCGAACGGATGTGAATTGGATCCGCCGCCTTACCATCACCTTGGAGAATGCGAAGGAGATGTTGGATGCCTTGGTGATTGATGGCGAGTTGATCTACTCTCAACCGGATCTGAGGAGTAAGTTCGACAAGCAGAAGTTCTTCGATCCGGAGTTTTATCCCGTCAGTTTATATTACTTGGGCATGACAACGTTGAAAAACCAATTCAAGATGGTGTTGCCTAATTTGACAGCGCATAGTATTTACATGAATTATTACAACGAGTTGAATCAGATTAGCGATGACGCTCGCTGTTTTGTTCCCGCTTATCGCCTGTTTATGGATCATCGGAAGCTGGAGCCGCTTGTGGAAAATTATTTCAAGGAGTATCTCGGCCAGTTCCCGGCGCAAGTATTCGACAAGATCAACGAGAACTTTATTCGTTGCTCTTTCTACGAGGTGCTGAGTCGTTACTTGAGCAACTGCTATACCTTCGCCGTGGAGCAGAACTTGCCAAGCGGCCGTGCGGATCTGGTATTGACGGGCATATCGGGCACCGCCTTCCACAACGATTGCCGGGTGGTGGAGTTCAAGTATTTCAAGGCGAAAGACGCTACCATGGTAGAGGCCTTGAAGGTCATTCGTCCCGAAGATGCCGATCAGGTGAGAAGATATGCCGCTGATATCAATCGGCAATTCCCCGCTTACCGCATGCGAGCGTATGTGGTGTATATAGCGGCAGGAAAAGTTTGTAAGACATGGGAAGTTATTAATCTCTAATGTAAAGGACAAGACATGAGAGCTCTCTATGCCAAGGATCGTTATAATACAGATGCAATCTATACGTGGCATGTTTTGTGAGAAATATGTCGTCTATACGTGGCATATTTTACGGGAAATATGCCACGTATAGAATTTGTTCGTATCTTTACCCTATAGAACCAAAAGGAGGGCTTTGTCATGGAGAAGGACGTTATTAAACAAATTATCTTACGGCAACAGGATTTCATCAGTCAGGTGCGGCTGTTGCCCCGGGAGTTGGAGATAGAAGCGAACGGGAATTATGTGTTCATTGGTATTCGTCGTGCGGGCAAAACTTATTTGCTTTATCAATACATACAAGAGTTGCTTCGTGACGGACATATCAAGCAAGAGATCTTGTTCATTAACTTTGAGGATGAGCGTATCGCTGATATTCGAAAAGATGAGTTGTACCTTCTACTTGAGTGCTATAAGGAGCTCTTCGCCTATGACCCCATTATTTTTTTGGATGAGATACAGAACGTGGAGGGTTGGGAGCATTTCGCCCGTCGGCTGGCTGATGAGAAACGGCGTGTGTTTATCACGGGAAGCAACGCTCGCATGTTAAGCCGCGAGATCGCCTCTACCTTGGGAGGGCGTTATTTGATGAAGGAGGTTTATCCTTTTGATTTTAGCGAATATCTTCGGTATCATCAAGTGCGATTGGAGGAGCATTGGGAGCTATCGCCGACGAGGGCGGATGTGGTGCGCCTCTTTGAGGATTATTTCTATAATGGAGGGTTGCCGGAGAGTTTCGATTATTTGGATAAGCGTACGTGGCTGACCTCGCTTTACCAAAAGATCTTGTATTCGGATATCGTAGTCCGCAATAACATCCGTAATGAGCGGAGTCTTCGGCTATTGGTGCGAAAACTGGCGGATAGCGTTTTACAGCCTATGGCGGTGAAGCGTTTGCAAAATATCCTACAGGGGGATGGATCTCGTATCTCTCGCGAGACGGTCGCGGCCTTCTTGGATTATCTGCATGGCGCTTATCTGACTTTTGGGATCAGCAATTTCACGGAAACCGTCTCGCAACGGAAGACTACGAAAAAAACTTATTTCTATGATAATGGCTTGTTGAACTTATTCCTTTTCCGTCCTGAGACAAAATTGCTTGAGAACTTGGTGGCTATCACTCTTTATAAACGGTATGGCGAGGAGCTTTATTATTATAACAAAAGTGTGGAAGTGGATTTCTTCGTGCCGGCGCAAGGCTTGGCCGTGCAAGTCTCCTATGCCTTGCAGGATGAGCAGACAAGACGGCGAGAAGTGGGTGCTTTGATCGCCTTGTCTCGCTTTATGCCATTGAGACGGATACTTATCATCTGCAAGGATCAAGAGGAGGTGCTAGAAGAGGGAAACCTGCGTATTGAGGTAGTACCTGTATGGAAGTGGCTTTTAAAAACCAATCTTTTTCAATAAACCAAATTATTCCGTACCTTTGCCCCTCAAAAAGAGAACACAAGGTATGGAAAAACATTTTAAGAGAACGCTGATTACTACGGCGTTGCCGTATGCGAACGGACCGGTGCATATCGGACACTTGGCCGGGGTGTATGTGCCTGCTGATATTTATGCCCGTTACCTTCGTTTGAAGGGAGAGGAAGTGTTGATGATTGGTGGTTCGGACGAGCATGGGGTACCCATCACGTTGAGAGCGAAGAAGGAGGGGATCACGCCGCAGGATGTGGTGGATCGTTACCACGGTATTATCAAGAAATCGTTCGAGGAGTTCGGTATCACGTTTGATATCTATTCACGTACTACTTCCGCTACGCATCATCAGATGGCCTCGGATTTTTTCCGTACATTGTATGATAAAGGCGAATTCATCGAGAAAACAAGCGAGCAATACTACGATGAGGAGGCGAAGCAATTCTTGGCCGACCGTTATATCACGGGTACTTGTCCGCATTGTGGAAACGAGAAGGCATATGGTGACCAGTGTGAGGCTTGTGGTACTTCCCTTAGCCCGACGGATTTGATCGATCCGAAATCCGCTATCAGTGGCAGCAAGCCGGTGATGCGTGAGACGAAGCATTGGTATCTGCCTTTGGATAAGTGGGAGCCATTCTTGCGTAAATGGATCTTGGAGGATCATAAGGAATGGAAGCCGAACGTCTACGGGCAGTGTAAGAGTTGGCTGGATATGGGTCTGCAACCCCGTGCGGTGAGTCGCGATTTGGATTGGGGTATCCCTGTTCCCGTAGAAGGGGCGGAAGGAAAGGTGCTGTATGTATGGTTCGACGCTCCGATCGGTTATATCTCTAATACGAAGGAGTTGCTGCCGGATAGCTGGGAGACTTGGTGGAAGGATCCGGAGACTAAAATGGTCCATTTCATCGGTAAAGATAATATCGTGTTCCATTGTATCGTGTTCCCTTCCATGCTGAAAGCGGAAGGTTCTTATAACTTGCCGGAGAATGTCCCCGCCAACGAGTTCTTGAACTTGGAGGGCGACAAGATCTCTACTTCCCGCAACTGGGCGGTTTGGTTGAACGAGTATCTGGTGGATATGCCGGGCAAGCAAGACGTGTTGCGCTATGTCTTGACGGCCAACGCACCGGAGACAAAGGATAATGATTTCACATGGAAAGATTTTCAGGCTCGTAATAATAACGAGTTGGTCGCTATCTTAGGGAATTTCGTGAACCGTGCATTAGTCCTTACGGATAAGTATTTCGAGGGTAAGGTGCCGGCGGCAGGTGAGTTGACGGATTATGATCGTCAGACCTTGAAGGATTTTGCGGATGTGAAAGAGAACGTGGAACGCCTGTTGGATACCTACCACTTCCGTGACGCTCAGAAAGAGGCGATGAACCTAGCCCGTATCGGAAATAAGTATCTCGCTGATATGGAGCCTTGGAAGTTGGCAAAGACGGATATGCCTCGTGTCGCTACGATCATGAATATCGCTTTGCAGATTACGGCTAATCTGGCGATCGCTTTTGAGCCGTTCTTGCCGTTTAGCATGGAGAAACTGAATAAGATGCTGAATGTAGAGCCGTTGGGATGGAATCGCCTAGGTGCTACGGATCTATTGGAGGCCGGTCATCAATTGGGCAAGGCAGAGTTGTTGTTCGAGAAGATAGAGGATAGTGTGATCGAGGCCCAAGTGCAGAAATTATTGGATACGAAGAAAGCGAATGAGGAAGCGAATTATAAGGCGAAACCGATCCGTGAGAATATTGAGTTCGATGATTTCATGAAACTGGATATCCGTGTGGGTACGGTGCTGGAATGCACGAAAGTTCCGAAAGCGGATAAGCTGCTTCAGTTCCGTATAGACGATGGTCTGGAGAAACGCACGATCGTATCGGGCATCGCCCAGCATTATAAACCCGAGGAATTGGTAGGCAAGCAAGTTTGCTTCATCGCTAACTTAGCTCCCCGTAAGCTGAAAGGTATTGTTTCCGAGGGTATGATTCTCTCCGCCGAGAATTTCGATGGAAAGCTGGCCGTTATCACTCCGGAGAAAGAGGTGAAACCGGGTAGTGAGGTGAAATAATAAGATAAACGCAATAATGAGGGGGCTATTTCGTTTTAACGACGGGATAGCCCTATTTTTTGAATGGATAAGATGCTAGAGAAACAGATACAGATGGTAGATCTGCGGAGGCAGTATGAACGTTTGCGTAGCGAGATCAATCCCGCCATGCAAACGGTGATAGATGCTTGTGCCTTTATCAATGGCCCTCAGGTGAAAGAATTTTGTAACCATTTATCAGGTTATTTAGGTGTTCCTTATGTGATCCCGTGCGGCAACGGTACGGATGCCTTGCAAATCTCCTTGATGGCATTAGACTTACATCCGGGCGATGAGGTGATCGTTCCTGCTTTTACGTATATCGCCGCGGCTGAGGTCGCTTTGGCTCTTGGCCTAGTGCCGGTATTAGTGGATGTAGATCCCGGTACATTCAATATAGACCCGGAAAAGATAGAAGATGCCTTGTCTGAAAAGACGAGAGCTATTATCGCAGTTCATCTTTTTGGCCAGTGTTGTGATATGGAACCGATCTTGCGTATTGCCAGCCGTCATAATCTATATGTGATCGAGGATAATGCCCAGTCCATCGGTGCTAATTATACTTTCTCGGATGGAACGGTGAAGAAAGCCTGTACGATCGCCTCTATAGGAACGACCTCCTTCTTCCCTTCGAAACCGTTGGCTTGTTATGGTGATGGTGGGGCGATGTTTACTTCCGACGCACGATTGGCCGAACGACTGCGAATGATCGCCAATCATGGGCAAAAGGTAAAATATCATCATGCTTTGGTGGGCTGCAACTCCCGTTTGGATACCTTGCAGGCCGCTGTCTTAGATGTTAAGCTTCGGTATTTGGATGAATTTGCCGCCGCTCGTTGTAAAGTGGCTGCTAGATACGATGCTGCCTTTTCCGGATTGAAAACTGTACGCAAACCGCTAAAATCAGTCTTTTCATCGCATGTCTATCATCAATATACGGTACAGCTAGCTGTAGAAAAGAGGGATCAAGTACAAGCAGCGTTAAAAGAACGAGGTATTCCTTCTATGATTTATTATCCATTGCCTTTGCAGGAGCAGGAGGTGATGAGGGGTCGATGCCGGATTTCCGGGGATTTGAATGTCGCTTCTCGCTTGAGCCGATCCGTATTATCCTTGCCGATTCATACGGAGATGACAGAAGAGGAGCAGGCTTATATTATAGAATCTATAAAGAGTGTTTTATGAATAAGAAGATACGTTTCGCCGTGATCGGCTGTGGTCATATAGGTAAGCGTCATGCCGAGATGATTACCCGGGATGAAGGGGCGGAGTTGGTCGCTTTGTGTGATATCCGTCCGAAAGAGGAGCTGGGGATCGAGGCTTATGCGGTCCCTTTCGCCCGGAATATAGATGAACTATTCCGTTTGGGATTGGATATAGATGTGGTGAATATTTGTACACCCAACGGTTTACATGCCGAGATGGCGATCCAAGCGATAGAAAGCGGACATCATGTGGTCATAGAAAAGCCTATGGCCTTGACCTTGGCGGATGCCGAGAAAGTGGTTTATACCTCGCTGAGATTCCGTAAGCAGGTATTTTGCGTGATGCAAAACCGATATTCCCCGCCTTCGGTCTGGATCAAGGAGATGGTTGAGTCCGGAAAATTAGGCCAGATTTATATGGTGCAGCTGAATTGCTACTGGAACCGTGACGAACGCTACTATAAACCCGGAGGATGGCATGGCGACGCTGCCTTGGATGGTGGTACCTTATTCACCCAATTCTCCCATTTCATCGACATTATGTACTGGTTATTCGGGGATATCTGTAATATCCAGACCCGTTTCGCCGACTTCAACCACGAGAAACTGACCGCCTTTGAGGATTCCGGTTTCGTGAATTTTAATTTCGTGAACGGTGGAATGGGTAGTTTGAGCTACTCTACGGCGGTATGGGACAAGAATCTGGAAAGCAGCATGCTGATCGTGGCTGAGAATGGCAGCGTGAAAATCGGCGGTCAATATATGAATGAGGTAGAATATTGCCATATCAAGGGGCATGAAATGCCGGAATTGGCCCCTACCAACCCCGGCAATGATTATGGCCCTTACAAAGGCTCCGCCCAAAACCACAACTTCGTGATCCGTAACGTAGTCAATGTCCTTTCCGGCGCCCCCGGCGAGATCATAACGACCAACGTCTTGGAAGGTATGAAGGTGGTGGATATTATACGGAGGATTTATGCGGGGAAGGCTTGAGAATCCATTCCCAGATAGGGACTACCTCGATCGTTCTCTCTTGGACTTGGATGGTTCGTTTCTCGTCTCGGGTGATAATCATCATACGTTTAAGATGTAGGAACGCATCCGCTTGCTTTTTGTTTTATATTGGAAACAATACGGTGGATTTACGTATTGAAAGCATAAATCCACCGCGAATAGAGATTGAGATTTTAGATCTCGTCAGGGCTTTCGCTGTCTTGGCTACCCCCGCTTTGCGGTTCGGAGAGTTCCTTTTTCTCGAAATTAGTGAGTTTCTTAGCTATTCTCAAGGCCTTTCCGGGGCTAAAGACAACTTTAGGTTCTTTGATCAAACTGGTGGTAAATTCCTCGGTGGTAGGGGCTCCCGTAGAGCCTACCCCAAAACGGAAATTACCCAATTCGCCTACATTCACCCTGCGCCCTTGCGAGAGATTTCGTTTCAACACGATATTGATACGGTCGAGTACCGCCTTGACTTGGGCGGAGCCTACTCCACTTCCATCTGCCACTTCCTCAAGGAAAGTCTCGAACTCTACGAGATCCCCATAGACCACTTGCGCATACTGTTTCTTGGGTGTTTCTGTCTTGTCGTTACCCAAGTTCTTTCTCTCGATCAATCTGTACTTTACTGCCATAATTTCTAAATTTTAAAAGATGATTAAATGAATTACCTTGTTTTCTAAAACATGACAAAGGTATCGTAAGCCGTATGAGGCAAATCGGCCAGTGTCGGTTTATGTCTGTCAATGTCCGTGTATGTGCCTATTAGTCTACGAGTGCCTGTTTCGCATCCTTTAGTTCGCAAGACTAGTAAAATGTAAAAATGTACAATAAGCTATATTAGAATGGGCCTGTTTTGTATATTTCTGATTATTAGTTTATTATATCTAGTAGGTGCGAGACTTTTTAATTAGTATCAATAGAAATCCGGATTTCTATTGATACTAATTGGTGTTTTCTATTGATACTAATTCATATTTCCATACGTACTATTTGTTATTTTATACATAAAGTATGAAAAGCTTCCGGGTTTTGCCCGTTACCCAAGAGTAAATGTTTATCTTTGTGGCACTTTTACCGTAAATATCAAATGGCAGAACAATCACTAAAAGATAAGACAGCGAAAGGGCTCTTCTGGGGAGGGGTCAGCAATGGGGTGCAGCAGTTGCTGGGGATGTTGTTTGGTATTTATCTGGCTCGGATTCTTAATGCGGAGGATTATGGGTTGGTAGGGATGTTGGCGATATTTACAGGAATTGCTAATACGATTATAAATAGTGGGTTTACGGTGGCTTTAACTAATAAACAGGATGTCACACATAAAGATTATAATGCTGTATTTTGGTTTTCTTGTTTTGTTGGCCTCCTCTTGTATGTGGTTTTATTCTTCAGTGCTCCTTTAATTGCTCGTTTTTACAATCGTTCGGAACTGATTTCTTTGTCAAGGGTATTGTTCGTTGGTTTCTTTTTCTCTGGGATCGGGACTGTCGCTTTTACTGTGATGTTTAAAAAGTTGATGGTCAAGGAACAAGCTAAGATTGATATTACGGCACTCGTTCTATCTGGTTTGATTGGTATTGTTTTTGCCTTAAAAGGGTGGGCTTATTGGGCTTTGGTCTTTCAAAGCGTCGTGTATGTTAGTGTCAGCTCTGTGTTAAAATGTGTGATAGCGCCTTGGCGTCCTTCCTTAGAGTTCGATTTTCGTCCATTAAGAGATATGTTCTCTTTTAGTGTAAAAATATTTCTTACGAATATTTTCCAACAAATCAATAATAATTTTTTCTCTGTTTTATTAGGAAGGCTGTTTAACGCAACTTGGGTTGGATATTATTCTCAAGGCTATAAATGGATGTTGATGGGAAATACTATTCTTTGTGGTATGGTCAATTCAGTAGCTCAGCCAGTATTGGTGCAGGTACGAGAGGAGAGACAGAGACAATGCTATATTTTCCGGAAAATGGTTCGGTTTGCGGTTTTTTTGTCTTTTCCTTGTATGATCGGTTTGGCGTTTGTCGCTAAAGAGTTTATTTTAATCACAATTGGGGAAAAATGGATGCCAAGTGTCTCTTTCTTACAATTGTTTTGTTTACTAGGAACGATTTTGCCCATTTGGCTATTATATACACAATTGTTGATCTCATATGGTAAATCAAATATTTATCTGCTAGGGAATGTTAGCCAAGGAGTTATTCAATTGTTACTTCTTTATTTTACATCCCCCTTAGGAATTGAGACCATGATAAAGGCTTATATTTCGACTTATGTTGTAAGCCTGTTCTATTGGCATTATCAAGCCTATAAGCTTATTGGAATTAGCCTGAAAGACATTGTGTTTGATGTGTTTCCATATGCGGTAATCACGGCTTTGTCCTTGGGGAGTGCTTGGTTGTTGACTGCTGCTATCCATTCTGTTTATTTATTGTTTATCGGGAGGGTCTTGTTGATGGGGAGTATATATATAACGCTATTGTGGTTGGCTAATTGCGCTATATTGAAAGAAAGCTTGTCCTTTTTGAGGAATAAAGAGTCTTAGAAATTTTGTTTTTAGAATATGAAAAGTATGAACGTGAGAAAGATATTAAGTGTTTGTAAGAATAAGATTAATTTTTATTCTTATTTGTATTTAGGGGTTACCTTGATGTCAGGGCGAATGTCTTTTAATAAATACAAAAGATTAAAAGCAGATTTAAAGGTATTAAAATCTCAATATTCGGATATTTCTGAATTGTTCCCGGTTACATGTTTGTATCCTTGCTATAGCGATCAAGAAGAAAATGCCGGCTCTCTAAGTTTCCATTATTTTTTTCAAGACTTGTATGTGGCGAATTGTGTAAAGAATAATAACCCTAATCGTCATGTGGATATTGGAAGTCGTATAGATGGTTTTGTTGCTCATGTTGCATCATTTCGGGAAATAGAGGTCCTTGATATAAGGCCAATGCAGGATAATATTCCAAATGTAGTTTTCCACCAAGCAGATTTAATGCGGGCAGGTGGTCTGCAGCTTGGACCCGTTGATTCTGTATCTTGCTTACATGCGTTGGAACATTTTGGTTTAGGACGCTATGGAGATCCAATTTGTTATGATGGTTATTTTATCGGTTTTAAGAATATCACAAACTTGCTAGATACGGGGGGACGGTTCTATTTTTCGGTACCTATGGGAGAACAGCGCATAGAGTTTCATGCGCATCGTGTGTTTTCATTGAAGTTTTTATTGGAAATGATTACCCCATTTTTCGACATTCGTACTTTCTCATATGTGGATGATAGTAATTCTTTCCATAAAGAAGTGAAGTTGACGCAAGAGTTAATAGAGGCAAACTGTGGTTGTCATTTCGGCTGTGCTATTTTTGATTTGATAAAAAAATAAATAGAATGTTCAAAGTAAGTATTGTCACTGTTTCTTTAAACGCAAAGAAAGAGATTCAAGGTACGATTGAGAGTGTATTGTCACAAACTTATCCTTTGATAGAGTATATATTGATTGATGGTGATAGCACTGATGGGACAATTGATATTGTCAAAACTTATAAAGAACGTATATCCAAGCTATTAGTAGAGAAAGACCATGGCGTTTATGATGCGATGAATAAAGCATTGTCCATGGCTACGGGAGATTTTTTGATATTCATGAATGCGGGAGATAAATTTGTGGCTGAGTTTACGGTGGAGAATGCTATGAGGAGTGTACGAGATCCGAAGGCTGTTTATTATGGCGATGCTTTATTTGTTGATCCGACGCAAAGGCGATCGTATATTTATGGTGGTCCATATTCTGCTTATACGATTTGTAGTACTAATATCTGCCATCAATCTATTTTTTATCCTAAGGCCGCTTATAAAAATTATTCTTATGACTTGAAATATAGGCTCTTCTCAGACTATGCATATAATATTAATTTGTTTGCTAAACGATTCAAATTTGTATATTTGAAAGATATTGTATCTGTTTTCAGAATGGATGGCCTTAGCTCTAAAGAACATGATATAGTGATGTTAAGAGATAGAGGTCGATTGATTCTAAATGGCTTGGGATTTTTTTATTATATGTACTATTTGTGTAAGAAGCACTTGCGCATACGAAAATATTTGCGAAAGTTGTAATGGTAATTCTATGTTAAAATGAATATTTCTATCGTCTATGTGAATTATAAGACTGCGCGATTAATATTGGATAGTATTAAGTCGGTGAAAGAAAAAACGGAAGATGTTGATTATGAGATTATCGTTGTAGATAACGCCTCTGGTGATGGTTCATTGGAGTTAATACAAAAACAATATCCGGAAGTGATATGTGTACAAGCTGATGAAAACATGGGATTTGGACGTGCGAATAATTTGGGCATGACATATGCGTCAGGTGATTGTATCTTGTTTTTGAACCCGGATACCATATTGAGAAATGATGCGATCGATAAATTGTATGCGTATTTGATAGAGCACCCTGATGTTGGGGCTTGTGGTGGAAATCTATATGATGAGCGAGGGCTTCCTACGACTTCTTTTAGCAGGAGTTTCCCCTCTTTTATATGGGAGTTTCTATCTATTTTATATATCTCTCCGATTTGTTTGTCCTTTCCTCGGTCAGTGTATTTCAATAAGGAAGGTAAGCCCATTCCTGTTGCGTCTATTATAGGAGCTGATTTGATGGTTCGAAAATCGGTATTGTTGAAGGTCGGTGGTTTCTCTCCTGAATTTTTCATGAATTATGAAGAGACGGAATTATGCAACCGTATTACCCGGGCTGGTTTTTCTATTTATTCTGTTCCCTCTGCTCAAATTACGCACTTGGAGGGACGTGCTTCTTATATAAAGCAATCTCGTCTTTATTTTTTATATGAGGGGCAATACATCTATTTTCGAAAGGTTTATGGTATTTTTGGCTGCCGATTGATCTTTGCTATTACCCAGCTGAAAAGTTATATTCGTCTTTTTCAATTCCTTTTGTTAAGCAATAAGGAAAGACGTTCTTATTGGAGGATGAAGTTGGAAACAAATAGGGAGGTCTGGCATTCAACGAAGATAAAACATTTTTTGATATGAAAAAGAAACTTATCGTTTTCCATCCGGCGATCGCTCCTTACCGAGTTGATTTTTTTAACTCGATAGATGAGATATTTGATGCAAAGTTCTATTTTGAGTTTGACAACGCGTTGGAACAAACGTTCGATCAAAAGCGACTTCAAGAATATTTATCTTTTATTCCAAAGTACCTGAGCCCAGGCTTTCTGGGTATTAAGAACTTGCGATTTGATGTTTTATCTATATTGTGGAAAAATAAGGCTGATGTTGTTTTCATTTCTGAGTATAACTTGCTTGGGTTGTTGGTATGTTTGTTTAAGATATTGGTTAATTGGCGCCTGAAGATTGTTACGGTCTGTGATGATAATGTGAAAATGGCTCAAAATGCTAGTTGGGTGAAACGAATTATGCGTTATGTGATGTTGCATATTCTATCAGCGGTAATTTTGGCGGATCCGAAATCCATGGAATGGTATGGTACTTCTTTGAAATACAAGGCGAAATACTGTTATTTCCCTATAATTCAATCTGATGCCATTTTTCGTGAGCGTTTGAAGCAAGCTCTTCCTTTATCTGTATCTTTAACAAAGAAGTATGATCTGATAGGGAAAAAGGTTATATTGTATGTTGGACGTTTGGTAGAAGTGAAAAATGTATCTCTCTTATTAAAAGCATTTCATGATGTAATAGGAAAAAGTCCGGAAGCTCGGTTGTTTATAGTTGGGGATGGTGAGTTGCAAGCCGAATTAAAACGGCAGATACGGGGATATATATATATGCATTCTGTTCAATTTGTCGGGAAACAAGAAGGGCTGGATCTGTTCGCTTATTACAATATAGCTCAGATATTCGTGTTACCTAGTATCTATGAGCCTTTTGGGACTGTTATTAATGAGGCTTTGTTGGCAGGTTGCTATACGTTATGTTCTTCTGCGGCAGGATCGGCTTGTTTGATAAAGCCCCATAGGAACGGTGACTTGTTTGATCCTGACTCAAATACTGAGTTAGGGGAAAAACTCTTGTTTAGCATAAGGCATTGTGAGGGAGTTAAGGATGTCTTGCTTAAAGAGAATAATATGTATCATAGTTATGATCAGTATATAACATCTTTATTCAATCAGTTAAATTCTATAATAAATTAAGGAAGAATGGATATTCGTTTATATTGGGAGAAAGTTTATTGGGCATTGGCGAAACGTGCCTTTAAAAGAAAGCAGAAAACTTATGAGGATTGGTTGGCGAAAGGATATACTAATCAACCGCTTGTTAGCTTTATTATAGAATCTCATAATAAAAGCGTGGGAGTCAAACGTATTGTTAGTAAATTACGTGAGTACCCGAACGCGGAAATCGTAGTAATAGATGATGGCTCTGAATACAAACATACTAAGTCTCTTATGAGGTTTCTTACTCGTGGTAATGAGTTTTTGGTGCGTGCCAACGACTTGTATGAGAACGTGATGTATGACAAGACTATTCGTTTCGCAAATGGTGAATATATAGTCTTAATGCAGGATGATGATGAGATAACCGATTTGGACTGGGTGGACAAAGGTATATCTTATTTTAAGAAATATCCGGATATGGCTATTCTAGGTGGTCTGAATGGATTGGAGTTCGTTACCGATGATAAGGAAAAGTGGGGATATGTGGATTTATATAAGGATGATAGACTACGAGATAAAGATTTTTATTTTGTGCATGCTGTAAATCGGGCCCCCATGTTGTTAAACAAGAAATTATTCATTGAGCATTTAGGACATATTGATTTCTCTTTAGCCCCCTTCCAATGTGATGATTGTGAGTTGTGTTTACGTGCATGGTTGTGTGGCTTGAAAGTTGGATGGTATAATGCTGGTTTTAAGTCAATGATAGCTGGAGGAATGCGTATTTGGAATAAGGGGTTGATGGGATTTCAGGAAATCAAGAACCGGGGTAAATTGTATGAGATGTACCATATGAAGATAATGGAAATATCTCAAGCTATTAATTATGCTAATAAAGGCGTTATGTAAATATGATAAGCATAGTGATTCCTCTTTATAACAAAGCTGCAGTGATTTGTCGAACCATGGAGTCTGTTAAACAGCAGATCTTTTCTGATTTTGAAATTCTAATAGTCAATGATGGTTCGACAGATGACAGTTTATCTGTTTTGATGGATTTTCTTTCAGAAAATGAAGCTGTGTTTAAAAATTCAGTTCGATTGATTGAACAGGAGAACAAAGGTGTTTCTGCAGCGAGGAACCAAGGTATTAAAGAAGCTAGAGGTGAGATTATTGCCTTTCTTGATGCTGATGACGAGTGGTTACCTGATTATTTAAAAACTATCGCTTTCTTGGTTGAAAAATATCCGGAATGTGATATTTTTGGTACAGCTTATTCATTTAAGATGAATAATATGATAACTCCCGCATCAATTGATTATTATTCTTTTAAAGAGAATGAGGGTATTTTAGATAATTATTTTACGATGGCCTCAAAAGCGAGAGGACCTATTTGGACTTCAGCTGTGGCTGTTCGAAAAAAGGCTATTTTATCTATTGGTTGTTTCCCTGAGGGCATTTCTTTAGGTGAAGATGTAATCGTTTGGGCTAAATTAGCTTGCTTGTATAAAATAGCTTATTCGAAATCAAACCTAGCATTGTATAGAAGAGATAGCAGTTGCTATTTGAGTGTTAAGAAAAATATGCAGCCAGCAATAAAAGAAGACTATGTTGGTATAGAGCTTTGGAGGCTAAACTGCTCTTATCAGATAAAAGACTTAGATAATTATGTTTATCTTTGGTACAAGATAAGATTTGTAATCTTTGTTTTTGATAATGATAAGAAAAGTGCATTTTTGGAGTATATACGTTTATTGCCTTGGGGATTATTGAATTTGGATTGTAACTATCATTTGTTTTTAAATTGTTTACCATATTCCTTGTTAGTTAAATTAAATACTTGTGTTCGGAGGATATTTAGAAAAAAAGTTTGATATAATTTTAGATTATGGAAGAAAACCAACATACCGAATTCAAAGAGTCATGGCATGACGAATATACCCGTTATATATCAGCTTTCTGTAATACGGAGGGTGGTGTATTATATATCGGTATCGATGATAAAGGAGAAGTTGTAGGGATAGAGCAGCCAAAGAAGTTGATTGAGAAACTGCCGAACTTTATCGCTCAGAAAACGGGTATTATGCCTCTTATCCATTTGAGGGAGAAGGCCGGTAAAGAATATTTGGAAATAGAAGTCCAACCTTCTGCCATGCCGATTTCCGTGCATGGACGGTATTATACCCGGAGTGGAAGCGTTACTTCCGAGCTACAAGGGAATCGGCTAAATATGTTTTTGGCTGCGAAAATGGGTTTGACATGGGAAAGTGTGATCGAGGAGGATTTCTCATTGGAGGACATAGATACCGATACGGTAGAACGTTTTAAGCTATTGGCTAAAGACCGGGTTCCTTCCATCGAGCAGGAAACGGATCTGCTGGCTTTGATGGAGCGGTTGAATTTGGTCGTAGGAGGCCGTTTCAAGAGAGCCGCTGTAGTCTTGTTTGGAAAGAATGTGCAGAGATATGTGTTACAAGCTCGTATTAAAATAGGAAAGTTCCTTACCGATACGGAGGTACTGACAACCGATATTGTCGAGGGGAACCTGATTCAGCAGGTTGATCGGGCTTTGGATATATTGCGAACGAAATATTTATTAAGTTATATATCGTATGAGGGGATTCATAGGCGTGAGAAACTGGTTTATCCCTACGAGGCTCTGCGGGAAGCCTTATTGAATTCGATTATCCATCGAGAATATTTTGTTTCTTCCGAAATTCAGGTACGTGTTTACGAGGACAAGCTGGTGATAGGGAATGAAGCTCGTTTGCACGATATTACGGTTGAGGACTTGTCTCGTCCTCACCCCTCTAGACCTCATAATAAGTTGATAGCGGATGTTTTTTACAAAGCTGGCTTTATCGAGAGTTGGGGACGGGGAACACAACGTATTATTGACAACTGCTTGGCAGAAGGATTATCCGCTCCTGTATATGAGCATAAGATGGGTTTTTTATACTTGACTTTTTTTCATGAGCGGATAAATGAGCGGATAAATGAGCGGATAAATGAGCGGATAAATGAATTGTCGGATATGGAACGGGAGGTATATCAGATCTTGCGAGAGGAGCCTACTATCCGTCAAATAGATTTAGCAAATCGTTTGGATTTGACAGAGCAGTATATCCGGAAGCTTATAAAAAAGTTGAAAGAGCATGGTTGGATTGAACGCATTGGAGCTAGGAAAAATGGTTATTGGAAAATAATAGAGAAGTCATGAAGATATTGATATTAAATACCTCTGAATTAACCGGTGGAGCGGCAGTCGCCGCAAACCGACTAGCGAAAGCATTGGGTAAATCTGGTGTAGAGGTTTCTATGTTAGTACGTGATCGGAAAACAGACCATGTAAAAGTTTTCTCTGTAAATAATTCATGGACTTCACATAGGCTTAATTCTTTTCGCTTCATTTGGGAACGACTGATAATCTTTATCTGTAACTTCTTTAGCAAGAAGAACCTCTTTCAAGTTTCCATAGCCAATACAGGCACGGACTTATCGAAGCACCCATTAGTGCAACAGGCGGATGTGATTCATCTGCATTGGGTGAATCAAGGATTTTTGTCTCTTTCTGATATCAAGAAATTAGTAAATACCGGAAAACCCATTGTGTGGACTATGCATGATTTGTGGCCTGCTACGGCTATTTGTCATTATCCGGGAGGATGTGAGAAGTATATATCGAATTGTTATCAGTGCCCGATGCTGAAACGAAATCCGTTTTTTGATTTAGCGGCTTCTGTTTTTAAGGAGAAAGGGAAAATTGGGTTATCTAAGATTACATTTGTCGGTTGTAGCCGATGGATAATGGAAGAGGCCAAAAAATGCAATTGGTTGAGAACTGCCTGTTTTACCTCGATTCCTAACCCGATTGACGTGACAGCCTTTAAGCGTATGGAAAAGCGGGTGGCCCGTAAACGATTCGGCCTGCCGGAAGATAAGTTCCTTCTTCTTTTTGCCGCCGCTAAGCTTTCAGATACCCGGAAGGGAGCGATTTTTTTGATCGAGGCTTGCGAAAAACTAAAAGAGAAATACCAAGATCGCATAGAAATCGTGTTGATGGGAAATAGCTCGGAAGAATTGATTAGCCAGTTTCCTTTTAAGGTGAATACGCTGGGATATATATCGGATCAAGACTCTATGATTTCCGCTTATGCCTGTGCCGATATGTTCGTTATTCCTTCGTTGGAGGATAACTTACCCAATACGATTATGGAGTCAATGGCATGCGGTACGCCTTGTGTGGGATTTGAGACAGGAGGGATTCCGGAGATGATAGATCATTTGAAGAATGGGTATGTAGCTAAATATAAGGATACAAATGATTTGGCTGTAGGGATTAAGTGGATAATTGACAACCAAGAGACTTTTCGATTTAGTGAGGCTTGCGTCCGCAAGGTGCATGATTGTTATAGGGAATCGGTTATTGCCGAAAAATATATAGCTTTGTATCAGAGCCTGTGTAATAAGAGAAAATAGCGTGAAAGAAGATCAGCATATCGAAGTAAGAATGAATGCTTGTTGGTAGGTGATTGAAAGCAAATGAAAATTGCTACATTTGTGGAAAAATGGAATAAATGGACGATCAGCATAAGCCTGAATGGATTAAGGTGGACGAGTGGGATTTTGTAGAATATGTGGATAGCTTGTTACGTAGTCAAGAGGCTGTCGATTTAGAGTTTAAGACCGCTCGTGCCGGATTCCCAAATAGTGTGTGGGAAACGTATTCTTCATTTGCGAATACAGATGGAGGAACTATCGTTCTGGGAATAAAGGAGAAAAATGGGGCACTATTTGTGGAGGGACTTCTTCCAGAGCAAATTGTGTCTTATCGGCAAATCATTTGTAACCAATTGAATAATCCGGATTGCGTTAATGTTAATTTACTTACTGACAAGAATATTCAAGAGGTAGACTATAGAGGAAAATCTCTTTTGCTGATTTATGTTCCGAGAGCATCTCGTTCACAACGTCCTGTATATTTAACAAGAAATCCCTTGAATGGACATACTTATAAACGAAATAATGAGGGAGATTATAAATGTACGGATACGGAAGTTCGCAGAATGATTGCCGATGCGGATGAGGAACATCCGAGAGATTCTCGTATTTTATGTAATTATTCAATGGAAGATATTGATTTGGACTCACTTAAACAATATCGACTGCTACTTTCTAGTCGTCAGCCAGATCACCCTTGGTTGACACTTGATGATATGGCTTTTTTGAGAAAATTGGGAGGATATCGACAAGATAGGCAAACAGGTCAAGAAGGGTTTACTTTAGCGGGTATATTAATGTTTGGAAGGACAGAAAGTATAACGGATAATGAATGTGCTCCATCTTATTTTCCGGATTATCAGGAAAAAATGTCGGTAGATGAGAATGTTAGATGGACAGATCGCATTTGTATGGATGGAACTTGGGAAGCGAATCTTTTTCAATTTTATCGGCGTGTGTATCCTAAATTATCATCTGTACTGCCTAAGCCATTCCGTTTGGAGAATGGTGTGAGATTGGAAGATACTACCACGCATGTCGCTTTACGTGAGGCATTTGTAAATACATTGGTGCATTGTGATTATATGGAGGAAGGAAATATAACGATAGAACAATGGAAAGATCGTTATGTATTTAAAAATCCCGGAACACTGCTAGTGAGTAAGGCCCAGTATTATGCCGGAGGTGAAAGTATATGCCGTAATAAGAGCTTGCAAAAGATGTTTATGCTGATTGGCTTCTCTGAGAAAGCAGGAAGTGGGGTGAATAAGATTTTTATGGGTTGGAAAAATGCGAATTGGAGACCTCCATTTGTGGAGGAGCAAAGTCACCCGGATCGGGTGGTGTTGAATTTACCGATGGAAAGTTTGTATCCAGAGGAAGTCTTAGAAGAACTTAAGCGTCTGTTTGGACGGGAAATTGAAAGAATTCCATATGATCAATTCACGGTTTTGGCTCTTTGTTACTCTGAAAAACAAGTATCTAATGAAAGACTTCAATATATTTTGAACCAACATAGCTCAAATATTACAAAGCTACTAAAAAGTATGTGCAATGCTGGTTTTTTGGAGTCTATAGGAAATGGCCGGGGAACTAGGTACCGTTTGCTGTTTTTGGAGAAGGATGAAAGCAAGCCTCAAAAGGATGAAAGCAAACTGAAGAAGGATGAAAGCAAGCCTCAAAAAGATGAAAGCAAACTGGAGAAGGATGAAAGTAAGAAATATATGCGTTATGAGGATTTGTCGAGGTTAATACTATCTGTTTGTGAGGATTATGTAGCTCTGGAAATAATAGCGGAAGCTGTTCATAGAGAGGCTTCTTATTTAATTAATCGGGTTATACCAAGAATGTTAGAGGATGGGCTACTAGAGAGATTATATCCGTCTTCTCCTAAGCATCCTTTACAAAAATATCGTGTGAGACAAGTCGGAAATTTATAAGAGATAATGGAAATGAATCAGCAACCTACATTTTCGATCATAACGATCACCTATAATGCGGAGCGATGGTTGGAGCGTACGATATTGAGCGTACTTAGCCAGTCGTATCCGAATATCGAGTACATATTGATTGACGGGGCGTCGAAGGATAAGACCGTAGAGATCATCAAGCAATATGAGTCCGGTATCGCTTCTTGGATAAGTGAGCCTGATAAAGGCTTGTATGATGCTATGAATAAGGGATTGAAGCGGGCCACGGGGGATTATGTGTGGTTCCTGAATGCGGGGGATACACTTTATACCGCAGATACCGTACAAAGAATTGTGGCATCTTTGAAAAAGAAAGTATCTTTGCCAGACGTGATTTACGGAGAGACCCGGATCGTTGATGCGGAGGGTAGATCATTAGGGATGCGCAGATTGAAAGCACCGGAGAAACTGACTTGGAAAAGTTTCCGGATGGGAATGTTGGTTTGTCACCAGTCATTTATATCAAAACGGGAGATCGCTCCGTTATATAATACGGAATACCGTTTGACGGCGGATTATGATTGGTGTATCCAATGTCTGAGACGATCGAAAAGAATACATAATACACGTTTGACCCTATCTAATTTTTTAGAGGAAGGATTAAGTAGTGTGAACCGGAAAGCTTCCTTAAAGGAGCGATATGAGGTCATGTGTAAGTATTATGGCAAGGTGTCGACGATTCTGTTGCATGGCTGGTTCGCCGTGAGATTCTATTTTGCCAAATGGTTTAAAGGTAGAGTATAAACAATAAATTATAGATAAGTTTTATGCGGAGTATAATGAGTAAATGGGGAAAACATATCGCAGCGATAGCCGTATTCTTGGTATTGACGGTGATTTATTTTTCTCCGGCCGTATTTGAGGGTAAGGTCGTCCGGCAAGGGGATACGGAAAAGGCTATCGGTATGGGGAATAGCCAGATGGATGAATATGAGAAGACGGCCCAACCGGGAGAATTCAGCGCATGGTCTGATGCTATGTTTGGCGGAATGCCTTATGTGTCGGGATATGGCAATCCGGCTCCACGATTTCCCGGATATCTTTTAGTGGAGAAGCCTTTAAAAGCGCTGGGGTATATGGATGCGGGGATGGTGTTTACCGGATTCGTTTGTTTCTATATCTTGATGTGTGTCATGGGCGTAAATTGGTGGTTGGCGATCGCTGGTGCTATCGCTTTCGCTTTAGCGTCTTATAATCTGATCATTATAGAGGCCGGCCATGTCACGAAAGCGTATGTAATCGCTTATATGCCATTAACGTTGGCGGGTATGGCCCTGTTGTTCAAGCGTAAGTATTTATGGGGGGCGGTCGTGTTCTTGTTGGGTGTCGCTTTCTCTATCGCGAATACGCACCTGCAAATCACTTATTATTTATTATTACTTTGCTTCTTCGTTTATTTGGGATATTTGTTCAATAAACTGAAAGAAAAAGCTTATAAAGAACTGGGTACGGTAACCGCTATTATGGCTGGATGCGTGATATTGGCGGTGTTGCCGAATGCCCAGAATATGTATGCTCAATGGGATTTGGGACAGAACTCTATCCGTGGGGCTACGGAATTAACGACAACGACCCCTTCGGGCGAGAAGATCTCTTCCGGCTTGGACAAGGATTATGCGTTCGCTTGGAGCTATGGAAAAGGGGAGTTGTTGACCTTGTTGGTTCCGAATGCCTATGGTGGAAGTTCAGGTGGAATGCTAGGCCCGGATTCTGAGCTATATAAGGAATTAAGGGCGAAAGGCGCTCAAGTCGGAAAAGAGGTACAGGCTCCTACCTATTGGGGAGAGAAGACATTTACTTCCGGGCCGGTTTATTTCGGGGCATTGGTCTGCTTCTTGTTTGTTCTGGGAATGTTCGTGATCCGGAATCCGATGAAATGGTGGTTATTCGGAGGTTCTGTCTTTTTGATATTGCTGGCATTGGGACGTAATTTTGATAGCTTCAATGACTTTATGTTCCATTACTTGCCGATGTATAATAAGTTCCGTACCGTAGAGATGGCATTGGTCATTCCGGGCATGGTGTTTCCTATTATCGCTATATGGGGACTGAAAGAGGTGTTATCCGAGACCGTGAGCGATGCCTTGTTGAAGAGAGGATTGATCGCTGCTTTGGCTATCACGGGGGGGCTTTCTTTAATCCTTTGGTTGATGCCGAGTATGCTGTTGGATTTCCGTTCTTCTTTCGACGCTCAATATCAGTTGCCGGATTGGTATTACAACGCCTTGTTAATGGATCGTGCTTCCTTGGCTTCGGCGGATGCGTTGCGCTCTTTGGTCTTTATCTTATTAGGGGCGGCTTTGTTGTTCTGGTTCTATACCTCGAAAGATCGGAAAAAGGTGGTGACATTCGTAGGGATCGGTGTTGCGGTCTTGATGTTGGTTGACTTATGGACGGTGGATAAACGGTATTTGAACGATAGTAACTTTATCCGCCAGAAACCTACGGAGATATATAAAGAAACGGTAGCCGATCAGGAAATCATGAAGGATAAGGATCCTTCTTATCGTGTCTTGAATTTGAATAATCCTTTCTTGGAGACAACAACTTCGTACTATCACCATTCCGTCGGTGGTTATTACGCCGCGAAGCTGAGACGGTATCAAGAACTGATCGACCACCGTCTGCAAGGAGAGCTTAACTCGGTTATCGGGGCGTTCCAGAAAGCGCAGACCGCCGAGGACTTGATGGGGGCGTTTGCCGCTTGCCCGTCCTTGAATATGCTCAATACACGTTATATTATCTATAATCCGGAGCAACCGCCTTTGAGGAATCCGTTTGCTTTCGGTAATGCTTGGTTTGTGGATAAAGTGGAGGTCGTGGAGAATGCGGATGCGGAAATAGCGGCGTTGAATACGATCAATCCGTTAACGACGGCGGTTGTCGATAAACGTTTCGCTGATGAGGTGAAGGGTTTTACTCCTCAAGTGGACTCAACGGCTACGATAACGCTGGATAGTTATCGTCCCAATAAATTAGTTTATACGACGAAGGCTAATTCTGAGCAATTAGCGGTATTCTCTGAGATCTATTATCAACCGGGATGGGAGGCTACGATTGATGGGAAGCCCGCTCCACATTTCCGGGCGGATTGGATATTACGTGCGATGCTGGTTCCGGCGGGTGAGCATCAAATCGTATTTGAGTTTAGACCGCAAGGTTATATTACGGCGGCTTATATTACTTCTTTTAGTTCGTTGATTATCTTGTTGTTATTGATTGGTGCGGTAGGATATTCGGTTTGGAAAGCTAGAAAGCAAAAAGAGATATAAATTCCGGTTGGTTGTAGAGACGGGGTGTGCCCCGTCTCTACAACTAGATGAAACCGCTATTGATAAAATCGAGCAGTTTTCTCGTTAGGGTTTCCCACGAGAGGGCTGCTTTTTCTTTGGATATGTTCGCGGGGATGGTGGCTTGCTGTGAGGGGGTGAAAAGTTCCTCGATACCTTGGGCGAGGGCCGTCGCGGATATCTCAGGCACTACGATGCCTGTACCCGGCTTTTCGATGCTGTTCTTGAAATCGCCAACGGGAGTGCTTAACATAGGTAAATCGTAATTGTAGGCTACGGATACGACACCGCTTTGAGTGGCGGAGCGATAGGGGAGTACCAAGGCATCCGCCGCTGAGAAATAAATGGGGATTTCCTCGTCGCTGATATATTCACAGTGGACGAATATACGTTCTTTTGCCGGAGATGCATCGATCAAGGTCTGATACTTCTCAAAACTTCCGTAACATTCGCCGGCTATAATGAGATGGTAATCCTCGTTAAGCTGTCCCATCGCTTCTATCAGCAGGTCTAATCCTTTATAATCCCGTATCAGTCCAAAGAATAGAAGATTCTTTTTGGACGGATGGATTCCTAATTTCCGGCACGCCTCGTTCCTGTTCATCTTACTCCCGAAATGATTGTAAAGCGGGTGTGGGTTCTGGATATATTTAGCGCCCGGGTAAAGTTTCCGCAAATCATACCGCACGTTATCGCTCATCACGATAAAGCCATGGCATTGCTTGAAAAGTAACGAAGCTAAAGGCTTGTCGAAGAAACGCGGCTCATGGGGAATCGCATTGTGGATAAGGGTGATTACCTTGCAATGCTTCTTCATCCGATTTGCTACATGAGCGTATCCGGGAACGAAAAAGGACATCCAGTAAGAGATAATCAGTACGTCCGGCGCATAGGAGCGAATGGCGTTTACGGTACTGAAATAACTAACCGGATTGACGCTATCTAATACTCGCACGCTCTCGATCTCGATCGCACGGTCTCCCTCTTCCACATATTGGGTCTTGCCGGGAAATAAGATATCCGGATAAAGGCGTTTGAAGTTGAAAGCCTTTACTTCATGGCCTTCCTTTACTAATTCCGTATAAAGCATCCCGCTGAATTGGGCGATACCGCCACGATAGGGATAAATGGGGGAGAGAATAGCGAAACGCATGGTAATTGAAAATTAAGAATTGAAAATTGAAAATTAAGAATCGAGAACTACAGGAGCTGTCCTCCCTTCATTTTCAATTCTCAACTTTCAATTTTCAATTAATTAGTATCTGTAATGATCAGCCTTGTACGGTCCTTCTACCGGTACGCCGATATAATCAGCTTGCTTTTGTGATAATGTAGATAATTTCACGCCGATACGTTCCAAGTGTAGGCGGGCAACTTCCTCATCCAAGCGTTTCGGTAAGCGGTATACACCTACCTCATAAGCCATTTGCCATAAGTCCATCTGGGCAAGCACTTGGTTCGTGAACGAGTTACTCATTACGAATGACGGGTGTCCCGTAGCGCAACCTAAGTTTACCAAGCGTCCCTCTGCCAATAAAAAGATGGAGTTTCCGTTCGGGAACGTATATTTGTCCACTTGAGGTTTGATATTCGTGTGCTTGATATTCGGATAGTTGACAAGCTTGTCCACTTGGATCTCGTTGTCGAAATGACCGATATTACATACGATCGATTGATCTTTCATCTGTGTCATATGCTCGATCGTGATGATATCGCAGTTTCCGGTGGTCGTAACGAAGATGTTACCCTCTTTCACGGCCTCTTCCATGGTAGTGACCTCAAAACCTTCCATAGCGGCTTGCAAGGCGCAGATCGGATCGATCTCAGTCACGAGTACACGAGCCCCGTAAGAGCGCATGGAATGAGAGCAGCCTTTACCTACGTCACCATATCCGGCAACGACTACCACCTTGCCGGCGATCATTACGTCCGTAGCCCGTTTGATGCCGTCCGCCAAAGACTCACGGCAACCGTATAGGTTATCGAACTTGGATTTCGTCACGGAGTCATTAACATTGATAGCCGGAACCAGCAACTCACCTTTCTCCATCATCTGATACAGACGGTGAACGCCGGTGGTCGTCTCTTCCGACACACCTTTCATCTCGGCTACCGTACGGTGCCAACGGCCGTTATCTTCTTGAAGGATGCGATTTAATGTATCCAGGATTACCTGTTCCTCATGATTCCCGCCTTTGCGGTTGATGGTCTCCGCGTCGTTCTCCGCACGATAGCCCATGTGAATCAGCAAGGAAGCGTCGCCGCCATCGTCAACAATCATGTGAGGACCTTTGCCTTCCGGGAAACGAAGCGCCATGTCCGTACACCACCAATATTCTTCCAGCGTCTCGCCTTTCCAAGCGAATACCGGTACGCCATCAGCTGCGATAGCCGCCGCCGCATGGTCCTGTGTGGAGAAGATGTTACAGCTAGCCCAGCGAACGTCCGCTCCCAACGCAACTAATGTTTCGATTAACACTGCCGTCTGAATAGTCATATGCAGTGAGCCGGTGATACGTGCGCCTTTCAAGGGTTTCTGATCGGCGTATTTCTGGCGTAGCGCCATTAATCCCGGCATTTCGTGTTCGGCGATCTCTATCTCTTTGCGACCGAATTCAGCCAAACTCATATCTGCCACTTTATAAGGCAGATTAGTTGGAAATAATTGTGACATAAATTAATACTATAAATGGTTGAGACGCGAAGGTACGAAAAAGCGTTGATAGTAGGTGTTCTTTATCTATGAATTTCCATCTAGGGCAGAGGCTTGCCGAGGGGTACGGTGGGTTCGTTACTGCAACCTGCCTTGCAGCAGTTCTGCAACAGCCATGCAGCATTACTGCAACCCGCATTGTAGTAACACTGCAATGCTGTTGCAGTATTGGACTCTCTGTAGTTTTGCGATTTAATGAATACTGAAGGCTCCATCTACCAATAGCGCATGGCCATCTACGAAGCTCGCTTGCGGGCTGCATAGCCAAAGTACGGCGTTGGCGATCTCTTCCGGTTTACCGAGCCGCCCTGCGGGAATGTCGCGCACCAGCTCCTTCTCCAAGGAAGGGTCACGCCGCATTAAGTCTTCCGCCATCGGCGTACGGATAACGCCCGGACATACGGCATTGATGCGGATGTTCTTTGCCGCATAGTCGATAGCGGCGGTACGTGTCAGTCCGATAACGGCATGCTTACAGGCTATGTAGGCCGCTTGCCCCGGAAATCCCGTGACTCCGCCTTGCGATGAGGTGTTGACGATGGCGCCGCCGCCTTGTTTCAGCATTTGCAGGATCTCATAACGCATGCAGTTCCAGACACCTTTCAAATCCACAGCCACGGTACGGTCGAATTCATCGTCGGTGATTTCCGCCATTGGGCGTTGCGGTGTTTGTATGCCTGCGTTGTTAAGAGCCGCGTCCAGTCTTCCGTAGGTAGCTACGATCCAGTCGATCATCTCTTTTACGGCTTGCGTGTTTGATACGTCGCACCGATACGCTACGGCCTTATGTCCCTCGGCTACTAATTTCTCTACCTGTTCTCTCGGCTCACGGATGTCTGCCAATACGGTTATGTATCCAGCCTTGGCGAAGGCTTCAGCGCAAGCGAGTCCGATACCCATCGCTGAACCGGTTACTAAAGCTACTTTCTCTTCCATTGTCTTTGTCATGATCATTTGATTTACATTTTGTTATTATTTATGTCGCGAAGATAAGGAGGGAGTGGTATAGAGGCTTTGTTATGTGGTTCAAATAGCTTTGTTGTGTGGCCCATTATAAATATTATATATCCTCGGTTGGCGGTACGCCATACGCTATCTTATAGATTTTCGAGAAATGGGAAAGGTTCTTGAAGCCTACCTCGAAACAAATCTCCGAGACCTTACGCCCCCCTTTACGTATCAGCCCATGTGCGGCTTCAAGGCGGCGTTGGATGAGCCATTCCCGGGGCGAGAGAGCGCTACATTTCTTGAAATCACGTTTAAATGTGGAGAGACTGCGTCCCGTATAGTTGGCGATTTCTTCCATGGAAATATCGTTCATATAATTCCGCTCCATGAATTCCAGTATGTCTATCTTCCATGGATCGGTAAAATCGAAGATAGAGGCATATAGATTCTTGTCGGTATTGAGCAACACATAAACGCCCTCGACCATTTTTAGTTGCAGCAATTCCTCTGTCGGTTGGATCTTGGAATTGAAATAAGGGGTCATCGACTCAAACAAGCTTACGATATCGGGACGGTTGGACGGTAGCTTGTAAAGGCTGACCTGATCTCGCTTGGCATCTTTAGGGAGAGTATTTCGATCTAATTTGCTGTAAAAGTTGCGTAGGAACTTCATGGTGAACATCAAGAAGATCGCCTTGAACTGCTCGCCATTCCATGCTTGTTTCGTCATCTGCACGCTGAAGTCCTTGCGGATGAAAGCGCATTCTCCTTTATGTAGCCGGGTGATTTGGCCTTTTTCGTCGATTACCATCTCTCCGGAGTATACATACACCAACACATGCGAATGATTCCGGTGCAGGCAGCTCTTTCCGCCATCGAAATACATCGCTAAAAATAAATCCGAGTAACGCAGTGTGTTGATTCCGTCCATCATTCTTTAGGAAAATGGGCAACACGAGAAGATCGTACCGCCCATTATGAAGATTTTAAAGTAACTGTCAACTGTTAGCTGTCCACTAAATCGTCAGGCCGGCGTGATACCTTGCTCTTGCAATAGTTTCAGCCCGAGGTCTTTCAACTTGAACTTCTGTATCTTTCCGCTTCCGGTCATCGGGAAGGTATCGACGAAGAAGATGTATTTCGGGATCTTATGTCGGGCGATCTTTCCGCGGCAGAAGTCTTTCACCTCTTCCTCCGTAGCCGTCACACCATCGTGAAGGATGATAAAGGCACCCACTTCCTCTCCATATTTCTTGGAAGGAACAGCGGCTACTTGCACGTCTTTCACGCCGGGGAAATGATAAAGGAATTCCTCCAGCTCACGTGGATAGATATTCTCGCCTCCACGGATAATCATATCCTTGATACGGCCGGTGATACGGAAGTTTCCATTCTCATCACGAACGCCCAAGTCGCCGGAATGCAGGAAGCCATCCTTGTCGATCGCCTCATTGGTAGCGGCTTCGTTTTTATAGTAACCTTTCATGTTATTATAACCGCGGTTACACATCTCGCCTTGTACGCCAACGGGACATTCCTCGCCGGTCTCCGGATCGATAACCCGTACCTCGGTAAATTCGAACTCATGGCCTACGGTATTATAACGCACCTCGGCCGGATCTTCGATACGGGAGTGGGTCATACCCGGTGAGGTCTCTGTCAATCCATACACGCTGGTTACACGCATATGCATCTTCTCGTCCACGGTTTTCATGAGTTCAACCGGGCAAAGAGAACCTGCCATAATACCGGTACGTAACGACGTGAGGTCGAACATCTCGAACATCGGGTGGTTCAGCTCGGCAATGAACATGGTAGGCACGCCGTACACGGCCGTGCAACGCTCTTTATGTATAGAAGCTAATACCAATAGCGGATCGAATTTCTCGACCATCACTTGCGTACATCCATGCGTCAATACGTTCATGGAAGCTAATACCACGCCAAAGCAATGAAAGAGAGGTACGCAGCAACAAAGCTTATCGTCGGCGGTGAATTTCATATGCTCACCCGTCAAGAAACCGTTGTTGGCGATGTTGTAGTGAGTCAACATGACCCCTTTCGGGAAGCCGGTCGTACCGGAAGTATATTGCATATTGACAACGTCGTGGCAATTTACTCTCGCTTTGGCAGCCTCTAAGGTCTCATCCTTGATATTTTGTCCGAGGAGCAACATCTCGGGCGTATTGTACATACCCCTGTATTTCTCCTGTCCGATATAGACTACGTTTTTCAGGCGAGGGAAACGCTCGCTTTTCAAATATCCCCGTTGGGAGGTCTTCAATTCCGGCAACATGGCATAGACCATGTCCACGTAACTTCCGTCGAACACGCCATCCGTGATACACATCGTATGGATATCGGCGTTCTCAACCAGATATTCCAGTTCGCTTTGTTTATAGTTCGTATTGATCGTGACCAATACGGCACCGATCTTCGCGCCTGCATATAGGAATGTCAACCAATCCGGTACGTTCGTCGCCCATACGCCGACATGTGTGCCATGGGTGATACCGATCGCCAACATACCTTTCGCCATGTCGTCCACACGCTTGTTGAATTCGCTCCAAGTGAAACGTAAGTCACGGTCCGAATAAACGATATACTCCTTATCCGGTGTATTCTCGGCCCAATGTTCCAGCCATTGGCCAAGGGTTCTGTTATGTAATTCCATAAAACGCCGGATTTAATAAGGTGTATAGACAACTCCTAAGATTCGAGCCCTGTTGTCGGCTGCCGCATGTACATGATGCGCCACGATAGAATCATAATAGATGCTATCGCCTTCCTCTAGGATATAGGTGTTTTTTCCGTAATTAATCTCTACGACGCCACTCAATACGTAGATAAACTCTTCTCCCTCATGCGTGGACAGAATGAAATCCTCGCCTTCCTCGGAGGGAGCGATCTCGATCAAGAAGGGCTCCATATGGCGGCCGGACTTATCTTGCGAGAGCGAGTGGTAATCCATATGCTTGTGCCCTTGTGTCGCATTGTTCGTGAACCCGATACCATCGGCCTCGCTATCCTTTTTGCGGCATACGACCGGGCCTAGCTCCGCTTGGTCATCCAAGAATGTACCCAAACGTACCCCTAATACCCGTGCTATTTTGATAAGAGGGGCCAAAGATGGAAAATCCAAGTTACCCTCGATACGTTCTATCTGTTCGATACCTAACCCGGAGCGTTCGGCTACTTCCTCGATAGAGAGCTGTTTCGATTCCCGGATATTTTTAATTTTTGCGCCTATAATTTTGTTGTTTCCCATGTATATGATTTGTTATTTATAATCCTATAATGTTTGATAAATTGATACTAAACGGCGCAAATTTACATTAATATTTTATTATATCTAGGATTAAGGCAAATAAAAAGGGCAATTCCCGATTGGGATTGCCCTTTTTAATATTCTCGCATAAGCTTTTTCTTACTTTCTGATACCAAGTTCTTTGATGATAGCGCGGTATCTCTCGATGTCAGTCTTGATCAGATAGTCCAATAAACGACGACGTTTACCTACCAACATCTTCAATGATCTTTCCGTAGCGTAATCTTTGTGATTCACTTTCAAGTGCTCTGTCAAGTGAGAGATACGGAATGTGAACAATGCGATTTGGCTCTCAGCAGAACCTGTGTTAGTTGCTGATTTGCCATACTTTTCAAATAATTCTTTTTTCTTCGCTGAATCTAAATACATGATTCTTTTTACTTTAATAAATTAATACTATGTTATCTAAGCGGTCGCAAAGGTAGACATTCCTTTTTGATTTGCAATAGATTCTACTATCTTTTTTGTGTTTTGAAGCATGAATGTCATATATATATCGTAAAAATATCGTATTTTTGCAGCCAATAAATTAGTCTTCAATGCAAAAGATCAGAAACATTGCGATTATCGCGCACGTAGACCACGGCAAAACGACGCTCGTGGATAAGATGTTATTAGCCGGTAAGCTTTTCCGTGAAGGACAGGCAGAACCGGATCAGTTCATGGATAACAATGATCTGGAACGGGAACGAGGTATCACGATTCTTGCCAAGAACGTGTCTATCAATTATAAGGGATATAAGATCAATATTATTGACACTCCGGGCCACGCCGACTTTGGTGGCGAGGTGGAGCGTGTCTTGAATATGGCGGATGGTTGTTTGCTATTGGTAGACGCCTTTGAGGGGCCTATGCCGCAGACTCGTTTTGTTTTGCAAAAAGCGATTCAATTGGGTTTGAAGCCGATCGTGGTAATTAATAAGGTGGATAAGCCGAATTGCCGCCCGTCGGAAGTGCAGGAAATGGTATTCGACTTGATGTTTAGTCTGGATGCTACCGAGGAGCAGCTTGACTTCCCTACTATTTATGGTTCCGCCAAGCAGGGCTGGATGTCCGAGGATTGGAAGGAGCCGAAAGAGGATATCACGGCTGTGCTTGATGCGATCATCAAGTATATCCCCGAACCAAAGATGTTGGAGGGTACTCCGCAGATGTTGATTACTTCTTTGGATTATTCTAAGTATGTAGGTCGTATCGCCGTAGGACGTGTACACCGTGGCGAGTTGAAAGAGGGCCAAGATGTCATGCTTTGTAAGCGTGATGGTAGTATGGTGAAATCGAGGATCAAGGAAGTGGATGTATTTGAGGGCTTGGGACGTACGAAAGTTGATTCCGTGCAGTCCGGGGATATTTGCGCTATTATCGGTATCGATGGTTTCGAGATCGGTGAGACAATCGCCGACGTGAACGAGCCGGAGCCATTGCCAACGATCGCTATCGACGAGCCTACGATGTCTATGCTTTTCACGATCAACAATTCTCCGTTCTTTGGTAAGGATGGTAAGTTTGTTACTTCCCGTCATATTTTTGACCGTTTGCAGAAAGAATTGGATAAGAACTTGGCTTTACGCGTAGTTCCTACTGATTCCGCTGATTCTTGGTTGGTATATGGTCGTGGTGTGCTTCACTTGTCTGTATTGATCGAGACGATGCGTCGTGAGGGATACGAGTTGCAGGTAGGTCAGCCTCAAGTTATCATCAAGGAGATCGATGGTGAGAAATGTGAGCCGGTAGAGCAATTGACGGTGAATCTTCCGGAGGAATGCTCTAGCCGTATTATCGATATGGTAACGAAACGTAAGGGCGAGATGACCATGATGGAAAGCAAGAATGGTCGTATGCACTTGGAGTTCACGATTCCTTCCCGTGGTATTATCGGTTTGAACAACGCTGTATTGACCGCCTCTGCCGGTGAGGCTATCATGGCACACCGTTTCTTGGAATATCAACCGTGGAAGGGTGATATTGAACGACGTATGAATGGTTCGATTATCGCTATGGAGACAGGTCAGGCTTTCGCTTATGCCCTGAATAACTTGCAATCCCGCGGACGTTTCTTCATCGCCCCGGGCGAGGAGGTTTACGCTGGACAGGTGGTCGGAGAGCATACCAAAGACAATGACTTGGTGGTAAATGTTACCAAATCCAAGAAGTTGACGAATATGCGTGCTTCTGGTTCCGATGACAAGGTTTCTTTGGCTCCTCCTATCGTATTCAGCCTAGAGGATGCGCTTGAGTACATCAAGGGCGATGAGTACGTAGAGATCACTCCGAATAATATGCGTATGCGTAAGATCATCTTGGATGAGACAGAGCGTAAGCGCCAAGGTAGATAATATATTCTTCTATTAATAGATACAAAAAACGGCGGGCCTTTAAAAAGGCCGCCGTTTTTTATATGATGTTAGGATTTTAGAGATCCTTCAATGAGTGTGTATCCTTCATTCTTTATTTTCCGGATCTTTCTTCTCTTCATCCGGAGTGGTAAATTGTATCACTAACGATTCATCTTTAGGAGTCTCATACCAATCTCCATGTGCCTTCCGGTAATCTTGGTCAAAATTATAAGCTTCGTCAATACTCTTATTCTCTATACACCAACGGAAAGGTTGATTTTCCGAATAAGGGATATCCAACACATAGGGGTATAGATCCGTATTCTTTACGTTTTTACTTACCGGTCCCTTCCCGTTATCAATGTAAGGCATGATCAGTTGAGTTGAGCTATATGTTAATGTCTTTGTAATCCCACTTTCCGGTTCCTTGTCGAATTTTCTCACATTGACATATCCATTGACATCGGAGAAAAAGGGAGTTAGTCCATTGGCGTCCTTAAATCCAAATTGGTTGTGGAATGTACAGCCTTTAGCCAGTAACTGAGCATAAACATCTGCGGTACTCTTATCGGTATATGCTGTGATGCTATAATATATGACAGCGTCATTGAAATCGAAATCGCCTTGGTTTGGATAATTATCTTCGAACAAGAGGAACCCTTTCTTGTTCGTTTGCGATTCTATGACGGGAGGGGTTACCGGCTCTGCCGGCTCGATGGCAACGGGATTACTTTCGATTAGACAAAGCATATCGTTGTAGTCTCCATCATAGGCCCTATAGTTTGGGCAGCGATTTTCCATTCCCAGTACATTTCCTTCAAAATCACCTTCTTGAATGTGGTGAATGAAGCCGTTTGCTACGTTTTTCTCTATTTTGAAAGAGGAATTACCATATTTTAAGGTATGGCCTACATAATTATGGGAGAATGTCCCATTATCTGGTACTTTATTGTTATCCGGCCCATTTAATGCCGGAGTGGAGAACTGTGGACGGTCTGTGCCTCGATATACGAAGCCGACGTTGAGCCCCTTGTCGAATCTTCCTAGGGGGATTCGGGTATATTCTCCTGTCTTAGCCTTTGGCTGTTCCTCTTTGGAGTAAAAGATATAATTCTCGCCTTGGTTGATCATCTTGAAGTCAATGACTTGGATGGTGCCATTAGTCTTTCCATAGAAGGTGCAGTCGTCTAAAGTGAGATTCTCCATCTTCTCGGAGGGATATGTATAGAACCAAATTTTACCATGCATATTACTGTTGCCTTTGGACATACCTCCGTCGCTTATATAAGTCAACCAAATATCCGCTTTCTTAAAGTTGCTGGTAAAAACGGTTTCCGTGATTTTTAGATCAGAGCATCTATATAAATCCTCGCTTTTTACATTGTATGCCTTTTCGGGAAAGTATTTGTTATTGATCAGATGAAGGACTTCATCACTGATCGCATTTGTAGCCCGTAAACTACTTTTGGTATCGCTGCCGATCGTGATGTCCTTTACATCACTCTCGATAAGTTCCCCATCCCCTCTTAGGATATAGAGTTTCTTTACGTGTGTAGGTACTTCCAGAGCCATATGGATCGGAGTTTTACCAATTAAATAAGGATCTTTGACTAAAGAGCCTTCCTCATAAGGATATTCATAATAAATAGAATATAGGGTCCCTTCATGCTGAGAAGATATGTTAACCTGTATGTTCTCGAAATTCTCGAACTGGGCTATGTAATCTTCTTCTTCTTTGGTAGGTTCTTTCGGATCTACCGTGGGGTCTTCTCCTTGAAAAATGTCATGTTTAACGCATGATCCCATTAGAAAGAGCAGACAAAATACCCACACCATTTGTTTCCAGATTTGTGATCTCATAATTTCTTTACCCTATTTGATTAATATTTACAACAACTTTATTAGATTTTGCAAATCTACGAATTTATTTCATGAAAAATCATTGATAATCAATATTTATTTCAAGCTGTTACGCTTTTATCAAATGTAGGATTGGATGGTGGGATATAAAAAAAGACCCCATCCAAAAGGATGAGGTCTTTTTCTTATTTAGAAAGAATATTTTCTAATTATTTTACTAAAGCTGCGAAGTCAGAGTTAGTCGCGTATTTAGCGAACTCTAAGTCGATAGCAGCTTCCTTAGCCATGTTCTTATCAGCGGCGATAGCAGCCTTCAAGTTGTTGATAACACCGTTAGCGTCGTTCGTACGAGCGGCAACAACAGCCTTCAAATAAGAAGTTACAGCGTCAGGATTAGCGACACCGTTCAAAGTCTGAGAAGCCTTGCTGTAATCCTTAACCAAGATCTGAGCCAAAGCAGCGTTGTTAGTCTTAACAGAACCGAAAGAGTTAACAGCCTTAGCATATTCACCTTGCTCTAAATAAAGAACACCAAGAGCCTCGCTCAATTCGTTTACGCCGGCAGCGTTACCGAACAATTGTTGAGCCTTAGCTTGGTCACCCTTAGTTAATGCGATCAAACCTAAGTTCATGTTAGCGGAAGCGTTATTCTTAATAGAGTTAGACTTGTTGAACATTTGCTCAGCCTTAGCTAAATCACCAGCCTTGAATGCCATCATACCGATGTTGTTCCAAGTACGGTAGCAGTTAGGGTACAATTCAGAAGCTTTTGTATAGATAGCCATCTTCTCACCGTCGTTGTTAGTCAATGTAGCGGCGTAAAGGATTTCCTCGATATTCAACTCAGAAGGATTGCTCTTAGCCAAAGCGCTGATCTCGTCGTCAGACTTACCGATGATCTCGATGTTAGCAGTCAAACGAGAACGACGTAATTGCGGAAGGATAGTCTCAGCCAAGTCAGAGTAAACAGCGGAGATATTCTTGATTTCTTTCTCTCTTGTCTCAGGATCTTGGTACATAGAGATCACACGCAATACTAAGTCTTTATCTTGCAAGTTAGAAGCAGAAACTAATTCCTTGAAGCCTTCCCAGTCTTGAGCTGTGTAACGAGCGTCAACCGGAGCGTCAACCTTCATCTTCTTCAATTCCTTGTTCAAATATTTCGTAGTGTTTCCTTCACGATTCTCAGCCAACGTGTTGTTCAATTTGAAACCACCATCAGGAGAAGCGTAAGCGCTGATCTCGATAGCTACATTTTGGTTCGGAGCCTCGTCAGCGTTCTTAACAAGATCTTTCCATTCTTTGATAGCGTCAGAATTCAATTCTTTAGCGCGAAGGTTAGCTTGTTGGATCAAGAACATGATGTTAGCGTCATGAGCCTCTTTGATAATACGTTGGAATTTATCAGCTGCGATAGCTGCTGTAGCGGTAGCTGCGTCTGCCAATTCGGAAGTAGCGATAACGCCTTCACCGATCTTTACGTCCGGCAATTTAACAGTCTTGTTTTTGATCTTTGCGTCGAAAGTCAAATACAATTCTGATTTTTTCATCTCGGGTTTGTAAGTGAAAGAAGACTTCATAGTTACGTTAGCGCCTTCTTTTTGAGGGATTACTTGGTTGTTACCTTTTACTTTCTCACCTTGGTAAGTGTAAGAAGTGCCCCAAGCTTCGCCACCCTGGTAACGCAATACCGGAGTTACAGTTACAACAGCTTTCTTGTTGAACCATTTAGCGGGGAAAGTCGCGTTGATCGTTACAGGAACTTTGCCTCCGATAGCCTCTAGCGGCTGCGGCTCTGCTTTAATGTACTGTTCTGCCAACGGTTTCAACTTGTTTGAACAAGAAGAAAGAGTTAAAATGGCTGCCAATACGAAGAATGGCAATAAAAACTTTTTGTTCATAATCTTGATGTAAGTTTAAAATGTTACTATGTTAATATATTCACTTCCAAATTATCCCTTAGCCATTATCGTGCAAAACTAAAGTATTTTTTTGTTATGGATAGCAAAGAAGCGATAAAATCTTTTTAATTAATACTTATTAATGAATCCTAGGCTTGTTTTATACATAAAATATGGGTAGAATTATTGAAAAAATATGGCTCTGTACCTCTTGCCATTCTTTTCAATGGATGGTTTCCCAGAAGTCTTATTGTATATTTTTTGATTAAAATATAATCTTTTGTGTATAATGCTCCTCGCCATAGTGCATGGTTAGAAAGTAGACTCCAGATGTTAATTTTAGGAAATGGAGTGTAGCTTGCCTGTCCGTGATCTCTCCGTTTTCCGACACTTTTCCTTGTGCCGAGTGCAATGTATAAGTCGCTTTCTCTATTCCATCCGGCAAAACAAGGTGTACCATGCCTTTCTCCGGACCGAGATGAATGAGTACCTGCTCGTTCGCCTCGAGCTTTTCGTTGCTGACGGGGTTACCGTATTGAATGACGGGATCGATAAACAAGGAGGTGCTAAAACCTGCTTGCGTATATTCGGTAGCTTGTCTCCAGCCGTTTTTATCATGAACCCAAGCCGTATTCCGGGTCGTTTTGCCTTTGGGCAAATTGTAAGCGGAGAAATACGTGTTCTCCGGGACGCTCTTGAGCTTATAGCCGATGTAGAACTTTCCGCTAACGTTTATGGGCTTGGAGAAATGGATATAACTTTCCTGTGACCGATTTAGGGATTTAGCGGTCTCAATAAACGTATCGTCCAATATCGATTTATTGCTGTAGGTGGGTTGGAATGTTTCCGTATATAATAATGTAGAGGGCTTAGAGTCACCGCTGTAAACGGTAACTTCCACTTCCATTTGTTTGTAATTCGCTCCGGCAGGCGGTGTTACAAAATAAGTTCCGTATAAGGTACCCGCTTCGGCTACTTGGTAAGCTTCCGCGTATTCAGTGATATTGGCGGGGTTGTTTCCGAACAAATACGCTTTTTCAGACCCGGGATAGAGCGTACATTCGGCGTTTTCTTGATTACCGGAGTCATAGATGTTGCTCAACCGGAAACAAGGGGCTGATTTATACGGATCAAGTCCCTCGCAAACCTTGGTCTCGTCATCGGACGGGTTTAGCCAATATTTGAGCTGTCTCTCGGGGGTATCGATCGCGTCCCAGGGTTTCTTCAAAGAGAAGAAGTAATCATTCTTCGGACTATTCTCACTGGACTGCCCGCCGGATAACGCTCCGATAATCTCTCCGTCGGCATTGAATAAAGGAGATCCGGAGGAACCGCTGGCCGTATAACCTACTTCCCAAGTCTTGACATGTAAATGAGCGTTCTCGTAAAAAATCATGTTTGGATCTGTCAAGGTAAAGGGAGCCAGATCCTCATCGGATATACTGATTCGCTTTATCGAGTATTGGGGATGTTGGATGCACGTATAGGGGGCAGGTCCTACCTCTTGTGCGTTCCAGCCCGCGTAATAAGGCCTGTAATAAACCGGAGGTGTGGCGGTAAGTTCCAACAAGGCCATGTCTGCCATTTCATTAACCGCCTTGAAGTAAGAGGATGCGGTAGACATCTCTTCCGTTCCCCTTAGGATCGGGTCGCAGAAAGGGCTGTTGAAGTTGAAAAAGCAGACGATACTTCCGGCTATTTTCTCATAATCGGGGTTTTTCATCGTGAATTGCTTGTTCAGGCAATGGGAGGCGGTGAGTAGATAAGGCTTTCCGTCATTGTCCGTATTATTTATCAGTGTGCCCGTGCACCCTACACTTCCGTCTATGATCAGGAGAACGACGCTTTGCCCCCATTGGGCGTAATCGTTTGTCCCATCTTGATAGCAAGCTAACGGTGGAATTTTACCGATCAGTGAGGTGTTGTCTCCCGGTTCTAACCCCCGCAAGCTCCGGTAGCCATGGTTGACTTCCCCGACGGTCAGTCTTCCTTGAAAAGAGGCGTTGGCCGGTTCTTGATATTCTATGATCAGGCGATCCCCTTGGATAGGAGAGACCGGCAATAGGTTTAACTCCGAGTTGTTTAGGTGATTGAACGAGCCTAATATCTGTGTCTGGTCCTCATTATATAGGAAGAGCTGGGCGCCTTCGGGCAGTTCATATTCCGTGAAGAGCACGTTGATGGAAAGGGCCCCGGGCGAGTAGATCCCGAGTCTCCATACACGTGTCCCATCCGGCCCGGTGAAAGTTACGCCCGAGTTGTACCGATTGTAATCCGTTATGAATTTATAGGCAAAACGGAAACCGCTTCTTAGGTCGCTCTCATTCAGCGAGTCGATACGCAATTCCTCTTGGACGTCGAACGGAGGCATTTCTTTAAACATCTGTCCGTTTGTACTTCGCATGAGCGATAGCGGAAGCGGGCGGCCTCCGTGGCTAACCTGCGCTTTCAGATTTCCTTGAAAACCGAGCATCGTTAGCAGGAATACAATGTATAAAGAGGTCAACTTTTTCATATCGGGCAAATATAGCTATATTTCTTTACCCCATGATCTATATATCAAGTTTTTTCGCTAAGTTTGCCAATCGAAAAGTACGGACAAACTTAAATAAAACCAATATATAATTAAATTCTAAAGATATGGCAACACCTCCGTTTCACTACGAGCCGATGTTCCAAAAGGGACCGGACACAACAGAGTATTATTTGCTTACAAAAGATTATGTTTCCGTTTCTGAGTTTGAAGGAAAACCGATCTTGAAAGTCGCTAAAGAAGGTTTGACCGCTATGGCTAACGCCGCTTTCCGCGACGTATCATTCATGCTTCGCCGTTCTCACAACGAGCAGGTCGCTAAGATCCTAAGCGATCCGGAAGCTACGGACAACGATAAGTACGTGGCCTTGACATTCCTTCGCAACGCCGAGGTAGCGGCTAAAGGCGTACTTCCTTTCTGCCAAGATACCGGTACGGCTATTATCCACGGCGAGAAGGGCCAGCAGGTCTGGACCGGTTACTGCGATGAGGAAGCGCTTTCTTTAGGTGTTTACAAGACCTACACGGAAGAGAACCTTCGTTACTCCCAGAACGCTCCGCTGAATATGTACGATGAGGTAAATACGAAATGTAACTTGCCGGCCCAGATCGATATCGAGGCTACGGAAGGCATGGAGTATGAGTTCCTTTGCGTGACAAAGGGAGGTGGTTCCGCCAATAAGACTTATTTATACCAAGAGACAAAAGCGATCTTGAATCCGGGTACATTGGTTCCCTTCCTCGTAGAGAAGATCAAGACGTTGGGTACGGCCGCTTGTCCTCCGTATCATATCGCGATCGTGATTGGCGGTACTTCCGCTGAGAAGAATTTATTGACGGTGAAGTTGGCTTCTACTCGTTTCTACGATAGCTTGCCTACGACCGGTAGCGAGGGTGGCCGTGCTTTCCGCGACGTGGAGTTGGAGAAAGAGGTATTGGCCGCCGCTCAGAATATTGGCTTGGGCGCTCAATTCGGCGGTAAATATTTGGCTCACGATGTCCGTATCATCCGTTTGCCTCGCCACGGCGCTTCTTGCCCGGTAGGTTTGGGTGTAAGCTGCTCCGCGGACCGTAATATTAAATGTAAGATCAATAAGGAAGGTATCTGGATCGAGAAGTTGGATAGCCATCCCGGCGAATTGATTCCGGAGGAACTTCGTCAAGCGGGTGAGGGCGACGCTGTCAAGATCAACTTGAACCAACCGATGGCAGATATCTTGAAGGAATTGGATAAATATCCGGTATCTACTCGTTTGTCATTGAACGGAACGATCATCGTGGGCCGTGATATCGCTCACGCTAAGTTGAAGGAGCGTCTGGATCGTGGCGAGGATCTTCCCCAATACATCAAGGATCATCCTATTTATTACGCGGGCCCGGCTAAGACTCCGGCAGGTATGGCTTGTGGCTCGATGGGCCCGACGACGGCGGGTCGTATGGACTCATACGTTGACTTGTTCCAGAGCCATGGCGGTAGCATGATCATGTTGGCGAAGGGTAACCGTAGCCAGCAAGTTACGGACGCTTGTAAGAATCACGGCGGTTTCTACCTAGGATCTATCGGTGGCCCTGCGGCTATCTTGGCTCAGAACAATATCAAGAGCATCGAGTGCGTGGAATATCCGGAATTGGGTATGGAAGCGATCTGGAAGATCGAGGTAGAGAACTTCCCCGCGTTTATCTTGGTAGATAACAAGGGTAATGACTTCTTCAAGCAGATCAAGCCTCGTTGCTGATTCTTTGATCGGTAAAGATAAATGAAAAGCGGTATCCGGCGGCAAGCTGGATACCGCTTTTTTTTTAAAAAAAAAGTCGTACGTGTTTTTTTAATAGGTTAATCCCACGATCCACAACGGTAGTTTCTTGCCAGAGGCGAACTCCATATTGTCAGCCAAGATGAAGGAATCGGGGAGATCCGCTATTCTTATGATACGGGTGCTCGTTTGTGCCAGTAATCGTTCTTGTTTAATAAATAGGCTATCCATACGCTGATTGATTGAATGAGAAATATACGATTTGTTTAAGATAGATAGCAAAAAGTACCCAGATCTGTTAAGAGTAGAAAGCAAAACCTGTAAGTATCCGGTCGTAGCGTACTTTGCGTATTGGTTTTCAAAAGTTTGTATAAATATCAATGAAACTATTACACTTTAATTTTTTACCTTTGTTGCGTTTAAGTGATAAAACAGATTTCCAATGCCTCGTATATACATCCTCTTGATGTCGGTCTTGATCTCGGCTTTTTATGCTTGCGATCATCGGGGGAAGCCTTATCCCGCTACCCTGTTGCAGATCGAATCCCTTGCGGATACAAATCCGGAGGAAGCCCGCCCTTTGTTGGATCGATTGCGGGATAGCCTTTCGTCCTTTGATGAGGAACAGCGTATGTATTATGACTTGCTCGACTTGAAGGTCAATGATAAGATGTATGTCCGGCATACTTCCGATTCCCTGATCAAGCGAATCACCGCTTTTTATGAGGTATATGGCGATCGGGATAAATTACTGGAGTCTTATTACTATATGGGACGTGTCTACCGGGATCTGAACGATGCTCCGGAAGCGTTGAAGTATTTCCAAAAGGCATTGGATGTGGCGGGAGATACGAGAAAGTACCGATTATTGTCCAATGTCTATTCGCAGATGGGGATGCTTTATGATTATCAGAATGTATATGAAGAGGCGATCCGTATGTATGAGAAAGCGGCTGAGTATAAATTACTGAAAGGAGATAGTACTAGTTTGTCTCTTGTGCTGAGAGATATTGCCCGGGTATATGATATGGTCGATAAGAATGACAGTGCGCTTCTCTATTTTCAAAAAGCGGCAATTATAGCGAATGAAACAGGAAATAGACATCGATATTCCGGTATATTGACTGAGCAGGGTGATCTTTACCGGGAATTGGGAATGTATGATAAGGCATTGGAATGTTTGTTTGAATCATTAAAAGATTCCGTAGGCCGGAATATGTACCCCACTTATTCTACATTGGGACATATTTATTTAGAGGTGGGAAGATTGGACTCTGCCGACTACTATTTAAGGAGATGCTTGGATAGTCCTGATTTATATGTTAGAGACGCTATTTATGAGTACTTGTCGTTTTTGTATGAGCGTCGGTTGAATTATCGGGAGGCTATTCGCTATGTCCGTCTTGGCCAGCAAGTGCAAGATTCCATCCGCAAGATAACCGATTCGGAGGAAATCCGTAAAATGACCTCTTTATATAATTATCAAAAGCGGGAAACTGAGAATTTACGGCTAAAGGGCGAGAATGACCGGATGCAGATTCGTATTTACCGGATATTATCCTTGTTCGGATTGGGGCTTTCGATAACCTTATTGTTTATATATAGACTGAAACGGCAGAAAGAGCGGTTGGCTAGGCAGTTTGAGGCGCTTCAGCGGGAAAAGCAAGAACAATATGAGAGAAGTTTTCAATATGTAGAAGCGAATAACGTGAAATTGAATGAATTGGGAACCTTACTATCTAAAGACCATGAAGATACAAATTCATTGCTTCATGTGCGAAAAGAACTTTTGCAAGTGACCAATGAACAAATACAGTTGCGGCGTACCGAGCGTGATTTGTTAGAGTCGGATTTAAGGCATTCGGATATCTATATGAAATTCCATTCCACGAATGAGGCAGATCAGATAATCAGGGAAGAAGATTGGAATGCTTTACGGAAGGAGTTAGATAAGACATACAATAATTTTACGAATCGTCTATATCAGTTATATTCGGGAATGTCATTGATAGAACTCCGGATTTGTTACTTGATAAAGATATCAGTCAAGGTAACTGATATGGCAAAAATCTTGGGTCGCTCCAAACCCTCCGTATCCTCATCCCGTAAACGGCTTTATAAAAAAATAAAGGGAGAGGATGGAACCCCGAATGAACTGGATGAATTAATCGCTGGTCTTTAGCCTTATACAACTCTGCGAACAAAAAGCGAACAAAAAGCGAACAGTGTTTTAGCCCCGAATCCAACCTTATCGGATACTTTTGCAGTCAAAAAATGAATGGGATGAAAAGATTTTTATTTTTGACTTTATTGAGTTGTGTATGCTTATGGACACATACGGTGGCTGGAAGAGAGCATAAGAATGAGCGTGATGAGGAAGAGGAGCGCTCTATTTCTCCTAATCCGGTAGAAGTGAAGATTGTAAATGATGGAATCATGTTCTATTTTATGAAGCCATTAGACAATCTGTTTATACAAATTGTTGATGATAGTGGGATGCTCGTATATGAAGAGTCTGTACCTCTTTCTACTTCTCAGAGCTATTGTATTTCCATGCAAGGTCTTTTATTTAAACCTTATTTAATAAGAGTAGAAGGAGACAACATCTATGAAGAGTTTTTTATTCTTTTCTAAAATTGAATGTGAGGATGATTTGTAATATTTAATTTCTTTGATTATTCAATGTTTAATTTATAAATAGTTTTTTGTATGAAAAAGATTCTAATTTTATCATGTTTGTTTTTGTTTTTTGTGTCTTCTTGTTCTAACCAAGAAGAGGTTATCGTAGGAGATGGTCTTGACTATGATAACATGAGTGAAGAAGATTTGAGGAAATGTGCGGAAGCTAATGGTGCAATTACGTGGAATCAGTTTATTGAACTTATGGGTGAATTTATGGAATCAGAACAATCCCCATTAATTGAGACTAAGGCTACGAGTGAGACTTTTAGTGTGACAGGATATGATAACACATTCTTAGTGGAAGAAAATAAAAAAGTTCTTATCAACAAATCACCTACAAATATTCCTACTGGTTATTACTTTTGTGATATCTATATTGTTAGAAAAATGGTGACCCTTCCGGACGGAACCCTGGGAGTAACTAAAGAGTCTCCAAAATGTGGATTTGATCCGAACTCAATTGGTGGGGGACTGCGAGGTTGTGCGGTAGATGGTCAAACAGGTAATAGATTCTATATGAAAACGGCTGCATATCAAGTTAAATATGATATGCTGGGGCGTCAGTGGAATCGATGGGATCCCAGTTTGAATGCTTTGGTTTGGAATTACGCTTATATTTATTAAACGTTACTGTTTGTGCAGGCTAAACGATGATCATGGCCTGGATATAAGGTTTATGGTCGTTTGTTTAGTCTGTACTAGGTTTGCTATCCGGTAATTTTAGTAATAACATAAAAATTAGTGATGAGGATGTTGAGAATTTCTTTGTTTTGTATTGTTATATACTGATTGATATGTCTCTCACTCATGGATTGATTTACAATGTCTGTATATTTGCCTCCTTTTTCAAGGTAACCAATGGAACTTGATAAATAGAAATGTTTTGTTTGTAAATACTCGATATCTAATGATATTTGATAAGTCGTTAACTTATGGGGGTATAAATCTATATTTGCACCTTTGACTCCTTTTGTTTGTAATTTCGAAAAAGCTAAGCCGTTTTCTAATTTAAATACTTGTGCGTTCAGATTAGAGATACATGATAATAGATTAACATACAAGAGCAAACAGTTTCTCCTAGGGAAAACTAAAGTTTCGTAAGCACAAAACTAAGGTTTCCTCATGAGGAAACAAATGTTTCCATAGCGGAAAACTTTTGTTTTATACTAAGAAAAACTATAAATATCAATTAATCAGTTTTTTAGATGATATATGAAGCATGATCAAATAGATAGCTTGCCGGCTAAGCAATGTCTCCGTCTTCTGCCGCTTCTTGAAAAAGATAGGACTAATAATGCGGTTGGCGAGTAGGGGACGATGGTGTTTTGTGATTGAAAAGTAGTAAATGGTGGTAGATACGAGCCAATAGTGGTAGATGCTATTTATCTACCACCACTCGATAAATAACTTATGACCAATTGCTTATAGCTATAGTTGTAGGTGTGGTAGATGATTTGATAAAAAAATCCCGGATAGCGTTTAATCTACCCGGGATTATATATAATGTATAAGACCTTATCTTAGTCTCTGTACTCCCTGCGAGGTCCGCGATCACCACGATCTTGACGAGGACCACGGTCTCCACGGTCTGGACGAGGTCCACGCTCACCTCTTTCTGGTCTTGGTGGACGTTCCTCGTAACCTTCCGGTTTCGGAAGCAATACCTTGCGGGAAAGTTTGAACTTGCCTGTCTTCGGATCGATATCAACCAACTTGACAGAAACCGTATCGCCTTCCTTCAAGCCGGCTTGCTCAACGGTCTCCAGACGTTTCCAGTCGATCTCGGAAATGTGAAGCAAACCATCCTTGCCCGGCATGAACTCAACGAACGCACCATAAGGCATGATAGAGGAAATCTTTCCTTCATAAACCTCTCCGATCTCAGGAACAGCCACGATACCTTTGATCGCCTTGACAGCCGCGTCGATCGTAGCCTTATTCGTGCCGGAGATCTCGATCTTTCCTACGCCGTCTACCTCATCGATAGATACCGTAGCTCCCGTCTTCTCTTGGATACCTTGGATGATCTTACCGCCCGGGCCGATTACCGCACCGATGAATTCTTTACCGATAATCATCGTCTCGATACGAGGTGCATGAGGTTTCAAATCCTCGCGAGCTTCCGGTTGAGCCTCCAATATCTTGCCCAAGATATGCATACGACCCTCTTTCGCTTGAGCCAAAGCATTCTCAAGGATCTCGTAAGACAAACCGTCTACCTTGATATCCATCTGGGTAGCCGTGATACCGTCTTTCGTACCCGTTACCTTGAAGTCCATATCACCCAAGTGATCCTCGTCGCCTAAGATATCAGACAAGATGGCGTAGTTCGTACCCTTGTTCTCGGAGATCAATCCCATAGCGATACCGGATACCGGTTTCTTCATCGGAACACCTGCGTCTCTCAACGCCAAGGTACCGGCGCAAACCGTAGCCATAGAAGAAGAACCGTTAGACTCCAAGATATCGGAGATTACACGTACTACATACGGATAGTTGTCCGGGATCATACGTTTCAGCGCACGGTGAGCCAAGTTACCGTGTCCGATCTCACGACGGCCTACACCACGTGTTGCTTTGGCCTCGCCTGTGGAGAACGGGGGGAAGTTATAATGTAAAAGGAAACGCTCGTATCCATGGTTCAATACGTCGTCTATCATTTTCTCATCAGACTTCGTACCTAAAGTTACCGTAGATAAAGACTGAGTCTCTCCACGTGTAAAGATAGCGGAACCGTGAGGACCCGGCAGGCAATCTGTCTCGATCCAGATCGGACGGATCTCGGTAGTCTTACGACCGTCCAAACGCTTGCCCTCATCAAGGATGGCACGGCGCATAGCCTCTTTCTCTACATCGTGATAGTAGCGACCGATCATTTCCAGTTTCTCGTCCGTCAACTCCTCCTCGGAGAATTGAGCCTTGTATTCCTCTACGATTTTCTCGAATGCCTCGCTGCGTTCGTGCTTGCCGCTACCGGATGTGGCTACGGCGTAAGCCTTGGCGTAACATTTGTCGTGTACGTCCTTGCGCAACTCGTCATCGTTTACCTCGTGGCAATATTCGCGTTTTACCAATTTGCCGCAAGCCTCGGATAATTCCAATTGAGCCTTGCATTGTACCTTGATAGCCTCGTGAGCGACCTTGATAGCCTCAAGCATCTCAGATTCCTGAACCTCGTTCATCTCACCCTCAACCATCATGATGTTGTCTATGGTAGCGGCAACCATGATGTCGATATCAGCTTTCTCCAATTCCGCGGAAGTTGGGTTGACGATGTATTTTCCATCCGTACGAGCTACGCGAACCTCAGAGATCGGTCCGTTAAAAGGAATATCAGAAACTGCCAAAGCGGCGGAAGCGGCCAAACCTGCTAATGCGTCCGGCAAATCTTCGCCATCCGCGGAGAACAATATAATATTTACATATACCTCAGCGTGGTAGTTGTCCGGGAAAAGAGGACGCAACGCACGGTCTACTAAACGAGATGTGAGGATTTCATAATCAGAAGCTTTTCCTTCTCTTTTTGTAAAACCTCCGGGGAAACGTCCAAAAGCGGAGTATTTCTCTTTGTATTCTACTTGCAACGGCATGAAGTCAACACCCGGGTTCGCATCTTTAGCGGCACAAACAGTGGCGAGCAACACGGTGTTGTTCATACGAACGGTAACCGCTCCGTCCGCCTGTTTGGCCAATTTCCCGGTTTCGATGGTAATGGTTCTTCCATCACCTAACTCGATCGTCTTGTTAATTGGATTAAGCATAATCTTTTTTCTTATTTTTCTATCTGTCAAAAATTGGTGCAAATGTAATGAAAGTTTACCTGTAATTGCATGAAAATGAAAAGAAATAACAGTCTTGAAATACTTTTTTTGAAAAAAGCCTTGAAGAAATACGGAATAATAGTGCCACAATTGTAAAATAATGTATATTTGCACCAGATTAGTAATATAGACAAACTGGAATAATGAAACAAATATCTACGAATTTACTAGCTGTGCTGTGTGTTATGTTGCTTTTGTTCACGGCTTGTAAGAAGAATTCTGATTTTACGGTGGAAGGTGTAGTGTCCGGCGCTGATGGCCAGATGATGTATCTGGAGAATGTAGATGTGTCGACGGTAGAGTTGATGGACTCCGTAAAACTGACGGCGGCCGGTAAATTCAGCTTTACGAAGCCTCGTCCAGCATTCCCGGATTTTTATCGCTTGCGTCTGAATAACCAATTGATCAACTTCTCGGTAGATTCTACGGAGACGATCTCGTTCGTGGCTGATGCCGGGACTTTCGCTACTTCTTATAGCGTGGAGGGCTCAGAGAATTGCAAGGCGATCAAGAATATTACCTTGGCTCAATTAGATGCGAACCAAGCGATCCATCGTTTACGGAAAGAGTCTGAGTCCGGTCTGTTGGCGGATTCCGTATATTCCCGCCAGGTGCTCGAGGCCGCCGAGGCTTATAAGGACGTGGCTCGTAAGTATATTTATTCCGCCCCGATGTCCGCTGCCGCTTACTTTGCCTTGTTCCAGCAAATCGACGGCTTGCTGTTCTTCGATTTGTATGACAAGAACGACTCGAAGGCTTATGGTGCCGTAGCCACCAGCTTCGATCACTATTATCCGGAAAGCCCTCGTGCTAAGCATCTGTATAACTTGGCTCTTCAATCGATAAAGGTGATTCGTAGCCAGCGCCCGATGGACTTGGATAAGGTGGAGAAGAAAGAGGTTAGTTTCTTGGATATCGAGTTGCCGGATGTACATGGGGAAAATACGAAATTGTCTTCTGTCGCTACAGGTAAGGTGGTGTTGATCAACTTCACGGCCTATATGTCCGAATGGTCTCCTGCCTTGAATATGGAATTTGGCGATTTATATACGAGGTACCACGATAAGGGCTTGGAGATTTACCAGATCTCTTTGGATAATGATGTCCACTTCTGGAAGAACGCCGCTTCTAATTTACCTTGGACTTGCGTACGTGATCCACAGTCTGTTTACTCTCAGACCGCGGCGTTGTATAACGTGAAACAGCTTCCGGCGATCTTTATCTTGGATCGCAAGGGAAACTTGGTTAAACGGGTGGACGACGTGAAGAAACTTGAGGCTGACATCAAGTCCGTATTGTAAATTGTTCATGATTTAATCATCAGATTTATATGTTATAAAGCACTTTCGTAAACTTGTTCATCTTAGAAAGATAACCTAACTTTGCGGAGTCTTGAAATGATAAAAAAGGGGAGTTCCGGCCATATGACTTGGTCGGGATTCTTTTTTATTATGCGATAATCAATCAATATTAATATAAAGAATAAGGAGGATTTAATATGGCTGTTAGTTATATGACAAAGGACGGCTACGATAAGATTTTAGCTGAAATCAACTATTTGGAGACCGTGAAGCGCCCTGAAATATCAGCCCAGATCGCTGAGGCGAGGGATAAGGGTGATTTATCCGAGAACGCTGAGTACGATGCCGCCAAAGAGGCTCAAGGTATCATGGAGGCTAAGCTTGCGCAGTTGAAAGGTTTGATCTCAAACGCCCGTCTGATCGATGAGAGTCGTGTGAAAACAGATGAGGTTCAGATTTTGAACAAGGTGAAAATTAAGAATACGAAGAATAACGCTGTCATGACCTACACGTTGGTATCGGATTCGGAGGCTAACCTAAAAGAAGGAAAGATCTCCGTAAGCACGCCGATCGCCCAAGGTTTGATGGGAAAGAAGGTAGGGGATGTCGTTGAGATCCGTGTACCTTCCGGCTTGATGACGTTTGAGATTATGGATATTTCAATTTAAAAACAGAAAGACGTATGGCAACTATTTTCAGTAGAATCGTGGCGGGTGAGATCCCTAGCCACAAGGTTGCGGAAGACGATGAGTTTGTTGCTTTCCTCGATATCAATCCGGTAGCCTTGGGGCATACCTTGGTAATTCCCAAGAAGGAGGTCGATTATATCTTTGATATCGATGATCCGATGCTGGGACGGATGGTAGCTTTCGCTAAACGGGTAGCTCGTGCCCAAGAGACCGCTATCGAGTGTAAGCGTGTAGGATTGGCTGTCATGGGCTTGGAAGTGCCCCATGCGCATATCCATTTGATTCCTATCACGAAGGAGTCCGATATGTATTTCGGCGGGAAGAAATTGGCTGTAAGTCAAGAAGAATTGGCCGAGATCGCCGCTAAGATTAGAAAAGAATTCAAATAATTGAATATAATTTTTTAATTATAAAAAATTGGTTATATTTGTACCCGCTGTTTTATGCGTGACAATATCATGCAAAGGGGACAGCAAATCATTAATATGATTCATTAGTGGTTTTTACTCATAAATTTGTTAACCTTAGAAGAAAGGCCCCTCTGTGACAGAGCGGCCTTCTTTTTTTAAACACACAATAAACATTATAAACTACTAAATCTATATCTTCATCTTACATCTTCGAATAGGGTTAGGGGAGCCAAACGGCATGCCTGTTCCAACCGTGTACACCGTTCCAGTAATCATGCCAGTCATATAGCATACCGGATTGATGGATATATACGCCACATAATACAAGGGAGATAAGCCATAAGGCTAATAATATCCATCTTGCTTGCGTCGGTAAGGGACGTACCTTGAACAATTGGCAGCAAATCGCGTATATCAGGGAGAATATGGGGATGCCGATGAATAAGATCGTCCCTATGCATCCCATGATTGCCATTGACAGCGGTGCTCCGTTTATCAAGTCCGCTCCGAACGGAGAGAGGTTATAGATGAATCCGGCCCCACCCATGAGCAACGCGAATGTTACGACTACCAGAATGAATACGACTAGTACTAGCGGTGGCAACAGGAAGATTCCGGCCAATATGATGAAAAACTTCAGGATGAACCCGATGACCAGAACGAAAACATCCGCCAGCTTTTGGAAGAAGTTCCTCGGCTTATCCGAGCTGATAAAGTCGTTCACGTTATTGCTGACTTTCTCGAATCCATCTGTCACGGTCTTTCCGATATTCTCCACCGTCACGCTTTGTCCGCGCATCTCGAGTTTCTCGGTCGCCGTACGTGCCATCGGTACGATGATCCACAACAAAAAGTAAAGCGGAACCGTGATTCCATAGAAGAACATCAGAAGGAAAAGCACGATACGTACGGCAGTCGGGTCCCAATCCATGTAGGCGGCGAAACCTCCGGCGACACCTCCCAGAATACGGTTATCCGGGTCACGCATCAAGCGTTTCTTGGTCGTCTGGGTATGAGTCTCCTGTTGTTGTGCCCGGTAATTATCCTCGTGGTCGGTGCTTTTCTCTTCCTCCTCGAAAATCTCTTCCGGCTTACCCATCCGTTTGATCACTTCCTCTACCTGCTCGATCGTGATGACCTCGTAGCCTAAGCGGACACGCTCGTTAAGAAGTTCCGAGATACGCATCTCGAAATCATCCATGATCTCATCCGAACCCTCTTCTTTGCGGAAGTGGATACGCAGGTTAGACAGATATTTGTCTAATAATTGGTATGCGTCTTCGTCAATGTGGAAAACTGTGCCTCCCAGATTAACAGTAAGTGTCTTCTTCATCACTCTTTCGTTTTAATTGTTTCTGATGTGGTTTATTGTATCATTTAGTTCCTGCCATGAAGCCTCCAGCTCGCCGAGGAATAGTTCTCCTTTCTCGGTCAGTTGGTAATACTTGCGTGGCGGTCCTTGCGTAGATTCTATCCACTGATAACTTAATAGCTCGCTATTTTTTAGTCGGGTTAAAAGAGGATATAAAGTGCCTTCCACAACGATCAACTTCGCTTCTTGTAACTTCTGAATGATATCAGAGGTGTAAGCGGGTTCCTTTTTGAGAAGCAGGAGGATGCAATATTCCAGCGTCCCTTTCCTCATTTGTGATTTTACGTTCTCTGCATTCATCTCTTTTAATTTTATGCTACAAATGTATGTATTACATATGTACTATGCAATACATGCTACTATGAATTATTATTATTTAACCGAATACTTGCACAAAAAGAGCAATTATGTGTAAAAAAAGGACTGATGTCATGTCTTTTAGAAGAGAAAAGCGTACTTTCGCGGTATCAATTCAAAATAAGGAATTATGATTTATTATCATTTCGCCGAGTTAATACACCGTCAGGCAGAGAAATATGGGAACCGTACAGCGTTGAAACATAGAGATAACGCTACGGGGAAATGGTTGAAGATTTCTTGGAGGGAGTTTTCCGATAAAGTTATGCTTACGGCCAAGGCGATGGCTGAGTTCGGGATAAAGGTACAAGAGAATATCGGGGTTTATTCCCAGAATATGCCTCAGTGTTTATATACGGACTTCGGTGCGTATGGTAACCGGGTGGTTTCCATCCCGATGTATGCGACGAATTCTCCGGGACAAATCGAGTACATCATCAATGACGCTAAGATCCGCACGTTGTTCGTGGGTGAGCAATTGCAGTATAATAACGCTTTCAAGGTACAGAAGGACTCTAAGTATCTGGAGCGTCTGGTTGTCTTTGATCCGGCGGTCAAGATGAATCCGGAAGATAAGACGTCCATTTATTTTGATGATTTCTTGCGCTTGGGGGATAACGCGCATGCGGAGAGCACGGTGAAAATACGTATGACGGAAGCCGTTCCGGAGGATCTGGCTACCATTATATATACGTCCGGTACGACAGGTGAGTCGAAAGGCGTAATGCTTCCTCATTCTTGCTATCTGGAGGCGATGCGGATACATGATGTACGTCTGCCTCTGGTAACCGACAAGGATCTATCCATGAGTTTCTTGCCAATGACTCATATCTTCGAGAAAGCTTGGTGCTATTATTGTCTCCATAAAGGGGTTACGATCGCTATCAACCAAGACCCGAAAATGATCCAGAAGACATTGCCGGAGGTTCATCCTACCTTGATGTGCAATGTGCCTCGTTTCTGGGAGAAGGTGTATGCGGGCGTGCATGAGAAGATCAACTCCGCCTCTCCGGCCATGAAGAAGATTTTCTTGGATGCGATCGAGACTGGGCGAAGGTATAATCTGGAGTATAAGAATAAAGGTATTCCGGCCCCGTGTAGTCTGAAGTTGAAGTTCCAATTTTACAATAAAACGGTTTTTACCTTATTGAAGAAGGTATTGGGTATTGAGCGTGGACGGTTTTTCCCGGTGGCGGGCGCTCCGTTATCGGATACGATTAATGAGTTCTTGCAGTCCGTGAATATCCCGATCGCTTATGGCTATGGACTGAGCGAGACGACAGCTACGGTTTGTTTCTACCCGGAGATCGGATTCCAGTTTGGTTCTATTGGTGAGGTAATGCCGGGAGTTCAAGTGAAAATAGATCCGGGGAATAACGAGATCTTGGTGAAAGGCAAGACCGTGATGTCCGGGTATTATAATAAACCGGAGGAGACGAAGAAGGCTTTCACCGAGGATGGTTTCTTCCGTACCGGCGACGCTGGTCGTTTGGAGGGTAATACGTTATTCTTTACGGAACGAATCAAGGATTTGTATAAGACTTCAAACGGAAAATATATCGCCCCGCAAGCGATCGAGATGGTGATGAGCGGTGATAATTATATCGAGCAAATCGCTGTTATCGGCGATCAACGTAAGTTCGTGAGTGCCTTGATCGTGCCGGCTTATCCATTGTTGGAGAAGTATGCCGGGGAAAAAGGCATCTCGTTCGAGAGCCGGGAGGAGTTGGTGAAGAACAAGGATATCATTCGTTTCATCGAGGCTAGGGTAGAGGAGCACCAGAAGAACTTGGCTTCTTACGAGAAGATCAAGCGCTTTACCTTGTTGCCGGAACCCTTCATGATGGGATGCGAGCTGACGGATACGCTAAAGTTGCGCCGTCCGGTCGTATTGCAGAAGTACGCTACCGAGATAGAGGCGATGTACGAGGAATAACGAGTTTGTCGGCTATCAACTATTTCTTATCTTCGCGGTAAATTTAAAAAAGAAAAGAACATATGATCACATCAGACCAACTACATGACGTGTTGGAGCGCGATAAGGCGCTGAGGGGGTATCTTTGACATCGATAGCAAGACCATTCAGTTAGAAGAGGAGGAGCTACGTACGCAAGACCCCGGTTTCTGGGAAGACGCCAAACGTGCGGAAGTCCAGATGAAGAAAGTAAAGGAGCTAAAGAAATGGATCGAGCTTTACGGTGAGGTACATGCGGCGGCTGAGGAGCTAGAGTTGGCTTACGAATATGTAAAGGAAGAGATTATCACCGAGGAAGAGGTGGACGCGGCTTATAAGAAGGCCCTTCATTTACTGGAAGACTTGGAGTTCCGCAATATGCTTCGTGACGAGGCTGATCAAATGAGCTGCGTGCTCAAGATCAACTCGGGTGCCGGTGGTACCGAGAGCCAAGATTGGGCTTCCATGTTGATGCGTATGTATCAGCGTTGGGCTGAGAATAACGGTTATAAGATCTCTATCGCCAACTATCAGGAAGGGGATGAGGCCGGTATCAAGACGGTTACGATCGATATCGAGGGCGATTACGCCTATGGCTATCTAAAGAGCGAGAATGGCGTGCATCGTTTGGTACGTGTATCTCCTTACAACGCCCAAGGTAAACGAATGACCTCTTTCGCCTCCGTATTCGTCACCCCGTTGGTGGATGATACGATCGAGGTAAAGGTAGAGGCGGCGGCTATCTCTTGGGATACGTTCCGTTCAGGCGGCGCCGGAGGACAGAACGTGAACAAGGTGGAATCCGGAGTTCGCTTGCGTTATCAGTTCAAGGACCCGTATACAGGCGAGGAAGAAGAGATCTTGATCGAGAATACCGAGACTCGCGACCAACCCAAGAACCGTGAGAACGCTATGCGTCAATTGCGTTCCATCCTTTACGATAAGGAGTTGCAGCATCGTATGGCCGAGCAGGCCAAGGTGGAGGCCGGAAAGAAAAAGATTGAGTGGGGTTCGCAGATCCGTAGTTACGTATTCGATGACCGTCGCGTAAAAGACCATCGTACGAACTACCAGACTTCCGACGTGAACGGTGTGATGGATGGAAAGATCGACGATTTCATCAAAGCATACTTGATGGAGTTCGCCGGAGAAGAAAGCGCAGAAAAATAAGTTTTTCCCTTTAACATTTGCATATCTCGATAATAAATCGTAATATTGCACCCGATTTCAGAGCCTAGCTCTGAACAGGTCCTATAGCTCAGTTGGTTAGAGCACCTGACTCATAATCAGGGAGTCCTTGGTTCAAGCCCAAGTGGGACCACGATGGATGATCGCTAAACAACGTAATATCAGCTGTTTAGCGATTTTTATTTTGCTTGATATGTGCGAAATGTGCCCACATTGTGCCCACCTTTTATTGTCCCTTCTAAAGAGCTTATTGTATTTTCCTTCGCTAAAACTCGTGCGAGAGAAGAAATAAGTTAAAAAAAAATTGTTTTGTTTTAGCGGCACCATCGACACCATCGACACCCGAAAGAATGAGTATAGCGACACCATCGGCACCATCGACACTGGGAATATAAAATAAGACATAAAAAAAACCGAATGCTTAAAGCATCCGGTAAAAACAGATCTATGTAAAAAGCAACAACATTTGATTCTTTATTCTAGTTTCTCCATTGAGATCCCCAAAAGTTGCCTAGCCGTGTTGCTCACGCTGGATCGATATTTATTTGCGATTGTTTTAAGGCGTGTATAATCGCTTTCCGATACACGGAAGACAATTATACGCCTTTTACCGCTGCCGTCTTGAATGATTTTTCTACCCATGTCCAATCCGTATAAAAGTTAACGATAAAAGTTGCTTGTCCGTTAATGGCTTGCGTGTATGGATTATATATAATCTCTAACGCACCCCATGAAGCTAGAATGAAATCAGACCAACGACCGTAAATAATGCCGTCGCCTGTCTTCTCCGCTGAACCTTCTCCCGTGGTTATCCTTGGGATCATGTCGGACACAAAATAAGGGCGGTCGCTGCAAAGTCCCCCGGTCACGATCGAAGACCCGTTGCGTTGCGTTGTTTTTAATCGCCTCTCGCAATCTCCATTCATGGCCCAATTCATAGGCATGCCGTTATTCCTTACGGCACCCTCTATAGAAAGAATGTTAGTGTAGGTAGCCTCCATCTGCGTTATATCCTTCCCCGTAAAGAAACCGTCCGGCTTGTTGTCCGAATGAGCCTCGTCCCCGAATACCGCATATTCTATAGCTTCTGCTACGCCTTGCGCTAGGTCGTCGGCCAAGAAAGAGGCGATACCAATGTTTTGCGCCAACTCTAATCGGCTAACGTTAAGATATGCGGTTAACCTGTGCGGGGTAAGCTCAACCTTATTGAACGTTCCTTTCCCGTTTTGCGCACTGTCCGTGTCTCCTGCCCATTTAGCCGTAGATCCTGAATATTCGCATACCCGGCTTGCCCCTACTAAATTCGGTAATTGAGTAATGCCTAACTTGGATAATATGAGGTGATCGTTTAACGCCCGATTGAAAGAGGCTATGAATGTTCCAAGCGGTGCGTTTTGTGCGGTTATCGCTCTAGTCTCATCCGACAGAGGTAGGAAAAATCCGGCCGCAGATGTGGGTACACCGGAACGTACCAATATTTGTTCCGCATCGTTTGATATAAACCGGGTGTTAGGGTCGCTAAACCCCTCGCAACGGGTAAGATCCGCTAGGATAGCGCAAAAACTTTGCGGAGTATATTTAAAACTTGACCTTTTCGAAGGTTCTTTTCGCTCATTTTTATCCTCTTTTTGTTCGATTCTATTCATAAAATCTTGTTCGAACGATCGTTTTTCCAGCTCTAAAAGCCGTCTTCCGGATTCCGATCGCATCATGATTTCCTTTATATCCCTTTTTGGATCATTCCATTTTTCTATCTTTCCCATATTAAATGCCTTTCTCTATGTTTTGATAATGATTCACTAGACGGCCTATCGCTTTATTAAAAGCCATGGCCGGATTTTCGCCTTTATAATCCCGTTCCATCAAGTCAATTGCTTGTTGTAACAATTGATCCCCTTTTACCAAGAATATCCGATTCTCGCTTACCGCTTCCTTTGCTAGCATCGCCAGTTTAAGGTAATTTCTACAAATGTAATCTCTTGCGTTCATAAATTCTATGTTTAAAAGTTTTCTATATATATACCGAATCGGTGTATTACATTTTGTGTAGATATATACGTTTTGCTGTCAATTTGCTTGTTGTCAATGATTTAAAATACCCTCTTCTTTGAAGTATTGTTCTATCGGGGACAATTCTCTTTCTAGGTCTTTCGGTGATTCCTTCCTTGTTATTCTAAAGCTTTTGCAGATCGTTACGACAAGATCGCTGGACTGCTTTAGAACTGCCGTTGCCGGATGTCTTACCGTCTTGTCTCCGCACTTTATACAAACGCCTTCTCTCGCTATCGTGTCACGAGCTTGCAGCATGGTGTCGTAGTTGGCGCAAAGACTCATCAAAAGCCCCTCATCTTCCGGTCGTGGGGTTATGCTCTTAATCACCGCCTTTATAAAGTTTTTGGTACCCGGCTGTACCCAGTCCGGAATCTTGAATATATATTTCTTTGCCATTATCTTATTTTTTTATTACCATTTTGAAAATCTGAAAATCACTGTGCGTGTGAAGTTGTTTGGGACGTGGTTTCAACACTTCCCGCCTCTAAAAAATCATAAGGGGGGGGTATCATTGAATCGATCCCATATCTCCTTGTTGATCTTCCCGGTCTCCTCGTCTTGCAATAGCCGCCGTGCGATCATTAAGGCCGCTCTTATAACCTCTCCTTTGCTTATCTTAAAAGCCTCGCTCATTTCTTCCAAGAATAAAGTCTCGTCCGGTCTTATCCTTGCCGAAATCATATCCAATCTTCCTATCTCTCTGTCTTTTCTCATAATCCATAATTTTTAGCGTAATAAAATAAAGTGCCAATCCCTATATTCCCCCCGGCTCTTAAACAGTCAGAATATTTACTGTCACATTGCCGGTAATTGTAGCTAACCCCTTGTTCGCTGATAGCGTGGAACAAGTTCCTTCCACTCTCCCCGAACTCGGTAGCCAACGCACATCCGATACGGAACCATTGGTCATACCCCCCTGTTATATCCGTGCCGGTTCGCTTGATAGCTTCCACTAAATCCGATACATCCTTGCTTCTCCCGGTTCCGGATAGTTGTTGGATCTTTGGCATAGGTTGTTGTCTCTCATTCGTTAATCGTTTATAGATTAGTGCGCATTCGTTTACGTATGGCGATGAGTCGAAGGAAACGAACCTCTTGCGGCTTACGTCCTTGCATGCCTTATCGATCACCAACCCGCACCGGGCGAAATCCTCTTTAAGCGAATTGAAGTGTCGTTGGTGCTGAGAGGGATCGGATATTCTTATAAGGGCGAAATAACCATGTCCACCGACTGAGCGTCCGCAATAGGCTATGTAAGGCACTTGCGATATAAGCTCCTTCACCTCGTCGAAATCGTCAAGATCGGGATTGTCCTTGCCGTCTATATCGATACAGATGAAACCGCTATGTCGTATAAGGCTATCCGCCTTTGAGCTGGAGAACATCCCGGATGGGGTGAAAAGTGGCAATCGCATCTTGGCCGCTTTATAAGCCTCGTCTCCCTTGTTCGCTTTTAGTAGCCTCGCGTATAAGACATTCTCCCTATATTCGTTGCCGAACAACATATCCCGTAGAACGACATCCGTAGGATTTACGCATGTCACGCCGGAATAAAAGCTAACCTTAATATCGAATATCCCGCTCATATCATTCCCTCCTGTTTCCTGTCTACATACACATATCTCGATCCATGGGATCTTATTAACGTGATCCCGTTGTTTTCGACTCGTTTACTGAATACACGGTTGGAGCATGGCTTATACCCGTTATCCATGCAGAACGATCGATAATCATTGTAGAATGTCTTTAGCTCCGTGCGGTAATCAAGGCTGGATATATATCCCTCTTCCTTGATGAAGCATGTCACACTGTCGCTCTCTATCTTATACGCCTCCAACGCCTCGTTAGCGGTAACGCAATTGGAGAATCTCCGGTTTGTTATTATCCTGTCCAACCCCTCCAGTACCCAGTTGAATATCCCCGATAACTCATTGCGTATGATCCTGTTTGGTAAATCGGGGTCTCGTTCTTCCTGTGGTATTGTCTTGCTGAATGGAACAATAAGGAAACGCCTAAAGTAAGCCTCGTTTTGTTCCTGTGGCACCGGTAGTGAGTTCGCGTTTAGGATCAACTTGGCGTAATCCGTTATCTCGAACGGCTCGCCGTATGGTAATCGTGCCGGTACCGGCTCACCGCTGCAAAGCGACTTGAATATCTCGCCTCCAAAGTCCGTTCCTTTCTCGGGGCTGTAATTCACGATCTTGTTACATAGCTTCGCCCGGTAATAACCGTTATCATCGCATAAGAGGTTCAAGAAATAATTGCTAACGTTCTTATTCCCCAATAAGGCGCATACGATCTCGAAGAATACCCCCTTCCCGTTACCTCCGGAGCCGTACAATACCAGCACCTTCTCCAGCTTTAGCCCCCTCGTGAAGCAATAGCCTAGATATTCAGCCATAACATCTTGCGCCGTCTTGTCCGGTAATACGGTATTTAGGTATTTATGAAATAACGGGCAAACGGCCATAGGATCGTATTTGAACGGTAGTTGGTATTTCAAGAAGTCTTCCCGCCTGTGCTCTCTCAACTCTATTTTCTCCCCGATAACGTAAGTGCCGTTCATTAGGTTTATCTTTATTCCATCCCCCGGATCCGGTAATGACTGAAAACTGCTGCAAAGGAACTGTTTCATCAGGTTCTCTTTCACTTGGAACTGCCGGGCGTCATATCTTTTCACTCCCATCCGCTCGGCTATCTCACCAAGGTAATCGGTTAATAGGTCTTTTTCGATCTCTTCCCAATAGCGCCCATTATAAAGGTAGACGAACGCACCGTTCTTGGCCAGCCCGTAGTTGTTGGCCTCGGCCAGTCGTAGAAGCTCATCGACGATAACGACATATTTCTGCCGCTCCGTGACTTTCAGCTTTGCGAGTCTCTTTTTTAATGTGTCCCTTTCCGCATCGTCCGTTACGGATCCCATACGCTCTTTTATGCTCCCGGCCTCCGGATGTACTAAAGAGACAAAATCTACCCTTAGTACTAGATCCCGTAATTCGGCCATGATCGCTCGTGCGTCCTTCGGCCTTTCTTCCGGCTTGTCGAATTTAGAAAAGTCGGTTCTCATGGTTTTCCTCCTTGTTTCCTTTTAGCTTTTATCAACCTCGGTTTATCGCATAAGGCTTTCTCCACCTCCTCACTAAGGAATAGGGTACGCCCCCCGATTTTGCGGGGGACGATGGTCCCTGTCTTCGCCCATCTATGAACCGTTTGCTTGGAAACATGATATTCCCTACAAATGTCCGTGACCGTACAGAACTTCGGATTACATAATTCGATCATCTCTTTCAACTTCTCTTCCAGCCTCAGATTTACACGAGCGTCAATCATCGCATTTAACTCTGTCCTTGTGAAAAGAATATGTTCCTCTATTTTCATAAATAAAACATTTTATACAAATGGCTTCATTGCCATTTATGTATATACCGAATTGATGTAATACATGAATGTATTAAATTGTTTGTCAGTGTATTATGTGGTTATTGTTGTATATGTCGATGCCCTCTTTCTCGATACTCCTCAAAAAGTCCCTGATACAAAACATCGCTCTTATTTTGTTTAGCGTGTCTTTTGCGTCATCATCATTCTCGAAACTATTAAGTATCAAGTGATCCATCATGTTGTTTATATCACATGAGTACTTATATTGAGACACGATTTTTAACTCCTCGATCATTTCCGGCGTCATGGTAAAGCTGCCGATCTTTAAAGCGGAAACATCGTTTATCTTTATCTCTTTATCGCCGGATTTAACGACGATCTCTTCTATCGAATCTTTCATTTTGCTTGTAGTTATTAAAATATGGATCTATTAAGTAATTTGAAAACGCTCTTTCTCTGGAAAAATATGCGGCTCTTTACCGTACCTATGGGTTTCTTTGTCCGGTCGGATATTTCCAGATAGTTATATCCTTCCATGAACAAGGAAAGCTCGATCATCCCCTTGTCACGCATGACCCTGTTAACTCTTTGGCACTCGTCCTTTATGTCTTGGAGTATATCGCCGTCCTCCAGCATATCACACGCATAGATAGCCGGATCACCCACGGGAACGGGCCTGTAACGCAAACATTGATTATGATATAGATTTCTCATGATGACGGCGCACCAGCCCCTAAAGTTGTCACCATACTGGAACTTATCGAGGTTATCCAATATACGGATATTGGTATCTTGCACTAGGTCTTTCGAGTCGTTAACGTTCCCGCAAAGATGGAAGGCGTAAGCGAATAGGTACTTTTGAACGCTTTCTAGTCGTTTTATATTACTTTCCATATTTGCCTCCTTTCAATGGTATCATCGTAGCCTTAACCGGGAGCTTTTCGCCTTTTAACTCACGGACATCTTTTTGTAGTTCCATTACCTTGTCAAAGATCTTATTGTAATCCTTCGCAAGGTTAATAACAAAGTCCGAATAGAACTTAATTTGTTCCCTATAAAGCTGTAGGCTTTTTTGAATTTCTTCCATTATAGCGTACCTCCTTCCGTTTCTATAGGCTTGATAGACGCAAGCATATCGAAAACAAACCTTAATGTTGATATGTCCGCTATAAATTCATGGATATTTTTATCCTCTATCAATTTGGCATAATTTAAGAGAAGATAGAATAAGCCCTCTTTCAATTCACTCAAAGACTTGTTATGTAACATATTGTCTACCTCCTTGAAATCGTAGGATAGCCCTATATTGCTCATAGCGCACCTCCTTCCAGCCCGGCCAAAACGAATGCGGACATCAATAAGATTAGCACCTTGACGTAACCGATAACGTCGTTCCTGTTATCGCACTCGAGCAAGCCGAATGACAATACGGTTAATAACTTGGCGATAGTGCGCCACGAGAAGATCTTTCCGGCTCTTACGGACACGGGTACGGGTGTACCGGTGGCTTGGATTGATTGTTTCATCTGGAATGTCGCTGTTAGATGAATTAAACAAAAAAGCAGTCCTATATAATCCAAAGTTGCGACACTCCATATACATCATAGATATATATAACGGATTATGATAGAACTGCAAATGCTTTCTACTATCTATTGGCCTACTCGCTTGTAGTACCTGTATATGAAATGTCGCACCGCAAAGATAGGCATATTTCAGACATAGCGAATAGAAAAAAGTGATTTGTTTGGTAATCGTAAATTACATGATGGTTAATTGGTTGTATATTATGTTGTTATGTATAAATGCGTAATCAGTTAAATAATGCTAATTGGTTATTTTTGCGGAAATGGTATTGTGTAATAAGCTGATAATTATGTATTTAATGCGGAATTGTAAAAAGAACTAAAAATAAAAAAGTCATGCCTAACCTACTAGACACGACCTTTTTTATAAAGAATCCCATCGTATCAATGAGACACCTTCGTTTCATTATGAAGCTGCACCATACCCCATACCCCTATACACAAGGCTATGATCCCGACTATTGACAAAAATATGATTAGTCCCATGCTTTTATTTTTTTGATAGCGTTAATAATATAAGTCCTGATACGAAACAGATAACGACAGCCATACCACCGATACCATACAACAATGTTGAGTTCACGCTCTCATACTTCATGATGCCCGCGAGAATGACCCCACCAAACACCAGCTTGGCTATATCGACAAGGAATTTCCCCGTCTCGGATAATATCGTCTTTTTCCGTTCTTCTCTCATGTTCACAAATATAGATGAATATATTTCCTTGTACAACTTTTATCCGAAAAATTTAGACGTAGACACCAATAGTGCGTTCTCCTCCTCGCCGACACGAATATATTTCTTGAACTCTTTTTCCGTCTTGTGGCCGGTTATCTTCATCACGCTTAACGTGTCCATTCCTTCCAGGTACATGAGCGTAGCTCCCGTGCGCCGTGCGGTGTGAGTGGTAATGAGCTTGTGTTTCTCGATCCGCTCGGTAATGATCCTCGCTCCCCTTGCGCTAGTGTGTTCTACCTTTTGTGTTATTCCGGCAATCCGACAAATGACCTTTATACTCTCGTTCATGATCTGAGAGTATGTCTTCGGTAGGTTGTACTTGTATTTTTTTAGTAGTGTGTCCAGTTTCCCGGTTAATGGGATAACCACTTTCGCCCCTGTTTTTTGTTGGGTGAGCTTTATCGCATTGATACCATTCCCTAGCGTTATTATGTTCGTCTTGTTTATACGGTGGTAATCGCTATATCTTTGCGCCGTGTAAACCCCGACAAGAAAGACATCCCTGCACAATGATAGCTCCTTGTGCTTGTCTCCCGATAGATCCAGATTCTCGATCGCCGTGATCTCTTGCCGGGTTAGGTAAACCGTATCAGCATCGGCCGATAGTATCTTGAATGATCTCATGGAGCTTTGCGTATTCTCGTGTAATCCTTCTGTGAACGCCGCCGCCATGATCTCCTTTAGGCTCTTGATATGTTTCCCGGTGGTATTTGGGCTATACTCCTTATCATTGAAGAAATCTATGAAATCATTGTAGAAATCCATGGTTATATCATCATAGTTATATCTATGGCCGGTATATTCTTGGAACTTATTGAACTCGCTTTGGAACGATACCTTGTTCTTTATCGTACCCGGTGAATATAACATTCCCTTGTTGTTTTTCCTTGTCCCGTTTCGCATTTCATCTATGTATTTTTGTATGTAGGCGTTAAGATCCATCATTCGTGCGGCTTTTTCCTCCTCTGCTCTTATCCGTTCTTTTTCCGTCTCTTCCGCTATTTCCTCGGCATATACAATTTCGTTGATCCGCTCTGAGGCTATATCATTGTTGATCGTCCCGTTTTCTAATAATAGATTCAACGTTCGTTCTATTTTGTCCAACTTGTCAAATGTGGCCTTCTCCCTTATACGGAATCTTTTTAATGACTCTATATCACGATGTCCTTTCTCCCATGCGGAAGCGTCAATATACAAGCGGGTCGTGATTCTTATATCCATTCCGTATTTCCTGCTGCGGATCCTTGCGAATATAGCGCAAAGACCGCTCTTTCCTCGAAGAAAAAAATTCACTGCCATATACCTATACTCATTCTTTCGGGTGTCGATGGTGTCGATGGTGCCGCTAAAACAAAACAATTTTTTTTTAACTTATTTCTTCTCTCGCACGAGTTTTAGCGAAGGAAAGAAAAGATCGACAAATGTAACCGCTTCCCGTTATTGTTATTTTCGCAAAGGTATTATTTCTCATGAAATGTGCCCACATTGTGCCCACCTTTTTGTTACCTATTGATACTCCTTGATACATGCTGTAATTTATAAACTATTGAAAATCAGCAAATGATGAAATAAAGGGAGTATCAATAGGTATCAATAAGTAACATAAAATAGGTACAAGTGGGACCACGATGGATGATCGCTAAATAACGTAATATTAGTTATTTAGCGATTTTTTATTGTACCTGCATGAACTAAAAAAGAATATGAGTGTTTGAGGTCACAATTTGTGATCTCTTTAGAGAAACGCCGCCGCCCTCGTGAATATGGAATGAAAGGCTTGGTTGATCAGGCCCGGATCGATACGGGAGTGTGTCGGGAAGGGGATTTGATGGGAGTAAGCGAACGGGAAATCCAGCTCTTCCAATATCTTGCCGGACGCTTTTCCTAAAGCCTTGATCACCCCGCCAGTAGGCATAACGATATCTTTTTTCAATGAGATCGCCCGAATACGATCGCAAGCCCGTTGGAAGAACGACTCCCGGTAATCTCGTAACACATCCTCACGTACCATGGCCTTAAAGGCTTGCTCCAGAAAATCATTCTTGAACGAGGTGGGAAGCGTACGGTTCTCCAAGAAATCATGCCGGAAGTAATGGCGTACCTTGGCGAACGCCTCCTTGTCCATGATATCACGGGCGTTGCCATCCATCTCACTGAAGATGGAGCCACCGCAAAACATGAATAAACGGGTGTCCGTAAACATCTTGTCCGGATTCGCTAATAACAAGACCTGCGAGAGTAACGCCCCGATGGAATAAGCGAATAAGTTGATGGACGTATCTTCCTTGAACAAAGGATGCTCGCCGTTCTTGATCTCATGAACCAATTGCCACATATTATAAACGGACTCTCTGCCCGAGGCGTAAAAGCGTAACGGGTTTTGGGATAGCCGGCTGCTGAGGGCCACGTTGGCGAAGGTGGAGTTCGTCACGTTCGCTACCTCCTCCTTGCGTTTGCTTACCCAAGGGAGGATCGCGCGGGGATTGGCCCATAATCCCGGGGTACGGTTCATATGGAAAGCGATCGGGAACAGGATGACCGGCTTACCGGTCGTATGGGTGAGGTATTCCGCCCATGTGAGGTATTTTTCCCAAGTCCGCTCGTTCAGGCCATGCAACAGGATAATCGCCTCATTATTCTTTTTACGTCCAGAGGGCGTGAATATGGCATATGAGAAAGATTTGTTCTCTTGGATACGATCGTCGGTCATCGGACAGAATCCGGTGGGGGTAAGTCCCTTCTGGAACTCGTCGATCTCGCTGGCGCCACGGGTCTGGGTGAAGCGAAACGGGATGATCTCCAGATGGCTCTCTTCCAATTCAGTCTTTTTGTCATAAGAGAAAAGACTGTTCAGTTGCTTAGTACGAAGTGAAATATCCATAATCCTCTGATTTTTTACTGCAAACAAACAATAGAAAAACATCTCTTCAAAATAAATGGTTTAAACGGGCTTTGTTGGGGACATAAAGTGTTATTTAGGGGTGAAATCTTTTATAGAGGGGTGAATTTCGTCTGGGAAAATGATTACATTTGTTCCAAAATAGAGGCAAAAAGATGGGAATGTGGGATCAAAAAATACCAAGTTACATATACGGTAAGCAGAATATCGTGAGGCTGATTCTGTGGACGGCCTTGTTCGCGTTGGTGTTTATCAACATCTACAAGCCGTTTAGCTCCACCTCTTGGTACAAGGTCTCGGAGTTTAAGTTCTTCGTATTCTCCAGCTTGATTATCTTGACGGGAGTATTGGTGGTTGTCTTGAGCCGTATTATTCTGTTCCATTGGGGGAAGCGGCATGCTATCACGGTCCGGACCTATGCGATCTGGATCGTGCTGGAGATATTCTTCATGTCGCTTTTCTATACGATTTATACGTTGGTACTGAATCCGGAACGAGAATATATGGAAGTTTTTAACGATTCGGCGGTGAATACCAGTCTGGTTTTATTGCTCCCTTATTCCGTGCTGCACCTGTATTTTTCTTATAAAGAGAAAGAGCGGCAATTGCGATTGTTGGAGGAGAACCAGACAGAAGCGGCGGTTCGGCAAAGCGTTTTCTCTTTCTATGACGAGAAGAACGAGTTGCGCCTTTCCGTGAAGCGAAGTAACCTGCTGTACCTTGAATCGGCGGATAATTACGTTTGTATCTGGTATCTGAATAAGGGGCAGCTCACGAAGTTTATGCTTCGCAACTCCTTGAAGGCGATCGAAGAGAACCTCGCTGATACGAATGTACTCCGTTGCCATCGTTCTTTCATGGTAAATTTCGACCAAGTGAAGGTGATCCGCAGGGAGAAGGAGGGCGTTTATCTGGAGCTGGGGATCGAGAAAGTACCCGATATCCCGATCTCCAAGACGTATAGCGAGAAGGTAACCCGCTGGTTCCAGACCTATTCTTCCTAGCGGGCTATTTCAATTCGATATTATTTTCTTTCGCGTATTGCGAGGGGCTCATGTTGAATTGCTTGGAGAAGGCCCGGCTGAAATAGGATTGCGAGTTGAAACCAACCGCCTCGGCGATCTCGTAAATTCTCATATCGCCTTGAAGGATCAACTCGGCGGCTTTCTTTAGCCGGCTGATCTTGATCAACTCGTTGGGCGTTACGTTCGACAGGCCGTTGATTTTACGGTAAAGGGTCGGACGGCTTAGATTCATCAAGTCCGCTATCATGTCCACGTCTAGGTTCACGTCGTTTATATGGCTGTCGATGATATCGTTCAGTTTCTTCAAGAACTTCTCGTCCGCCTTCGTGTAAGCCATGGATTTGATATTGGCAATCGGCGAGTTGAAATAATAGGCACGCATATTGCTCCGGTTGTTCAGCAGGTTCGTCACTTGGGTAAGCAATAGATCCATGGAGAAAGGTTTGTCGATGTAAGCGTCCGCCCCCAGCTCAAGCCCTTCCATGCGAGATTGTAAGGTGTTCTTAGCCGTCAGGAGGATGATCGGGATATGGCTGAACTCCAGATTAGTCTTTATCTTTTTCAATAAGGTGAAACCATCCATGACAGGCATCATGATATCGCTGATGATTAATTGGATGCCATATTCCTGAAGACGGGCAATCGCCTCCTCGCCATTACCGGCGGTGACAACATTGTAATGGACATTGATCTCTTGACCGATGAAATGGAGCATTTCGGTGTTATCTTCCACCACGAGAACCGTCGGGCGGGATTCTTGGGTGACATATTTCCGCTCGCTGGCAGGGTTGGTCAGGACCTCTGCTTTCTCTTCCTCTAGTTTTAATGAGTTCGGTTGGTTCACCGGCAAACGTAATCTAAAGATGATAAGCCCGGCCGGAGATTCCTCCAACGTCAATGATCCCTCGTGCATCTCCGCTAAAGAACGGGCCAAGGGTAGTCCGAGCCCGGTCCCGGATTTATGGATAGAGGAGTCATCCCGGTAGAAAGGCTCGAAGATCTTTTCTTTTATCTCCTCCGAGATGGGCTTTCCATCGTTCATGATATCGATCGTGAATCGCTCGCCATCTTGCGCCTCGAACCGGACGATGATCTTGCTTCTTGCGTATTTAATAGCGTTCGATAGGAGGTTGCTGAGTATCTTCGTGCAAGCCTCCTTATCGATAAAGGCGTAGAAAGATTTCACGTTACACTCGATAATCATTTGCAATGCCTCCTGCTCCGCCGTGTCGTGGAAACGCTCAAAGGTCTCTTGCATCAATGCGATGATGTCCGTATGTATGAAGTTTAGTTTATATCCCTCGATTTCCGTCTTCCTGAAATCCAGTAGTTGATTCACCAGATCCAGTAGCCGGTTCGCGTTTTTATCCACAATTGTCAGATAATTCTTTGCGCTGGGAGATAGCTTGATGTCCCGTGTTACTTTCTCCAGAGGACTTTTAATTAAAGTCAGGGGCGTACGTATCTCATGAGCGATATTGATGAAGAAATCAATCTTAGCTTGATAAAGCTCCTTCTCCTTTTCATTCTCGAACTCCTGTATTTTCTGCTGTATATTGGCCTTATTATGCCGGGAAATGATAAAGATCAGCAACACTACGCATCCGATAGCGATAATCCCATATAGGATTAACGCCTTGGTAGAGAGCCACCATGGGGGAAGGATCGTAATCTGGAACATCGCCGGCTCATCATTCCAAATACCGGACAGGTTCGCCGCCTTCACCTTGAACGTATAATTACCGGGCGGTAGTTTCGTGAAATAAACCCGGTTCTCGCCCACCACATGATACCATTTGGAACTTAACCCTTCCATGCAATAGGCGTATTGGGTGAGGTTGGGGGCTTGGTAGCTTAATGATGTGTAGTCGATGTAGAATGTGGACTGATTATGTTCTAAGGTGATCCCTTTTTTAAAAGTGATGTCTTTTTGCCTCAATAGATTATGGTCGGGGTCCGAATAATTGATTTGTGTCATATAAATCTTCGGTTGGATAGAGAACTGTTGGATATTATCGGGGTGGAACCGGACCAAGCCTTTCAAGGTCCCGAAATATAATTTGCCGTCTTTAGCTTTTAAAGAAGAGTTATAGTTGAATTGATTGGACAGGAGCCCATGTTCTTTTTTGAACACCTTGATCTCTTGATTGACAGGGTTAAGTACGGCCAGGCCATTTGTGGTACTGATCCACATGTGGCCTTTAGGGTCTTCCTCGATCCGGTAAATGACGTTACTGGGTAGGCCGTCTTGAGTCGTGTATTTTGTCGTACTCTTTAAATTCCGGTCGTACATTTTCACTCCGTTTCCGGTAGCGAACCATAGATTGTTTTTAGTATCCTCATGGATGTGATTGATCGTCCGGTTGGCGTTCGTGTTTATGGAATCCAATTTAAATTCGCCGTGTTTTTGCCGGATTGGGTCGAAATAATATAATCCGATATTGAATGTTCCGGCCCATATAACCCCTTCGTGATCCTCGAAGATCGTTTGTATCCTGCAATTACCGGGGAATTGATCGAGAGGCTCGAAAATATCTTGCATCGGATTATATTGATACATGCCGGATGCCGTAGCTATGAGCAAGTTATTTTTCCGGGTTTTATAGAGATATACGATGATATCGTTTTGGGAGGCGTAAGGATTCGGGGCGATCGTATAATGCTTGATGATTTTCTCCGTACGGATATCCATCACGTCTACCCCGTTAGCGTGTGTCCCGATCCATAGATAGTCTCCAATCACGGTAAGCCCGTGGATACAGCTTTGGGAAAGACCGTCTTTATCTTGGAAATTCTTATAGGTTTGCGTACGGATGTCGAGTTTATTGAGACCAGCGTCTTCGGTTCCTATCCATATATTATGGTTAGCGTCTTGGCAAATATCATGGATAATATCACCGTTAATTGTTTTTTGCCCGGGTATATTGTAGTCTTTCTTGAATTTGAGATAAGGGGGAAGGTAATTAATGCCCCCATTATCCGTACAGATCCATAAGCCACCTTCCCGGTCCTTGCAAAACTGTTTGATAGCGTTATTGGATAGTGAATATGGATCGCATTTGTCTTGTTCTATGTGAAAGGTCTTGTTTGAGGGGATTTGGTAGATATAGATACCGTTGTAGGTGGCGATCCATACCTCGTCGTTTGTCACTTGGAAAATATCCCGGGTATAGAGGGGGCTGTTCTTTTGCTGGGTAAGAACATTTCGGCAAACACCTGTTTGTATATTGACTTGTTTGACTCCGTTATCGCTTGTACCTATCAGTAATGTATTATCGGACGGGGATGCCCATAGAGTCGTCATATTATCTATATGTAGGGTGTCGCTACCGTTATGGATATTTAGAGGGATGAATTTGTTATCGGTCGGGTCTAAGAGGACGACATTGCCGTTTAGCGTGGTGCCCCAGATCTGATCTTGGGGGGTGATATAGAAAGAGGTGATCGGATCACTATCCTTATACAGGTAGTTTTGGTGTAGCTCGGATTGCTCATTATATTTAATAAGAGAAAAGCCGGATAACAGCATCCACAGATTCCCTTGGTGATCAAATTCCAGATAGGTACAGCCGATTCCTTTCGTGAACTTTATCAAGGAAAAAGTATCGGTTTGGTAATCGTATTTTTGTACTCCCATATTAGTACCCACCCAGAGTTCACCGGAAGGGCTTATCGCCAAGTCGGTAATCCAGCTACTTATTAAAGTTCCTCTCTGCTTGGTTTGATTTTTTATGATATGGAATTTGTTCCCGTCAAATCGATTGAGCCCGTCCCGTGTTCCAAACCACATAAAGCCATAATGATCTTGGACACAACATGTCACGTTATTATTGCTTAATCCATCTTCTACCTCATAGGATTTAAAGTAGTATGACCGGGCGTTGAGCTCTATTGCGGTTACTACAAATAATAGGACGTATAAATAATTCATCAAGTTTTTTTTCATAGATCTCCCTTGTATTTCATGCGCAATATAAAGCCTTTTCCTAGACTTTCCATAGCAGTATCGTATCATTGTTTTTCATTTTGTTTCAATGTCCAGACTTCAGTTTTTGGCTTTAAAAGCCGTTCCTTGCAAGACTGTTTGTTGAGACGATAGGTAATAATTTTGAGAGAAAAGTGTAATACTGTTTGACTCAAGGGGCTTTAATTTTGGCAAAAACAGTGTGAATCTTTAAAAGATAGAATATGAATCAAAAAGTAAAAGTAGGTATAATAGGTTTTGGTCGCATGGGTGGATTTTATTTGGAGGAGATGCGGAAGAGCGATCAATGGGAGGTACTTTACATCTGCGATACGGACCCAGAGGCACGAGATTTGGCAAGGAGAAAGTCGCCGACATCCCGAATCGTAGCGGATGAGCAAGTTGTATTCGAGGACCCGGAAGTACAAGTGGTCGGTTTATTTACATTGGCGGATTCCCGGTTGAGGCAAATTAAGAAGGCAATGGCATTTGGCAAACATGTCATCTCAGAGAAACCGGTCGCAGATACGATCGAGCATGAATGGGAGGTCGTGAAATGCGTGGAAAACTCAAGTTTGTTCTCGGCCGTTAATTTGTATTTGCGTAATTCTTGGTACCATAATACGATTAAAGAATTTATCCGGAGAGGAGAGATCGGAGATTTGGCGATCATTCGCATTTGCCATATGACTCCGGGGTTGGCTCCGGGTGAAGGTCATGAATATGAAGGTCCGTCTTTTCATGATTGCGGAATGCATTATGTGGACATTTCCCGGTGGTATGCCGGATGCGAGTATAAGACATGGCATGCGCAGGCGATCCGGATGTGGGATTATCCCGAACCTTGGTGGTTGCAATGTCACGGGACATTTGAGAACGGGGTGGTATTTGATATAACACAAGGGCATGTGTATGGACAATTATCGAAAGACCAAACGCATAACTCTTACATAGATGTAATAGGAACGAAAGGAATCGCCCGGATGAGTCATGATTTTAAGACTGCGGTCGTGGAGTTGAGAGGTGTTAATGAAACACACCGGATCGAGAAGCCCTATGGGGGGAAAAATATAAGTACGCTATGTGATTTGTTCGCAGATTCCGTACGGACCGGAGTTTTTCATTCCCGCCTACCGCTGATGCGTGATTCCGCTATCGCTTCCGAGTATGCGTGGAAATTTTTGGATAACGCTAGACGAAATGAGATGCCTTCTATCGGGAATCTACAAACCTTGGAGGAAATCCGGGAGAGAAGACGGAATATGACGGAAGGGTATGGCTTGCTTCGCCATGTAAAATTGTCTCATTCTTGATACGATTTTCTCAATGACCGGAGGAAACAGGCTGGAACTTGTATTATGCAACAATCGGAAACGATTTTGATAAAATAGAAAAAGAGGAATTTTCGTATGCGTGATATATTTGCGGCAGCTTGTTCATAGAGCGAAAATAGAAACATTAATTTAATACTATGTAGCATGAAAAAAATGATTGTTCTTATCAGTCTTTTATGTGGAGCGTTTTTTATGAGCGCCCAACAAAGTAATCAACAACAAAGACCACCGGAAAGATGGAAACCTGAGAGTACTGAATGGTATTATCCGGTTCCTCCTAAGGTAAAGCCGGGTGTAGGAACTGGTGCTCCTTCCGATGCGATCATCCTGTTTGATGGAAAAGATCTTTCTATGTGGGAATCCGCAGGAAAAGATGGAGGTCCCGCTAAATGGACCGTAAAGGATGGGGCGATGATTGTGGCTTCTGGGACCGGATCGATCCGGACAAAAGATTATTTTGGAGATTGCCAGTTACATATCGAGTTCAAGACCCCTACACCGGGAAAGGATAATACATTACAGATGAAAGGTAATAGTGGCATTATGTTACAAAGCCGTTATGAGGTGCAGGTTTTGGATTGTGAGGATAATCCTACGTATGTGAATGGCTGGGTCGGCAGTATTTATAAGCAAAGTGCACCGTTGGTAAATGCTTTCACGAAGACAAATGAGTGGCAGGTTTATGATATTTATTGGAAAGCTCCCCGTTTCGGGACAAACGATGAATTGGAATCTCCCGCTATGATTACCGTGGTATTGAACGGTATCGTTGTACAGAATAATTATGTACTGAAAGGAACGACCCCATATACCGGTTTACCTAAATATGTAGCGCATGGCCGTCTGCCATTAAGCTTACAGGATCATGGAGTGGAAGTGGCTTTCCGTAATATATGGATTCGTAATTTATAAATTGTATAACCTTAAAATAATGATTTATGACTACACGTAGGAATTTTTTAAAGAACTCGACGATGTTGGCCGCTGGCTTAGGTATCTCACCTCTTTTGGCATCGGCAGCTCCTACCGTCTCTCATAAGGAAGAGACTATAAATGGGCGGGTGAATATCGCTGTAATAGGTGTCGGTATGGGATGCCGTGATTTGCAAGGGGCTTTGACTGATAATCCGTGGGTACATTGTGTGGGCATGTGCGACGTGAACAAAGTGAGACTTGATGAGCAGATCGCACGTTTCAAAAAAGACTTTCCGAACCAAACGACTTCGATCAAGGCATATAGTGACTTCCGGGAAGTCTTGGCAAATAAGGATATCGACGGGGTCATTATCGCAACACCGGATCATTGGCATCCTTACATCTTCGCTGAGGCTTTAAAAGCGGGCAAGGCGATTTATGTGGAAAAGCCGGTTGGTAATTCGATTCCGGAGTGCCATTCGATGATGGATTTCCAAAAGAAATATAAAGGGGTGGTAACAACAGGCTTATGGCAGACTAGTCAACGATATTTCTTGGCGGCTAATGAGATATTGAAATCCGGTGTGTTGGGGGATGTTTATAAAGTTCAGCTATGGCTTTGCCAATCGACGGACCCACGTCCGGCCGTAGCGGATTCTCCGGTTCCTTCTACATTAGATTACAATATGTGGTTGGGCCCGGCTCCCGAGCGTCCATTTAATAATTACCGTTTTCGTGGATGGCGTGGCTTTTGGGATTATGGAGGCGGTCAGCAAACCGACTGGGGAGTGCATTGGATAGACTCTGCGTTCGATGGATTGAAAGCGTTAGGATTGTGTGACCGTGAATATCCGGAGGCGGTATTCTCTACGGCTTATAAAGATCCTACCTCTTTTAATGAGACTCCCAGTTGCCAGACAACGATCTTTCAGTATAAGAATTTCCATATAGAATGGGCCCAACAAGTCGCTCATCTCTATAATCGGGATCAAGGGGTAGCTTGGGTCGGAAGTAAAGCTACCTTAGTATGTAATCGTGAAGGTTATGAATTGATTCCAGAGAAGAATCGGGAGGGTGAGTTACTAACCGACCGTGCCCAGCTTGTCGGGAAGTTCGAGGATGGTGGTATTGAGGCCCATGCGACGAATTGGTGTAAGTGTATATTAAATAAATCTATTGAGACGAACAGCCCGATCGAGAAAGGGGCTTTCGCGACGATCCTAGCCCATATGGCTAATATCTCATATTTGACGGGAACTCGTGTTGTGTATGATCCGCAAGCTCGTAAGTTTGTGGATAATCCGAAAGCGGACGCGTATTTGAAGCGGAGCTATAGAAGCCCGTGGCAATTCCCGAAAGTTTAATGCGATTGAATGCTTAAAAACAACGACCGGTGGATTTTAATACTCTATTATATATAACCATTACCATACGAATTGAATTACAGCACATTGAGATCTCCGGTCGTTTTTTGTAAAAACAATGTCAACTTTAAATGAATGAGTTATGGAAAATCAAAAAAAGGAAGTATGGCTTCGAAAGGCCCTGTTTTTGATCGTTAGTTTGGCGTTATTCTTTCCCATGATGGCGCAAACGATTACAGTAAAAGGAGTTGTAAAGGAATCTATGACAGGCGAACCGATCATTGGCGCCAATGTAGCGGTGAAAGGAACGACTAACGGTACGATTTCTGATATAAGCGGTATGTATCAGATCTCGAATGTATCATCAAATGCCGTATTGATCGTTTCTTATATTGGATATAAGACCGCGGAGATTCCGGTAAATGGCAAGAACACGATAAATGTGAGCTTGGAGGAAGAAAGTATCGGACTTCAAGAAGTGGTAGCCGTGGGATATGGCTCTCAGAAAAAGAAAGAATTGACCGGCTCTGTTGCAGGCTTGAAGGAGGGAGACTTGATCAAGGGCGTACAGTCTGACCCAATGGGTATGTTGCAAGGTAAAGTGGCAGGTTTGAATATATCCAAACCAAATGCCGGCGACCCGAATGGAGAGTATAAGTTCCAATTACGTGGAACTTCATCCTTAACCGGTAATACTTCTCCGTTGATCGTCATTGATGGTATTCCTCAAGGGGATTTATCCGCTATTCCACAAGATGATATTGAAAGTATCGATGTATTGAAGGATGGTTCAGCGGCGGCGATATATGGAACCCGTGGAACGAATGGCGTTATCTTGGTTACGACAAAACGAGGTTCTGCCGGGAAGATGAGCGTTACCTACAATGGATATATGTCTATCTCTTCCATAGCCAATCAATTGGAAGTCATGGATCGTGACCAGTTTTTGGCAAATGGGGGAAACGACCGGGGATATGATACGAATTGGATGGATGAGATTACCCGAACTCCGTTCTCCCATTCGCATAACTTGGCATTGACAGGAGGTACGACCGATTTTAATTACCGGGCTTCTGTATCTTATCGAAATAATCAAGGTATCGCTCTTAAGTCAGGGTTCAATGAGATGATCGCTCGTTTTTCCGCTAATCAGAATTTATTCGATAAAAAGATTCAAATAGCATACGACGCTACTTATCGTCGTTTTGACCGGGAAGGTGAGAATTCCAGCTATGATGATTATTCCGCTTTTAAGCATGCGTATTATTATAATCCTACGGCACCCGTATACGACGAGACGGGAACGATAGATGCCGGAGGGTATTATGCGCTGGATATTCAGGGATATTCAAATCCGGTGGCTTATATTATGCAGCGTGACCGTCGTACAAAAGGTGGACTTTTCCAAGGGTCTGCTCGTGTAACTTGGAACATTTTGGAAGGACTTCGTGCGCAAGCTTTTGGCTCATTGAAATACTCTGATATAAATAAGGGTACTTATACCTCACGAGAGGTATTTAACACTTCTAGTTTCGGGTCAGCGTCTCGGAGTTTTAATACTCGTTTTAATAAAACACTGGAGACGACGATCGACTATGTAAAATCTTTTGGAGAACATCATTTGGTGGTATTAGGTGGGTATACCTATGAGCATAACTATCGGGAATCATTTGGTATGAATAACTCGAATTTTGATTCGGATGTATATTCTTACTATAATTTGGGTGCGGGTAGTAATTTGATTAATAACCCTAGCCAAAGCATGATGGATGGTTCGGTTTCTCAAGATAATTTGGTTTCGTTCTTCGGCCGTGTAAATTATAACTGGGGAAATCGTTACTTGTTATCAGCGTCTGTACGACGTGAGGGTTCTACTCGTTTAGGTGCGGATTATAAATGGGGAACTTTCCCTGCGGTAAGTGTCGGTTGGTCTATCGGTAATGAGGCTTTTATGGAAAGCGCTAGCTGGATTAACGATTTGAAATTGCGCTTGGGATATGGCGTGACAGGAAATATGCCTTCAGATAATTATTTGTCTTTGTCAATGATGGGAGTGGTAGGCCGTTTTTACGATCATACTTCTAAACAATGGATCAATGCTTATGGGCCGACACAGAACCAGAATCCGGATTTGAAATGGGAGCGGAAAGGCGAGTGGAATCTAGGTGTTGATTTTGCAGCGTTGAATAACCGCTTGAATGTGACCGTTGATTTGTATACCCGTAAGGTTTCAGATTTGTTGTATAAATATAAGGTTCCGACTCCTCCTTATCAATATTCTTCTATGTTGGCGAATGTTGGCGACGCTACAAGTAAAGGTCTGGAATTCTCTGTTTCCGGAACCCCGGTGCAGAATAAGAACTTCTCATGGACTAGTTCTATTAACTTCTCATTTAACACGAATAAATTGGACAAATTAAGTAATGAGACTTTCCAGACTGACTGGATTGAGACCGGTTATTTGTCGGATGGTGATTTAGGAGGTATGAACTCGACTCCATTGATTCGTTTGGTCCCGGGTGGCAAGGTCGGTGATTTTTATTTGCCGGTATTCGAGGGATTTACGGAAGATGGTAAATGGAAATTCAAGGATGTCGATGGTAGTGGTGACTTTACATATAATGAGGATCGTGAGATCGTAGGTAATGCGCAACCTGATTTTATAGCAGGATGGACTAACGAGTTTAAATATCGTGACTTCGATTTATCGTTTACATTCCGTGCTGTCGTAGGCAATGATGTATATAATGTAAGCCGTATGGCATTGGAGAATCGGAATGTGGCTGGAAAGGAGAAGAATATGTTGGCTTCGGTAATGGATATCCCGTTGCAAGATGCGGCTCAAGCTTCTAGTTATTATTTGGAGGATGGTTCTTTTGTGAAGTTGGACAATATCACATTGGGTTATAATGTGCCGGTGAAGAAATTAGGTTTCATGCAAAACTTACGTTTGTACTTGACTGGTCAGAACTTGTTTACGATCACAGGCTATAAGGGTATCGACCCGGAGGTTGATATGGTAGGATTAGATAATATGGGTATTGAGAGGACTCGTTATTATCCGGCTAGCCGTTCTTTTATTCTTGGTTTGAATGTTACGTTTTAATGGATACTCTAAATATCGAAGGTTATGAAAAAATATAGTTTAATATATATAGTGTCAATGATTTGTTTCTTGGTTATCGCTCCTTCTTGTACGGATATGGATGAAGATACGACGGGACAAATGGTATCAAATGACTTTTATGCGGATCCTTCTTTGATTCCGCAAGCGGTAGGTGCTGCCTATGCGGAATTGCAGGCTTATCAGAATCACTGGGGAGTATGGGGGTTGCAGACTGTTTCCTCGGATGAATGTGTTGTTCCGACTCGTGCGCCGGGTAATGACTGGTATGACGGAGGGGTATGGCAGGATTTCCATCGTCATCAATGGCAATACAATCTGGATGCATTGAATAATGTGTGGATTTCCGTATTTTCTGGAATAACGACATGTAACCGTGTGGTTTACGACTTGGATACATATAAAGAGGAGATGGATGTCGATATCTATAATAAATATCGTGCGGAGACTGTTATCTTGAGATGTTTCTATTATTCTATCTTACTGGATTTATTCGGGAACGTTCCTTATATCGACACGTATGAGAGTGAAATCACGGCTTCTCCTCAGACAAGCCGTCCTGAGCTTTATCAGAAAGTCGTAGATTGTATCTTAGATAATATGGAATATTTGGATGACGCTCCGTCTGCCGAGAATTATGGAAGATGTACGAAATCGATGGCTTATACGATGTTGGCAAAACTATATTTGAACGCAAAGGTGTTCAAAGGGGCCTCTTCTTATGATAAGGACGATATGAATAAAGTGATAGAGTATTGCGATAAAGTGATTAACTCCGGATATTATGAGGTCGTATCTGATTTCTCCGCTCCATTTAAAGTGGCGAATGAGTCTTGTAAAGAAAATATTTTCGTGGTACCGATGCAAAATGGTATCAATTCAAATGGAGACTACGAGTTTCATTTCCATAAATTCTCCGGACATCCCAAGTCTCGCCAGATGTGGGGCATCAATGTCGGTGGTTGGAATGGAGGTTGCGCTACTCCGGACTTCCTTGCTTTATATAAAGATGACGATACTCGGAAAAAGGCGACTTTTATTTACGGTTTGATTTATGATAAGGTCACGGGAGAGCCTGTTGAGGATGGTGATAATCCGGGAAAACAATTGGAATTGACTATTGAGGTATCTTCTATTAATGCCGCTTATCGTTGGGAAGGCGCTCGTATTCAGAAGTATGAATATGAGTTGGGTATGACTGGTAATATGAACAATGATTTTGTTTTATATCGTTTAGCCGATATCTATTATATGAAGGCTGAAGCTATTTTGAGAGGTGGTAATGCCGCTACTTTATCAGCTTTGTGTGCGGAACCTGCATTCCAGTTAATACGTGAAAGGGCAAATCAGCCCGTGTATACTCCGGAAACATTAACGTTGGATGAGTTGATCAATGAACGTGGCCGTGAATTTGCGTGGGAAGGTTGGCGTCGTCAAGACTTGGTTCGTTGGGATAAGTTCGCTAAAGGTAGCTGGACATTTAAGGAAGCCTTGAATAATAATTCGCGTGATTTATTCCCGATACCATACGATCAGATTACGAAAAACCAATCTTGGAAACAGAATCCGGGATATTAATAGTTGTGTTTTTATGCATATGGATAGACGACAATTCGTGAAACACCTAGGACTGGGCACAGCCTCTTTAAGCATGGGAAGCTTGGTAACGGCTTCCTCATGTGCCCCGTCCGGGGATTCCTCCCTTAAACAAAACGTCAAGGAAGGAGAGGATGGACAGTTTTTATTTATCGGTGACGATATCGCCATTGCCCAGACAGAGTATGGGAAGGTGCAGGGATATCTGCTGAATCATGTATATACGTTCTTGGGAGTTCCTTATGGGGCTGATACGTCGGGAAAAAATCGCTTTATGCCTCCCCAAAAGCCAGAGCCGTGGACAGATGTGAGACCAGCGGTTTTTTATGGGAATACGGCGCCGCAACGTATGGAGAACCGGTGGCCCAATAATTACGGAACTTTTGCCGATCATTGGAACTACTGGGATGTGAGTGAGGATTGCTTATATTTAAATGTATGGACACCGGGTATCGCGGATGGAAAGAGACGTCCCGTATTGGTGTGGCTGCATGGCGGCGGTTTTACAAATGGTAGTGGGATCGAGCAGGATGGATATCATGGAGAGAATATAAGCCGGGAAGGAGATATCGTATTCTGTTCCATTAATCATCGGTTGGGGCCGATTGGCTTCTCTGACTTATCTGGTGTTGGTGGAGAAGCGTATAAGGATTCCGGAAACGTGGGGATGTTAGATATTATTGCCGCCTTGCGATGGGTACATGATAATATCGCCAATTTCGGTGGAGATCCCGGGAACGTAACGGTTATGGGACAATCCGGAGGAGGTTCTAAGGTCTGTACGGTAGCCGCTATGCCGGCGGCAAAAGGTTTGATCCATAGAGCCGTGGCTTTAAGTGGATCTACGGTAGGAGCTTCCGATCAGGTGATGACCCGGAAGGTGGGAGAATATATTTTGAGAGAAGCGGGGCTGACCGCTTCCCAACTGGATAAATTGCAAAGAATACCTTGGCGGGAATATTTGGATATAGCGGATAGGGCTTGTAAAAAGTGCTGGGAAGATCAAGGGATTAGCATGAGACGGACTTTTGGCCCTGTTGCTGATGACCGGAATATTCCGGCCGGTGTATTCTACTCCGGTGAGAGCCATTTGGAGTCTCCTGTCGTCCCGATGATATTCTGTACGACTTTCCATGAATGGAACCCGAACAGGGTGGATGCGGCCTTGGAAAAAATCACTCAAGACGGTGTGATCGAGAAACTGAGAAGTCAATATGGTGATAAAGCGGAATCGATCGTGAAGGCTTTCGCCAAGAATTTCCCGGATAAGACTCCGATGGAGCTTTGGGCGATGATTTTGTCTTCCCGTCAACGAGTGGTTGAGGCGGCTAACGCAAAATTAAAGCAAGGCCAGCCTGTGTATGTAGCTTGGTTTGGCTGGTGTCCGCCCTTGTTTAATAACCGTATGCGTGCGTTCCATTGCTCGGATATCTGTTTCTGGTTTAAAAATACGGATCGGATGTTTACCCATACGGGTGGAGGTAAGGTACCTCGTGCGTTGTCAGATAAGATGTCTGGCGCTTTGTTGAATTTCATGCGGACAGGAGATCCGAACGGAGGAGAGTTACCCGCTTGGCCGAAATACACGGAAGAAAATGGAGAGGTGATGATCTTGAATAATACGTGTGAGGCTCGGAATGATCCGGACCGGGAGGCCCGTAAATCTTTGGAGGTTTAATTTAAAACGAGAGTGTTATGCTTGAGAAAAAGATTTCAAGACGTAATATGCTTCGGACTACCGGTTTGGCGGTTTTGGGCAGTACGTTCGCAGGCTTGGCTTCTTGCGCTCCGAAGAAAAAAGAGGAGCCATCACCCGAAGCATCCTCTTCGAAACGTCCTTTCCGTGTCTGTCTCAATGTCTCTACGATAGCGGGTTATAAACTTCCTGTTCAAAAACAGATTGATTTATGTGCCGAGGCTGGTTTTGAGGGAATTGAGTTATGGACCCGTGATGTGGATGCGTTCGTAAAGCAAGGGGGAACTTATGAGACACTCAGGCGTCAGCTGGAAGGCTCCGGACTTTTATTGGAGAATATGATCGGTTTTGCCTCGTGGTTTGCCGATGATCCTTCGAAACGGAAGGAAGGGCTAAACCAAATGCGGCATGATATGGAGATGGTAGCGGGATTGGGCGGTAAATTTATCGCCGCTCCTGCTCAAGGAGTTACTCAATTGGATCGTACACGGTTGCCGGAGTATTCCGAACGCTATCGGGCGATACTGGATTTAGGGGATGAGATGGGTGTCACTCCGATATTGGAACTATGGGGAGCCGGGGTTCTGAATCAATTATCGGATACCATGGCGATAGCGATCGCCTCCGGGCATTCGCGGGCTTCTGTCTTGTTGGATTTCTACCATTTGTACAGAGGAGGAAATAGTTTTGATAGTTTACGCTTGATAAATGGGAAGATCCTTCCGGTTTTTCATATCAACGATTATCCGGAGTTGCCTCCTCGTACGGAGTTGAGAGATTCGGATCGGGTGTTTCCGGGAGATGGTATTTGCCCGTTTAATAAGGTACTTCCTTTGCTATACGACTCCGGTTTCCGGGGTGGGTTATCCGTAGAGCTTTTTAATAAGGGATATTGGGAAACCATGGATGTAAAGGAGGTCTTAAAGAAGAGTTTTGAGAAAACCACACAGGTAATCAATAGTTCGATGGGATAAAAGTTTGTTGGGATTTAGGAAAGGGACTGCTTCGAGGTGTTTTACCTTCGAGGCGGTCCCTTCTGTTTTTATAGTATCTTCTCTTAAAAATCAATTATTTTATAATCCGCTGTGATATAAAATGTAGTATATTTGCGTACTCTGTTTTGGGGTACGCAAAAGCTTTGTTCACCAGAATGAATAGGCATTATCCTAAATAAACCGTTGTTTTGCGGAGAGGTCTAGGGGTTGTTATCATCGGGAAAGCCGATAATAAAAGATATACATTATAATGAACTTACTTCTGAGATATGTGGGTCATGGTATAACTATAAGTTTGTTAGTATTTATAATGCTGGCGTTTCATTTGTCTGCGTTAGCACGGACAAGTGAAAAACGTGTGCTCCGGGTTGCCTTTCCGCAGGTGGTAGGCATGAGTTGGACGGCGGAGGACGGTAGTCATCATGGTATGCTCGTGGACTATCTCAATGAGATTGCCAAATATACCGGTTGGGAATACGAGTACATTGATACGAATGGGCAAACCGTGTTGAATAAATTTATCGCAGGTCAGTATGAATTGATGGGTGGAAACTATTATATACCCGGTTTAGAGAAATATTATGCTTATCCGGATTACAATATGGGATATAGCCGTTCTTTGTTGCTTGCTCGTTCTGACGATCGTACTATCCATAGCTATAATTTGGAGAGTATGAACGGGAAAACCATCGGTGTATATGAGAATGCGAAAGAAAATATTCGCCGCCTCAAGGAGTTTTTGGCTATCAACGGATTAGACTGTAAGTTCCAATATTACAGCTTGAAAGATATGCAGAAGAACGACGAGGGATTATATTTTTATTTAATGAATGGAGAGATAGACTTGCTGTTGAGTGGCATTATTTACAATCACGATTCTGTACGGGTGATCGCTACATATAATTCTCAACCCTATTATATCGTAACCAATCCGGGTAATAAGGAAGTATTGGATGGTTTGAATATGGCTTTGGAACGGATCTTGGATGCCAATCCAAATTTCGCGGCAGAGCGTTATGCCGCTAACTTTCCTGCCCGACTTGTAAATATCCAATTTAGTGACCGGGATCTGGAATATGTCAAGAAAAGGAAAACGATCACGGTAGCCGTTCCGGAGAATTGGTATCCTTTTTATTGTAAAGAAACCTCCCAGAAGAACCATGTCGGTATCATGGTGGATGTATTGGATGAGATCAAGGACTTTACGGGTTTGGATTTTTCGTATGTGTATGCGAAGAATTATAGTGATGCGGTCCATCTGGTACAACGAGGGAAAGCTGATATCTTAGGCTTTTTCTTGGGAGATGAGAACGATGCGGCCCAGCTAGGGCTTGCGCTTTCAGCCTCTTATGTGAGTGCGAACAATATCATAGTACGCAATAAAGCCTGTAGTTATCCCGCTCCGGGTTTGGTTGGTGCTTTGGTGGAAAGTCAGCGATTTCCAAGTGGCATATCTGCGGAGAAGATTCGGTCCTATCCGGGCATTAAGGAGGCATTAGCCGCTGTCAATAGCGGAGAGGCTGATTTTATCTATGGATTGTCCTCTAAAATGGAACAGGATATTTCGCGTTATCATTTCACCAATCTTGCTCCTGTGACATTGGTCAATGATCAGAGTGCGATAAGTTTTGCGTTACCTACCCCGGTTGACCCGGATTTATTAACCGTACTCAACAAGGCGATCAATAATCTTTCTGAGTCCGAGAGGACTGTTATACGCAATCGGAATCTGGAATCTATCGGCGTCAATGAATTCTCTCTTACGGACTTTATATATGCGAATCCCTTACAATTTATGTTTATCGTGATGTTTGTCCTGTCGGTGCTATTTATGGCATTACTGCTGGCTATAGGGGCCCGGATGAAAGCGACCGTGATACAGGGCAACCTGAAACGGGCTGAGGCGGCTAACTTGGCGAAGAGCGAGTTCCTTTCCCGGATGAGTCATGAGATCCGTACGCCGATGAACGGAATTGTAGGTATGAGTACTATCGCTATGCAAAACATAGATAATACCGATAAGATAAAGGACTGTCTTGAGAAAGTAATCATGTCTTCCAAGCATCTTCTCGCTCTCATTAACGACGTGCTGGATATGTCGAAGATAGAAAGCGGAAAAGTGGAACTTCGACATGAGAGCTTTAATTTCCGGGCATTCTTGCAGGACTTTGAAAATCTGTATGGCGAGCAGGCCAAGAGTAAAGGGATCAGCTATGAGACGATATTGGCTAGTGATCTGGAAGTACAGATTATAGGAGACTCCTTGCGCTTGAATCAAGTTCTCTCCAACCTGTTATCGAATGCGCTGAAATTTACGCCGGCCAAGGGAATGATTAAACTTCGGGTATCTAAAACAAGTGAGGATCAAGAGAATGTTTACCTACGTTTCGAGGTAATCGATACAGGATGTGGTATAGCCGAGGAGAACTATGATAAAATCTTCGAATCGTTCGAACAGGAAAATGTGGATGTTACTTATAAATATGGAGGTACAGGATTAGGGCTTTCTATCGTTAAGCGTTTCACAGGGTTGATGGGTGGTGGCATACATGTGACGAGCGTGCAGGGGAGTGGCAGTACATTCACCGTTGATCTGCCTTTCGGCAAAATAAAGGAATCGGGTAAGCCCACTCGTTTTTCCGATATTAATGGGAGGAATGACCTTGCGAAGGATTGTTATGCTGTTGATTATGACTTCAAAGGTAAACGGATCTTATTGGTTGAGGACAATGAGCTTAACCGGGAGATAGCGGAGGAATTGATCGGAGTTACCGGTGCGTCGGTGGAGAGTGCTGAGGACGGGGTACAGGCCGTAGAGATGTTTAAGGAGTCTGCCGAAGGATATTATGATTTGATATTGATGGATGTGCAGATGCCGCATATGGATGGCTATGAGGCTACCCGATGTATTCGTGCATTAGGGCGTTCTGATGCTCAAAAGGTTCCTATCTTCGCTATGACAGCCAACGCCTTCGCTGAGGATGTGCAGAAAAGTAGGGAGGCTGGTATGAACGCTCATATATCTAAACCATTAAATATACGTGCCGTGTATAAGCAAATGAACCGGTACCTTCAAGGATAAATAAAAGATTGATAAATAATTAAAAGGGGCCGCCTCTGGAAATTAAACTTTCGAGGCGGTCCCTTCTGCTTTTATTAGATATTCTTTATTTTTCCGTAATTACCGAGAATTCACCGATACCCGCTTGCTTTTTATTATCTACGATACGGGTTGCGACCAAACGGATTTGGTTACCTTTCGTTATCGGGAAATGTACGACTTGCTCGATCGGGTTAGCCTTGATATTGGAGAATTCGCCTTCGGCCACCTTCTTTCCATTAATATATAATTGATAGTTGGAGATATGACCGCTTGCGTCACGTCCTTGGTTCGGGGTGTAGCGGAATCCGGATATAGGCATTTCTTTCGCTAATTGTACGACTAACTCTTGTTTCCCTTGTGGCAAATAGTAGGTTGTGTAGCCGTTTCCGTCTAGGATCAGGCTGGTTTTCTCATCTTTCGGTGATACGATCGTGTAATCACAAGCAGGAATATCGAACGTTTGCGCGGAAACCGGACTGACTGTATCGAAAGTCGGATCATAGGCAATCGCCTTGACAGTTCCTTTTTGAGCGAAAGCGAATGGCGCCTGATAAAGCGGTGAGTCCTTGGTCGGATCTGAACCGTCGGTGGTATAATGAACCTCGGAGCCTTTATCCCCGGCCTGTATGGTTACCTCGTCATTGATATTACGGGCAATCGTTGGCTCGGTCACCAAGGCGGGGGCAAGGTATGCTTCCACGTTATTGATACAAAGCGGCCCGCGGGCGTCCGTGAAGTTGATGCGTATCTTCTCCGCTTTCTCGGTCTGGAAACGGACAATTCGTTTATAGCCGACAGTTGTCGTAGAATCCACGGTCTGTGCCGGAATCCATTTACCCCCTTGCTCGAGTTCGATATTGAACGAGCGTACTCGTTGTCCTAATGGGATATATTCTTGTATTACCAAGCGGTTTACATCGGTAGGATGGGTTAACGTGAAAGTCAATGAACCACTGGTTACTCCATCGTCCGTAGCCCAATAGGTATCCCAATCTTCATCTACTGCCTTATTGGGACTAAAATTACGTCCTCTTTTATTGCTCGCTTGTACGTAACATCCTTTCAACAGATTCTCCTTAAAGTCATTTTGGATGGTTTGATACCATTGTACGGCACGGGCGGAGTCTACCGGACTTATTTTTCCGTTCAACGCTACGGGGAAGTTCAATAGGAAATTGGCGTTATGCCCGACGCTTCGGTAATAAAGATCGACTAATTTTGCCAGCGACTTGACTTGGTGATCTTCCCGGGAGTGATAGAACCATCCCGGACGGATAGATACATCGCATTCTCCACCTAGCCACATCGGTCCGTTCTCATCTCCCCATACACTCTGTTGGAAAGTAGGCATGGAGGGTTCCGGGGCGAAGATGCTCCATTGGGTATCACCGGCCCAACCTTCCTCGTTACCGATCCAGCGGATATCGGGTACTGTCCCTCCGAAAACCATGATGTCCGGGTGGTGCGCCTTGATCGTGTCGCGTGCCCGCTCATATTGATAATAGGTCTTGGCGTCTATAGCACGGGTTTCATTCGTGCCGCCATACCAGCCATTGCCACCGTTTGCCCCATCAAACCAGTATTCGAACAACGGGCCATAGTTGGAGACTAATTCATGTAATTGGGCATGGAATTTCTCTACATATCCCGGTTGTCCGTAATTCTCACTGTTTCTGTCCCAAGGGGAGAGATAGACACCGAATTTCAGCCCGTGTTTCTTACAAGCGTCGGATAGTTCTTTTACCATATCCCCTTTGCCATCTTTCCAAGGAGAATTCTTTACGCTATATTCGGTTGTGGCGGTAGGCCATAGACAGAAACCGTCGTGATGCTTGGTGGTTAAGATTACGCCTTTCAATCCGGCGGCTTTGATTGTTTGCGCCCATTGATCGCAATCCAGATCCGTTGGATTGAATGTGGAGGCGGGAGTATTTCCGTAACCCCATTCCAGATCATTGAACGTATTTAATCCGAAATGGACAAAGGCGTATGTTTCCATCTTATGCCATTCAACTTGTGCCGGCGTGGGAACGGGCAGGATAGGGGCGGGCGCTGTCGCTTCTTTACAGGAGAAGAAGGAAAACAACCCAAGCCCCAATAAAATAGAGGAACTCAAGTGCTTCATTATTTGTTTATATTTAGATGAGACCTCAAATATATGAAAAAAAACGGCAGATTTTTATTCTGTCTTTAGATATCTAGATAAAAGATAAAGTCCCCTGTCTTTTAGATGTCTCCTCTGGGGAAATTTTTATGCTAGCATATGATTGTTTATCAATTGTTTGCAGTGCCAGTTTATTTATCGCCTTTGGCACGGTCGTGCCATCACAGTGGCAACGCTGTGCCATCCGTGTGGCAGGGCCGTGCCATCGTAGTGGCACAGTATTGCCGCTATGATGGCAAGGGTACCGGCTATATCGTTTCCGTGAGCAGTCGGTATTTTTGCGTGTGCTATATTATAATGTACCCGATATCCGTTGCCGTAAAAAACTTGCAAAATAATGCCCGATAAATTTGGACCGTATGTTTTATAGCATTACTTTTGCACCCGCATTCGAGAGAGAACGGCGCTTCAGAAATGATGGAAACGTGGAGGTATCCTTGGGTAGGGGATGAGGTTGGCTGGGCCAAGCGATAATTTCCAACCGCCCGGAGATCGACGAGAGAAAATAAATCGAGAATTTTTCACCGAAAAATTTGGAGATTAAAAAAAAAGTCCTTACCTTTGCAGCCGCAATCGAGAAACGATAGCGAGAGAGTTCTTTGAGAGATTTACATAATTCAACAAGTAGTACAAGTATTAGGAAAAT
>ERZ835762.36-NODE-36-length-178377-cov-5.352721_pt1 | contig 178377 bp, 175 predicted proteins | sample MGYA00519687_ERZ835762 | MGnify/ENA primary metagenome ERZ835762 (study PRJEB31850, sample SAMEA3708783) | human gut metagenome | biome: human gut; feature: human-associated habitat; material: faeces | place: China | collected 2014 ... | reverse complement strand
GGGGGGGGGGGGGATGATAAAATCCTGGATTCTTTGGGAGGCTTCCTGAAAAAATACGGTTTTCATACGGAAAAGCAGAAACAGGGGGAGGAAACAGAGATTGGAAAAAAGGATTGGAAACGTATTCTCACAGCAGCAGCTTTAGGAGGAAAAAACAGCCAGTTTGCAGGGATGAATTCTCCGGATACCATTTTGGAAAAATATAACAATGGCTTTCGTCTGTTTGAAACAGATTTAAAATTGACCCTGGATAAGAAACTGGTATGCGTCAACGGCTGGACAAAAAATACTCTTATGAAGCTGGGACAGCCGGTGTCTGAGCAGCCGGGTTTTGCCAATGGTATGAAATATGAGCAGTTTATAGATTCCAATTATTATGATGGGCATTATAGGACCATGGATTGGAGCATGCTGGTTTCTTATATAGCAGAATTAGAGGATGCATATTTTATTTTGGATATCAGAAATAGTACCAAAGAGCAGATGAGATGGATTAAAAATATCATAAACAGAGACCTGATGAAAAATACCTTTCTGCGGCAGCGTCTGGTCCTCAGGATTATGAAATGGGAAGAATATGACATAATCAGGGATATGGGGCTGGAAATTATGTACGACATTCCGTCGGAGGCAGAAATGATGGATTTGTCAATCAATAATCAGGATATTGAAAGCATGTGCAGGAATGAGGAGATTCTCTGGATTTCAATCCGGCGCAGCTTATGCTGTCCAGAGCTGGTGAAAAAAATAAAAGCATACGGAAAAAAGACTGGTCTGTTTTCCTGTAATAAGGTGTCAGAAATAAAAAGGTGGATGCTTCGGGGAGTGGATATGATTGGAACTGATTATCTGGATGTCTGCAGACTGGATGATTTATTGAATTAAAACAAGGGGGAAAGGACATGCGTTTATCACAGTGCATGATTGTAAAAAATGAGGAGCGTAATATAGAAAGGGCGCTGCGCTGGGGAAAGGGAGTTGTCTGGGAGCAGATTGTGGTAGACACAGGAAGTACGGACAGGACAGTGGAACTGGCGGAGAAAATGGGGGCAAAGGTATTTTATTTTGAGTGGCAGGATGATTTTTCGGCTGCCAAAAACTTTGCCATCAGCAAAGCTTCCGGAGACTGGATTGCGTTTTTAGATGCAGATGAATATTTCCCTTTGGAGGAGACCAAAAAGCTGATTCCTCTTTTGGAGCGTTTTGACAAAAAGGAGTACTACGCGGTAATGACCTCATGGCTTCAGGTACGGGAGGATGAAAGCATATTTGCCGGAGGAAGCCAGGCACGGCTGTTTAAAAAGACTGAGGGGCTGACCTACCGGTACCGGATTCATGAGGAGCTTTCCTATCGTGGGGAGGGAATACTGCCCTATACGGCTGACGCAACGGACCTGCTTGCAATCTATCATACAGGATATGCGGGCAGTGACGTATATAACAAAGAAAAAGGGGAGCGGAATATAAGGCTGCTTCTAATGGAATTAAAAGAACATCCCGACAATTATCACTTGATGGGCTATCTTGGGGATTCCTATTTGACGGGAAAGGAATCCCAAAAGGCAAAGGAGTGGTATTACAAAGCCGTTAATCTGATGCCGGAAAAACTAAGCAGGCATGATTTCATAAGCGCAATGACTTTTTGGAAACTTATGATAATCCTTGTTGAGGAGAACGATGAAAAAGCGCTTCTGGAAATATATGAAAAGGCAGCGCGGCTCCTGCCGGAGGAAAGCGATTTTGATTTTATCGTAGGCAGGTTTTATGCGCAGAAAAGTGAATTTAAAAAAGCTGCCTTTCATCTAAAAAAGAGCCTTTCATTGCTCGAAACCCATGGGAACGCCAATTGTGGGATGGTGGTCACCGGGGATCTTCCGGGAGCCTGGGAGCTGCTTGCCTTGTGCTGTTACCAGACAGGAGATTTGGGAGGATGCGTAAAGTACTGCACCGCTCTTTTGAAAGCAAATCCATATATTCCGTCCGCCCTGGTGCTGCTGCTTCGCGCGTTTCAAAGAGAGGATGGAGGCGGCCGGGAAAATGCAGAGCAGGTGGGTGCTTTTTTGGAGAGGCTATATAATATGGACCAGCTGAAGGACCGCCTCCTTTTAATGCGTGCTGCCAGAGAGGCAGGAGACAGCAGACTGGAAGAATTGATAAGGAAGAAGTGTTCCGGCATAGAGCTGCAGTGTTTTGATAAAGCAATGGAACAGCATGGAAAGAAAGCTGAAACCTAAAAAGTCAGCCTTCGGAAGGAAGGCTGACTGCCCAAAGGGGAGCCCCGCTGTCGCGGCTCTGCTTTAATTCAGACAGAAGCTGGGAAAGCTTCCATTCCTTTGTGCTGTTTGAATAGCTGTTGGGATCAGCTATACGGACATTTCCATTTTCTAAAATTTGGGTAATTATAATAAAATGGCCGTTCTGAGTAAGGGAGCCTTTGCCCATAAGGGCTATTAAAATTGAACCTTCTTTGAGCAAATCTGATACATGCTCTTGGGAGCGCTCCGTCACGCTTTGTACATTCAGGCCATATGCGGTCAGCGAACCTGTAATGAGACTGTGATATGAACCCTGACCGCGGGCGTAAAATCCATTGGATGCCGCCCACTCAGCGGCCTCTGGCGGCGTAAGGCTTGTAGGAGAAAAGCTGGAGATGACCATAGCCGCGGCCGTGGGACCGCAGCCGTGGGACCGCATGGGATCTTGGTCTCCGTATAAATAATCCGCCCATCGGCTGTCCCCCTGATTGTAATAAATCATAGGGCCCATAGCGCTGTCCATAATATAATAATAAGTAGTCTCATCCGTCTCTGCCGTAAGGTATGCATCAAAATCTTTTATTTCTCCCAGTTCCCCGGAGGAAATAAGCTCCTCCAATCCTTTTTGGGAATCCTCTCTCTCTGAGGGAAGCTCTGGGGAAGATGCCATGGTGGAATCCGTCTCCGTTTCAACGGATGCCTGCCCTGACCGTGCCAAAAGCTCCTTTGGCAGAGAGACAGCCCTTGAAACAAGGCTGGGGTAAGCCCATACTAAAATACTGGCGCACAGCGTGAAGGCGGACAGGGCAATGCCGGCTGTCAAAATATGCTGGAAAGATAAATGCGGTGATGGTAGTTTCTTTTTTGCGCGTTTCATGGCTGGTCTATGATGTCATCCCGGATTTTACGGTCAGACGGCTCATCACTATTTGAGGAATGGAGCTTAAGTTTGCCTGGACGCATACGGCTCCTATTTTATGCGCCTCCATTGGCATCCCATAAACAACGCAGGATTCCCGGTCCTGTCCGATGGTAAAGGCTCCGTTTTTTCTCATGCGCAGAAGTCCGGCAGCCCCATCGGCCCCCATGCCTGTAAGCAGGATGCCCATGGCGTTTTCCTTTGCAGTGTAGGCCACTGAATCAAAAAGCACATCCACAGAGGGCCGGTGCCCGCTTACCTTTTCACCGTTCATACATTGTACCGCATAACCAGTCCCCATCCGTACTACGCGCATCTGCTTGCCGCCGGGAGCCAGCAGCACAAGGTTAGGCTGAATCCGTTCTCCGCCCTGAGCCTCCTTTACCGTAAGGCGGCACTGCCGGTTTAAGCGCTCCGCGTACATGGATGTAAAACCTTCCGGCATGTGTTGGGTAACTACAATACCCGGCATGTTGGCAGGAAAACGGGTCAGAATTTCAAGAATGGCCTCGGTTCCTCCTGTGGATGCCCCAATGGCGATGATTATACCGCTGCCTGAGCCTGACCTTACTGGATGAAAGAAGCCGCGGTCTTTTGCCTGGCTAGGAGGCCTCACCTCTGTTTTTTTTGTATCATCCGGAATGCGCACATGGAAATTGGAGGCAAACATAAGCTTGGAAGATAACTTTGTTAAAAAGGCGTCTTTTTCAGCAGAGCTTCCCATATCCGGTTTTTTTACATAATCCACGGCTCCGGCAGCAAGGGCATCAATTACCTTTATACTTAAAGAGGATACAAGAATAACAGGAACCGGGTGGAGCGGAAGAAGTTTTTTTAAAAAATCAATGCCGGACATCCCCGGCATCTCAATGTCCAGCGTAAGTATATCAGGCTTTAACAGCGGGATTTTCCGCTGGGCGTCAAAGGCGTCCACTGCGTGCCCCACAATCTCAAAACGGTCATTTTTTGACAAGGAGCTTATGAGCCAGCTTCTGTAAACCGCAGAGTCATCAACTATCATCAAACGTATTTTTTTATCCATAACAAAATCCCTTCTTTTTGCATCATGCGGATTATAGGCAACGGCGGTAAATTGCAGGAACGATATAATTATAGGGGCAGTTTTCTTTGCTTAAGCTTTCTGAATGGCCGATAAAAAGATAACCGCCCGGTACGGTAGCCTGAAAAAAGCGCCGGACCAGGGCATCTTTTGTGGGCATATCAAAATAAATCATAACATTCCGGCAAAAGATAATATCAAAAGGCCGCTTGAACTGAATCGAATCCATCAGATTAAAAGGCCGGAAAATAACATTCTCACGGATAACCGGCGCAATGGTATAGGAGCCGCTGCCATTCTTTACAAAATATTTGTGCTTCCATGAAGAGGGGACGCGGGCCAGGCTTTCTTCATGGTAAGAGGGATGTTGAGCGGTATCCAGGATACTCTGTGAAATATCTGTGGCCAGGATTCGGGTATCCCAGGCAGAAGCCTGGGAACCGAAAAAATCCTTCAGATACATGGAAATGGTATAGGGCTCTTCTCCTGAAGAACAGCCTGCGCTCCAGATGGAAAGCACCTTATCATGGGCATGCTTTTTAGCCAGGTCAGGGAGCACGGTTTGATACAGATAATTAAAATGCTCTTCTTCGCGCATAAAGTATGTATAGTTAGTGGTCAGCTTATTAAGCATATCCGTAACCATTTCCGGTCTGCGGGAAGATACCAGATCATCCACGTACCTGGTAAAATCCGTGTACCCCATCTTTGCAAGGGTATTGGAAAGCCTGCTTACAATCAGCTGCTTTTTTTTTGACAAGTCAATCCCATAATGTTTTTGGATATAAACATACATCCGGTGAAAATCCGCTTCACTCAGGCTGATCATAAAAAATCAATCCTCCTCTCGTAGTATTTCAGCACGGATCGTTAATAAGGGCTTTGCAGTCAAAGGACATAAGGACACGCCCGTCTTCCAGGGTTACCATGCCGTCTAAAAGCTTCTGCTGCCGCTTTACAGGAATGGAGCGGACATTTGCCAGGTCAATATCAATTACCTGCTGCACGGAATCCACAATGATTCCCAAAGAAAGGGAGTCCACCTGGAGAACAATGATGCAGGTCTGGCGGGTGAATTCCATTTCCTCATGGCCCATGTAAAGGCGGATATCGACAACCGGAAGTATCTGTCCCCGAAGGTTTAAAATCCCCTTAATAAACGAAGGTATCATGGGAATCGGAGTGATGGAGTGGCCGTTTATGATTTCGATGACATAATTTGTACTCATAAACAGAGAAAGGGCTCCGGACTCAAAAACAAGACAGCGCTCAACAGACGGACTTCCTGTCTGAATTTCAGGCTGCTTCTCTGCTTGACTTTCAATGTGATTGGACATGACACAAAACCTCCCTCAATTACATATTTTTAATAGCGGCAGCGTACAGGCCGAGAATATCCAGGATGATGCTGATATTTCCATCTCCAAGAATGGTGCATCCGCTTATACCATAATTTTTGAGTTCAAACGTGTTTAAATATGCGGGAAGAGGTTTTACCACAACCTGCTGTTCTCCTATAAGGCTGTCAACCAGCAGGCAATAGGAACAGTCGCTGGCTTCCACCCATATCAGTATTCCATCCTTAATGTTGGGAGCATTTGTATCCATGTGGAAAAATTGATGAAGCCGGATGATGGGGTAAAAGCTGCCCAGACAGTCTACGATTTCATTGCCGTATTCATCATGAATCACCTGCTCCTCCGTTACCTTGAAGGATTGGCGGATATTGGAAACAGGTATGGTAAAAATCGAATCGCCAACCGTTATCTTCATGCCGTCCACAATTGCCAGTGTAAGGGGAATCTTCATGCTAATCGTGGTGCCTAAACCTGCTTCGCTGGAAATGAAAATAGTCCCCCCTACTGATTCCACGTTCTTTTTTACTACATCCATTCCCACACCGCGGCCGGAATATTCTGTTACAGCCTGGTTGGTTGAAAATCCGGGAAGCATAATAAGCCCCAAGGCTTCTTTTTGGCTGTATTCGTTTTCTGGTTTTGTAAGAAGCCCTTTTTCAGCCGCTTTTGCAAGGAGCTTTTGGGCGTTCATTCCATAGCCGTCATCAGATACAGAAATCACCACTTCGCTGCTGGTGTGGGAAGCGCTGAGAATAATTTCTCCCTGGGCTGCTTTGCCGGCTTCAATCCGTTCCTCCTGCGTTTCCTCAATGCCGTGGTCCATGCTGTTGCGGACAATATGCATAATAGGGTCCTGTATGCTGTCAACGATTGTCTTGTCCACTTCCGTATCTTCACCTATGATGGTAAGACGCACATCTTTTCCCAGCTTTTGCTTCATATCCCGGACAATGCGGTTCATCTTCTGAAATACCCCTGATATGGGCACCATGCGCAGCGACATGGAAATGTCCTGAAGGTCATGTGTGAGTTTGCGCAGCTGCCGCGCGGACTTCATAAAGTTGTCAAAGCTTTCTTTGGGCAGAAGGTTCAGCTCCGGAGAGGAGGTGACCATGGATTCCGTAATAACGATTTCGCCCACAATATCATTAAGGCTGTTTAGCTTCATCAGATTGACGCTGATCAGGCTCTGCTTTACCGGCGAATGGCTGGGCGCGGAGACGGAAGGAGCGGCGGCGGCCGGCTTTGCGGCGGGTAGTGAGACATTGTCCGCCGCCGGGGAATCCTGGGTTTTAGCAGGAGCTTCCCTGTCCTGAGTTCGGGCCGGGGAATCCAGCAGTTCATAGGATTTTATGTAATTCTGTGATTTGATAATGCCCTCCGCCTGGGCAGCGGCTTCATTGCTTTCAAAGGACAGGAAGAAACCATTGTCAATAAGGTCTTGGCAGACGGAAGGATTGCTCTCCATATCCGCCGGATAATATCTGAATTCCAATCCGCATTCTTTGAGGGCATTGACGATAATATAAGCCCGGAGGTTTTCCATTCCTATCCCTTCCTCCAGGAAAATATGGAAAAAGCACACCGCTTTGGGGTCCTGGGGCAGGGCAGGCGCATCCGGCCCGGCTTTTGGAACCGCAGGAGACTCCTGGGCTTCCTGTTCCATGGAACTGTTTTTTTCAGCACTGATTTTTTTGAGAAATTCATTAATCTCATATGAGAATGAGTCAATGTTATCAGAGAGCGGAGAACCGCTTTCCACCTTTCCCACCTCACTCCTTAAATAATCCTCTGATTTGAACATCAGGTCAAACAGTTCCCTTTTATGCCCCGGATTCAGGGACTCGATTCCTTTATCGCGGATGTAGAAGAACAAATCCTCAATATGATGAGCGATTGTAGAAAGGGAATTAAATTCCATCATGGCAGAGGAGCCTTTGATGGTATGCATGATCCGGAAAATTTCATTCACGTCATCCGGGGAAAAGTCCCCTTCTTTTTCGTCCTTTACCAGCATTTCATCCAGCTGATCCAACAAAGAATTGGATTCATACAGATAGGTATCAAGAATATTATCCATGCCGTTATCCATTGTGTTCCCACCACTTTCGTTAAATATAGTTGTAAATTGTAAATCATAAAGCTTTATTTATTTATCGGCAAAAAACAAAAAAGAATAAGAAAAAAATATGGGAATTAAAATAATAGTTATTGGTTGTGGAAAAGTGCCGATATAAATAAAAAAGCGAGGAAAGGCGGCAGTAACATGCGGGAGCAATTGAGACACAAGATGCGGGAAATGGTTGCCACCCTTGGAAAAGGGGAAGCGCTACTGGATTCCAGGGTAAAGAAAAAAAATACGGATATGCTGGAACAGCTGCTTGAGGATATGCAGAATTCAGCGATTGCCATTGGAAAAATCATTGAACAGGAAGAGGGATACGGAACAAAGACAGTGGCAATGCTGGAGGAATACTGCGAGCTGCTCTATGAGTACCTGACGGAGCAGGAACCCCGGGCACGCTTTAAAATAGGAAGAACGCTGGCCGGAAAGCGGGGAGAAATCAGCAAATACCTGGAAACGGAATTTGAGGGCACCCTGGTGGCTGTGTTTTTGGTTGGCAGCCGGGAGGGATGGCATCTTATGGAACCCTTCTGGGACAGCTTCCGGGACAAAGGACAGCGCCGCCTATTCTGCGTATCAGACACATGCCCTGATGCCTTTGAGGGTACGAAGGCAGAAGACTTTGAATTGTATGATATGGCTGGGGAATGCCCGGATTTTGTATTCCTGGACGGACCGGGAGGAAAAGCGGCCTGTGAGTTCGGGCCGGTCAGGGAAAACGCGGAAATTGTAATCTACCTTCCACACTGGGAGGGAGGCGAAGGGCCAAAGAAAGAAGACTGTATAAGCCCCGCGTCCCTTCAGTCAGATATTCTTGTAGTCCCGTCAAAACAGACAGGGGATCTTTACAGCCAATACATAATCTCTCTGGAAAATGGAAAGGAACTGGCGCGCAGGATTTATGTGGCCGGCGCGGGAGTCAGCGCCAGGCTGATAAAAAAATGTAAAAATTTTTCTTAACTATTTACAGTTTTTGACGATATATAAAATAAATGTTTTCTACTAAATTATTAAGATAAAGGAGAACCACTATGTTTGAAAAGGTGAAACTGAAAACTTATCTGTTAGCAGTATTTTCAGCTATTATTGTGCTGGGAGGCATCCTTACAGCTGTTTCCGTGTTCGGAATGGGGGAAATCGAAAGCAACACCAATAAACTGCTGGACAATATAATTGCCGCGGATACTGCCATAAAGGACTGCAGGATTCATGTGAACGTTGCGGCACGGGACCTGCGGGAGATGATGCTGGCGGAAGACAGGGCCTCGGAGGAAAACCTGAAATCTGAGATTAACGCAAGCCTGGCGGCTGCCAGGGAGAAGATAACCCAGTTCAAAAGCACTCACGGAGAGCGGGACGGGCTGGCGGCAGAGTATGAGGCTGCGTTTAACCAGTGGGTTGATATTGCCAACAGGGCGGTTTCGGAGATTGAAAAAGGCAATAAGGAACAGGCAAAGCAAATCATATTGAATGAATGCTCTCCAGTTCTCAGCAGTCTTTCTTCCATCGCTCAGAGAGTCGATGCAGCCACAACCCTGGCGAGGAGTGAAAGTGAAAAAGCATCCCTGCAGGAAATTACAATCTTCAGGTGGCTGTGCATTTTCACATTCCTTATCGTACTGGTGGGAAGCCTTTTCCTTGCAGTTGTCACAACCAGAAAGATTACCGGTATTGTGAATAAGGTGGAGGAAGCGGTGATTGGGCTTTCCAAGGGGGATTTGAAAAGTACAATTGATTACCAGGCAGACAATGAATTCGGCATCCTGGTGGAACACATGAATTTTTCCTTCAAAGAGCTTCTGAAGTATGTGGAGACCATAGACTGTGTAATGGGAGAATACGCAAAGGGCAATTTTGCCTGCGTTACGGATGTGGAATTCCTGGGGAATTTCAAAAATATAAAAATTTCGGTGAGGGATTTCCGCTCAAAGATATGCGATGTGATAAGCGAACTGCATGCTGCTTCTGAACAGGTGAATGTGGGCGCCAGCCAGGTTGCCAGCGGAGCGCAGGCCCTGGCTCAGGGAGCCACCGAGCAGGCGGGAAGCGTGGAAGATTTGTCCGACAGGATTAACGAAATTTCCGAACAGATTTCTAAAAGCGCTGAATATGCCCAAAATGCCAATGTGGTGGGGCATAAAGCCAGCGAGGTCGTAAACAGAAGCCGTGATGAAATGAAACAGATGCTTGGGGCCATAAAAGATATTGCTGTTGCTTCGGAGGATATTCAAAAAATCATTAAGGTGATTGACGATATTGCATTCCAGACTAATATTCTGGCATTAAACGCGGCAGTGGAAGCAGCGCGTGCAGGGAATGCGGGCAAGGGGTTTGCTGTTGTTGCGGATGAGGTTCGCAATCTGGCGCAGAAGTCAGCGGACGCGGCGAAAAATACCACAGAGCTGATTGGAAGATCCCTGCAGCATGTAAAAAATGGAGAGGAACTGGCAGCCAACACAGACGCGGCATTTGATGAAATGGCTAATCAGACAACGCAAATACTGGATATGGTAGAAAAAATCGCGGATTCCTCCCGGCAGCAGGCTGACGCTATCGCAAACATCTCCCAGGGCGTTAAGCAGATATCCTCAGTGGTGCAGATGAATTCCGCCACATCTGAAGAAAGCGCTGCGGCAAGCGAGGAACTGAGCGGGCAGGCCAATGTTATGAAGTCTCTTTTAAACCAGTTTCGGATATCGGAGGACGCTGGAAATAAAAGTGAGCCGTACATAGCGGAAAAGAGAAGGGAAACACGGGAGGACATGAGCAAATACTAAGTTTCCATGATGAAGCGGGAAAAATGGCTGAATTTTATGGCTGAGAAATCGGAAATAACAGTTTCCTGAAATAACCAGTTTTGCCGAAGCGTAAAAAATACGCTCCGGCATTTTGTGTGAAAATGCCGGGATTTTCCGGCAGTATTCCAGTTAAAGTTGATATCCATCCTTTTACTAAACTTGGAAATTGGGTTTACTTCCATTATTGGGTATACTATAATAAAAAGATAACCCAATAACAAAACTGATTACAGTACTAGGAGGAAAACAACATGGAAGAGCAGAAACTGGAACAGTTTGCCGCTTGGCTGCGTGACAGGGAGCGCAGCAAGAATACGGTGGAAAAATACGTTAGAGATGCCAGATGTTTCCTTGAATTTGCGGGAACAGATGCCTGGGGACGGGAACAGGTGCTTTTGTACAAGGGATACCTGCAGAAAAAATATAAGATTACCAGCGTTAATTCCATGCTGGTAGCTTTAAACAGTTATCTGCTATTTATTGGCAGGCCGGAGTGTTCTGTGAATATTTGCCGGGTGCAGAGGTGCCTTTTTCGGGATGAATCCCGGGAACTTTCCTATCGGGAATATAAAAATCTGGTGAGAGTTGCTAATATGCAGAAAAAGATACAGCTGAGCTGTATACTGCAGACCATTGCATCCACAGGGATTCGGGTCAGTGAACTGAAATATATTACAGTGGAAGCATTGAAAGACCAAATGGTGGAAATCGACTGTAAGGGAAAATACAGGTTTATTCCATTGCCTGCTGCCCTTGTGATTGTTCTGAAAGACTATTGCCGCAAGAAAAAGATTAAAAAAGGTAGTATTTTTGTTACAGACAAGGGAGAGCCAATGGACAGGAGAAATATCTGGGCAGGGATGAAAGAATTATGCGGTGAGGCCCAGGTGGCGGAAACAAAGGTATTTCCTCATAATCTGCGTCACCTGTTTGCGCGCTGTTACTACGAGCAGAAAAAGGATCTTGTCCGGCTGGCTGACTTCCTGGGACACAGCAGCGTGGAAACAACCAGGCGTTATACCATGGTCAGCAGCAAAGAGGCCTACCAGAAGCAATTGGAACTGGGACTTGTGTTTGATGATAAGAGTGAAAACCTTCAAGAAAAATCAGTATTATGACATAATGTGGATTATGTCATAAAAAAAATAGAATAGAAAAATTACATATTGTAATTAATGCTTCAAAATATACAAACAACAGAACAACTCATACATCCAATGGCTTCTGCCACATCTAAAAGTATGGGAATCCCCTTACTTTTTTCCCGGATTTTTTTTAGTTGCTGCTGTGTTTTTTACAGCACGACTTTAATTGGTTCCATGAGATGGTACGGTGCAACTGATACCATGATATGACAATTATATTAAGATTGCAACCCCAAATTTTTAAAATCCCTAAAATTTGTTAAAATTAATAAAATTGATATTAATTTATGCATTAAGCTTAGACAGGAAATTATCGAATCCGGCTATGATTTATGACATAATCCACATTATGTCGTATCTTAGGTGGATTTTTTATTGAGCCTTAAAATATTGATTGAAAAGAATACTCATATCGGGTGCTTATATAGATGAAATTTTGTGTGATTTTACAATAGACATCAGTCAGTACTTTTTAAAATGAGATTGTTAATGGCGGTTTCATAACCATAAGGCCTGATTGTTGCTATATATAATGTTGAAATTTGAAATATAAAGGAGTGGTAATGTGTCAGGAATGTATGGAAATGGAATAGGGCTTACGGAAAAGGTTCTGGACTATTTATGGGGGAGGCAGAACATTACTTTAAATAATATTGCCAATGTGGATACCCCTGGTTTTAAAGCCCAGTATGTAACGTTTGAGGAAGAATTGGCAAAAAAGATTCAAAATGCAGGCGGCGCAGATGGGAGGAAGACCCGGAGCACAATAGCGGAAGCCATCAGGTCAAGCAGAGCAGGACTGCGCACAACCTGGAATGAAGCTACCCGTCTGGATGGCAATAATGTAGACATGGATCAGGAGCAGGTGGAGCTTGTGCGCACGGCCTACGAGTATCAGCAGGCGGCAAATTCAATCAACAGTGAATTGAACCGTCTGCGCACTGCAGCCAAAACTTTTTAATCAGGCATTACCCATTAAATTCAATTAACAGGAGATGTAGAGGATGGAATTATCAATGGAATTATCAGCAGAATTTATCAGGCCAATGGAGGAGCGGAACTCCGTGCCGGGTATAGGGTCTGCTGAAAACAAAAATGTTTTTGGGGAAAAGAAATCCCTTTTTCAGAACATATTGGAAAACGCCGTGGAACAGGTGCGCATTACCCAGGAAGACGCGGAAAATAAAAAATATCTTTTGGCCACAGGGCAGTTGGACGATGCTCATTCTCTGCCTATTGCTGAGGCAAAAGCAGCACTTAGCGTTGAGGTGTTGGTTGCTTTGAGAAATAAGGCCATGGAGTCTTATAACGAAATCATGAAAATGAGCGTATAGTTCAAACCAATAATGGCAGAAGGCTGGATGGAAAATGCACACTCTAAAGGAAAACTGGCAGAAATTGTCGGATAAATCAAAGAAAATGTTAATGACAATCACTGGAGTGACGGCAGTGGTTGTTGTTTTTGCGGTTATAGCCCTTAAATTTGGCTGGCAGCCAGAATACAGCACTCTTTTCACGGGGCTGAATCAGGAGGAAGCCCAGGAGGTGGTGTCGCTTCTTCAAGAGGAAAATGTTGACTACCGGTTTAATGATAAAGAGGGTGCAATCCAGGTCACCAAGGAAAATGTGGATCAGACAAGAGCGAGACTTTTGAGTCAGGGATATCCCAAGAGCGGGTTTACCTATGATATGTACAGAGATAACGCAGGCCTGATGACAACAGAATCAGATAAAAAGCAGTACACGCTTTATGACCTGCAGGACCGTCTGGGCGCCCAGATTCGTTTGTTTGAGGGAGTAAGGGATGCGAAGGTAACAATCGCAGAGGCTGGTGAGCAGAAATACGCTATTTCTGACCAGACCGGCGCGGATGCATCGGCCTCTGTTGTGGTAACCATGGAGAGTGGAAAGGCCCTTACGCAGGATAAAGCGGCGGCCATAAAGAACCTGATCGCCCGCGCCGTAAAGGGAATGAATTTTACCAGCGTCTCTGTTTTTGACGCGGAAACCATGATGGAGATTGGGGACAACAGCGCGGACGAAAGCGGCCTGGGCGGCGCAAAGGACCTGACTGCCCTTACAAGCCTGATTGAAAACAATATCGGGGCAAATGTGCGGCGCGTACTGGAAAAGCTTTACGGCCAGGGGAACGTGGCTGTCTCAGTTAAGGGAACCCTGAACATGGAAAAGCTGATTCAGGAAAATACACAGTATTCCACTCCGGATAAGATTGACGAGCAGGATAAAACCGGTCTGCTACATAAAGAAGATGTTGTAAATGATAATTCACTGGCAGCAGATATGTCTGCCGGCGGCGTGGCAGGCGCGGACGCCAATGCAGATACGCCCAGGTATACAAATAATGATAATACCCAGACGGTGGCGGACAACTATACTAACAGCAGCGCCGCAAGGGAATGGCTGTATAACACAGTGAAGGAGCAGCGCCAGGTAGAGCCGGGGGTGTTGGAAAATATCACGGTGGGAATTGTGATTAATACGGATGATATGTCCGTAAGCCAGAATGACCTTGTAAAGCTGGTTGCTAACTCCGCAGGCATTCCCCAGGATGCGGCGGAGCAGAACATCGCAATCGTGCGTGCGGCAGCCTCCGGCGTGGTCCGGTCTCCTGATACGGAAGCCCAGCCGGTGAGCGCCCAGCCGGATCAGGCTTTGAATCTTCCTTTGCCGGTGGTGATTGCAATTATTTCAGGCATAGTGCTGCTTGTGCTGCTGATTCTTTTGCTCATAATCCGCGGCAGGGGCAGGAAGAAGGCAAAAGCCGGGGATGCGGACATGGACGGGCTGTTCGACCTTGTGGAAAATACAGAGGAGGAGTTTGTGGCTGGAAAGTCGCCCGGAATAGCTGATGGGGAAGCAGCTGAAGCGGGGGTAGCCGCACAGGATGATGAGATGCGCAGGAACGAAGAAATCATCAACCTTCGCATGCAGCATAGTATGAAGCTGAAACAGAATATCGGTGATTTTGTGGATCAGAATCCGCAGATTGCCGCAAAATTAGTGCAGAGTTGGCTGAGAGGAGAGGTCGAGGACATTGGCAGAAAAGGCAGTGATACAAGAAGAAAAGAAAAATGAGACAGATATCATTACTGATACCAGGCAAAAAGCTGCCATTGTGGTCGTGTCCCTGGGAGCGGACCGGGCTTCGCAGATTTACAAGTATCTCAGCGAGCAGGATATTGAGGACCTGACCTATGAAGTGGCGAAGATGGGAAAAACCTCCAACAGTCAGGTGGAAAATTCCCTGGATGAATTCTATAAACTGTGTCTGACCCACAAGATGATGTCAGACGGAGGACTGGATTATGCCAGAAATGTACTTGAAAAGGCATTTGGGGAAACAGCAGCCAGAAGTCTTTTGGAAAAAGTTTCCAGAACCTTGCAGTCCAAACCCTTTAATTTTTTCATGAAAGGAGATCCGAAAGCGCTGCTGTCTTTGCTGCAGCATGAACGTCCCCAGGTAATCGCCCTTATTATGGCTTATATGGATCCCAAGCAGGCTGCTCTGGTACTGGAGCAGCTTCCGGATAAAAAGCGGATTCCGATATTGGAGAAAATGGCTAATATGGACAGGGTATCCCCGGAGGCCATTGCCATTGTTGAGGAGGAGATGAAGCGTAAGTTTGCAACTATTATCACCAGCGAGGACAATATGAATCTTGGCGGAATCGACTTTGTGGCAGATGTTATGAACAATGTGGACAGAAGCAGTGAAAGACGTATTTTTGATGAGATGGATAAACATAATCCTGATCTGTCACAGAATATCAGGTCCAGGATGTTTGTATTTGAGAACATTCTAGATATGGATGACAGGTCCATTCAGCGCTTTGTCCGTGACTGCGATACAAAGGATATTGTGTATGCCCTTAAGAGCGCTCCGGATGAGATGAAGCAGGTATTCTTTGCCAATATGTCCAAGCGTATGGCTGAGACTGTAAAGGGAGATTTGGAGGTTACCACCAATGTAAGGCTTAAGGATGTTGAGGAGGCACAGCAGCGTATTGTCAATATTATCCGAAGCCTGGAAGAAGCAGGAGAGGTCATTATAAAGAAGGGAGGCGAGGATGATAACATCATCGTTTAAAGGCATTGTAAAGCCGGGGGAGGCGAAGGTCGAAGCCTTTTCTTTTCCTGTCCAGATGTCTTTTCCAGCAAAAAAATCAGTAAAGGAAAAGGGGACAAAGACAGAAGCGGTCCATCTTCCTTGCCAGGAGCCGCAGGAGGCGGCGGCCTGCATGGCCCTTGATGAGGCAGGAGCAATCATAGAGGAAGCAAAAGCGGATGCCCGGCAAATCCTCATGGAAGCAAATGCGCAGGCTGAAGAAATTCTTGCAAAAGCAAGGGAAAACGCAGACAGGGTAAAGAGGGAATCCGCCTCCAAGGGCAGGGAAGAGGGATACAGGGAGGGATATGAGCAGGGCCGGAAAGAGAGCATGGAAAAAAGCAGCAAGGTGATGAGCGCGCAGCAGGACGTGTTTCGCAGCAGCCTGGAGAACGCCCTCAGCGCCATTGATGCTGCCAAGGAAAGAAGTCTTGAGAAATACCTTGATGAATTAAAAGACTGCTCTCTTGCCGTGGCGGAAAAAGTGATTTGCGTCAGTCTTAAATCCAGCGGCCAGATTATCAAGAGAATGCTTGTTTCAGAAATAGAAAAACTGAAACGGACCGCATGGGTAAAAATATACATGGAGAAAAGCGATTACAATATGATGATGGAGGCGGACGCGGACGTTGTAAATGAACTGGCCAGGCTGTCGGACAATATCAAATTTATAGTCATGAATAAAGAAAGCAATGGAAGCTGCATCATTGAAATGCCGGAAGAAATCGTGGATATCAGTGTGGATACCCAGATGGATAATATAAGGGAATTGCTGGAAAACATCAAAGTTTAGGAGCGCTTATGTTTAAGAAAATACCTCAGATGGTGGCTAAGGCGGAGGTTGTAAGCCATATTGGGAAAATTGAAAATGTGGTAGGGATGTCCATAGAAGCATCAGGCGGCCGGTCCGGTATCGGAGATATTGTAATGATTTATAACGAAGAGCAGAACCGTCAGGTGCCGGCAGAGGTTGTTGGCTTTAAAGATGGAAAAATCCAGCTTATGACCTATGAACCCACCAGTGGGATAACCTCCGGAAGCTTTGTGCGCAACACAAGGCGCAGGCTTAAGGTGCCGGTGGGAAATTTCCTGCGGGGCAGGATTATCAATGCCCTGGGAGAACCCTTGGACGGAAAAGAGGAATTTCAGCCAACCCAGTTTTATACGGTCAACAGTTCCTATACAAATCCCTTAAGCCGGCCGCCGATCCGGGAACGTCTGGAGTTTGGAGTCAAGGCGATTGATGGACTTAATACCATTGGAAAGGGCCAGAGAATAGGGATTTTTGCAGGTTCAGGCGTGGGAAAAAGCACATTGATGGGAATGATTGCTAAAAATGTAAAGGCCGACATTAATGTGATTGCGCTGGTGGGGGAGCGGGGGCGGGAGGTCCTGGAGTTTGTGCAAAAGGACTTGGGAGAAGAGGGAATGAACCGGTCTGTTTTAGTGGTGGCAACATCGGACCAGCCCGCCATGCTCAGAATGAAATGCCCCTTGGTCGCAACTACAATAGCGGAGTATTTCAGGGACAGGGGAAATGACGTGCTTTTGATGATGGACTCCCTTACCCGCTATGCCATGGCCCAGCGGGAAGTTGGGCTTGCCATCGGGGAACCGCCTATTGCCAGGGGCTATACGCCCTCTATCTATGCCGAGCTTCCAAAGCTTTTGGAGCGGAGCGGGAATTTTAATCAGGGCTCCATAACAGGGGTATACACGGTGCTGGTGGAGGGCGATGATACAAACGAACCGATTTCCGACACGGTCCGGGGGATTCTGGACGGCCATATCGTGCTCAGCCGGCAGCTTGCAAGTGAGAACCATTTTCCCGCCATTGACATTGGAGCCAGTATTTCAAGATTAATGGTAGAGGTAGTTTCAAAGGAACACAGGATTTTGGCCTCCCGTTTCCGGAATATGATGGGGCTGTATCAGAAAAACGCAGACCTTATCTCAATCGGCGCATATAAAAAAGGAAGCAACGGAGCCTTAGACGAGGCGGTTTCTAAAATTGACCGCATGAACCAGTTCCTGGAGCAGGACATTGATGAAAGCTTTGAATACCATGAGGTATTGGCATTATTGAAAGAAATTACCGGATAGGAGACAATGACATGAAGCAGTTCCGGTTTGGCCTGGATACGGTCCTTGATTATAAGATGCAGACATTGGAACATTTAAAAACAGAACATGCTGCCATTAACAGAAAAGTCATCCGTCAGGAGGAAGAGGTAATCCGCGCCCACAGCAGCCTGAGCGGTTATGAAGATGCATTTGACCGTACAAAGGGTTCCGGGGCCTTAATTGAATATTACCGCCTGTATGATATGTGCATTGAACGGATGGGAAAAATCCTGGAGGAAGAAGAGGGAAGGCTTGAGGATTTAAGGGTAAAGGAAGAATGCAAAAAAAAGGAGGTTGTGGCGGCTAAGATAGACACCTCTAAATTTGAGAAGCTGAAGGACAGGCGCCAGACCGCATATAATAAAGAGCTGATGAGAGCGGAAGAACGGTTCTCCGAAGAATTTGTAATCCGGAGCGCGGTGCTAAACCGCAGCCAGCACCGGGGATAAGACTGATAATTGCAGCAGCAGCTGTTGATTATAAAAATAATAATGAGGAGGAAACGCTTATGGCCAATATTGAGATGGTGCGGATGATAAGGCAGGATAAGAAGCTGTCCAATCCATCAAAGCCATCCGGAAGGAATAATGCGGATTTTTCCCACATGCTCAGCGCAAAGGCTGCAGATGTGAGGGATGCCGGATTGCCGCGGCCGGATGGGAAAGTCCGGGAAAAGGAGGACGGCGGGCAAACAAAACCAAAGGAGGAGCCGGACGCTGATGATTTCCAGACCCTGAAACTGTACCATGATTTTGCGGCAAGGTTTGAATGGGGTATGAGCCAATCTATTCCGGTGTGTGGAGAGCTGCTTTTGGAACAGGGTGAAGCAGTCCCGGATTTGGAATTTGTGAAGGCGCAGCAAAGCGGGATTGCGGAAGGAGAAAATACGGCCAGGATAATCGCAGAAAGCCGGACAATCCCGGAGGAAACTGCCGCCCCCCGGAAAATGCTTCAGGCGGAACAGGAAACAAAGGGGTCAAAGACAATGGCTGATATGGGACTTCCCATGGATGGGACAGAAAAACTTAAAAAGACCGGGGCAGGGCAGGATTCCCATGCGCTGCGGCAGGAAAAGGCCGGGGATTTGAAGGAAGGCTCCAAACCACAGGCAGATGAACCGTCCAGCCAGGCAGATGGAAAAATAGCTGAGATTGGTTCGAAAGAGAAAGAAGCCGGCCGGCCGGGGCAGGAGATGGAGAATGAAGCTCCGGAACAAGCACATTTTGCATCCGCGGCGGAAGGCGGCAAAGGGGCAGAGGGGGCCGTACATCAGGAGGTCAGACATGTTGAGACAATCAGAACGACCCGGCAGGAACTTCCGGCTGATGTTGGAAAAACCATTGCCAACAGGATGCCGCAGAAAAATGGGGAGATAACCATTGAACTGGAACCGGCGAGCCTTGGCAGAATTATTGTCCGTGTGACCTACGATGCAGACAGGGCATCAGTGGCGCTTATGTCCGCTAATCCCAGGACACTTGAAATCCTGAGCCGGGATGCGGGCAGCATTGCAGGAATGATTGAGGAAAAAACCGGCCAGGAGACAGTTGTTTACATACCACAGCAGGAAGCCTATCCTGAGGAATCCGGGAGAGAACGCGGGTCAGAGGGCCGGGAACAAAAGCAGCAAAAAGACAGAAAAAAACAACAGTCCGAGTCTTTTATACAACAGGTCAGACTGGGGCTGGTCTGAGAAGGAGGAAAAATGGCTGATAGTTTAGGGGTAAGCGGCACAAATAACCCATACATAACGCAAACTTATTCAGCATCTTCCAATGAGAAGAATACGCTGACAATCGAAAGCTACTTCAAGCTGCTGGCTGCGCAGCTTCAGAATCAGGATATGACAAATCCCATGAGCAACAGCGAGATGATGGCGCAGATGACGCAGATGGCAATGGTCCAGTCTATTGGCACAATGACAGACGCTGTAAATAATTCTATGAACATTACAACACAGACCTACGCAGCCGGGCTGGTGGGACAGGAGATTACAGTTGCCGTAACAGAAGAAAATGAATATGGACAGCCGGTGGCCGTGGGTGTGAAATATGGAATCGTTGAGTCCGTGAGTTTAGTGGGAGGAAACCCCACCATCAGGCTTGCGGATGACGGCACAGATTATTCTCTTTCCTATATAGTGGGAATGGGAAAAATTGATAATCCCTTTGGAGGAACAGATAAGGGAGAGGAAGAGAAGGTTCAGTTTCTTGTGTAGAGGAAAAAGGGAATATGGAGATAAAAGCAGTAGAAGGCCTGAACTTTTCCAAACATGCCGCGAAGCGGAGTATAGAGCGGGGGATTACAACAGACGGACAGTTTAAGAATGTTCTGGAACACGCGGTAGATGAGGCCCGGAAAAAGGGGGCTAAGGATTTGGCGGTTATTGGAAGCCAGGCGGTTTTTGTTGTAAACGTACCTAATAATGTAGTGGTTACAGTCATGTCCAGAGAGGACATGAAGGACAGAATTTTTACAAATATTGACAGTGCTGTTCTCATTCCAAAATAGGCAGGACCGAAAGGATGCCTGGCGAAGTGCCGGAAGTGCAATAGTTGAGACAGCGGAAAGGAAGATTGAAGATGTTAAGAGCAATGGATTCAGCAGTATCAGGGCTGCGGGCACATCAGAACAAACTGGATGTAATCGGACACAACATTGCCAATGTGAATACCTTTGGGTTTAAGGCTCAGAGCTACAGTTTTAAGGAGGCCATGTATCAGACAGCCACCCAGTCAACAGGCGGAGTTCAAGATGGCAACACAACGGCGGCCGGTACAAACGGAGCCCAGTATGGATACGGCAGTATGATGGGTTCCATCAGTACAGATATGCTTTCCAGCACACCTACCTATGTGGGAGGACTGAACGCATGTATTAATGGTCAGGGTTTTTTTGCAACCCAGGCCATATCAACAAAAGAGATTGATGTAGATGGGGATGCCGCTGATGTGACAGATGCATTAAAGAAAGCGGAATTTGCCTATACACGTGTGGGACAGTTCCAGCTTGACAGTCAGGGATACCTTACCGATGGAACGAATTTTATATACGGATTCCGCCCGGATGGCAAAAATGGATTTGAAACAGGCAGTTTAGTGGCGCTCAGGGTTCCCTCTGATTTAAATAATGGGTTTGATGATGACGCGCTTCAAGCCGCCAGTGTGAAGATTAATGAACTGGGAGAGGTTACAGCCACTGTTACGAACCCGGACAATGGTGAGAGCGTCCAGGTATCTTTGGGGAAGATAGCCATTGTAACCTTTCAAAATCAGGAAGGCCTTATGAAAAGCGGAGGAACCTATTACTCCGCAAGCATTGGCGATAATACGGGCCTTTGTTCCGCAACCATCCCAGGCGGTTCCACATCTAAATTGATGACCGGTTACCTGGAGGCATCCAATGTGGATCTGGCAAAGGAGTTTTCGGAAATGATTACGACACAGAGGGGATTCCAGGCAAATACTAAGATGATTACTGTCAGCGATGAGATATTATCAGACCTGATTAGTATGAAACGATAATAAATTTTCTTTCCGGGGCTGTCTGACGGCGGCCCTGGGAGGATAAGGGCGAAAAGAGAATATTATGATTACAGTAATCCGTTTGAATGGTGAGGCACTTTTACTTAATTTCTTCCAGATTGAATCCGTGGAAATGATACCTGAGACAAAGATTAAGATGATGAATGGGACGTTTTATCTTGTGAAGGACAGCGCAGAATCCATTACCCACCAGGTAAAAGAAGCTATGAGGGATTGCTGCCTACATCTTTTGCAGTGATACAGGAGGCATTTTCGTATGGACTTGACAACATTAATAGGAATCGTATGCGGTATTTTTCTGGTTATCAACGGAATTGGACTGGATAAGATTGGAAATTTTGTGGATATACCCAGTATCCTAATTGTGGTGGGAGGCACCCTTGCCGCCACGATTGCCAGCTATCCCTTATCCATCCTGCTGGATATACCAAAACATATTTTAATATTGTTCCGGGGAAAAAAATATAATATTCCGGCGCTGGTGGAGCAGATGGTGGATCTGGCCATGGTGGCGCGGCAGAATGGCCTGCTGGCTTTGGAGGAAAAGGCAGAGGAAATCAAGGACCCGTTCTTTAAACAGAGTGTGCTCATGATTGTTGATGCCAATGATCCGGACAAGGTCAGGTTCGTGCTGGAGCGGGAACTGGAAAACATGATGGTCCGCCATGACGCGGCGGCCGGGCTGTATGAAAAGGCGTCCGCCTATGCTCCGGCTTTTGGAATGGTGGGTACCCTGGTGGGACTAATCAACATGCTGAAAGGCCTTAATCTGGATGGCAGCGGAGGAGCTTCCAATTTGGGACAGGATATGTCGGTTGCTCTTATTACAACCTTTTACGGAAGCTTTCTCTCCAATCTGTTTTTCCATCCAATTGCTAAAAAACTGCGTATCCGCAATGATGAAGAGGAGCTTTACTGCTCTACCATTATTGAGGGGATTATTGCCATACAGGCAGGGGAAAATCCAAAATATCTGCGGGAGCACCTTCTGGCTTCCACGAAACAATCCGTTCAGCGTAAGCTGCTGGCAAAAGCAGAAAAGGCCCCCAATCCAGAGGCAGGTGAGTAACAATGAAGAAAAAGAAAGGGAACCGTCCCACAGACGGGTGCGGAAACTGGATGGATACATACGGCGACATGGTTACCCTGCTGTTGACATTTTTTATCATGCTCTATTCCATGTCCAGTTTAAGCGAACAGAAATGGGAAATCTTTGTCCGCAGTATATATCCTGAGGATGTGAAGGAAGCTCAGGAGCAAATTGACGTTGGCGGAATCATTGACCCTGATGCAGCGGTAGAGGGGATGAAGCCGGATGAACTCACCACGGGTGACGCGGAAGATTTAAATAAGCTCTATCTGACCATTGCCCAGAGAATGAATGAGAATGGGGCTGAGGGCGTGACAATTTCAAGAGGGGACGGATACACATACGTAAGCTTTAACGACAATGTGTTCTTTAACGGAAATGAGTCTGCTATAACGGAATCCGGCCAAAGGATTCTGGCTGCCTTCTGCTCGGCAATCAGCCCGATGAGTGATAAGCTGTCCCAGATTAATATTATGGCCCATACGGCTCAGGGGGACCCCAGGCGGCTTAACAATCCGCGTGTAGACCGCATGCTGTCAGCCATGCGGGGGGCGGAGGTGTGTATCTTTATACAGGAAAAGAATGTAATCGGACCGGATAAATTAGTCAATATCAGCTATGGAGAGTTCAGGCCGGTGGCTTCCAATGACACCTCGGAGGGAAGGGCAAAAAACCGCAGGGTTGAGATGCTGCTGATTGATGAGGGCACGGCCGAGCGTTCCATAAGCGAATATATTGAAGAGTATAACAGCGGAAAGAATGCAGACAAGACCGTTGTGACAGGCAGCCAGAACGGGAACGCTGACTCTGGGTTTACACAGACACAGCCCTCGCCTGAGAATATAGCCAGCACAATGCCGCCCTCAGGCACAGTGGCTCCTGCAGGCGGGGAGACATCAGAATAAAAGAGTAAAGGTGGTTTCAGCAATGGCAGATGTACTATCCCAAAGCCAGATAGATGCGCTTCTTAAGTCAATGCAGAGTGATGGTCCTGAAAAGATGGAACAATCAGTTGAAAAGAAGCTGGAGGCCGAAGAGACAAAGTACAGTAAATATGATTTCTACAGTCCAAGAAAGTTTACAAAGGACAAAATAAAAATACTGAACAGCGTCTTTGAAAATTATGCCCGTATTCTGACTTCTCAGGTAAACGGAATATTCAGGGTTCTTACAGACATAACCGTGATGGAAGTGCAGGAGCGCAGATACTATGAGTTCGTCAATTCACTTCATGAAAATGACAGTATTACATTGGCGGATGTTGAGATTTCTGACAAGGGAAAGAATAATGTTCCGCTCATGATGTATGTTACTCCCGGATTGGTCATCACACTGATTAACCACATGCTGGGCGGCGGAGATGAAATCGTGAAGCTGGAAGAAAATTACCATTATTCTGATGTGGAAGTGGCATTATACCGGAGAGTGGTGAAGTATTTTGTGCAGGCGTTAAAAGACGGCTTTTCCAATTATATCAATGCCAGTTTTGAGGTACAAAGAATTGAAGAAAACCCAAGCATGATTCAGGAAATCGGTCTTGATGAGACTGTGGCGATTATACTTCTCAATGTGGATGTGGCAGGCATGGCGGTAGAAAAGATAAAAATATGCATTCCAGGCACGCTGCTGGAGTTCATGTTCCATCTGATTGACAGCCGCAAGCATATTGCCAGAGGCTATTCCTATGAGGACAACAGAGAAGTAATCATGGATAACCTGCGCTATACAGCGCTCCCTGTAACAGGGCAGCTGGGCACTGTGGAACTGGAGCTGGAGACCCTTTATAACCTGAAAGTGGGAGATGTCATTTCCATGAATAAACCCAAGGATGGAAATGTAAAGATTTTTGTGGGCCGCCAGCCCTGGTTTACCGGAAAGATGGGGGCCTATAAGAAGAACATAGCTGTCTGCATTGAAAAACAGATTTATGAGGAAGCTGAAGACGGGGAAAATAAAGGGCATCTTAGGCAGGAAAATATAAATTAAAGCGAGGATAAGAAGATGGAGAAAATTATGTTGGTTGATGATGCTGCGTTCATGCGGATGATGATAAAAAATGCTTTGACAAAGAGCGGTTACAGTAATTTTGTGGAGGCGCAGGATGGGGCGGAAGCAGTGAAAAAGTATGAGGAGGAAAAGCCGGATCTGGTTATCATGGACATTACCATGCCCAATATGGATGGCCTCCAGGCCCTTAAGAAAATCAAGGAGGGGGATTCGTCTGCAAAGGTTGTTATGTGTACTGCAATGGGACAGGAAAGTATGGTGGTGGATGCCATAAAATCCGGAGCAAAGGATTTTATCGTAAAGCCCTTTAATGCAGACAGGATTGTCCAGACAGTCAATTCCATTTTTGGAAAATAGGGAGGGATACAGATGGCGTTTTTAAGTTCCTTTGATATTGCCGCCTCCGGTATGAGCGCTCAGAGACTCCGGATGGATATTGCAGCGGAAAATATAGCTAATATTGACACTACGCGGACAGAGGCAGGAGGGCCTTACAGAAGAAAAGATGTGCTGTTTGAGAGCTACGGGGCCGGGTCCTTCCGGGAGGCTTTGCGCAATGCTTCCCTGGGCAAGGGATTTTTAAGCAGGAATGCAGGGGTGAGGGTGGCAGGTATTATTGAGGATGACAGAGAGCTGAAGCGGGTCTACAATCCGGGACACCCGGATGCAGATGCACAGGGATATGTGAATTATCCAAACGTGGATTTATTGAAGGAAACAGTGGACAGCATGTCGGCTACCAGATCCTACGAGGCAAATGTGACGGCATTAAATGCAATGAAGGTTATGGCTCAGAAAGCGCTGGATATAGGGAAATAGAGGTATGGCAAGAAAATGAAAGAGCAAAAGGAGACAAACAATGGGCGCTTGTGATTTTACGGAAATGGAACTGGATGCCATAGGCGAGATAATGAATATCAGTCTGGGGGCATCGGCAACAGCCGTATCTAAAATGCTTGGCGAAACGGTAAATATTACCACTCCTACTGTCCGGGTATTAATGAGAGACGAGTTTGATTTTAAAAAACTGGAACCGGCGGTTGGGGTCGAGATTGCCTATGTAGAAGGATTAACGGGCAATAATGTTATGATGTTTGCCCTTAATGATGTCCGTATTATCGTAGGGATGCTCATGGGGGCGGAGATACCGGCAGAGGAATTTGAACTGAATGAGATTAATATGAGTGCAATATGCGAGGTTATGAACCAGATGATGGGGGCATCCGCAACTGCGCTTTCCGAGTTCTTTGGCTATGCCGTTAATATATCCACGCCGGTATCTTTTCCTGTGGAAAGTGAAGAGTGGTTTAAAGAGCGATTCTTTCCCCAGGGCGAAAAGATGGTAGTGGTACATTTCCTGCTTGAAATAGAAGGAAAGCTGAAAAATGAATTTTTGAATATTATGTCCACTGATTTGGTAAAGCATTTGATTGAGCCTTTTACGGAAAGCCTGAAAGAAAATGAAAGCCAAATCGCGGCGGAACCAGAAGATAGCGGGGCAATTCAGGAACCGGATTCAGCAAAAGAGACAAAAGAGCTGTCAGCAAAACGGCAGGAGCAGCCGGTACAGGAGCAGCAGCCAATGGCAGAGCAGCAGCCAATGGCGGAGCCACAGCCAATGGCGGAGCCACAGCCAATGGCAGAGCCGCAGCCATCGGCACAGCCAGTGTTACAGCCGCAGCCGGCAGTATCACCCTCCGCTTTTACGGTAACTCCCGGATATCAGTCAATGCCGGTGGATTCAGGGATGCTGCAGCTGATAAACCAGATGCAGCAGTCTCAGATGCAGATGTTGGAACTGATGAAGGATATGAAGGAAAAGGGAAGCCGGGAAAGCACGCTGATTCATCCTGCCAAAAATAAGCCGCTGGAGGCAGGCGCCTTAAACGGAGAGGAGGAGACCGTAAACCAGGAAATGCTGATGAAGGTTCCATTGGAAATATCCGTGGAGATTGGCCGGACAAAAAAGCTGGTCAAGGATATTCTGGAATTGACCCAGGGCTCCCTGGTAGTGCTGGACAAAATGGCAGGAGAGCAGGCTGATCTATATGTCAATGGCCAGTGCGTTGCCCGAGGAGACATTGTTGTGGTGGAAGACAATTTTGGCATCCGTATCACTGAAATCATTGCCAGGAATTTAAACCCGGAGATTTTATAGTTATGGAACTTTTTTCATTATTCAGCGCCATATTTATGGTGGTTCTTGTGCTGCTGCTGGCCTGGTGGTTCAGCCGGCAGCTGGGCAGCCGTTATATGAAAGCGTCTTCAGACCAAAATATAAGGATTCTTGAACAAATACGTCTGGGGACAGACCAGCGTCTTCTTCTTATGAAGATGAGGGAGAGAGTGTTTCTGATTGGAGTCAGTCAGGCAGGGATTCAGATGCTGGCTGAATTGGGAGAGGATTTTAAAGGAGAATATGAAGCCCGTATAGGAAAGGAACAGGAGGAAGAAAATGGATAATCTTCTGACAGGGCTTAATGGAGGCAATGTACCGGCTCTGGAATTGATTTTTATGATTACATTAGTGGCGCTGCTTCCCTCCATTGTAGTCATGATGACTTCTTTTACAAGAACCATCATTATCCTTTCTTTCACCAGAAATGCAATGGGGATTCAGCAGACCCCGCCCAATCTGGTGTTAGCCGGGATTTCTTTGTTTTTGACCCTTTATATTATGGGGCCTGTTATAGGACAAATCAATGAGACCGCATATCAGCCCTATCTGCGGGGAGAGCTTACGCAGGAGGAGGCTGTGGCTCAAATGTCTGTTCCAATGAAAGAATTCATGTTGCGCAACACGGAAAAGGAAACATTAGATCATTTTGTGGAAATGTCCGGAACAGAGATAAGGGAGGATGTAACGGATTATCCAATGACCATAGTGACGCCTGCTTTTATGACCAGTGAACTGAAGCGCGGATTTATGGCAGGCTTTCTTATTTACCTGCCGTTTCTCCTGATTGATGTTGTGGTTGCCACAACGCTTATGTCTATGGGGATGGTCATGCTGCCTCCCACAATGGTTTCATTGCCCTTTAAACTTTTGCTGTTTGTAACTGTTAACGGATGGGAACTGCTGTTTTCCAGTATTGTGAGAAGCTTCCGCTAAGCAGGCCGGATGGGAGGTAATTATGAGCAACGTCCAGGTATTGGATGTAATGTATCAGGCATTACAGCTGATGATGAGGCTGTCGCTGCCCTTTTTGATCATCAGCATGGCAGTTGGCGTGCTTGTTGCTATTTTTCAGGCAGCAACGCAGATTAATGAACAGACGATTACGTTTGTTCCAAAGTTACTGGCTATTTTAGGGCTTCTTGGAGTGTTGGGCAGTTCCATGCTGGTAATGCTCCAGGATTTTATCAGGACGATTTTTGAAATAATAGCCGGAGGATGATAAGGGATGTTTATATTATTTTCCTTGATCGTCATGCGGATGAGCGGGGCAATTGCTTTAAATCCCATATTTGGAAGGAACAATTTCCCATCTTCTGCAAAAGCCGCTTTTGTGTTTGTATGTTCGCTTATGCTTTACGCAGGTATGGGACAGGGTCTGGGACGCGAACCCTCCAGTCTGATAGAATACGGTGTGATGCTGGCGTCAGAGCTGTTATTTGGGTTTGTTTTAGGATTTGGAATAGAATTATGCGTTCTGGTGGTCCGTTTTGCCTCGTCTGTCATGGATTATATGATGGGGCTTAACATGGCGCAGATTTACGACCCTCAGTACAACTCCCAGATGACAATTACATCAGGATTGTATTACGCATTTTTGATGCTGCTTTTTTTTGCAGTTGACGGCCATTTAAAGCTGTTTGGGATTTTTTTCGCCGCCGCCCGTTTCATACCCTTTGGTTCTGTGTCAATAAGGCCGGAGCTGTCGGAAGCGGTTTTGAAAATATTCCAGGACAGCATTCTGATGGGGCTTCAGTATGCAATGCCTCTTATTGCAATGGAATTGGTAGCGGAAGTGGCAGTGGGGATTATTATGCGTATGATTCCCCATATTAATGTGTTTGTTATCAATTTTCAGATGAAGATTATTGTAGGAATTTTGATGCTGATGTTTTTATTCAGTCCCATGTCGGATAAGCTGAACGTGATAATAGATACCATGTTCCGGTCACTTTGGAGGCTGGCACTGATGATGAGGTAATTGTCCGGAGAAGGGAGTGGTGAAGGGTGGCGGATAACGGCGGACAGGAAAAGACCGAGCAACCTACCAGTAAACGCCGTAAAGATGCCAGAAAAGAAGGAAATGTATTCCAGAGCAAGGATATTGCCACGGTTGTAATGCTTTTGGGGATTTTTTTTGTGATGCGGCTGCTGATGCCGTTTATATACCGCAATGTACGGGATTATATGAAGTTTGTGATTGACAGTATCAGCCTGGAACAGGAGTCTGTCCTGGCATACAGGCTTTTTGCAGCCACAGCAATTACATTTTTAAAATGCAGCCTTCCTCTGCTCCTTTCCTCCATGGCTTTGGGAATTGCGGCTCATGGGGTCCAGACGCGTTTTAATATATCATTTAAAACATTAAAGCCTAAATTTGACAGGCTTAATCCTATCAGTGGAATAAAAAAAATGTTTGCTGTAAGAAATGCGGTGGAGCTGCTGAAGAACCTGCTTAAAATAGCGGTACTGGGAGTCCTGCTTTTTAACCTGATTAAAGGTGATATCGTACAGGTGGCCCGGATGATTGATGTGGAGCCCCTGAATTCATGTATCCATTTGCTTCAAATGGCGTTTCAGTTAATTCTCAAGGTCTGTATGGTATTTATAATTGTGGCATTTTTTGATTTTCTGTATCAGAGATGGGAGTATGAGAAGAATCTGAAAATGACCAAGCAGGAAGTTAAGGATGAATATAAGCAGACGGAAGGGAATCCTGAAATAAAAGGGCGCATACGCAGGATTCAGAGACAGATGGCCCTTAGCAGGATGATACAGAAGGTTCCGGAGGCTGACGTGATTGTAAGGAACCCCACGCATTTTGCAGTGGCTCTGAAATATGACCCAAAGCGCCATGGGGCGCCGGTGGTATTGGCAAAAGGCCAGGATGAGCTGGCGCTGCGCATTGTAAAAGCAGGAGAGGAAAACGGGGTTTTTATGATTGAAAATAAACCCCTGGCAAGAGCCTTATATGCTTCCTGCAGGCTGGACCAGGAGATTCCCGCGGAGTTCTACGGCGCGGTAGCAGAGATACTTATATATATCTACAGGGCCAGCCACAGGGAAGACATGTTCCAATAAAACCAGGATGGAGTTAGTTTCATGAAAAAGATACTTAATTACTCGGTTGTGCTGTTTGTGCTGACCATCATACTTTTATTAATTATACCGCTGCCGGCCGGAATGGTGGATGTTGCAATCATATTAAATATGGCTCTTTCCATGATGATTCTGGTGTCTACCATGACAATCCGGGAACCCCTGGAACTTTCAATTTTTCCATCCCTTCTTCTGGTAACCACTCTTTTCAGGCTTGGCATCAATGTTTCTACAACCCGGAACATTCTTTCCAATGGAGGTTCCTCAGGCCAGATTATAAAAGCCTTTGGTGATTTTATCCTTCGTGGAAATGTGGTAGTGGGTTTTATCATTTTCCTTATTATTGTCTTAATGCAGTTTATTGTCATTACAAAAGGAGCTGAGCGCGTTGCAGAGGTAGCGGCCAGATTTAACCTGGATGCCATGCCGGGGAAACAGATGGCCATTGATGCGGATTTGAGCTCCGGCCTTATTAACGAGCAGCAGGCAAAGGATCGCAGACAAAAGGTTCAGAGAGAGGCGGACTTTTATGGCGCAATGGACGGCGCCACAAAGATAGTTAAGGGAGACGCCGTCATGTCCCTGATTACAACGGCGATTAACTTAATCGGGGGAAGCGTCATAGGCATCCTTCAGTCAGGAAGCAGCATTGGAACGGTATTAAATACATATTCTATTGCAACCGTGGGGGATGGACTGGTGTCCCAGATCCCGGCTTTGCTCATATCTGTTTCAACGGGAATGATTGTAACAAGAGCTGTCTCTGACGGCAGTCTGAATGAGGATATCTCCAGACAGTTTATGTCACAGCCCTATGCCATTATGATGAGCGGTGTGGTAATGGCGGTCTTGACTTTTATCCCGGGGATGCCTGTACTGCAGCTGCTTATTATCTCCGCGGCTTTAATATCAGGGGGATATTATCTGTCCAGAAAAGTGGCGGAAGCCTCCTATGCTCCGGGAGCGGTGCTCTATCAGGATTCCGAGGCGGTTCAGGGATCCCAGGCAGAAGCCGCGGCGTCTAATGCTGTTGCAGAGGACGAGTATTTCAAGGATGTCAATAATGTTTACACACTATTGACGGTGGAGCCCATAGAAATGGAATTTGGATACAGCCTTATTCCACTGGCTGATGAATCAGTGGGAGGAAGGCTTATCAGCAGGATTGTCATATTCCGCAGACAATATGCGCAGGATATGGGGTTTGTGATACCATCCATCCGGCTCAGGGACAGCTCAGGGCTTAGCACCAACCAATACTGCATCAAGATAAAGGGAGAAGAGGTGGCAAGAGGCGAGCTTTTGGTGGATTATTACCTGGCTCTGGAACCGGAACACCCGGAAAAAGAGGTGGATGGAATTGAGGCGATTGAGCCGGCTTACGGGATTCCCAGCCGCTGGATAAGGCCGGAGGACAGGGAACGGGCGGAACTGTACGGATATACGGTCATTGACCCTCTTTCCGTTATGGTTACGCATCTTTCAGAAATCATACGGCAGCACGCCTTTGAGCTCGTTACAAGACAGGAAGTAATCCGCTTAATCGAGAATGTGAAAAAGACTTCTCCGGAACTGGTGGAGGAAGCCTTCCCGGGCCTTATCTCCTATAATCTGTTTCAGCGTGTGCTCACGGCTCTCTTAAAAGAGGGGGTGCCGGTCAAAGACCTGGAGACCATCATAGAAACCATGATAGAAACCATATCTGAGGCAGGTCTTCCCGGCAGGGATTTTGACGGAATTATTGAGCAGATACGGATAGCGCTGAAACGGACGATTACCAGACTGTACTGCGAGGATGGAAGCATGAAAGTCATTACCCTGGATACGGAGCTGGAACGCACCATGGCAGGCTCTGTACAGAAAGGTGAGAGCGGAATGTATCTGGCCCTGCAGCCGGATATTCTCCAAAGTCTTATAAGCCAGTTGGCTGAACAGATGAAAAAATTTAATGGCCTTACACAAAACCCGGTTATTCTGACCTCACAGGTAATGCGGATACATTTTTACCATTTAATTGAGCAGTTCTATCCGAAAGTGCGTGTTCTGTCATTTAATGAGATTGCAAACAATGTGCAGATACAATCAATCGGCAGCCTTAGACTGGAGGAGACCAGGAATCATATGTGATGATAGCGAAGGTGATTATGATGCAAAAGGGAATGGAAGAAATGACAAATGAGGAGCTGCTTGTCCTTTACCAGGAGAGCAGGGACCAGGGAATAAAACAGGAATTAACACTCCGGTATCTTTACCTGGCAAAGTCTGTGGCAATTCAAATGAACAATCTGTACTCTGATTTTATGCAGATGGAAGATATCATTCATGAGGGGGTTATTGCAATTATGAAAGGTATTGACCGATATGATCCGGAGCGGGACAGTAAATTTGAGACATTTATTTCGCGGCGCATACGGGGAACAGTGATAGATCTTATCCGCAAAAATAACTGGATACCAAGAAATTATCACAAGAACCGTCAGTCTATTGAAAATGCAAGGCAGTATTTGTATGAAAAGCAGGGGCATATACCTTCCGATGAAGAGATAGCAGGGTATTTGAAGATGAATCTAAGAAAATATCAGCGGATTCAGAGGATGAGCACCATGATGAATGTACTTTCATTGGATATGATTACACGGGGGGATGAAAACGGGCAGGCGATTCAGGTGCCGAGCGATGATATCGAGGGACAGCCGGAGGACATTTTTTTTAAGGGAGAAACGGTAAAAACACTGGTTAAGGCAGTTGAAAAGCTGAAAGAAAAGGAAAAGCTGGTTATCTCTCTTTATTATGTAGAGGAATTGAGCATGACGCAGGTGGCTCAGGTCTTAAATGTGAGCGAGCCAAGGATTTCCCAAATCCACAGCGAGGCGATTCGAAAGCTGAAAGCATACATGAAATCACATCTTGGATAATAAAAAGGAGGATGAAGCAAAAATGTATCAGGGTTTTTATAATCTGGCTTCTGGAATGCTTACCCAGAGCCGGAACTTAAATGTTATCAGCAATAATATGGTAAACCTTCAAACCGCTGGTTATAAGCGGGATAAAATGGTTTCCAGCACCTTTCAGGAGGAGATGCTTTACCGTACCGGAAGGCGCGATAAAGGAACGGCTGAACCTCTGGCCTCCACATCAAAGATTCGTACAGCTTCCAGGACCTATGTGAATTATGAGCAGGGAAGCTATGAGCCTACGGAGGGCATCTATGATTTTGCAATTGGAGGAAAGGGGTTTTTCTGTATACAGACGCCAAATGGGATTCAGTATACCAGAAACGGTTCCTTTGCCGTGGATTCTGAAGGATATCTTGTACTGGGGGAAAACGGCAGGGTGCTCTCAGCCGGCGGCCAGCCCATTCGGATTCAGAATGAAAATTTCACAGTGGATGATAAAGGGCGCATTACAGCCTCTGAACAGACGGATGGAAGCGCGGAACAGATGAATCTGGGGACGCTTCAAATAGTGGACTTTGGGGATTACGGACAGCTTCATAAGGAGGATAACGGGCTGTTCTCCGCAAACCAGGCAGGGGCGCAGGTAAGTGGGGAAGAAACGCAAATTCTCTGGAAGACGCTTGAGAAATCAAACGTTGACATGGTGGATGAAATGACTGCAATGATGTCTTCCCAAAGAGCGCTTCAGAGCGCGGCTCAGGTATTAAGAATGTATGATCAGATTATGGGAAAATCTGCATCTGACGTAGGAAGGGTATAAGGAGGAAGGAATATGAACCAGTCATTTTATGTGGGAGCTGTTGGCGCCGGAAGCTGTACGGAAAAGCTCAGCGTCATTGCAAATAATCTTGCCAATGTAAATAACAATGGATTTAAGCCTAAGACAGCTGTTTTTTCCGATCTGATTAACTACAATCTCAATGATTCCACTGGCGTTGTGACACAACTGCAGGCAGGAGCCGGTTCACGTGTTGAAAGGACATATACCAGTTTTGACAGCGCGGGAATTACTCAGACCGGGGAGCAGTATGATTACGCAATTTTAGAGCCCAACGCATTTTTTAAGGTCCAGGACCCGGGAACAGGGGCAGTCAGTTATACCAGAAACGGACACTTTCATCGGGCGGAGCGGGAGGATGGCTTTTATCTGATGACAGATTCCGGAAAGCTGGTTTTGGACCAAAACAGCCAGCCGCTCAAACTGGAAGTGATGGATGTGGAAGAGCTGCGGGCGGAGATGGAAGAAGGGTATGAGAGGGATGAGGATGTAACGGACGAGGACGAGAAGCCAAAGGTCAGTCTATATACGTTTCAGAATCCCAGCAGGCTTGTGAGCACGGGCAGCCAGGAGTATGTTCCCAGGGACGGGGGCGTGGAAGCGGTCCTGATAGAAAAACCGGCCCTGGCGCAGGGGGCCCTGGAAGCATCGGGAACAGATATGGCCAAAGAAATGACCAGACTAATCGAATGCCAGCGGGCATTTTCCTATGCACTGCGCATGGTAATTACATCAGATGAAATTGAGGGGACCATTAACTCTCTGCGGGGATAGGGAATGATGATGAATAAACGGTAAAGGTGGGATGGACATGAAGATTAATGATTACGGGGAGCTGAAGCTGCAGGAACTGGATGTGATGCGGGAAATCAGCAGTATTGGCACCAGCCATGCGGCCACGGCTCTTTCCAAACTTCTTCAAAAGGAAATACGCATTACCCTTCCACAGGTCAATGTCCTGGGATATGAGGACGCGGTGAACCGAATTGGCAATATTGAAGAAATCGTAGCAGCGACCCTGGTTAAAATGAGCGGGGACGTGGAAGGGCTGATGCTTTTTCTGTTTAACATGGAGTTTGCCAATACGCTGTTGGAAAAGCTTCTGGGAAAACGTTTCTCCAGTTTTGAAGAACTGGACGATCTGGCTTATTCCGCATTGGAAGAGGTGGGAAACATCGCGATCTGTTCTTATATAAATGCCTTTGCCCAGCTGGTGAAAATGGATATACGGCTTTCAGTGCCCAGCTCCACCGTGAATATGCTGGGCGGCATATTGACGGTTCCTATGGCGGAGTACGGATATGAGACAGATAAACTGATGTATTTTAACTCGGATTTTATTATGGATGAAACGCGGCTTTCAGACTGGCTTTTAATGCTTCCTGATATGAAGTCTTTAAATGATATTTTAGAGAAGTTAGGAGTCTTATAATGCAGGAGAGGGAACTGAGGGTAGGAATTGGAGATATGAAATTTACCAGAGGCACCGGGAAAATCATTACATATGCTCTGGGCTCCTGCATTGGAATCTCGTTTTGGGACCCCTTTTTACATCTGGGGGCTCTTCTTCATATTATGCTTCCTGAACGTCATGACGCGGAGGAGGGGAATATTTATAAATACGCTGATTCCGGTATCCATGAGACAATCCGGAAATTAAGCGCTTTCGGCATGGTAAAATCCAGAACCGTGGTTAAAATCGCCGGAGGCGCGAAGATGTTTGAAATCCGGGGAAATGCGGAGTTTGGAAATATTGGCTCCAGGAATACTTTTATGGTAAAAAAGATACTGCAGGAAGAGAATATGAGGATTTCGGCAGAGGATACCGGCGGCGCCTTTGCAAGGACCATGATATTGGATATTGAAAGCGGTGATGTTGCAATCCGCACAATGGGAAAGCCTGAGCGGCATTTATAGAGGAGGTAACTGATGAAAAGGGAAAAGGAAGGAATTTTGCTTGAATCCGGAACAAATGAAATTGAAATCATGAAATTTACAATCCAGGATGAGTTTTACGGCATTAATGTGGCAAAGGTCAAGGAAATTATGATGAGTCAAAAGGTAAAATCCATGCCCCATGCCAATCCGTCCGTAGAGGGAATCTTTAAACCAAGGGATACGCTGATTACAGTGATTGACCTGGCATGCTATCTTTCAGGAGCGCAGGTGGAAAAAGGGGCCAGGGATTTATTTATTGTGACCAACTTTAATAAAATGACTGTGGCGTTCCGGGTTCAGGGGATTGAGGGAATCAGCCGCATATCCTGGGGAGATATCCAGAAACCGGATAAGACCATAGCCAATGGGGATGAAAGCATAGCCACAGGGATTGCCCAGTGCGACGGCCAGCTGGTTACTATTCTGGATTTTGAGAAAATCGTGGCGGAGCTTGCCCCGGAAACCACCATTCAGGTTTCAGAGGTAGATGCCATGGGGGACCGGCCTTTGAACGAGGCGCCCATTGTGATTGCGGAAGATTCTGTTCTGCTCAGGAAAATGATTGACGATTCACTGGAACGGGCAGGCTTTACCAACATACATAATTTTGGAAATGGAAAGGAGGCCTGGGATTATCTGTCATCCATAAAGGATGAACCCGATTTATATGAAAAAGTCAAGCTTATAATAACAGATATTGAGATGCCCCAGATGGACGGGCACCGTCTCACAAAGCTTATTAAGGATGATTCCAGGCTTAAGAAGATTCCCGTCATCATCTTTTCATCCCTGATTGACGACCAGATGCGGAGAAAGGGAAAGGAACTGGGAGCCGATGACCAGCTGGCAAAACCGGAAATCGGCCGTCTGGTGGCGCTGATGGATAAGCTTCTGAAAGAATATGAAGAGACAAGGGCAAAAGCAAGAGGGTAGTATGAATACGGAGAAGGGGAAGCGCACCATATTCCGGATGCTGCCAGCTGTGGCTGCTTTTTCCCTGCTCTCCCCCTTCCATTCCCTGGCCGCAAAGGGGACCTGGGAACTTCAGGAGGATGGAAAACGGTGGAAATACATGTATTCTCCCGGAGAACCTGCTGTGGACCAATGGATTGAGGACCAGGGAAAGGAATATTATGTGGATTCCAATGGATACATGCGCACAGGATGGGTAACTGACAGGAAAGACAAGCAGCGCTATTACATGGGGGAAGACGGAGCGAAATGTTTTAATATCTTTACCCCGGATAACCATTATGTGGGGCCGGAAGGAGTCATACTGGAGGAGTTTGACACTTACCGCAGGAAGGTATCAAAGCAGCTGAAGACATTTGTTGATAAAAAGGCGGCCGATATGGTACAGCCCGGTTTTCTGCTGGCGGATTTAAACGGGGACGGATACAGGGATATTGCGGTATTTGACAATGCAATATCATCTAAACGTGTTTTGCTGGTAGCAGTGTGGATGCCCGAGGATGAAGAACTGGCCGTCTCATCAAAGTCGGATCCCGATGCGGCGGAGCAATCCTTCCTCACCTATAATGCGGAACAACAATTAACCTATCTTACAATCGTGGAGGACAATGGGGGAAGAAATTATTTTTCCCTGAGGGAAGGGAGCTGCGATTTTGAGAATATATGGAGCCTGGAGCTGGAACAGGATGACTGGGGAGAGCTTGTGTATTATGTTAACGGGGATGAGGCGGATGCAGAGGAATGGGAGGAAGTGGCTGAAATGGCGCAGACCCAGGCTGGGGCGCCGTTTTCTGAATACCTGCTGCCGGTAAATGAGGAGAATATAAAACGGAAGGTGGATTGCAGTCCTTCTGAGAATGAGCTTGCCCTGTGGCAGCGTTAAAATGTATTTGAAAACAGTCCGGTTATTTTGATATGAACATACACGAAAGAATAGGGAGGAAATATTTTGGCTATTATCATAACTGTTTCTAATCAGAAAGGCGGTGTGGGAAAAACCACTACCTCAGCCGCGTTGGCTACAGGAATATCTTCCAGGGGCAGGCGGGTGCTGGGGATTGATTTGGATCCCCAGGGAAATCTGGGTTTCTGCCTTGGGCTTGGCTCCTCTGATATGTCCACAGTGCTGGATGCCTTAAAAGGAAAGCTTCCAATACAGGAAGCCATTATACGGACAGAATACTGTGATATCCTTCCCTCGGATATTACACTCAGCAGCAGCGGCCTGGAGCAGGGGAATTCCGGAAGAAAAGAATATCTTATGCGCGATGTCCTGATGCCCGTAATGGAGAAATACGATTATATTATTATCGATACACCGCCGGCGCTGAACCTCCTCACAGTGAATGCTTATGTGGTATCTGATTTTTTAATCATTCCCATGGCGTCCGATATCCTTAGTCTGGTGGGGCTGTCACAATTAAAGGAAACCATAGAATCCGTGCAGGAAAATCTGAACCCTGAATTAAATGTGCTGGGGATTTTATTAACCCGTTTTAACAGGCGGACGCTTCTTTCAAGGGATGTGCTGGAAATGGCGCAGCAGCTGGCCAGGCAGATGAAAACAACTGTATTTGGCACGAAAATACGAAGCGGGGTTGCAATTGCTGAAGCGCCGGCCCATGGGGAAAGCATTTTTGATTATAATCCCCGTTCAGCAGCGGTAAAAGATTATCAGGAGTTGATTGATGAGATTGCAGAGAGGATTCACTTAAAGGAGGCGGCGGGATATGCCAAAGAAAACGAATAAGACATCTCATGTATTGAGCCTGCTTACCAATGGCGCAGACCCGGAGGAAATTTCCGGACAGGATTTGTCCGGAGAAAGAAACACTAAAAAGCAGGAAAAGGCGGGGACGGAAGCAGCCCCCATGGAATCCGTGCAAAAGGTATCTTCCTCGGGAGATAAGATGGTAGTTGTGGTGGATGATCAGGAGGAGAATATCTCAAACAGGATTTTTGATGATTTGGCAAAGCAGTTGGAGAACCAGGAAGCGCAGGACAGGGCTCAGGAATATCAGAGCGGAGGTCAGGAACCGCTGGACGGGGGCCAGGATTCCGAACAGGAGGCATGCCACATTGAAAATGTTATGGAAAATATCATTACGCGTATGGATTTAAAAAAATATATGGAGCAGTACGGTGTGTGCATGTGCAGCCGCTGCTGCGCAGATGTAAAAGCATTGATTTTAACCAGGCTTCCGTCCAAATATGTTGTGGCTCATGAGGATTCGGTGGCTCCAATGATAGGATTCTATGAAAATAAATTTAAAGTCAGGATTTTCACTGAGATTCTGAAAGCCTGCCTGCAGGTCAAGGAAAAGCCGAGACACGGTTTATAAGCTGAAGTAAACCGTGCATGGGGCTGCCCGGTCAGGGTAGCACAGAAGTAATACATAAGATAAAGAAGAGTTCCAGGAGAGTGACCCCAATGTTGAAAAAACGTTTTGGCATAAAATCACGGTTTTTGACTGGTATTCAATGCAGTGTGGGAGTAGCGGTAATTGTAATAAGTGTTCTGGCAGCTGTGGTTACCAGTAATGGCGATACGGAAACGGCAGGAGAGGATTTAACAGCAATTGTACCATTAGAGAAAGATGTAATCGCATCCGTTTCGGGTGAACGCCAAGGGGGCGCTTCTTTGATAGCTGAGGAAGAAGAAACAGAAGAATACCTGGGAGAGATGGAGATAGCTGCTTACTGCAGCTGCGAAATCTGTATAAAGAAGTCCGACGGCTATCTTACCTATTCCGGGCAGAGGCCTGCGCAGGGGATTACTGTGGCTGCCAATCTTGAAGTTTTCCAGATAGGAGATAGGTTAAGGATTGGAGGACATGTATACGAAGTACAGGATAAGCTGTCGGCCAGGGCCAGAGAAACCCTGAGTCTGTATTTTGACAGCCATGAGGCAGCCCTGGCCTTTGGAAGAGCAAGGCTTCCGGTATATAAGATTCACCAGAAGGAAACACATGAAGGGATGCTGTTAGGGGTATTTGATATCACCGGTTACTGCGGTTGTGAAGTGTGCTGCGGAAAGAAGGAGAAATATTTAACAAAAACAGAGACCATACCAAGAGCCGGATATACTGTGGCGGCAGATCCAAGCATTCTGGAAATGGGTACAAAAGTGGAAATCGGTGGGATTGTCTATACAGTAGAGGATACAGGGGAGAGTGTGACAGGCAATGTGATTGACATTTATTTTGATACCCATGAGGAGGCGGTCAGATTCGGAAGGCAGAGGAAGGAAGTTTACTTAGTTCAATAATAGGAGATTTTTATGGAACGATTAATCTACGAAGGCCGTTTTCTTGTCAATACAGTAGGCGGGATTATGCGTCAGGATGATTTGCGGGAAATGTACGGCAGGGTAAATTGGGAAAAAATGTTTCGGGAAGCGGATTACCATAAAATTGCCAATATCATATATTTAGCTTCATTGGGAAAAGGCGACGAAATACCGGAGCGGTGGAGGGAACGATTTTTTGAACGTTATCAGAAGGCACTGAGGTTTGGGGATGTGTACAGGGAGGCTCAGCAGGAAATTTTGATGATGATGGAAATGATGAATCTTCCCTGTTTTGTTATTTCTTCCTGTGCTATCCGTGAATTATACCCGGTTCCGGAGATGGCGGCCTGCGGTCTGCTTAAACTTTTGGTGGATGAAAAGAGTTATGTGCTGGCCAAGGGGTATATGGTGGATTTGGGGTATGAGACAGATTATTCTTATAAGGGATATGGAGAACATATGAAGAATGCAGCCGGCTTTGATATGGAGATTTATTATAAGCTGCCTTTACGCACCAGGCTGTATGATAAAAATATGAAGCTTATGCTGGAGACCGCGCCTTTTTGGGGCAGATATAAATATGTGAGGGGCTTTTCACTTGAAAATCAATTTGTGTATATGCTGGCAAGCGCGGCTTACGCATATGTAACAGATGCGCTTTTAATTCGCAATGTATTGGATTTGTATGTGTTTCACAGGATGTGGAAAGAAAAAATGAATATAGAATCCATTGAGAAACGGATGGAGGGCTTTCGGGTTGATGAATTGGGAAAGAAAATCCTTCAGATTGCATATATGTGGTTTGGGAGCAAAGGTGAAAAGGCATCTGACGGCTTGCCTGAGGATATAAAAGTATACGATATACTGGAGAACCGGATTTTGAGCAGAGGTGTTCTGAACAATGAGACGGACCAGCAGGCATTAGAACTGGAGCGTTTAGTCCAACGGGAAATTAATAGGGAACAGTCCCGGGAAAAGAGGATTGCATTCATTGATAAGTGGAGAAAGAGGCGGAAAAATATAGGACGGATGTTGAGATGGGTATTTCCGGAACATAAATATATGTGTGTTATCTATCCCGTACTGGAGGATTTTCCGATTCTTTTGCCAATCTGCTGGATATGGAGGGGAATTCGGCAGTTAAAGGGATTGCTCATAAGCAATCTGTTTAAAAAGAAGCCGGATTGATATTATTCCCGGACTTCCTTTCTGTGCTGTTCCAATATCTCCTGCAGGGAATGGATGGAACTGATGGAAGGAAGAAGAGATGCTTCGTTTGTTTTGGCTGCAATAGCCAGCTCCTCCCGCATGATTCTGATATCTTTGGGGGCGTCAATTGCCAGACGAACCCCCATAGATGAATTTTCAATCACTGTAATTCTGATATAATCCCCTATTAAAATACTTTCATTCGTTTTCCGGTGCAGTATCAGCATGGCAGTTACTCCTGTCTTGTGTTTTTTTTGTAATGCTGGAAAAGGTATTCAGCTTATGGCGGTATCCGTAATCGGTGTTTTCTAAAATTACCTGACGGGCCGCTTTTGTTTTAGGATTGATAGCCAGCGGGCATTTGAGGTTGACAGTGTCCTCAAGGTAGTTGTCTTTTATAACACATACTGCATAATAGGAAAGCTCATTGCAGTCTTGTGTATCCAGTGCGGACAAATCTTCCGCTGTAAGGACAGGAGAATAATCCGGGCATAGAATGGTTGGCGCAATGACTACAAAAGCCACCTGGGAGTTTTCAACGGACTGCATTAAAAGCAGGGAGTCATTATCCTCATCCAAGCGGAGAGGAAGAAATTGTTTAAGTTCAGGGAAGCCAAAGAATCCGTCTGCCACCACAATTAAATCGGACAGATTATATTCGATTTCTCCATAATAGTCGGTTTGCGTTTTCATGAAAAGTCTGCCTTTCTTTGATGCTGTTTATGCTTGTATATTAATCGTGCTTCCTATGGTGTTCTTACGGGGAGGCACATAGTTAAATTCACCGGTGTACTCAAAACGAATTTCAGGGTACTGTGTCACAATTGTTACAGACAGGGGCGGGATGTAAGAAAAGTCGCCTTTTGCTATGCGGAATTCAAAAGCTTCTCTTTGGACCAGGTATTCTGAAACGGTCTCCATGGAGGCTGTCCCAGGCGCTGCGGATTCCCCGGCATCAATTGGAGTAAAGCTTGTCATTGAGGCAGAAGGATAGCCGGATGCAGACGCTGTGCCGGAACCCAGGCTGTTTTTTTGATTAACAGCCTGGAAAGAGGATACCCCCTGGGGTAATCCGGTACCCTGTGACGGGACGGGCGCAGGGGAGCCGGAAGGGAATGCCTGCCTGACCTGACTTATAAAATCAAAACCGGAATAACTCCCCCTGCCGCGGTATTGGTGCTGGTACGCACGATGAAGGGATAATGCCTTCTGCCGTTCTGCTGCCACCCTATCAGATGGAACCAAACGGGCATTCTGTGTAAAACGAATGGATTCAAAGGGTATCGAAGTAACCTTGATAAGCGTTCCCATGATATCACCTCCAGTTCGAACATGGGAATCAGCGCATAAAATCAAATAATGATGTTCCTATCATATAGGAACCAACCTTTAGCGCGGCTTGGTAGGATTGCTGATAGGAATACATTTCAATGATTGAATCATAGGGATCCGCCCCCAGCTTGTTTTTGTATTGCTCTGTCAGGCTTACCTTGTCTGTTGTCAGTTTATCCTCCACATTTTCCAAAATGGCATATTTGTTGCCCAAATCACTATATACCGTGCTGAGCCGGTGCTCGGACACAGTCATTGTATCCATGATTGCCCCAAGGGATTCTGAAAATTCCGTTTTGCTCCCTCCGTCCATGTAGCCGTTTACTGTCTGCACGGCCTGCCCTACTAATCCAATGGGGCTGTTGTTTAGAAGATCCTTTATTTGACTTCGCAGGCCAGTCGGATTCGATTGGTCCATTGCCCTTACCGCATCGGAGGACAGGCCGGTGATAGCGTTCAGGCCGCCTGTATAGGTATCCATCAGGGTTTCGCGGTCAGAGATTGTTCCATAACCTATATCCATCCTTCCCTGTTCTTTCATGGAGCGGACAATGGCATCAAGCGTCTGGTCTTCATTCAGGGCAGCAGACCCTTTGCTGCCGCTGAATTCATACTTATAACTTCCGTCCGCCTGTTTTGTCAGGGTCATCTCCATTTTAGTCACTTCCGTATCACCGGAAAATTTGTGGGTATAGGTCAGGGTTTTTCCGTCCGCGCTGAGGGAGAAGGGAGCAGTGGACACATCATTCCCTCCATAAATGTAAAAGTCCTGATACTGGGCATTTAAATCATTGGCCATGGTCTGCTGAAAGGCCAGAAGCTCATCCCTGGTAGTCTGCACCAAGCCGGGGTCGGCATTGTTTGTATCGTTAAGGATATATTCTACGCGGCCCTTTGCTTTTGATAACCGTGACTGAATATCCCTGATGCCCAGCTCCTGCTGATACAGGCGGTTTTTTACATCGGGTATCAGGTTCAATTTACTCAGTGTATCCAGATACTGGTTGTCAATCTTTTTTCCCTCATAGTAAGCAAGGGGGTTATCAGCAGCTTTTTCATAAGCCTTTCCACTTGATATTTTATTCATGCTTTTATTCAGACGGCTGTGGACATCGTTAACAGAACCACTGAAATTACGATAAGCCGCAGTAGTTGTAACACGCATAATAAAAGTACCTCCTTTTCTATATTATCTTCCCACCAAGCCGGTATTGTTGATTAATGTATTAAGGGCCTCGTCTAATACTGTCATCAGCCGTGACGCCGCATTGTATGCAGAAATGTAGGACATCATATTGGCTCCTTCCTCGTCCATGCTGACGCCGGAAATGGAATCCCTGGAATTCTGAATGCCGTTTAACACGGTAACGTCTGTTTTCAGGGTGTTGGAGTTATAACTGGAATCATTGGCCAAGACTGTGGAAATATTATTCATATAATCAACAAATGATTTGTTATCCAAATCCGTATATGTATCCGTCATGGAATCGAGCATATCCAAAATGGTGTCTGTGGGATTATCCCTCATTTCGTTAATATGGGCTTTGCCGCTGATCCAATCCTCACTTATACCGATATTAAGAGCCGTAATACCTGCCGTGGAGTTGTTCTGCTTATTGGCAAGAAGAACTCCGCCGCCTCCGCCGCCTGGTACAAAATCGTTTTTATCATTAATTTCATTTATGGTATCGGCAAAAGTTTTAGCCAGGGTATCCAGCCTGTTCATATAATATTGATAACCTCTTACATCATCAATAACAGCGGTTCCGTTAATCGGATTACCGGTACCGGTTTTTCCAAGCATATCAAGACTGGCCTGAATGGAGCCTCCGGACAGCTGGACCCCGGATGCAGAAGCGGATGCAGACTGCGTCCCGCTTGAAACGGCTGCCGTAAATTTCACAGATGCATTTGTGGGATCATCCTGACTCCCCCCGTCAATGGAAAGAGAACCGTAATTTTCGCCTTTTATGCCCTCTGTTCCGTTGACAAGTGTGAGACGCTGCTGACTGCCGTCAGCAGCTGTATAAAGGAGCTCCACCTTCAGGTCGTCCGGCCAGTCCTTTCTTCCTATAATATTGCCGTAGTGGTCGTATTCATATAACTCCTCCGGAGCGTTTTCCATGGTAACGCCGTCCGCGCCCAGTTTAACGCCGTCATGGTCACTGTCTTTAAAATAAGAAACCTCAATGGGGATATAGCTGGAAAGGGTATCCAGAAGATTGTTCCTCTCATCCTGCAGCTCCAGGCTTTGCTGTCCGAGAATCTGGTTTTGTTTAATCTGCCGGTTTAAATCCCCAATCTGCTGCAGAATCTGGTTGACCGTGTCGACAGCGCCATTCTCGCTGGTGCCTTTACCGTCCAGCTTTGAAAATTCCGATTTTTCAGCAGACTCAATCTGCCGCGCAGCGTCATTTAAAAGATTGGTGAGTTCGTTCATGCGGGAACGAAGGTCGCTTTCAAATACTGCGTCATGAAATTTGTCTAAATCCTGCATGTCAGTGAGAACGGCCTGAATATCGTCAATGGCTGTGCGGATTCCATCAATATTACTTTCATCAAACGGCCTTGAAAGAACGTCCAGGGAGGTCTGCATGGATTCAGCGTAGCCGGCCTTTTTCATCTGAGTCCTGTACTGGGCGTCCAGATACGGGTCACGTATTTGGGAAACCTTGTCCATATGGACGCCGAAACCCACGGCTATCTCAGAGCCGTTCATATAATGGGCAATGGGGTTTGTATAATTCAGGCTGGAGGTTTCCAGCTGCTGGCGGGGATATCCCGCCGTATTCATGTTTGACAGATTCTGTCCGACTATATCCAGCCGCTTCTGATTCGCCTGCAGGGCGGAAAGAGCAGTGGAAAAACCGGCAAATGTAGCTCGTACCATATATCATGCTTTCCTTTCAAATAGTTGGTTTGACTGTCCCCGTTTCAAAAGGGCCTGCTGAAACTCAGCCAGACGGAGGGTAATGATCCGCTGCGCGCTGTCCTTGGCATCCAGCAGAAGCCCAAGCTCCCTGTCCAGGTCTGTAAACAATGGAAGCAGGCGTTCCTTTTGCGCTTTGGGTAATCCGGAGAGTATCTCGCGGAACGTAAGGTCTTTCCAGCCCATGGCTTCCATACAGCGAAGCCTGCTCTGCTCCAGGCCCCGCAGTTTGAGAAGAAATACCTGTTCCTGTTTTAAAAATCCATCCATTTTATCGTGCCGCCCTTCCGAAGCGGAAATTGCTTTCTGCTCTTCAATCTGCCGGAGTTCCTTCACGGCATCCGTAATCAGAGTGATGGAACAGGCGAATTCATTCAGCGTGTTATCCATATTCCCTCCATTTTTGTTACCGGTAGCCAAGCATATGTTCGGCTATGCGCCTGGAATCCGGCCTATAAGTCCCGGCCTCGATTTGCTGCTTTAAAGAGAGAATCCGTTCCCTGCCTGCGCCTGCTTCGAGCTTGACAGCTGTTTCATGGGCCAGGGCGCGGGCAAAGGATGCGTCATCCGGAGAATGAGAGGATTCCTTAAGGGATACCCTGTCAAAATCACATGTCAGGCGCCCCGCAGATGCTCTGGACGGATTTGCAGAAGAAGCGGGAGAAACGTAATCTAATCCTCCGGCTCTGTTTATATATGGTTTAATATTCATAAAAACCTCCTTCCCTTTATGGATGAATCCATTATCTCACAGACAAAACCAGATGTTTTGCCAGAATGAAGCTTCCGCATGCTTATTATATCGGCTCTTTTTTGCAGATAATAAGGCCTGAGTGAAAAACTATCTAAATATTTTTTAAATATAGTGCTAATGGAAAATGAAAATATGCCGATATTAAAATAGGAATAGAATGGTCTTTATTCATGGAGGTATTATGGCAAATATTTTGCAGGTAAGCAATATCCCTGTCAGGCCTGACAGAAATATACCGGACGGACAGAAAACCGGAGGCTATGAGGAAAGCCAGCAGGTTCACAATCCGGTGGATATATCCCGTGTTGTACGGGCGGACGGACAGGAAACAGAGGACGCAGGGAATACGGCATCAGGGAACAGTTACAGCGTTATAGACTATGAAAGCAATTACGGAGCTTTTATTAAAAAAATCGGAGAAGGGGTTCAGACATCCAGACTGCTGGAACAGCTGTTTGCCCGAGAGGGGACCGGTCTTTTATCAGGGGATGCAGCCGGGGTGGGAGAACTTGTGGAACAGATGATGGCCTCAGTCCGGCTGGAGACGCCGGAAGAGCTTTTATCCTTTTTTAAAGAACAGCAGTCTGTGCAGGCAAAGTTTTCAGGTGCCTTTTTTGACGGGCTGAGGAGTATCCTGGGACAAGGGGCGTCTGACAGCTTAAGGGAAGCCGTCCTTTCCTTTTTAAAAGTTTATAATGATTTTTCATCAGGGGAGCATTTTCTCCATCAAATGCGGTCCATTGCGGAGGATATAAACCAGCTGATGTTTCGGGGCTTTAGAGATGAGTTTGAACAGATACTGGATGGCATGGAGTGGGGGGCTGAAAATGGGGATACGGCTGCTAATACAGCGGTTTTAAATAACAGCCTGATTCCTTTTTTATCTAATTACATATCCAGGACCCATGACTATGGGGCGGTCAGAGATGCAATTATGCTGTTTGTTTTCCATGCCGTGCGGTATGAGAACGGAAGCAGGGACAGGCTGGCTCAGCTATATGAGCGCATGACCGGAAACCGTGAATATGAGCGTTTTGACAAAAACGGAGGGGATCAGGATCTGTCCCGGATTTTGGAGACCCTGAAGCAATCAGAAAGAGAAAGGGCTTTTTCCGACGCGTTTGCCGCGCTTCTTTTAAAGGGGGCAAAGGGACAGGGGGGATTGGAGAATGTCCAGCAGTTTCATAACGCGCTGGACGGAATGCTTTTGAATGAGAGCGTGTATATGCCTGTTTTGCATTTGCTGCTCCCTTTCAGGTTCAGGGAAAAGGACGTCATGTCGGAATTATGGATTAATCCGGATTCAGAAAAAGAGGGGGATATGGGGGGACGCAGGATTAAACTGCTGCTGAAATTTGATGTGCAGGATTTAGGGGGATTTCAGCTGTTTTTGTCCCTTCAGGACAGGAAGGTGGACATGCAGCTGGATGTTCCGGAAATTTTGGTTAAAAAGCAGGATGTAATCCAGAAAGGCATTGCCGAGATTTTTAAGAAAAACGGTATGGGAGTAAACCGTTTTCTGGTAAAGGGAAAAGACAGGGATATAGAAATCCAGGATGCTTTCCCGGAAATAAGAGAGAGGGGGCATGGAGTCAATGTCAGAATTTGACAACCTGATTAAAAAAAGAGCGGTTGCTTTAAAATACGATTCAAAGAATAACCGGGCGCCGATTATTGTAGCTTCCGGAATGGGGTATCTGGCGGAGAGAATTACGGAAGCCGCCGCTGAGGCGGGAGTACCTGTATACGAGGATGATTCCCTGGCAGTCCTGCTGAGTCAGATGAAACTGGGTTCAGCCATACCGGAGGAACTGTATCAGGCGGTGGTGGAAATATATTTGTATTTTTTGGATTATAAACCGGAGGAGGGGCTATGAAAATACGGCGGATAGGAATGGCTCTGGCCATATGTTTTCTGATGCTGGGAATGCCGTCAGAGGCAGAGGCGGCAGCCAGGCCCATCCATACTGTCAGCGTGAAAGTGAATTCCAAACTGGAACCGGGAGGGCGTCTGCCTTCAATCGGGATTGGGACCCGGAGCCTGAAGGACGGGGAAATAAGCGTTTCGGGCAGCAACAGTAAATATCATGTGACGGAAGCTGAGTGGGTGGACAAGGGGGATAAGGTAATCAAAGCCGCGGATGAACCGCGGATGAAGGTGACTCTTGAACCTGCTGATGTGGGTGAGGACTACTTTCTGGCAAGCTATAAGAAATCAGACGTAAAAGTCAGCGGAGGAACATTTGTATCGGCAAGGCGCGATGGAGACGCCCTGGTTGTAACCATTCGGGTAAACGGCGTAAAGGGAGAGTATGACCCGCCCCCTGATGCATTCTGGCATGAAGATAACCTGGGGGAAGCCAGGTGGGAGAAGCCGGAAAATACCTCAGGATATTATGAGGCGCAGCTTCTGAGGGATGGCAGGACAGTTTATAAACTGGCAAAAGTATCGGGCCTGCGCTATAACTTTTACCCCTACATGACGGAAAAGGGCATGTACAGTTTTAAAATCAGGACCGTACCGGAGACAGAGGCGCAGGTAAAGTACGGGAAGAAAAGTGAATGGATTGAATCAGGCGAGCTGGAGATTACGGACCGTTATGTTTCCGATGGAAAAGGACAGCAAAACAAAGAAAGCACAGTGGTAAAAGGAACAATGGACACCGTTGGCTGGACAGAAGAGAACGGCGTCTGGAGGTACCGTTATCCCAGCGGAGAATTGTGCCGTGGAAGATGGGCTGAAATAAACGGGTACTGGTACTATTTTAATGTGGACGGCATTATGCTTACGGGCTGGCAGCAGATTGGAGGCAGGTATTATTACTTATATCCCAATGGACAGATGGCGGTGGGCTGGGCCAGGCTGGACGGACTCTGGTATTTCTTCTGCACGGAACAGGAAGGAGAGAACCCGTTAGGCAGTATGGCGGCGGGAGGCTGGAGAGTCATAGGGCCGTATTATTATTATTTCAATGATGACGGCTCCCTTTACACCGGCTGGCTGTTTAAGGACGGACATTGGTATTATCTGAATACAGTGGATAACAGCCTTCTGGGAGCTATGTTTACCGGATGGATTAAGAGGGATGGAAAAACATACTTTGCGGATTCAAACGGAGAAATGGCTGAAGGATGGTGCTGTATTGACGGAGCCTGGCATTATTTTTATCCGGGCTCCGGGGAAATGGCGCATAATGCAGAGATAAACGGATTCCGTGTAGATGAGGACGGTATCTGGAGATAAGGAGGCAGGGATGAAAAGAAGATATGGTCTGATGCTGGCATTTGCAGCGGCATGTATGGTTACGGCAAAGCCGTGTATTTACGCGGAGGGAGCCCAGTCCAGCGTGATTGAGAAGGTTTCGGTAAATCTGAAAACTGACTACGGGGAAGCGGGAGTAATTCCGGAGCCGGTAATCACTGTAAGCACAAAGGGCTGCACCCTGGAGGATATTCAGTACAGGACAGACTATGAAAAATGGAAACCGGGAAAAAAGGTGAGGATAGAAATCACGGTAAATGCAGATGACGGGAAATATTTTCCTGCTTCCCTTAACCGCTCTGAATGTAAGGTAACGGGAGCCGATTTTGTGTCGGCCCGCGCCCTGGAGGACGCGAGACTGCAGATAAAGGTGGATTACAGACCTGTTTCCGTATTGGGAGAGACAGAACGGGCGGGCTGGAGCAGCAGTTCCAAAAAGAAGGCGGTATGGAAATCAGTGGAGTATGCCCCAGGGTACACGGTAACGCTCTATGGGGATAATAAGGTAGTAAAACGGATGACAGTGGAATCCAACAGCGCTAATCTTGCGGAATTTATGGAAGATATGGATAAGACATATTATTATGAGGTCAAGGCTGTTCCGATTACTGCGGATGAAAAGAAGTATCTGAAGGAAGGGCAGTATGTATCCTCCACATCCCAGGAGTTTGACTGGGATGATTATGGGGAGGAAGAAAAAAGGACACAGAGACCGGACGATGGAGGGGAATTTAAGGGGGATTCCTACATAATGCCTGATGGAAGCAGGGCGTCCAATACCTGGAAAAAGGTTTCAGGCAAGTGGTATTTCTTTGACAGCAGCGGAATCCGGGTCAAGGGCTGGGTGCAGACAGGAGGCAGATGGTATTACATGGACCAGAACGGCGCCATGTGCACGGGCTGGGTTTCACCTGACAGCCATACCTGGTATTATCTGAATGAAAATGGAGAAATGCAGACGGGCTGGGTGCAGCCCTCCCCCGGTTCCTGGTACTATTTGAGGGAAGACGGCCTGATGAAGACAGGATGGCTGTTAGACGGGGAACGTTGGTATTATCTAAGAGAAGATGGAACCATGGCTGTGGATACAACTGTGGATGGATGGCAGATAGGGGCGGACGGCGCAGCATACTTGAATCCCTAAGGACCACCGGAAAGCGTAAATACCATAGAGAGGAGGACTGATTTACCATGGGATTAATTTCAACCGTGGCGGAAGCGGAGTCATTGCGTTTAAGGGCAGGCGAAAGCGGGAAGCGGGAAAAGAACAGCTGTGAATTTGGAAATATATTAAAGAACAGCGCAAAAAACATGGCAATGGACGCTATATTTGAACAGGCTGGAAAAACATTTGGACTGTCGCCGGACCTTCTGCGGGCAGTGGCCAAAACAGAGTCTGATTTTAACCCCAATGCAGTGTCGAAAGCGGGGGCAATGGGCGTGATGCAGCTGATGCCGGGCACGGCCAAAAGCCTGGGAGTTGCGGACCCATATGACCCATGGCAGAATATTATGGGAGGAGCAAAATATTTGAAAGAAAACCTGGATCGCTTTAAGGATGTGAAGCTGGCTCTGGCCGCTTACAATGCAGGTCCGGGAAGCGTTCAGAAATATGGGGGCATACCTCCTTATGAGGAGACACAGAATTATGTAAAAAAGGTAATGGGATATATGGGGGAAACCCTGACAGCTGACCGGGATGTCAGAAGTCCGTATAAGGGCATAGATGGGAACGGCATGGCGGGGAACAGCTGTTTCCTGGCAGGCTTTGACGTGTACAGAGGCTGGGGCGGAAACAGCCTGACAAACACACCAGGGGTATTTGAAAATCTGTCTTTCCGGCAGCAGGGGGACGAGATTGTTATGGATAAAGAGAGCTTTAACAGCCTGATTCAGATTCTTCGCATACAGATGATGATGAATGCAGGAAGGGAAATTGGAGTCATGGAGATTTGAATTAAATGGAAATAAATGAAAGAGATGCGGTTTTAAAAAATTGCAGCCGTTGTGCTGTATATAATCATAAAGGAAAACGTCTTGCTGAAGCCAGGGTGGTACATACAAATAATAAAATCTCCCTTTTTTTCACCGAATATGGGCTTTCAGACGGACGTTTTAGAACAAGAGTGGATTTTTTTGATGAAAGACGCGGGATGATTATAACGCTGAGCGAGGTTATCATACACAGAAATCCATCCTTTCCTGAGGAGGCGGAACCCTGGGCTGCGGAGTGCGTTATACTGGATGTAAAGCAGGTGGTGCAGCGCCAAAAGGATATCCGTGTAAAAATAAAGATAGATATTAAATTCAGGAAATGCAGCGATGGGTCTGCCTTTTTCGGGACAGTCCGGAATTTATCTGCCGGCGGTCTCTATATGACAACCAAAAAGCCGCTGTTAAAAGGAGAGAAGATTGCTTTTTCCTATAACTTCCGGACACTGGAACGCCCCTTTGAACTTGAGGTTTTACGGGTGGGACAGGCCGGAGGAAAAGGGTATGGGTATGGCTGCCGTTTTGTGGGGCTGACAGACGGCGGAGAAGCAGCGATTCGAGGCTTTGTATACAAGAAACAGAGGGAAAAGGGCTCTGAGAAGATATGAAAATCAATCTTGTGATGATTGTAAAAAATGAGGAGCGTTCTTTGGGACAATGCCTGGAGCAGGCCGGAGGGCTTGTGGATGAGATTGTAATAGCCGACACAGGCTCAACGGACCGTTCAGTGGAAATTGCCAGAAAATATGGAGCAAAAGTGTGGGAATATGGGTGGAAAGACGACTTTGCGGCAGCCAGGAATTTTGCCCTCAGGCATTCGGACGCGGAGTGGAATCTGGTATTGGATGCGGATGAGTATCTGCTGCCTTGCAGCAGAGAAAAACTGGAGCGGCAGATTTATGATTATTCCGCCAGATATGGTGGAAGATGGATCGGCAGCCTACTGCGCAGGGACTTTTGGAAGGAGGAGGGGAGGACAGAAAGCAGTCTTACTTATCTCCCTAGGCTTCTTCCAAGAAGGGCCTGCTATTTTGGCATTATCCACGAGCAGCCGGAAGAGACAGGCCCCTTTTTAAAGCTTCCCCTGGAAGCGGAGCACGATGGATACCTATATACGGATAAAAGCAGGCGCAATCTGGAATATTTAAAGAAAGCGGTCCGGTACTATCCGGAAGATATGTATTATAGGTTTCAAATGGCAGTTACACTGCGAAACGCAAACATGTCTCAGGAAAGCCTTTTCTGGTTTCGGGAATTTTATAATAATGCATCAAGGAAATCCGGGTATTGGTCAGAAGGTGTGGTTTCCTATCTGTACGCTTTGCTGGAGACCGGAACACAATCCGGTTTGTCCGAGGCTTTCGCGGTTGTAAAAAGGGAACAGTCATATATGCAGGACCAGGCGGATTTCTGGTTTGTATGCGGTTTGTTTTATATGAAGCTGGTGCTTTCAGATGTTTCATTATATATTGAGTTTCTGCCCAGGATTGAGGACAGCTTCCTGGAATGTCTTCGGATTGGCGAACGCCCGGGCGGCGTGACTGGTACCGGCTCTTTTAAGGCGGCATACAACCTGGCTTTATGGTATGAAGTATCAGGTCAGACAGAAAAGGCGGTAAAATATTATAAGGACGCGGCTGCCAGCTTTGAACCTGCCGGAGAACGGCTTAAGATGCTTATTTTTTAAAAATACTTATGTTTTTAACGAATATGCCGATATTAAAACATATGGAATATAGAATAAAGCAGAAAGGTGGAAGGACAGATGCGGATACAGAACAACATAGCATCAATAAATTCGGCCAGAAACCAGGGTATAGCAAAAGGAAAAATCAATAAAACTCTGGAAAAGCTGTCATCCGGTTATCGGATTAACCGAGCCGGAGATGATGCGGCAGGACTGGCTATATCGGAACTGATGCGCAGCCAGATTGCAGGGCTGGACCAGGCCATGCGCAATAACAACGATGGTATCAGTATGACCAACACTGGTGAGGGAGCGCTTCAGGAGGTTCATTCCATGCTTCAGAGAATGAAGACTTTGGCTGTCCAGGCAGCCAATGGTACATATGATTCAGTAGCCAGGGCAAATATTGATATGGAGCGTCAGGAACTGCTGGGAGAGATTGACCGTATCAGCCAGACAACTGATTTTGCCGGAATACCATTGTTTGGAACCGCAGAAACAATTCCGCCTGGCTTCACACCGCCGGAATTAAAGGATAACATAGTGCTTCAGATTGGTCATTCATCGGAAGAAACCATGGATGTGGGTCGGTATTATATGGGAAGCAAAGAATTGCTTCTGGATAAGGTCAGCTTTCGCAGCGGAGAGACTGCCAATGAGGCAATGGGAAAGATTGACGCGGCAATTGAAGCGGTGGCTGACGTAAGGGCATCTTTCGGGGCAACTTTAAACCATCTGGAGCATACCAATAATAATTTAGGAGTGACAAAGGAGAACATGACGGCTGCAGAAAGCGGGATACGTGACACGAATATGGCTGAGAAGTTTACAGAATTTACTACGGAAAATATATTGCTTCAGGCTGCCAATGCCATGCTCTCCCATGCAAATAATCTGCCGGAATTTACGCTTCGGCTTCTCCAGGGCTAAGTAATCAAGAGAAAAGTAAGCGATAAAACCCTGGTGTGTATGGTAATATATGATTTATTAATGCGGGGGAGAAAAAAATGTTTAAAGACTTAAAAGTCGGAAGAAAGCTGCAGATTGGATTTGGAATTGTTTTAGGGTTTAATATAATAGCTGTTTTAGTTACAATTATGGGATTTAACCGCATGTTTAATAAGCTGGATCAATTTTACCGCGTACCCTATCCATCGGTAAAGGCGGCTGTGGAAGCGCAGGCGCTTACAAGGAAGATTCAGCTGAACGTGTACCGTTCTTATGAACTTGATGATGACGCTCAGATTCAGTCAATCATGCGTGAGATTGAAGGCGAGGCGTCTGCGCTTTCCGTTACGCTGGAAGCTCTTAAGGACGCATGGAATGGCAGCACGGCTTTATGGCAGGCGGTTGAGAACACGTCTGCAAATGTAAGCTCCCTCCGCGGCAAAGCGGTGGAGTATATCAGTGCGCGGGATGACAAAAACGCCCTTCTTGTAATTGAGGGAGAATACAGGCAGGCCTGCGGGAATTTTGATACGGCGCTTCAGAACGTGATAGAGGAGTCTCAGAAAAGTGCCCAGTCTTATTATGATTCCGGAGTGGCTACCGTCCGCATGAGCTATGTTTTTTTGTCTGTGTTTTCCCTTATGCTTTTGTTTATTACAGTTATTATAACCCAACGCCTGACCAGGGAATTGGTTTTTCCTATAACGGAGATAGAAAACGCTGTCAGAGAAATGGCCAATGGAAATATGGGCTCTAAGGTCACTTATACTTCAAAGGATGAGCTTGGCGGACTTGCGGAGAACCTGCGCTTTGTTTTATCCACATTGTCTGCATACATCCGACATATATGCAGCCGCCTGGACTCAATGGCTTCCGGAGATTTTACTATAGAGATGGATATGGACTATCTCGGCGAATTTGCATCCATCAAGGATTCCGGGAACAAGATAATCAGCACCTTGAATGACGCCCTGAGTCAGATTCACCGGGCCTCCAACCAGGTGGCCAGCGGATCAGAGCAGGTATCCAGCGGCGCTCAGTCCCTTAGTCAGGGAGCAACCGAGCAGGCAAGTTCCATTGAAGAGCTGGCAGCTACAATTAATGAACTGTCTGAGCAGGTTAAGCAGACAGCCCAAAATTCCGGCGACATCAATGTGCTGGTGGAGGCTGCGGGCAATGGGGTAGAGGGCAGCAATCAGCAAATGAAAGAAATGATGTCCGCAATGACAAGGATTAACGAGAGTTCCAGTGAAATTGAAAAAATAATCAAAACCATTGAGGATATTGCGTTCCAGACCAATATCCTTGCCCTGAACGCAGCAGTTGAAGCAGCGCGGGCAGGCACTGCGGGAAAAGGCTTTGCAGTGGTTGCCGATGAGGTTCGGAGCCTGGCATCCAAGAGTGCGGAGGCTGCAAAAGATACAACGGTATTGATTAACCACTCGTTAGAAGCAGTGGCAGAGGGGACACGGATTGCCAGGGAGACACAAAGTTCCCTGCTTAATGTTGTTGAAAAAGCCCAGAAGATTACAGTGGGTATGGCAAAGATTACGGAAGCGGCCAGTATGCAGGCTGAAGGAATTGCCCAGGTAACTACGGGAGTTGATCAGATATCATCTGTTGTACAGACTAATGCAGCTACAGCCGAGGAGAGCGCGGCAACAAGCCAGGAATTGTCAAGCCAGTCAAGCCTGCTTAAGGATCTTGTAGGCCGTTTTAGACTGAAGGATATGCGCTGACTTTTTTTGATAAAAAAATGATATGTAAGGAGATTCACAGTATGGTTGATTTATTATTTTATATGGTGGCAGCAGTTGCTATAATCGGGGGAATTATAAAGATTGTGGCAAAAAAGAAGAAAGATAAGGAAGACGAAAAAGAGTAGCAGGATACGGAAAAACTGAGTCCAGGCCGGTCGGAGCGGTATTTATGCTGCTCTGGCCGGCCTTTCAACTTTATTGTCTTTCTTCCTTATTGTTTTCTAAAAAATGCCGATAAAATAAAGAGAAAAGTAAAATCAGTATGAGATGAAAGGAGAACGGAAAATGGCAAGTGTATCTGGCGCAACAAGCAGTTTAGGAAATACGAGTTTAAGGGGATATGGCGGTCTGTCCTCCGGTATAGACCGCGATGCAATAATTGAGCAGATGACAGCAGGGACTCAGGCAAAGATAACCAGCCAGAATAAGAAGATGACAAGCCTTAGCTGGAAGCAGGAGGCGTATCAGTCTGTCAGCGCAAAAATTCTGGATCTGCAGGATAATTATTTTTCGTACAGCAGCGGCTTTAATCTGAAGGATGCTTCTGTATTTGCAAAAAACCGGGTGACGGCATTGGGAAAAACAGATGCGACTAAGTTTGTATCAGCCAGCGGAAGTTCAAGCATGACAGATTATATGTCCATATTAGGTGTAAAGCAGATGGCATCTTCCACTACGCTGCTGTCAGCCGGCAAGCGGGCCCAAAGTATTAAGACCGGGATTACGGAGGACAGCCTTACAAATGAAGTTTACAGAACATCAAAGTTAAAAGGAACCAAGCTGGAATTCGGCACCTACAGCGTAACGGATCACAGCTTTAAATCAGCCGGTACCTTTACTTTCCCGGCTTCCTATACGGATAAGGATGAGAATGGGAAAGAAATAACAGTCACGCTGGATTATACCTCTGATATGGATGCAGTAAATAGCGAGACAGGCAGGCTGTTTGGGGAAGAACTGGCAGAGGGATTAAATAAAGCCCTGGCCCAGTCCAGCATTAAGTCGGGAAATGACAAACTTGCAGATGTAGCAGAGTTTAAATATGAAAATGGAGTTATGAAGCTGTCAGAGAAGAACGGCAAGACAACGGATCTTGTCATTCGGTCATCCTCCAGCGCATTGAAGGCACTGGGCTATGATTCGGAGGGAAAGGACGAATCCAACGGAATCAGCCTGGAGAAGCTGGGAGAAAATCAGAAGCTCTTTAAAGATACATATGCATCCAGTGAGAATATGGTTGATTTTCTGAAGGGAAAGAAGCTGTCATTCAGTTTTGGCGGACAGACAAAGGAGATAGAGCTGGTAAAATCAGGCGAAAGCTTTGCCAGTTTGGATGAACTTCAGCAGACCATGCAGAAACGTCTGGATCAGGCATTTGGAACAGACAACATTAAGGTAGAGAATCAAAATGGCAGCCTGGAATTCGACCTGGGACCGGCGGCTTCCCCAAACCAAACACTTACCATTACCTCCGGGGACGCGGATGTAAGAAAGACACTGGGAATTCAGAAGGGGGCCAGTAATAAGCTGAGCGCGGAGAGCAGTATCCGTGATAATATCGATAAATTGCTGCCGGATGCTACAGATGAGGAAAAGAAAGCTTTTCTTGAGGATTTGAATCAAAATGGCCTGATTATTAACGGCGTCAGAATAAAGGGAGTTACAGCCGACACGTCCATTAACGGAATGATAGAAAAAATTAATTCAACGGAAGATGCCGGTGTAAAAGCTTCCTACCTTTCAAGTTCCAACCAGTTTGTTCTGGTAACATCAGAGACAGGCAAGGGAAGGGAGATTACCCTTGACGGCGCTTCAAAAGCCATTTTTGGAGCCAGGACTGACAGCGGAGAATTTGTGGACAGCAGCTTTAAACAAACAGATACCAACAAGGTAACCGAAGGCAGCCTGGAAGCAGGAAGAAACGCTGAGGTGCTTGTAAGCTATGGGAATGGGATAAAAACCCTTGTTGAAAGTTCCTCAAATACCTTTGACTTGGACGGTATGAAAGTCACTGTTTCCGGCGTTTTCGGAGATGTGAGGCAGGAGGACGGTTCATGGACTTCTGACACATCCATGGCAGTTACCTTCAGCGCATCAGCGGATGTGGACGGCGTGACCGAAGCAGTAAAGAAATTTTTTGAAGAATATAATGCAATGGTTACAGAAGTCAATAAGCAGATTACTACCAGACCGGATTCATCATATGGTCCTCTGACCGATGCCCAAAAGGCTGAGATGACTGAAACCTCCATTGAAAACTGGGAGAAAAAAGCAAAGGAAGGGCTGCTGTTTAACGATTCCACTATGCGTTCCCTGAGCACGGACCTGCAGTCCGTGATGACACAGATGTTAAACAGCGGAATCAGTTACCAGGACTTGGAGGAGATGGGGATTACCATGTCAGATGATTACTTGGACGGGGGGACCATAACGTTTAATGAAGCAAAATTCAGGGCGGCTATGACCAGTGATCCGGATAAAGTGTCAAATGTATTTACAGGCGGCGGCAGTGTGACTAAAGGTTTTACAAATATTGTAGAGGATACGCTGACCACATATGCGACCAGATACAGAAGTCAAAATGGAAATTCATACGGACGGCTTATTGAGGAGGCTGGTTCAGAGAAGATTCCTCTTTCAGTCATGAATAATCAGATTTACAGGCAGTTAAAGGATATGGAAGAGGTTCTGAACAAATATAAATCCCAGCTTTCCACAGAGCAGGACCGTTATATAAAGCAGTTTACTTCCATGGAAACATTGATTAATCAGATGAACAGCCAGTCCAGCTACCTGAGCCAGCTTTAGTAGTGATGAAAAGGTTTCCTGTTAGAAAGGGAATGCAATGAACAGTTATCAAAAATACAAAGAAAACAGTGTCTATTCCATGAGCAGCTGGGAACTGCTTGATTTATTGTATGAAGAGGCGATTGGACGCTTGAGGAAGGCTGACTTGGCTTTGGATGATAAGGAATATGCGTTGTTTGATGATTGCCTGAGACGGGCTTCCAACATTGTGAGGTATTTAATTGATATCCTGGATATGAAACAGCCAATCAGCTATGACCTCCGGAGGATTTACGACTATTTAATACTGGATATCAGCAAAGTAAAGGCGGGCCGGGAACGGGAGCAAAAGGAAATTGGAAGGATAAGCCATATACTCAGCGAGTTGAAGGATGCATTTGAGCAGGCTGCCAGGGAGGTAAGTGATGTACATATGACAGATAGGAGAGGGGTGCTGGGATAGACGGATATGGGGCTGGATTTGGAACAGGTGATGGTCTTGCTGCAGAGACGGTATAACTTCCTGAGAGAAATTAAACGTCTTACGGCTGATTTGCAGGACGCTGTCTCGCGGGAGGATTCCGTGTCAGCCGGTTTGATTCTCCAAATGCGTGCGGACGAAATGGAAAATATTGAAAATTGCCAGGAGCTGATTTGGAGAATGGCCGAAGAGGGACAAAGAGAAAATGAAGATATCCAAAGGCTTATGTCCGGGGAATTCCTGTCAATGGCAGAAGGGATGAGCTATGAAGAGGATAAAATCCTGAAGCTTAGGAAAAAGACGGCGGCCCTTATTAAAGAGATACAGGATGCGGACAAAATAGTAAATAAGAGAGCAGCTGGTACAAAGTCGTTTTACAAATAAAATGATAAAGCGCCACTCGAGGGCTTTATAAAAAATCAGAAAAGGAGGAATGAATATGGCGGTTAATGGATTATCCGGCAGCTATTACCAGTATCAAAACACTCTGAATATGCTCCAGCTGTCCAATGCAAGGCAGACATCGCGCTATCAGGCAGTGGAACCTGTGAACAGGGTGTCTTCCGCAGCCTATAGCAGCGGCTGTCATGATTTTCTAAGGAGCTATCAGAAAGAGCTTACATCTTTGGAAAGCGCGGCTTTTAAGCTGAAGGAAAGCAGCAGTAAGAATGTGTTTAATGATTACCAGGCAGCATCCACTAACAGCAAGGTGGCGGAGGTTTCCGGAACCTACAGCCTTAAGGGGGATACGGATATCAGCTTGAATGTCCAATCCCTGGCCCAGGCACAGCAGAATACCAGCGCAGCCCATGTGGGAGCGGAGGAAGTATCATCAGGAGATGATATGAACTTCGAGATAATGACATGTGACGGAAAGCGTGTATCTGTATCCATTGGAAGTACCAATGAGGACGGCACGACCAAAACATATCATCAGATGTATCAGGAGGCTGCACAATCCATCAATGCCCAGGCTGGCTCCAGCGTAAAAGCTTCTGTAGCAAATGTGGAGGGAAAGGTCTCTCTGGTCCTTACTTCGGGAAAAGAGGGGGAGGCAGGAGGGTTTTCTGTCAGCGGAGAAACCGGAGCTGCGGCAGGTGTTGAAAGGGCGTCTGTTTTTGCCCAGGATGCGGTATATAGTGTAACTGAGAATGGGATTACCACTGAGTTCCAATCCGCGTCCAACAGAATCAGTTTAGATTATGGCAGAATAGAGGCACAGCTGAAAGGAACCGGTGAAAGCAGGATTTATACAGGAATAGACGAGGACGAGGTGGTATCCGCTGTAAAAGATTTAGTAAACGGATATAATTCCGTACAGTCCCTGCTTCAGGGAAATTCAGACAGGGGAACTGGCGCAGCTGCCCACGCACAGGCCTTTGGCAGAGGCATGGCTGATGAGAAAACATTGGCGGCTATTGGAATTTCTTATGATAAGGATGGAAAACTGCAGCTGGATGAAAAGAAACTGAGAGAGGCTCTGGAAACAGATTTCGATGGAACAAAATCTATTATAGGAGGCCAATTCGGTATTGCTGAAAAAGTTGCAGCCCGCTCTGATGCTGCTCTTTCAGATTCTGTACAGCGGATTGTGAGCAATGATTTGAAGGGGACAGCGGAGAAGGGAACAACTTCAAGTCAGAAGCAAAATTACGATCGTTCGATGTATCAGTATTTTTACAATTTTGCCAAGAGCAGTCCCTATAATTTAGGGAATTATTATGCTGTAGGCATGTTGATGAATACATTGGCATAGTGGGAAATCTTTCATGCATATGAATGTGTAAATGCGAGATTAAATATGAAAATCCTGTAAAATGTTGGAGGACAGTTTACAGGATTTTTTAATAAGTTAATTGAAAACGGACAATTCAAGGATAACAGAGGAACGATAGAATCGCCCCTTTTTGTGTTTGCATATTATAGTGTTTTGAATCTGAGAGAATAAGTGTTTTATGATATTCTCCCTTAGAAATAGGCTCCGTACATAAGCAGGCAAATCATTATACAAAGAAATCATATATGGAAATCCTGTAAAAAGGACGATTGCTGGTCATCTGGATAATCATGTGTATTTAGGGCATGATTATCTTAAGTATTATATAATGTAAGGAGCAGAATGTAATGATAAGAAGCAGTAATCCAGATAAGAGAAGAATTACAAAAGAGTCTGTTGAACAATATTGCCAATGGCTCTATGAATGTGAAAAAAGTAATGGAACCATTAAGCAATACCGGCATTATATTGTATTGTTTATGCAATATATGAATGGAAAAAGTGTAGAAAAAAATGATGTTATTATGTGGAAAGGAATATTAAGGGAGAAATTAGCGCCGGTAACGGTTAATAGTGCCCTGGCAGCGATTAATGGTTTTTTTTCATATTATGCATGGAAGGATTGCAGAACTAAATTTCTAAAAGTGAGCCGCAGTGTGTTTTGTCCAGAGAACAAGGAAATCAGTAAGAGAGAGTATGAGTGTCTAGTGAAATCTGCTTATAAAAAAGGGGATGAACGGATTGCAATGATTCTTCAAACCATATGCGCCACAGGGATAAGGATTTCTGAGGTGCCGTATATTACTTTGGAAGCAGTAAAACAGGGAAAAGCAGAAATTGAGTGTAAAGGAAGGATAAGGACTGTTTTTTTTACAAGCCGTCTCTGTCATATGCTAATGGACTACGCGAAAAGAAATCATATTGACAAAGGGATGATTTTTGTAACGAGAAATGGAAAAGCCGTGGATAGAAGTAATATATGGAGAAATATGAAAAGTTTGTGTGAAGAAGCAGGTGTCATAGGAGATAAGGTATTCCCTCATAATTTTCGGCATTTGTTTGCCAGAATCTACTACGAACAGGAAAAAAATTTAATTAGGCTTGCGGATATGTTGGGCCACAGTAATGTTAATACAACTCGCATTTATACAATGGAGAGTGGACGAGATTATATAAGACAATTGGAAAAACTGGATGTATTATTTGACTTTAACAACAAAATTCCTCTTTTGTTGTTAAAAATCTGCATATACTATCCATTATTTTACTACATATCTTCAAAGATGTCTATATCAAAATTATGCAATAATGTTTTTAGGTATAATAAAATGGCCAACTGAAATTTTTTATGTTGGCCTATTCTTGGTACTTGAATATTCGTGATTCAAAATTTTTTTTTAAATATTAATGTGAGCATCATCCTATTTTCATTAAACTTAAGGGTGATTTTACAACAAAAGAGGAATTTTGTTGTAAATGAGTATATGACAGGAATCCCATTATTACAGATTACTATGATGGATAAAGGTGAGACATATGCAGGATGACTTACAGTTATTAGAAAATGCAGATCGGGTTAGTATATTTCTTATCTGTGTACAAAGCAGGCATGGGGAATTGAGCGGAAGTATAGCTAATTTTTATATAGAGGAACCGGTAGAATTTTTCGGAATACTGGACCTTGTGTTAAAACTTGATGTTTTATGCACTAGGCTTGGCAGACCGATGGGGACAGATCCCAGATTCCTGAGCAAACAGATGAGAAAAACATTCGAGGCACGGGAATTAAATGAGTCTCTTATCCCTATAAAATATAATCCCTTTATTCAAAATAGAGATAGATTTATCCCTTTGGCAATAAATGCAAGAGAAACCATGGTGATTGAAATTTTTCAACGTCAGTTTTCGAGTTTGCAGGGACGTATAAAAGGAAAATGTAGTCAAGAAAAAAGCACTTCTTTCCGCAGTGCCTTGGAATTGATGAGAATGTTGCGCGAGTATGAGAATGTACGATAAAGCATGCTACAGCAAGCATGGCCTCCTTCTTCACACTGTTCAGTAAGGTATCCAATTCTGTTTTGGCAAGAGCAGAATTGCCCAGATATAGATTAAATCCGATGATGGTGACAGGATTTTGCTCAGGACAATAGTGATAAAATGGTGATGATTAAGGAGTGACCGTGTACAAGCACTATTGTATTGATTGCGCTGTATATCTCCATTCCCATAAAGTCCAGGGCACAGCGTTCTTTTTTAATTGATTCGATAGACGAAAATCCTCTTATAAGTCCTCATAAAATATTTATGATACCATGAGAGAAGGGCTTAAAATCAAGAGTATTCGTATATCTTCCTTTCTCTTGCCGTATCTCCTTACAGGGGGGTTTTGTAAGACCGGGCAACATTTCAGCACCACAAAACTACTGGGAGAATCATAAGGAACTGGGTGTTATAGTCAGATATGCAGATGATGGTGCGCCACGAAGGCGTGTCCAAGCAGCGTAGCTGCTTGAGGACAGCTATGCTGTACAGATGATGGCGGAGAGCCCGCTAGAACCGCCATACAGGTGGAGGTTCCAAACCACCCTAAGGTGCTGTGGACAAAAGCCATGGTATTGAGCGTTAGGGAAAAGGCAGTTCTAACTGTCAGGTATGTGTAAAGGAGATGAATGAACATATGAACCGCTTACGGAAATGTCGAAAGCGTAGAGATTCCATCAAAACCGGGGGGGAAATCGTTAATCCGGGACAAGTCTGGAGGAAACCTGTTTACCGACCAGGCGGTGGGCGGCATAAAGGCGGCATGAACTTTACACAGGCGTCTGTACGGAACGTGGGAACCCACGGGCTGATGCTAAGGGAGTATATCAAGCGGAAGAACCGTAAGATAAGAGTACCGATGCAGCCATGGGGGCAGATTAGGCTGTAGCAGTGAGGAAATCCCTGTAATGGGGACGGAGCGAAGAGCCTGAATTATCCAGCTTTAAGGATAAGTCAACTTTGAAAGGAGGAGGGACTTATGCAAGAAGCAAAGCCATACAGTATTTCAAAGAAAGCAGTGATAGCTGCTTACCAAAAATTGAAAGCAAACAAGGGAACTTACGGTGTGGATGAACAATCCATAGAAGATTCTGAAAGGAAACTTAACAATAATCTTTATAAGATATGGAACAGGATGTCGTCCGGCACCTATTTTCCACAACCTGTAAAAGCGGCAGCAATACCGAAGAAAAATGGAGGGACCAGAATCCTGGGAATACCAACCGTAGAGGACAGAATCGCCCAGATGGTAGCAAAGCTGTATTTTGAGCCAAATGTGGAGCCAATCTTTTATGAAGATTCTTACGGATACCGTCCGAACAAGTCAGCCATACAGGCACTGGAAGTCACAAGGATGAGGTGCTGGAGAAAAGACTGGGTATTAGAGTCTGATATCCGGGGGCTGTTTGATAACTTCAGACATGACTATCTTATGGAAATGGTAAAGAGGCATACACAGGAGAAATGGATACTTCTATATATCGAAAGATGGCTGAGGGCACCATTCCAAATGGAAGACGGTACCATTGTAGGAAGGACATCCGGTACACCGCAGGGCGGTGTGATTAGTCCGGTACTTGCAAATCTGTTCCTACACTATGTGTTTGATGATTTCATGGAAAAGGAATTTTCGACGATACCATGGGCGAGATATGCCGATGATGGAATCGCACACTGCGTGTCACTGAAACAGGCAAAATATCTCAAGCGGAGACTGGAACAAAGATTCCGTGACCATGGACTGGAGCTGAATCCGGAAAAGACAAGGATTGTATACTGCAAAGATGATGACCGCAGAGGAAGTCACGAGAATACATCATTTGATTTTCTGGGATATACGTTCCGCTCCAGACACACAAAGAACAGATACGGGAAGTTTTTCACGAACTTTCTGCCGGCAATCAGTGAAAAGGCAAAGAAATCCATCCGGAAAGAAGTGAGGGGATGGAAACTACAGCTGAAGCCAGACAAAGTACATGGTACTTGGCTGGAAAGAGATAGATGGAAAATTGTACTATTTTGAAGAAGAAGATGAAGCTGGCTACGTGACAGATGGTAAAGAACCGATAAACGAAAGTGATGTAGATGATTGGATGAGCTGCGTTGAGGAGATTGGAAAATGATATGTAAATAATGTAAATACATATTTAAATAATGATAATCAAGGACAGAGAAAGGGTTATAGCGGTGATATATTAGGCAAAACAGTATATGATGATTGTTCATCCTATGTATCTTCTTGTTTAGTATATTTAGGTATTATTACGTCTACACAATATAATTCCAGGGCTTACAACAAGGACGATCCCGACTATAAGCCGTCTCTGGGATATGCATTATAGGGGGCTGGCTTTGTATGGCATAAGTTTGATCAAAGTTATATTCCTCGAAAAGGAGATATATCAGTGCAACATAATAACTGTCACCATGTAGAAATAATTGATGGATATGATAGTGTAACGGGTAAAGTTACGATTTGGTCATGGGGAAAGTTTATAAAAAGTTACCTGCAACTAGAACAATCGAAAATCTGCAAAATAGAATGTCTGGTTATTGGAGGAAAGAGAGTTGATAAATAGAATTTCTCAAAAGGTATATTGTATTATTCTTATCGTTATTATTCTAGTCAGTGGCTGCAGTGTATCAAAAATAAGTCAAAACAATGAATTAACGTATAGTAATGATAAGAATGAAAACCCCAAAAAGATATTATCAGAGGAAGAAAAAGAAAGAATCGAAATCCTGACTATCGCGTTGAATCGTGCATCGGGTTCTTCAATTATAGATTTTCTATCAGATAATGCTGTCTGTAGTGAAGATACGCAAAAAAACATTGAGATACAGGCAAACTTTCTTAGTGGACTTGCCAATGCAAAACCTAGGGATAGACTGACAGATATGCTTCAAAATAATGTCCAATGTATTGATGAGGAGGGCATGAGTGCTACCTTTGATGAAATTATGACGCTAATTAGTATGGCAGGCATGGTTCCGGCTAAGGGATTAGAGAATTATTTGAAAAATAATTATGCGGAAGCGGAAGTGAACAATGAACTTATAACATTACCTATCCTGGAAGAAGGGGAATCTGTTTTAGAGTTTGAGATAAAAGAAGTGCTCTTGCTAAATGATGGTTATATAAGCGTTTTGGGAATAACAAAATCTGAACCAGACTATGGAATGATATACTCTTTTGAGTTGTCCTTAAAGCCGGATAAAAGCAGTATTTTTGGTGGATATATAATGCAACGGTTTATAAAAAATATAGCAGATGCCCCAGGAAATCAAAGAATAGGCGCAGACCAGATTATTCAAACCTCTTATGTAAAACCGGAATCTAAGAGCGATAATCCTTATGATTATATATTTGAATTTGATCATTATTTATACCAGATGCCATTCCCGGTAAAGGAGTTAATTAGAAATGGATGGAGTATGGAAGAAATTGGAGAACTTGATGTCGGGGGGAGGAAAAGAGTTTGTTTACAAAAGGCAGGGCAGAAGGTATCTTCCATTTTATGGAATTATGGTAAAGAGCCGTGCGCTAATGAAGGGGGGATGTTGTATGGATGAAAACGAATGAGTCTGGTAACTGGGCAAATGTTGAGTTTAATGTGGATGGAATATCCAAAGGTACAAAAAAAGAAAATTTAACAAATTATGCTATACGTTTACGTTCACTTTGGGAAAACGACTATTATGGAAGAAGAGATCCACTATATGGAAATCACTATGGATTTGAGGTATTTTTTGAAGGCGATTCCGTGGCGGGTTTTGAGATGGGATATGCACCTAATCCCATAGACAGGAGACAGAGAGTGATTCAATTGACTGGGGAATGGAGGAACAATCCGGTTATAGAAGCTCCCTATGGAAGCGTAATAGATGTTTCCGCTGGGCACATTTACACAATCGATATTGATGGAGATGGATTAGAAGAAACGATTGATATTAGGTATCTCGATGAGGTTGACTGGGGGAAACATGCATTATGTGTAATTATTAATGGTGAAGCTACCTAAGTGGTGGAAGGAGAAACAGGAATCCTATGTGATAATGTAATGATAAAAATAATTTTAAAAGATGGTAAGTGGATTCTTGAAATTAAGGGGGAAGATGTACCTGGAAATGAAATTGTAAAAGAGTTTAATTTGAAAAAGAGAAACTGTGAAATCAGAACAATAGTGATTAATGGTATAAAAATCAAATGATACAGACATATGAAGTAGCGCAGGCATTCCAAACAGTAGTGGAGGTGCTATAGCCATCAAGAATCAAAGCTGTAAGTTCTTGTGGATTAGATTTGTGGTTTGAGTAATAGAGGTAGTGTTAAATGGTAAGCGCCAAGTATCAGGGTGTCCCCAATACATTTGCCCCGACACCAGCCACTGATGTCAGGGTTGTTAGCTTGTTACTCTGATTTATTGCTACATGCTATCCTCGCTTTTTCGCTCCATGGCGCAAGATTCGCGAGTTCGGCATCGCTTGTATCGGTACTTGGGCGACTATCCAGCAGGTACTTCAAATAGCTGTATGGATGAAGTCCGTGAGCTTTCGCCATTTCTACCATGCTATAAACTACCATGCTTGCGTTGGCTCCGCCGGACTGTCACTGAACAACCAGTTCTTGCGTCCCAGGGTCACCGGTCTGATCGAGTTTTCCGACGGATTGTTGCTCAGGCTGCACCGTCCGTCTTCGAGATATGTCATCAACGTGTCTTTTCGATTTCGGATATAAGTCACTGCACGATCCATATGGCTGCCCTTTTCCGGCCTCTGTGCATCCAGCCAGCGGATAAAACCTTCCACTACCGGTTTTTCATCTTTCAGGCGACGCTTGTATATCTGGGTATAGGACAGTCCTTTTGCTTTATAGCCCCTCTCGTATTCGAACAGCTTGTTACAATACAGGACACCCTGGACTGCCGGATGGCTGTAGTCCTTATCATGACCGTTTGGAATGGCCTCGACCAGATATCTCCGGATATGTGCATAACAGCAGCACCGGCGTATCTTCTTTAGCTTGTTATAGCCACTGTATCCATCCACCATCACATACGTGCCGTCATCGATTCCTTCCAGAAAGCCGACCGCATTTCCTCCTGCCCTGGTCTCTGTGTAGTGATACAGGATGATAGGCGGCAGCCGGTCTTCTCCGGAACGCATCAGCCAGACGTAGGACTTGCTCTGGGGCCGGCGGTCTGGTTCCTTTAACACCTGGATGGGTGTTTCGTCTGCCATAAGATAGTGTCTTTTCAACAGCTGTCTGTGAAAGTAGTCATACACCGGCTGCAGATAATCCTGTGCGCAGGTGATGATCCAGCCGGCCATCGTAGTCCGGCTGATGCTGACACCAAGAAGTTCAAAGCCTTTTTCCTGTCGGGACAGAGGGAGCGCATCTGCATATTTCTCGTACATGATGTGGGACACCAGTGAGGAAGACGCATAGCTGCCAGGGATCAATGCAGGGACTCCTTCGTCTTTGATAAACTGTGGATCTTCTGTTTCTTTGCAGACGTGGCAGCCATATGTGGTCGCGATATAGATGACACGTTCCAGCTTCGCCCGGGTATACCGGATCTCGGTCCGGATCTCCTCGTGACCGATCGGGACCATCCGGCTCTTACACAACGGACAGTGCTTTTGCTCCTCGGTCAGGGTATCCACCTCCACACGGCAGACTGGGAGATCAGCAAACATCTCGTCATAACCCGCTTTGGGCTTACGTTTCTTCTTACCGGTATTCGGTTCAATGAATTCCTCCTCGGATACAGTCTCCGAAAACAGGTTCATCTGCCCGGGAAGATCATTCCGTTTCTCGCTGGAACTGCCAAAAAGTTTCTGCTTGAAATACTCGAACTGTGCCTGCAGATTTGCAATGATCCGGTCCTTTTCGTCATCCCTGGCATTGCGTTCTTCCAGCATCCGCTGCAGAGACCGGATCAGGTCGTTCTGGGTACGGATGGTCGTATTCAGTTGTGAGATCGTATCCTTCAGTTCCCTGAACTGGATATCCTTAGTGCTGGGTGCCATGGACTTGCCACTCCTTTTCTTATTACTGGTATTTTACCAGAAATCATGAAAAAAAGTGAATCCTGCTAGAGCGCAGTCTCGTCATAATGACGGTGGATAACTTTCCAGGATTTTCGGATCAGCACCAGAAAACGAGCTTTCAGCCACAGGATAAGCCTTTGGATCTGCGACATATCAGGCTAAAAGTGGATTCCTGAGAACTTATCCGCAAACTCCCAAAACACGGATTTGTTATCCACGATCCCGGATGAGAAACAGCTCGAAAAATCCAGCAATTTCACAACGGATCTTTGTCAGGCCTGGATCGCTTTGGGCTGTTCGATATCAAGCCCGCTGAGCAGCCAGTCCAGCTGACGCCAGGTAATGGCCTGAGCTTCCGAGCTTTTTCGTGGCCAACGATAACGTCCCTGCGTGACGCTCAGCCTTTTATAAAGGAGAACGTATCCATCTGGTTCGTGGAGCAGGATCTTGATCCGGTCACATCGTTTCCCACAGAACAGGAACAGGGAGGACTGGTTTGGGTCCATAGAAAGTTTATCCCGGATAATGCTGCAGAGACCATCGATGGACTTTCGCATATCAGTCGTGCCGCAGACGATGAAAATGTTGTCGGCCACAGAAATATCGCCTAGCATACGTAGCCTTTCACGAGGCTGAGAATCCGGTCCAGCATGGCAGGTTCCGTACCATTGGCAATGCGGATGGTCGCCCGGCCAAGAGATATTTCTATCATGGCGGCAAGTGGAGCCTGGTGTTGCGGTATTTCTTGAATCGGACCGTCAGACAGAAAGCCGCCAGGATTGCTGTCTGTTTTGGGAATAAGGTTCAGCTTGACCACTTCCTGCACAGCAGGAGGACTAAGATCTTCCCTGGAAACCGAGTCCGGTATATCATGGCAGGCCTTCTTCCTCAGGCGGCTTACCCAGTTGTAAAAAGTGCCCGGATGTATCCCATGCTCTTTGCACCACTGGTAATCCGTGAGGCCGCTGCTCCGGCATTCCATGATCAGTTGATACTGCTGGTCGGCTGGTACTCTGGCATTGTAAGTAGACATTGTTTGAAACACCTCCATAATTATGTAGTAAAATGCCAGCATCTATCATAACAATTCATGAATTGTGGAGCAAAATGCTTGCATCTAGCTATGCTCATTATGAAGGAATTTGTGGTATGGCGCAATCCACCCTAATACTTTGCGCTTACAAAAGTGCAAAGCCATTGTCATATTTTACATACAATTTTTGCGGTTCTGACGGCTCCCAGTAAATCTCCTGTCCTACGTTTAAATGAGTGCCGATGAAATCCTCAACAGGCCATTCCAGATTGTTGACAGAGACTACCTGCCCTAAAAGCTCCCAGCCATCTTCTTTTGGAAGGTCGGTTTTTCACCTGCGTCTTGCTGGACGTTTCCGCTATTCTGTTGTGGGTTTTCCTCCAATTCGGGGGCGCGTTAAAAGGGATATTTGCTCATGACGGCCCTCCACTGGCCGCAAAAAACAGCGGCCTTGATTTCTCAAAGCCGCCATAAAAAGGACAGGGGAACAGGCTGCTGCACGATGGCTTTTTTTCTTTGCCGTCGTGCGGCAACTATTCAAATCATTTTACATCTTTCAACAATTCTTCTACCGAGATACCATACAGTTTTGCTAACGCAAATAAGTTTGATGTACTTGGGTCTGATGTTCCATTTTCCCATTTTGACACCGCTTGTCTGCTAACGCCTATTGTTTCTGCTACAAACTCTTGTGTCATTTGACAACGAGTACGATGTTCTTTTAGTGTTTCACCGAGAGATTTGCTTACGGCGGCTTTCTCTTTACGAACATTACTTGATTTCAAGTATTTCAAGAAAGCACGAACAATGAGAACAAACAAAGTTACAAACACGCCGATAAAGATAACGCCAATCAAAATAGACGCTAAAGAAAATTTCATATGAGTACGCCTCCTTTCACTTTGTTATGGCTTTATCCTATCAAAATTATCATGTTGCAGCTACCGACTATTACGCAATTATAGGTTGCATTTGGGTTGCGGCGCATTTTGACTCAAATAATGGTGGCACGGGCCGGAAAATTTATGCCTTTCTGCGGATCCTGTGTCGGCACACTTCCAGCGATATAGAACACGCCTTTCGCCATGTCCTCGGCGCGGAGGGCCGCTTTCTTGGCCTCCATCTGTCGGCGCTTCTCGGTCTTTATTCTGTCCTCGTATTCCTTTAGCTTGCCGTTAGCCTTGCGCCGCAAATAATTCTGGTGTAGCCTGTCCTTGCGTTCCTCTTTCTTCCGTAGCGCCTCCTGTTCCTCCGGGGTGAGGATGACTTTCCCCGAAGTGCGGCGGCACATATCGGCCCACAAAGTTGAAGTAAATCTCAACCTCCTGCGTGGTTTCAATGCTGCCTTTTCGGACGCGTTCATGCACAAGGATTTTTTCGCAATCACCAGCACGTTTTTATTCCGAGCATACTTGGGCTGCTTGGGACGCCCGTTCATCGTCAGGCGTTCCCTCTGTTCCTGCCGCAAGATACTGTAAACGCTCTTTCTGATTTTCTCGGCTTCTTTCACTTCCTCTTTCAATGCAAGATACCTCTGATTGAGTGTTTTCCTCTCGGCGGTCAGCTTGGTGTATTCATCTTTCCATGCCTTTGTCGGGATTGTGGTCTTGCCGTTCATCATGCCTTTGAGATAATCTTTCACCGCCGTAAGCAAGATTTGCTCCGCTTCGGTCAGCGGCTTCTTTCCCTTGTACTTGAAATAAATGTCGGCTTGCTCGATATGATTTTTCAGAGTGCCTAACCGCCGTTCAACGGGTTTCAGTTTCCCTTAAATATCCAGTTGTTCCCCTATCATAGTCTTGAATTTTTCATCAAGCCCCGTCATATCCATGATGTTGTTGGCTTGTAAAAAATTCAGCATTTTCACCGCGTCCTTGAGGTTATAGAGGGATTGGGAATATCCCGGTTTTCCCGCCTGTGCCTGGCGTGACAGTATGTCGTGGACGATGCGCTAATCAGCACCGCCAGCAGGTATTTCTTAATGTTGCGGATTATGGTGGTGTTCTCCCGCAGACAGTCAAAAACGTACTGAATGTGGCCGCTGTCTAGTTTCAGCAGCTTTGCCTTTACCATCTCGGCAGGGTAGTCGTCCCCGGCGATACGGATTGTCTTACGGGCGCTGCACACGGTTTCCAAAATCAGCTCCACGATTTCGTCCAGCCGGTCTTTGTCAATCCGTGGGTCGCCTGACAGGTGGGTGTACTCGATATTGTCCCTGATGATCTCCCGATAGATTTCAAAGGCGCTCTGTCTGGACGCTTCCGTTCCTTTCCGTTCCGGCGCTGCCACAGCAGCGTCACCCCGCAAAGGGGAGGGAGAAAGGATAGGAATGGAATGACTACTTTATTAATCCGTATTTATTTTTTCTGTCTTTGGTAAGTCAGTTCTTTGTATCTCTTTATTTAATTGCGTTGGATTTTCCAATACCGGGCGGCGGTCTGACGGGGGCTGCTCGTAGATGGTATAAACCATGTCGGCCATCTTGCCTTTTTCGTCGCGGCCCTGCTGCCGGGTGATATAGCCTGCACGTTCCAGCTACCACACCGCCGTTCGGATTGCGTCCACACTTTCTCGGTTAATAAGGGAAAGGCCCTTTAGCGTGTAGTCCCAGTCCTCCGGTAAGGACAGCATTTGCGACAGCAGGCCCTTGGCTTTCAGCGACAAGTCCCGTTTTCGCAGGTGGTGGTTGCTCATTACCGTATAACCTTTATTTTTTTCCATGCGGAAAACTGCCATAGCTTCATCAACTCCTTTCACTGTGAATTTGATCGCTCCATAGGCGGTCAGCTTGCCCGGCTGGTAGGGACACTCTGCATAGACGCAGAATTGATATTTCCAGTGTGGGCGGTAGAAACGGCAGGTGCCGCAAGTTGGCGGGATAATCGCAAATTTTTTGCATACAACTATCCTCTATTCCGTTAAACTATAGCATGTGCTTATATTGCACTTTATAATTCGTTATGCTATGATTGGCAGAAAAGTAGTACCTATGGTTATTAATAAAGTCAGATTGATAAATAACCGATAGAATTTGCTAGATACTCTTGCTGGCGAGGGAGTGATGCCATATGGAAATTACGAAAAATTTTAATGACATATTGGCTTTATCAAAAAAGCTGGAAACAGAACGGCTGGATCGTGAATTGAATGTGATTATGCAGGACGAATATGAATTGGACGATGATTTACAGAAGTCATTGAAAGATGGCACCTATCAATTTCCAAACGCTTTATAGGCGGAAATAAATAAGTGGATTCTAATAAGGGTGCAAAACCAGTTTTCGGCAAAAATCCATATCAAGAGAACACCCGTATATTTTCACAAGCACGATTTTGTAGAAATTCTTTATGTATACAAGGGACACTGCAAACAATTCATAGAAAACCTTGAAACCTGTATTGTATTACAGGAAGGCGATTTATTCATGTTGAATCAGAGCGTTATTCATGCTTTACAGCAGGAAGATGAACAGTCTGTTTTGATTAAAATGATTGTTCCTATGGAATGGATTTCCTATGATTTTATTCAGAAAATGAATCATCATAGTACCCTGTTTGATTTTTTCGTGAGCGCAAAATCTCCACAGAGAGAGTATTATAACTATTTACAATATTGTCATTGTATGGGTGGCGGGAAGCTTCTCATAGAAAAGATAATGACAGAATACTACTTGAAACAAAGTTGTTATGAGGTCGCAATAAAAAGTTGTCTGCAACTTCTAATGATTTTTCTTGAAAGGGGACCGAAAGAATACAGGTGCTGCAGGTATTGCCTGCCCCACAGCTCCTTGCAGGCCGGTGCAATTCTTCAATATATTTACAATCACAGTGAAAATGTCACATTGGAAGAATTGGCTCATGTTTTTTCTTTTAGTCAAAGTTATTTGAGCCGAGTTATTAAAGAAAATTGCAGGATGAATTTTCAGGATTTAGTCAGAGAAAGCAGGCTGGAAAAGGCGGCTGTTCTTTTAAGCAGCTCTGATTATTCGGTGGAAAAAATTGCACAAGTGGTAGGCTACCAAAATGCTGTCCCCATTTATCAAGGCATCAAAGAAAAGTTTGGGTGTTCACCTACTGAATATCGAAAAAACTATAGTAAAATGAGTATAGAAAATTCCACAAATCAATGAATAGAATATAATTGCCCTTATATGTAAAATGTATAGATGTGACCTGATGAAAGACTGCACTCTAATACTTTTACAAAGAGGAATCTCTATTATGGCAAAGGAACAAGTTAAGAATAGATTGGAACAGGATTCAATCGGAAAACTCATGCTGGAGCTATGTACACAGACGACGTTTTCCATTATGATTTACAATATCTATACCATTACAGATACGTTTTATGTATCAAAAGGAATAGGAAGTGTAGCAAGCGGTGCTATTGGGGTTTTTTCGCCAGTTCTACTCTTAGTGAATGGTATCAGCTCTACTTTGGGAACGGGTAGCGCTTCTACTATATCCCGCAGGTTGGGCGAGCGGAATCCGGCTGGCGGGAAAGAGGTAGTGGGCTGTATGATGTGGCTTTGGGCTCTGTGTTCCCTGACAATTACAATTACAGGACTTGTTTTTTTTAAACCGTTGTTGCAGTTATTGGGCTGTACCTCTGAAATTTATCCATATGCCGTAGAATATGGGCAGATTATGCTGATAGGCACTATCATCAGCACCGGTTTTTCTGGTATTATGCGGGCAGAGGGAGATGTCTTTTATTCTACTATACAATGGTGCTGCCCGGTAATTATTAACCTGCTTTTAGACCCACTGTTTATATATGGCTTTCAAATGGGTATTTCAGGTGCCGCAATAGCAACCTTAATTGCACAGCTTTTTTCTGCTGGAATCAGCATCTACTACTTTTTTGTCCGCAAAAAAACCCCTTGTCGGGTGACACTGGGAGACATAAAGTGGAGTGGGCAGGCGTGTAAAGAAATATTGTATATTGGTCTGCCTGCTTTTCTTAATAGCCTCGGAAGTAGTTTGGCTGGTATCGTTGGAAACCAAATATTAGGACAAATTGGCGGTACGCAAGCAATCAGTACATATACATTGATATTAAGAATACAGTCGTTTCTTTCTACACCGTTTTTTGGAATTATGCAGGGTATCCAACCTATGCTAGGTTTTGATTGGGGACGCCAGCGTTTTGAGCGGGTAAAAAGGACTGTGTCCTATGCTATATTTTCTGGATTTGTATATGGCTGCATTATTGCAGTATGTATCTATTGGGGCGCAGGAGACGTTATAAAATTATTTTCTGCAAATGCTGAAATTATCGCAATGGGAAAATCTGCATTACAGATTATATGCTGTTCTTTGGTAATTGGCGGCATAATGCCTGTAATTCAGGCTTACTTTCTGGCACTGGGATATGGAAAAAAAGTCCTGTTTTTGTCGTTGGAAAGTATTTTTATTATTCGTCTGCCGCTTTTACTGGCAGCATGGTGGTCGAATAGCCTTGATATTGTATGGTGGCTGTTAGCCTTTACGGAATGGCTGATTGCTGGATTGGCCGTATATAACTATAAAATTGAGAGAAAGGGGCAATAAAAAATGGAGAGCCTGACAAAAAACAAGCAGAACAAGGAAACTATATCAAAAATGGTGGAAAAATACTTTACACCGCTTAGAATGGAGAGTTTTCACGAACTAACAGAAGGGTATTTTAATATGGCCTATGAAATCCATTTGAGTAACGGGGAACAGGTAATATTAAAAATTGCGCCCTCAAAAGAAATGCGCGTTATGACTTATGAAAAAAATATCATGTTCAGTGAAGTGCAGGCAATGGAACTGGCTATTCGTCATGGCGGGATACCTGTACCTAAAGTCATGGGTTATGATAACAGTTGCACCATTTGCGATTCACCTTATTTCTTTATGGAAAAATTAGAGGGAAAAAGCCTTAATGCTGTAAAAGACAGCCTTCCGTTAGCACAGATTAATCACATCTATATTGAAGCGGGAAAAATAAATAAAAGAATAAATGATATACCCTGCCCTGTGTTTGGATATCCCGGACAGTCTGCATTTCAGGGAAAAGAATGGTATCCGATTTTTCGTAAGATGTTGGAGGCCGGGGTGAATGACGCACGACAAGGAAACGTTGATTTGAAAATATCAATCGACCAGATGTGGCGCTGCCTTGACAGAGATAAGATTATTTTTGATGAAGTGACGGAGCCGAAGCTGGTTCATTGGGATTGTTGGGACGGAAATATTTTTGTTCAGTCTGGAAAAGTAACAGGTATTATAGATTGGGAAAGAAGCCTTTGGGGTGATCCCCTCATGGAAGTGGGATTCCGCACGTATTCTGATAATACCTATTTTCAAAAAGGCTATGGAATCAGAAATCTAACAGAAAATCAGCAGAGGAGAGCCTTGTGGTATGATATGTATTTAATGCTTTTGGTAGCGTTGGAGTGCGAGTATAGAAAGTATGAAACAATGGACAGCTATTACTATTCAACACAACTGTTGATGAAACAGTTTAATAAAGTGCAGAATTAAAAGCTGAATCTTACAGTCATAAAGTAACACTATGATTTTGACAAGCAGCTATCCCCTATTCCGTAAAATATAAGAAAGAATTTAAAGGAAAGGGGAGCTCTGGAGCCCGGTGTCCGATGTGCTGGAACAGCTTGCGGCAATCGTGGAACGGTAAGGAAAAGGAGGGGCGCGGTCATATGCCGTTGCCCCTTCTTTTCCCATATCCGCAGACTTCGGGCCAGTTGACCCGAACATTGACGGTTGGCATAAACCATTGTATAATTGATTTAGAAGATTTAATTCGCCTTTGGCGGAGAAGGTGTACAGCAGATTATTTGTATTTTGCACACAGGAGGATTTATGATAACAGACAAAACCGTGTTTATTTCTCTTACTGGAAAAAATAGTCATAAAATAAAAATTCCAGCAGGGCAAGGTAGTTTTTCCATTGGCACAAGAGGGATTTCTGACGGAAAATACGATGTTATGGTAGAACCTGATAAGGCTATAATATGGGATAGTTTTAATATTTATTTCACCCCCCTTGGTGCAAGGTACAACAAATTGTACCCATATGGCGATTGGCCAAGATTTTTCTATTATTCCGGGAATGATACAGGTTTTATTGAGTGGTCAAACAAACGTCATATTGAAGATTTTCACTGGTTTCCCAAAGAAGATGTGTGTGTAGACCTGAGTAATTCAAACATAAGCAGGCTTTCTATCCATACTGACAACGTTAGAGTTTGTATAAAAAATATAGGTGAAAACACTTCTGATCTATTCCTTAGTGGGAAGCTTGAGAATTTTCAAATACGCGAGTGTGACAAGGCACCAAGACTTTATTTAACCCCCACACCATTAGAGGATAATACACGTTCATATACCATACCGCACTTTGAAAAATTATCAAAAGCAACACTTGTAGAAATTAACAGTAGTGTTGTGGGTTCAGCTTTTGATTGTGCAAGCTTGTTACAGTTTCAAAATATTAAAAACTTAAATTTAACAGGCAGGCTTATTAACCTAGAAGCATTGTCCCAGCTTCGTTTTTTAGAAACTATTGGAATAAGATTTTCACCAGACTTAACCGGGTTTCCTCATTTAAAAACATGGAATAATTTGAAGGGGTTTATAGGCTGGAATATAGAGAAAATAGAAGGAAAAAGGTTAAAGGCAGAGCTTCAAGCTTTGATGGCGGAAAAAGATTTGCAATATTCGAGTGTATCCCAATTAAGAAAAAAGGGATGGTTTACTACTGAATATGAACTTCCATTTTCAGCTTGGAAAGGAAAGCTTGCAAAAACTGCAATAAAAGCATATAAGACTTCTCTAAAGGAAATAAAAAATGCAAAAACTGAGAAAGAAGTCCATGATTCCATTGTTTCATTTTTGAATGTATTTAATAAATTAGATGGTATTGAAACTGACGAAAGAGAGGACATTGGCAGCGCCGTAGAAAAATTGGTAACTGCATCATCTTTGGATATCCCACCAGAAAGTTGGCAAGATTGGTTTGATTCGGTCAGAGATTTTTAATGAACATTCATATTATGAGCATTTGGCGTAGTGCGCCTTATTGGTATAAGGTGTACTAAACTACCTAGCTTCGAGCCAAGTTGGCTCGAAGTACCACAACTGAAAATGATTGGAAAAGGCGGTCTTTCAAAGGCCGCCTTTTGCGTGGAAAGGAGGCCGCCACGGCTACCACACGATTGATACCTATGCACACCAGCAAGGGCCAGACTATCGCCCAATTCTTGAAAGACCGTTTCGACTATGGGGAGAACCCGGACAAGACCAATGGCGGCGAACTCATTTCCGCTTACAAGTGTGACCCCCTGACCGCCGACGCGGAATTTTTACTTGCCAAGGCAACGTATAAAGCGATTACCGGGCGGGAGCAAAAAGCAGACAGCGACATCATTACCTATCAAATCCGCCAATCGTTCCACCCCGGCGAGATTACACCGGAGGACGCAAACCGTATCGGCTATGAACTTGCTATGCACTGGACAAAAGGCTGTCACGCTTTCTTTGTGGCGACCCATGTTGATAAATCCCATATCCACTGCCACATTTACTACAACTCAACCTCCCTTGACTGTACCCGGAAATTCCGCAATTTTTGGGGCTCGTCCTTTGCTATCCGGCGTGCGAGTGACCGCCTTTGTCTGGAAAACGGACTCTCCATTGTGGCCGACCCAAAGCCACACAGTAAGACAAAGTTTAAGCACTACGGGGAATGGTTTGCGGGCAATAGGCCGCTCAATTTTCAGGACAGATTAAAAATTGCCATAGACGCGGCCCTCGCACAGAGCCCCGGCGATTTTGCCGCGTTCCTCTCTCTCATGGAGGCGGCGGGCTATGAGGTCAAGCATGGGCGCGGCGGGGCTGTGAGTTTCCGCACGTCCGGGCAGGAACGCTTTACCCGTCTGTGGGCCTCCACCCTCGGAGACGGTTACGGGCCGGAGGACATCAAGGCGGCCATTTCTGGCACAGGAAAGCGCACGGGAGCCCCCGCCCGCAAGATCAATCTGGTTGTTGATATTCAGGCTAAGTTAAAGGCGGGCAAGGGGCCGGGATATGAGCGGTGGGCCAAAATTTTCAATTTGAAACAGATGGCCGCCGCCCTTGCCTATTTGCAACAACGGACTGATGGAATACGGACAGTTGGAACAAAAGGCCACCGAGGCAACAGAACATTTCCACAAGCTGACGGAACAGCTAAAGACCACCGAGGCGGCCATGAGCACCAACGCGGAGTTGAAAGCCGCCATTGTCAAATACGCCAAGACCCGGCCCGTATTCGAGACGTACAAGGCCGCCAAGTACAGCAAAAAATTCCTTGCGGAGCATGAGGCCCCGAAGCACCGGGTTTGGGGCGGGCCCCAACAAGCAGTTTCAGACGATTTTGCCGCAAGGTCCCTGCAAAGAAAAAACATAAGTGAAGGCAATATTAGAGCAAAAGTCTGATATACCTGTAAAATGCTTTCTACACTGCTTAATTTCGTTATATACAAAAGTAAATTTTATTTCTTGTGGTTTCATAACTAGCCTTCTCTCTGCCTGAATTATACCATGGCAAACTAGTTCTGTCAGTATCAAAATGTACCAACCTATTTGCATACCTTACCAATACGACTGTTGCCAATATGTCAGGTAAATAGTTATAATAAAACCGTAAAATTATAATGAAGGAGATTAAGAGCCATGGAAAAACAAAACCGCAATCGATGTGGATCTGATGATCAACATCGTAAAGGAACTTCATGAGTTTGGGCGATCAGACGCCTGGATCTCAAAGCATTTGGGAATGGATAGAGATGAAATTTTGCGTCTCAAGCAGATTACAGGTCTTGCCGCGCTATTCAGGGATATAAAATTTGGAGAGGCGTGGCGCCCTGTAGAGGAAGAGACGGAAAAAGAGTCAATAATTTAGATGAGTGAAAGTATAAACGCCCTTTGGCAGAAAAATAAGTGATGTTCTGCAAAGGGAATCAGATATTAATTATGGAGGTATGCTTGCAAATGGATAAATGGTTCACGATTGATCAGATTGATGAAGGTACATATATTATCAGCGAATACCGACATTGGGAGGAGACGCATTGCTATCTGTTAAATGGCTCCAGCCGCAGCTTATTGATTGATACGGGTCTGGGAATCTGCAATATTTATGATGAAGTAATGAAGCTGACAAATAAGCCTGTTACGGCCGTTGCCACCCATATTCATTGGGATCATATTGGCGGCCATAAGTATTTTCCGGACTTTTATGCCCATGCGGAAGAATTGAGCTGGCTGAACGGTGAGTTTCCTCTGACAATAGAAACAATCAGAGGGCTGGTGGCAGACCGCTGCGATTTACCAGACGGTTACGATACAGGCACTTATGAGTTTTTCCAGGGGACGCCAACAAAGGTACTGGAGGATGGAGAGAACATTGAATTAGGCGGACGGAATATACAGGTATTGCATACCCCGGGCCATGCTCCGGGGCATATGTGTTTCTGGGAATCAGACAGAGGTTATCTGTTTACCGGAGACCTGGTTTACAAGGACACTTTATTTGCCTATTATCCGTCAACAGACCCGGACGCATACCTTGCTTCTCTTGAAAAGATTTCGGAGCTTCCGGTCAAAAAGGTTTTTCCTGCGCATCATAGTTTGGATATTCAGCCGGAGATTTTAATCAGAATGAGAAATGCGTTTAGGCAGTTACGGGAAGATGGTAAATTACATCACGGCAGCGGTACATTTGACTATGGAGATTGGGCAGTATGGTTATAAAGTTATACAAAAGGCTTTATCAGAAATAAAGAACAGCTATAGATTGAGGAGCGTTTATATGAAGTATGTATGTACAGTAATATCGGTAGCGGACATCAGCGCCGCAAGAAAGTTTTATGAGGAATTGTTCGGGTTAGAGGTCTATCAGGATTACGGAAGGAATATCGCTTTTACCTGCGGTTTGGCATTACAGCAGGATTTTGACTGGCTGGTAAGTATACCAAAAGAAAAGGTATTGAAGAAATCCAACAACGCGGAAATCGTCTTTGAGGAACAGGATTTTGACGGTTTCCTGAATAAGCTGAAAGCATACTCGGACATCGAATATTTGGGAGAAGTCATTGAGCATAGTTGGGGACAGCGTGTAATCCGGTTCTACGATCTGGACGAGCATCTCATAGAGGTTGGAGAGGATATGCAGATGGTAGTAAAGCGGTTCCTTGCTTCTGGAATGACTATGGAAGAAGTCTCTGCAAAAATGGACGTATCCATTGAGGATTTAACAAAACTTCTAAATAGCTAATGTGCAGCGGGCATATAAATAAATTGAAATTTTGAGGAGAGTAAAATTAAATGTTAGACAGGACGATACCATTTTATAACGCTATTCTTCGGTGTGATCGTTATTTAACCACTACACCAGTTTTGCATAATGGATATGAATTCCGTATGTATCAAGATGGAGATGAGCGAAAGTGGGCACAACTTGAATATGAAATTGGAGACTTTGATTCAGTTGATGAAGCAGAGCAGTATTTCATTTCAACTTATTGTTCAAAAAAGGCTCTTGATATTACAGAAAGATGTGTATTTGTAGTCAATGAAAAAAATGAAATTGTTGGTTCTTGCATTGCGTGGAAAGAATTAAGAAACGATACATTGGTTGCTTCCCTGCATTGGCTTGTTGTTTCCCCTCAATATCAGGGTAAAGGTATTGGAAAAGCTCTTTGCCAGAAGGTTATGCAGATTTTCGTTGTAAACGATGAGTTTCCAGTATATATCCACACTCAACCATGGAGTTATAAGGCAATCATTTTATATGTTCGACAAGGATTTAAGATTCAAAAAACAGACAGTTTTTCTCAATATGAAAACCAATTTAACTTTGCTATGAATACTTTGAAAAAAATATTACCGGAAAATCAATATGAGGAACTGACATACAATATCGAATTATAAATTCTTTAGGTTGTCGTGAGTAGCACAACAACAATCGGGATGGGCATCTCATAGAGGTTGGAGAGGATATGCAGATGGTAGTAAAGCGGTTCCTTGCTTCTGGAATGACTATGGAAGAAGTATCTACGAAAATGGACGTATCTATTGAGGATTTGACAAAACTTCTGAATAACGAGAAAAAATAAAATTTTCAAATATGCTCAAAAACAGAGGAGGATAAAATGCCATATACATTTCAATCAGTGAAAAGCATGGAAATATTAACAGATAGCAGTAAACTATATAATTTCATTGAAGACTTTTCAGATTATGGAAATCAGTTTTCACTCATATGCGGTAAAATCAAAGCGCTATTTGGTCAACCGATTTATGAAACGAAAAATCTGGAGAATCTTTTTTCATACTGTATTCTGGCGACATCGGAAGAAGCGGAAGAAGTTTACTTAGATATTTACTGTGCAGGCTCAGGTCTTGCAGTTGGCGGTATATCGGACGAAAAATCCAGAAAGGCAGCAAAGGCTTTAGTAGATTATGTTCGACAAGCAAAAGCGATTGACTACGCACATAAAGCTTACAACTTAGACGGACCTACTACTCTTGAATTCGGAATTAAAGATGGTACCCCTTATTATAACGAAACAGAGTTAAGTCTTTCGGAGAAAGAATTTAGAGAACTGTTTTTCAATATGTACAAAAACGGGGATGCAAAATAAAAAATGATATGCTGAAGAATTTGAATGGGAAATTGGAGTTATTGGTTTTCTGCGCGGGAATCATACAGAATGAGACTATGATTGAGTATGCAGCACAAAACCGACATGAAACAGAACTTTACTCAAAGTTCAATCAGTATTATGGGTAATGATTGCATACTGTGGGCTGGATTGTGGAAAATGCGAGGCATATCTTGTAACAATCAATGACGATTAGGTGTTGCGTGAGAAAACTGCAAAGCGGTGGGCCGAGTTAAATAATGCTCCCATTTTGCCTGAACATATCAATTGTGAAGGATGTCGTGTTGATGGAATTAAAACTGTATTCTGTGATAGTCTTTGTGTAATGCGATAACTTCAGGTTTGTCGGTAAGTGTAACACAACAGAGGTCTGGAGGGGCATCTCATAGAGGCTGGCGGGGATTTAGAAAAGCTGCCGTGTAGCTGAGCGGGAAAGAAAATAAGAAGTTGTGTGGCTTGAAAATTGTAAGTTGTTTTTATGCGTTCTTGGCGTAAAAGGGTGTATTTTAAATTGAAAGGAAGTCGGGTGCTAATGAAAGAAATCATCAACTTCATTGAAGCGAATGTGGATGGAAAAACGCTGTTTACAAAGGAATTAGTTTACGAACTTGAAAATGGTGCGTTACAGGGCGTTTACTCAGATCAAATATCTTTCTCTAATCTAAAATATTCTCAGAGCGGATTTCAGTGGTGTATCCCTGTTCCGATTTGAACTAGCGGAGCGAAAAAGCACCAATAGTTTGACTGGCTGTTTTCGTTTCATTTCAGCTTCAGGGAAAAATATGGCAGCAGAGGCTATCGTAAGTGGAATTTATGATATGCATCTTGAAAATGATGTGCTGAAGTTATCGGAAGATCAGGTCTTATATCGGGATCAGCCGATACAAGAAGGGCATTTTAAGTCCGTTGCATTTCAATCGGAACATCGTTTTTATGTTAAAGCTAATAAGCTACACTATGAATACAACGGCAAGTGTTTTGATGTGGACTCAAAAACTATGCGGCGTAACGATAGCTCCGATACCTTTCCTACGTTTATTTCAATCGAAAAGTAAGAAACGACGAATCAGTTTGAAAGGAGCGCAGAGATGGATGTTAAGAAATTTTGGAATGCAGTTTTATGGCAAGGTTAAGATCCGGTCTTATTTCAAGCAAACAACCTATATAAATTGGTATTGCATCAATGAGCATTTTTCCGTTGAAAAGTTGAATCCAGAATTTCCTATGAAATAGTCGAAGCGGTTGCGATTCTGACGCATGATGAGTCTGTTAAATATTTTGACTATATAAAAGGGATTAAAGTAAATCCTGTTGCATTAAAAGTCAAATTAGCAGGTTTGGCTCACAATTCAGATGACAGCCGATGGATAGGAACCACGCACATAGCAAAGAAATTTTATTAAATACGCTACCTTAAATTAGATAATGAGTATTTTTCAAAAAAGTTGGCTTATAACAATTTATCAAATCGGGATTTTCAGAGGTGAATAGAATGATTCATTTGGAAAAGATAAATGGCGAAATTGTCTGGGATATTCTAAAGTTAAAAGTCTCAGATAGTCAGAAATCTTTTGTTGCTGGCAATGATATCAGCATTATTGAAGCGTATACCACTATTACATCCAACGGGTATGCTTTTCCGTTTGGAATTTATGAAGATAAACATCCGGTCGGCTTTGTGATGATTGGTTATGGCAAAGATGATTATTGGAAGGATGCACCTGCTATAGCAGAAGGAAATTATAACCTGTGGAGATTGATGATAGATAAGAACTATCAAAACAGGGGATATGGGAAAAAGGCTGTAGAACTTGCGTTAAGATTTATCAGAACATTTCCCTGTGGTAAAGCCGATTCCTGTTGGCTGTCATATGAGCCAGAGAACACGGTTGCCAAATCGTTGTATGCCTCTTTTGGATTTATAGAAACTGGAGAAAAAGATGGAGAAGAACAGATTGCCGTATTAAAGCTCTAAGACAACTTCAGGTTTGTCGGTGAGTAACACAACAGAGATCTGGCTGGGCATCTCATAGAGGTTGGAGAAAATATGAAAGTGGTGGTCAAGCGTTTTCTTGATTCCGCCTTGACGATGGAGGAAGTCTCTATGAAAATGGATGCTTCTATTGAGAATGCGACAAAACTTCTGAATAACTAATATGTGGTGGAGGAATAAACAAGTCGATAATTGAAAGGACAAAAGTAAAAATGATTTCTTCAATTTATAACAGACGAAGCACACGGTAATTCATAGATAAACCTATATCTCAAAAAGATATTATAGATATTATCCAAAGTGGAATAAAAGCCCCTTCTTCTAAAAATAGACAACCATGGAAGTTCGTTGTGATACAAGGAAATGCTAAGGAAAACATGATAAATGTTTTCAGGTTGGGAATCGGGAGAGAAGAAAACGATAGCGCATTGTTACCGCAAAGCAGACAACACATAGCTTCTGCAAAATACACTATTGATATTATGGCAGAAGCACCAACCATAGTCTTTGTTGTTAATTCACTGGGGAAAAGTATTATGGAAGAATTAACAACAGAAGAACGTGTTTATGAAATCTGTAATATTCAATCTATAAGTGCTGCTATACAAAATATGCTTCTCGCCGCGACTGAGAAGGGAATAGGTAGTCTTTGGATATGTGATATTTATTTTGCATATCCAGAACTGTGTAAGTGGTTGAATAGTGACGGACAACTTATTGCAGCTATTGCATTTGGTTATCCAAATGAATTTCCTAAAGAAAGGCCACGCAAGAAGATTGATGATGTAGTGGAGTGGAGAAAGTAATTTGTCAGAATAATAACTTCCAGTTTGTTGAACTGGAAAATTTGAATTGATTTATCTGCAATGAATATGAAAACAAAAGGACAGAAACCATATGAAAACAACACAAAATTTAAAGCGGGTGAAGGAGCTATTGCTTACCCCACCCACGTTTTCAGATAATAAGGCCCGACTGCAAACGAATCTGGATACTGATTTTCTCAAACTAATCGCCATTGTTTCAATGCTCATCGACCACATCGGCAGCGTCTTTTTCCCGGAGGTAAGGGTGCTGCGTTGGATCGGACGGCTGGCGTTTCCGATTTTCTGTTATTGCATGACAGTGGGCCTGCTATATACTCATGATATCAAGAAATATTTATTCCGTTTGGGAATATTTGCACTGATTTCTCAACCCTGTTATATCTTTGCCTTTCATCCGTATGACTTTTGGTCGCAGTTTACTAACTGGAATATCTTCTTTACTTTGTTTCTAAGCCTTTTGGCGATGTATGGATGGAAAGAACGCAAATGGTGGCTGTTCGCACTGACCTTTTTTGTGATTTCATGGTGGAACTTCGACTACTCCAGCAACGGAATTTTTTTGATGCTGGTGTTCTATCTCTGCCGCAACAATCCGGTAGTAGGGGCCATGTTCTATCTGCTGTTTACAGTTCCGCCAGCGCTTTTCGCCCGCCCCGGTGATTTTCGGAATCTCACCTTGGGTGGTCTTACATTTGATTGGACTTTTGCAATGGCCTTTGCCGCTTTGTTTATCTTCCCCTGTACCCATACAAACCTGAAGGTTCCACGTTGGTTATTCTATGCCTTTTATCCGATTCATTTGCTAATTATTGGCCTAGTTCGGCTGGTTCTCAAGGTATAATGTTAAGCTTTGCCAATTCATGTTTGTCGTGTTCTTTCAAACCTTATTTTCTTAACCTTTTAAATTAAGAAGCATGGTTTGCAAAACTCTATTTTGTAACCAGGTATTTGATGCCTATGGAGGAAACGCATATGGATATTCAGAAAATTATCAGTTTAGTAACAAAAACGCAAGGGCTAATTAAAAACCGTGAAATGGCCGCCCATGTAAAAGAGAAAGGTCTTGCAGATTATGTAACGCAGGTAGATATTGCCGTACAGAATTTCTTAAAAAAGGAACTGTTTGCCCTTGCGCCGGATATTCAATTCCTTGGAGAAGAAACCGGATTGCAGGAAATAAAAGCGGATAGCTTTTGGATTTTAGACCCTGTTGACGGGACGACAAACCTTATGCACGACTATCAGCACAGCGTTGTATCTTTAGCCCTTTGCCGCCAGGGGGAAATTATTATGGGAATTATATATGATCCCTTCCGCGATGAAGTGTTTTCTGCAATTAAGGGAAAGGGCAGCTTTCTAAATGGGCAGCCCATACATGTATCAAATGCAGAAAAACTATCCGACACAATGATTGGGCTGGGAACAGCAAAAAGAGAAGTGGCCGATGAAAATTTTGTCCGGTTTCGCAGGGTATTTGGTCAGTGCCAGGATGTACGCAGGATTGGCTCTGCCGCTCTGGAACTGGCATATACCGCCTGCGGCAGACAGGGAGGCTATTTCGAGATTTACCTAAATCCCTGGGACTATGCAGCCGGCATGCTTATGATTCAGGAAGCAGGAGGCAAGGTAACTGATTTTACAGGAGAACCGCTTGAACCGAAAAAGGGGAGCAGTGTGGTGGGAACAAATGGATTTATCCATACAGAACTGTTAAAGTTACTGTAAGCTATGTGTTCACTTGGGTACCCTGATGTAGGATAAGGTTAGCTTCTGGGTATCATCTTCTCGAAGCGAAAAATCAGAAGCCAGTCCAGAAAGTGGTGGAACTAACAATGTTCTATTCAATTCTCGGAAAATGCGGACTTAAATGTGGAGGCGGTTTACCCATTGCAAGAGCCGCGAACATCCTATCAGTCATGGCTAATGTAACTTTAGATAGGATAAGATTCTAGCTGCTGGTAGTCAGGAGCTTTGTTGTGTGGAAACTATTCTGTCCTTAGGGAGGAGGAGAATTATAATAGAGTACTGGAGTTCCTTTGAGTTTCATTTCCTTTGAGAATTTGAACAGATAGAGCCTCGTTGAAAATCCTATAGTATACTGACTAAAAAAATGTGAGCAGATGACTATTAGGATAATTTATTAAGCCTGAGCGAATTATGAGACCGTGTGTGCAGTTCAAAAGTTATGATGATTATCTAAAATTGGCTTATTAAAGAGCGGGCTGGTAATCTGCTTTTGGAGGCGTTATGAAAGGCTTTGAGAGACAAAACCAACTGCTATCCCTCTATGGATTGATTTGTAGGCTTTGCCTATGCTATTAATTAAGAATTGTCGGTATTTCTTACGGGTGTTGTAGTAAAGGCAGTGTATCAAAAACCAATAAATTAGCTGATGGTCTGGACTCTTCAAGTACATTACCTCTTTATGGATGATGGACACTATTTTATTAAGTTAATATAGAACCGGAAATTAAACATAAACTATTATCCCTAAATATAAAGGTATATAACTTAGAGAAAGGAAGAGTAGCAAAGAGCCAAAGACTTAAAGAATGCGATATAGCAAAAAGCCAATATCAACAATTCTTTTTAAGGGGAACAGTACAAAGCTGTTCCTCTTTTGTTTTCAAAATAACAGTATACACCCTCATGAGCAGGGGAATATATAGGACAAAGGTTCGTGGCCCACCATAGTCTTTCTGAAAAGAGATAATTCTACATTCGGAGGGACTATGAAAGTGAAAAAGAAAGATAATATCAGATACCGTTTTACGGGGTATGTATTAGCAGCTTTAAAACGTGCCAAGAGAGATTACATATGCCGTGAAATAAAAATAAGCAATCATGAAAGCCCGTTAGAGAAGATGCTTCCAGAACCGTTGTGTGATATAACGGACAGTAAGCCATTTTTATGGGAAGAAACGGAGCAGATTCCACTGATACCGGATGAAGTTCGTCAGTATATGGAAAGCCAGATTGGTGAGTCAGGAGAAACGGCGCTTGATGCTCTGACAGATATGGAAATTCTTGTAGTGTTTATGAAGGTTTTTAGACAGCTGACATATCAAGAGATCGGCAGGCATTTGGGCATGGACTATAAAAAGGCCGGCTCTGTTTTTAACTATGCGAAGAAAAAAATGAGGAAAGGATGGAAAATACGGAATGAATTTTAAAGAACTGTTAATGAAGGCTAAGCAGGGAGACAAGGGGGCAAGAGAGGAACTGTTTTTGATGTACCGTCCCATGGTGTTAAGCAGGTCCAGAATCAAAGGAATCTTTTCAGAGGACTTATATCAGGAACTTTCTAAGACCTTTGTATCCTGTATTGAACAGTTTTCTATTGAGGGGACTGAAAACGAGCAAAAATAAGACTGAATTTCCTTCTTAATCCGCAGTTAACGACAGGAGGACCAGCAACTATGAGTCTTTAAGGAGACAGAGAGTAAGGGAATACAGCATGCAGAGGCAGGGGTATTCCCTTTTCCTTTAATAGCAATTATCTTTATGTATGCTGCTACATTTATTTCAAGGGTATCTGATACTTGTCCCATAAGCAGCTTAATAGCAATAGGGGGAGTCAGGACCATAAAGACTAGACAAACACTAAGAAGAATTATCTTTGTGCCTCTAAAACCCAGCTTTACACGCTCATTTTACGTGCAACACAAACAGGACGCCTGTCTGAATCGGCAGACAACTTAATGAGTCAGCGCTTTGGGGAATAGGAAAGCCGCCCAAAGGCGGCTCCTAGCTTTCAGCATTTTACAAAATAATAGAACTCTATGTCATCTATCGTAATCCACACATATGGATTGCCCAATATGTCCCTTACACCGTTTACAACCTGTGTGAACGCTTCATGGAATTTTTCATAACTTTCCACTTCGACTGGATTCCATATAATTATAAAGTTAGCGGTCAACCCATCTAGATCTGGTCCCCGTTTATCCCCACAAAGGAAATAGGATTCGCTTAACCATGCGTTTACATATATGCCTGTACTCGCGTATACTTTTTTGGCAGCTTTTCCCCAAATCTTAACCAGAATGTTCTGAGTGACGATTTCCGGCATAAGTCCCGCAATGACAACGGTATATCGTTTTGTACGCATATGAATACCCTTTTTTATTAATATATTCAGCGTACAAAGAAAAAGTTATTGGCTGTGGTTTCGCAGCCAGTTTATGGCATTTGATGCGTAAAGTGCACTGCCTAGGGAAAGAATCTCCTCATTAAAGACAACGTGGTCATTATGCATCGGTTTGCCGAATAGCGGATTTTCATCTGGGGTTCCGGCGCCTATTAACATATAGCAGCATGGCCTCTCATAAGTATAAGAGGCGAAATCCTCTGACCCCATGCCGCCTTGTTCAAACAATACTATTTTATGAGGCTCATAGCATTCTTTCATGTAGCTGGTAAGCTCCTTGACCATATCACTGTCATTTTGCAGCGGTGGTGCAGAAGCGATTTCTTTCACACAAGCCTGTCCGCGAAAGAGAGAAGCTGTCTGAATGGAGATTTCTTCAATTCTGTCAAAGATATATTTGGATATCTTGTAATCCATTGTACGAATGCTTCCCTCGAGAATCACATCTTCGGGGATGATATTTGGCGCTTCGCCGGCAGTAAACCTGCCAATGGTAAGGGCGGCAGGTTGGGTGGGAGCAATTTCTCTTGCAATGATTTCCTGGAGAGACAGATAAACATGGGCCGCAATATTGATGGGGTCAACACCTGCTTCCGGCATTGCACCATGGCAGCCGGTACCTTTTATATGAATTTGAAATAAAATACACCCAGCCATGCAGGTACCTGAACCACACATGATCGTTCCGGATGGAATGCCTGAAACAACATGGAAAGCAATGCCTGCATCTACATGGGGATTTTCCAAAACACCGGCCTTAAGCATTGCCTTTGCTCCGGTGAATCCCTCTTCGTCAGGTTGAAATACCAGTTTTACGGTTCCAACCAGATCCTGCTGGTAATGTTTTAATAATTTAGCTGCACCCAGAAGCATGGTTGTGTGCATATCGTGTCCACATGCATGCATATAGCCATTTTCAGAGGCAAATGGAACGGGAGCAGCTTCTTTAATCGGAAGAGCATCCATATCAGCGCGAAGAAGGATTGTTTTGCCGGGCTGCTTACCAGATATAGTGGCAATAACAGCACTTTCGCATATTTTCTGAGGACAATATCCATACTCTTCCAATTTACTAAAAACAAATGATTGGGTTCGTGGTAAGATGCAACCTATTTCAGGATATTGATGTAATGTTCTTCTGATTGATATTAGTTCTGGCTTTAGCTGTTTTGCAGACTCAAAAATTGATTTCATATTAATATCCTCCGGGTTAATATTGACTGAAATTTAAGAATATGAAAATGGTTTGTTTCACATGTTTCTGTTAATGAAGTATATCATAAAAAGTGAAAAGAATGTAAAGTCATATGATAAATAAAACAATGAATTAAGAAAAGCAAACTAGCCATAGGGATACCCTTCATCAATCAATAAATACGCACAGACAGGCCGCCGCTAAATTGTAGGGTTTATCATCAAAAAAACGCATAACTACGCCGTTTCTGGCGTAAAAGATTTCAAAAGGTGTTGCGTTCGGGCAGCACCTTTTGTTTTGTAAATTCAAGGACAAAGGAGGCGAGAACATGGCCGAGCCGGGTGCATTGGATTACTTCTATGGAACCGAGGCAGAGCAATACACCTTTTATCGGATTCCCAAGGTTTTGTTTACTGACCCCGGCTTCCGGCGAATGACAGCAGACGCAAAAATCCTGTACGGCCTGATGTTAGACCGTATGGGGCTGTCCATACGCAACGGCTGGTTGGACGAACAAAACCGGGTATTCATCTACTTTACCCTGGAGGAAGCGATGGACGCGATGTGCTGCGGCCACAACAAGGCGGTGGCACTCTTTACCGAACTGGATAAGGTGGGCCTGATTGAGCGCAGGAAGCAGGGCCAGGGCCGACCCACTAAAATCTATGTCAAGAACTTCACTCGGAAAGAGGAAGTCAAGACTTCCGAAAATCGGACACAATCAATACTGATAAGAATAAGACTGATTTGAGTGATACTGATCCATCTATCTATCCGGAGGCAAGGCCCCCGGAAGATAGACCGCCTACGGCGGCTGATACGATGGATACGATGCGGGCCTATCGGGAGATTTTGAAAGAGAATATCGAGTATGATCACCTTTGCCAGAAACTTGGCTATGACAGGGACATACTGGATGAAATTCTGGAAATCCTGGTGGACACGGTATGCAGCACTCGAAAAATGATACGCATTGGGGGCGAGGACTTCCCAAAGGAGGTTGTAAGAAGCCGGTTACTTAAGCTGGACTCGGAACATATCGAGTATGTGATAAGCAGCTTGCGGGAGAACACGACAAAGGTTCGGAATATCCGCGCATACCTCCTGACCTCGCTTTACAATGCGCCTACCACCATAAGCAGTTACTTTACTGCCCTGGTCAATCACGACCTATACGGCAGCGGGTAACTGTTTTTTTCATACTCAAATAAGGGCGGCGAGCCGGTCTTATCCGGCCCGCCTTGATTACCAAACTGCAAATGAACGGCACTGTGTCAAGAACGCGCACGGTGCGCGTTCATTTTATTCTTAACACGGGGACGGGCATTTGCCACCCGGCATACTGCCGAAGAAAGGAGCAACCCCGTGAAAAAACCTTTTGCATACATTTCTGCCGCCTGGAGCGGCCAGGAATTTACCGACACCGACCAGGCAGCGGTTTACTGCCGTAAGGTTTATCTGGCCGGTTTTACCCCGATTTGCCCAATCCTGTATCTGCCGCATTTTCTGAATGATACAGTCCACGCCGAACACAAGGACGGGATTGATATGGCGCGGGAACTGCTGCGTCGCAGCCATGTCCTGATTGTCTGCGGCGAGGAAGTGGACGAAGCCGTAAAAAATGATATTGCCGTAGCGCAGCGCCTCGGCATTACGGCCACCACATTGGACGGTATTCTGAAAATCAGGAGCCAGGGCCATGAGGAGGGCTGTTGATAATCTCCACTGGCTGATGCGCTTCCTGTTGCATCGGCTGGTGGTGCCACCTTAGTCGTTCCCCTTTTCCACTTCCACCCTGCCGGAAAGGAGGAATGGCCCAATGCAGGAAGAAATGGAACGAAAGGCCGTGGCAATCAGCGTCAAAGCGGGAAAGCTGACCGCTGATCTGCTGAAAAAGGCCATAACCAAAGCCCTGGCTGAAATGGAGAAAAGCCAGAAAAACCCGAAAATCTATCGGGGCAAACAGAGTGTGAAGCACCTTGTCCGGCAGGGCGCGGGTGTTTCCAATATCGAAGTGACCGACGGAAATATCAAGTCCTTTGAACGTGTGGCCCGGAAATATGGCGTGGATTTTGCGCTGAAAAAGGACACAACAAGCCAGCCGCCCCGCTATCTGGTGTTCTTCAAGTCAAAGGACGCGGACGCGCTGACTGCTGCCTTTGCGGAATACTCCGGCAAGGTAGTCAAGCGTCAGGCCCAGGCTAAGCCCTCCATTCGCCGCCAGCTTGTGCAGCTTCAGGAGGTCGTTAAGAAGATGGCGCAATCCCTGTCCAGGAATAAGCAACAGGAGGTGGCACGATGATAAAACTCCCCAAAATCAATGCGGCCAAAGCCGCGAAAGCCAGTTTGCCCTATGTGGTTATGGGGGTGCTTGCGACCAAGCTGGGGGAAGCCTACCGGCTGACCTCTGGCGGGGATGTGCTGGACAAGGTTCACGGGTATATTCCCACTTTTCTCTTGCACGCCGGAGCGAGGTGCCAAAGGAATAAACGGTCTGTTGCTTTTTCTTAGCCACGCTCCGTCACCTCACATATAGTATTGTACTGTGAATGTGAGGTATTCAAAATGATTTATGCGTAGCTTTTTAGCGGCTACTCTGCGTAGCTACTAAAAAGCTGTCCATGTGTCTTGTATTATTCGAGAAAACGAACTATAATGAGTTTGGAGGTGCAGATATGGACTATATGACGCTGAAAGAAGCAAGTAAAATATGGGGCGTAACGCCCCGCTGGATAAATTATTATTGTTCCTCTGGCCGTATTCTCGGAGCCATAAAAATGGGAACAATTTGGTTAATCCCGAAAAACGCGGAAAAGCCGATAGACGGTAGGACAAAACAAGGGAGGAAGCTAAAAAATGCAGAGGATACTTTATGTTGAAGATGATTTAAGTCTGATTGATGGCTTACAATATATTTTGGAAACCAGCGGATATACCGTGGATAATGCCCGGACTATAAAAAAGGCATTAGAGCTATTCAAACAAAATGCTTACGATTTATTACTGCTGGATGTTACACTACCAGATGGAACCGGCTTCGATATTTGTAAAGAGGTGCGTAGCAATTCGACTATCCCGATTATATTTTTAACTGCGTCCGATCAGGAAATCAGCATTGTTAAGGGCCTTGACATGGGCGGGGATGATTACATCACAAAGCCCTTCAAACTCAATGAGCTGCTTTCCAGAATTAAAGCACTTCTTCGGCGCTCTCTACAATTTTCTAAAGCAGAGGCAATCTTGGAGGCGAATGGTATTCGTATAGATACCGCCGAAAGGCTTGTTTGGAAAAATGGCGAGCCGATTGATCTGCCTCTGGTAGAATACAAACTTCTGTGCCTGTTCATGCAAAACCCTAATCACCTCATGCCACGGGAAATGATTTTGGATCGGATGTGGGATGGCAATGGGAATTTTGTAGATGATAATACTTTATCCGTTTATATCCGGCGGTTACGAAACAAAATTGAAGATACGCCAAATACGCCCAAATATCTGCTGACCGAACGGGGAATTGGATATAAGTGGGTTGTTGAGTGAGGACGGATTTATGGGCAAATTAGGGAAAGAAACAAAGACACTGTTAATCGCTGTTACTGCTATCTGCCTCGTTTCCTTTCTTCTGGCTGGCGGAATTGCCACACTTCTGGCAAAAAATTTTCAGCAGGAATTATTGCTCCATGATTATGGTGTTGCAGGCCATTTGTTAAACAATGAAAACGAGCTGTCAATCTCCGCTTTTACTTCGCAGCCAGACGCGAATGACATAGAACGCGGCAGGGAGGCTTTGGCTTCTATTGGATATGATGAAACGACTTCCATGCGTTTTCTGCCTGCTGTCCAGATATACCGAAATCAGACAATGTTTTCTGTATTTCTGCTGTTGATTTTCCTGTTTGGGGCAATCTACTTATCGCTGTTTCTCTATCTTCGCCGCCAGCACAAGGCTTTCAGTAACGCCGAAAATACCATCCGCCAATTTCTGGATGGCAATACCACATCCCGCATCGAATGTTCACAGGCTGGTGACTGGTACAGCCTTTTTCATGCCATCAATGAAATGGCGACTATCCTCTCTGCTCATGCCGAGAACCAGCGGCAGACCAAAGAATTTTTGCAGGACATTATTTCGGATGTATCACATCAGATTAAAACACCGCTGTCTGCCCTGAAAATGTACCATGAGATTATAGAGAGCCATAAAGATGATGCCGCAACCGTGAGCAGTTTCACCGAAAAATCTCAAAGAGAGATCAAGCGGATGGAAGATGTGATTTACACCTTACTGAAACTGGCACGGCTGGACGCAGGAATTATCCAGATGGAAAAGACCCCGGAAAATCTTTCCGTTCTCATGCAGGATGTTTTGGAACGCTTTGAAACTTGGGCGGAACGGGAGCATAAAACAGTTACGCTTTCCGGTAAAGAAGATGTTGTTTTATCATGCGATGCCCTATGGGTATCGGAAGCCATTGGCAATATTATAAAAAACGCCTTGGAGCATACAGAGAACGGCGGCCATATCGGAGTAAAATGGAGCCAGTCCCCTTTAATGACACAGATTGAAATTACCGATGATGGAAAAGGAATACACCCGGAAGATCTGTATAACATTTTCAAACGGTTTTACCGCAGTCGTTTTTCATCGGATGTTCATGGCATTGGTTTGGGGTTGCCGCTGACTAAATCTATTGTAGAAGCTCACGGCGGAACCATTTCTGTAACCAGTAGTTTGGGCGCAGGAACCACGTTTACATTGAATTTTTTCAACCTTACAGATGAGTAAGATAGATGTCACTTGGAAGTAAGTCATAGGAGATATGATGTGCCTGTAAGGAGGTTTTGTATATGAATATTCTTGAAGTACAAGACCTGTGCAAAACCTATGGCACAGGCGAAACAGAAGTTCACGCTTTGAACCATGTATCATTTTCTGTCCGTAAAGGTGAGTTTATTGCTATCATTGGCGAGTCGGGTTCCGGCAAAAGTACCCTGCTGAATGTGATCGGCGCTCTGGACAGCGTCACTTCCGGCAGGGTGTGGATTGATGGGCAGGATATTTTTTCCATGCCGGAGAAGAAATTAACTGTGTTCCGGCGGCAGCACATCGGATTTATTTTTCAGTCATTCAATCTGATCCCGGAGCTGAATGTGGAGCAGAACATTACATTTCCGCTGCTGCTTGACTATAAAAAGCCAAATCAAAAGTTCGTCAATGAATTGTTGCAGGTGCTTGGATTGAGCGAACGCCGGAAACACCTTCCCAGCCAGCTTTCCGGCGGCCAGCAGCAGCGTGTGGCGATTGGCCGGGCATTGGTTACACGCCCCGCCCTGATTATGGCAGATGAACCGACCGGAAATCTGGACAGTAAAAACAGTCAGGAAGTTTTGGCTTTACTGCAAACCATGTCAGACAGGTATCAACAGACCATTTTGATGATTACCCACAACAAAAATCACGCCAGCGCAGCAGATCGTGTGTTCCGTATGACCGATGGCGTGCTGAAGGATTTGGGGGTGTCATCGCGTTGAAAAGCTATCTTGGATTGGTGCCGCAGTATGAAAAGGTACACCGCAAGAACAATCGAATTTCGGTTCTCTGTATTGTCCTTTCGGTGTTGCTGATAACTGCTATTTTCAGCATGGCAGACATGGCGCTGCGCGCACAGAAAAATTATTTTATCAAGACGAATGGGGAATACCATATTAGTTTGACCGACATTGATGAACAGACGGCGGAACTTGTAAAAGCGCGGATAGATGTTGCCCTCTGCGGATGGGCCTATCAGGGAAGTACCGGCTCTATCGGATCTAAAACGGTCAGCTTCGCAGGTGCGAATGAGGATACCTTTTCCACTTTGACAGAAATGGATATGGAAAGCGGTTCATACCCTACCCGGCCCGATGAAGCATTATTGAACCAATCGGCTTTGGAACAGTTGGGCCTTGCAGTTGGCGACACCGTGACCGTTATAGTGCCGGATGGCTCCAGCCGGGACTACCGCATTACCGGCGTCCTTGCCGATATGGGAAGTTTGCTGAAAGCGGATGTATATGGCATGGTATTGACCGAGGACGGTTTTCGCCAAATTGCAGACGAAAATGCCAAAGATGGAACTACTTTTCGCGTTCAGTTTAAAGATGGCGTAAACATTCAGGCAGCCATAAAGGAAATAAAAACGCAATATGGCCTTTCAGACAGTCAGGTGAGCGAAAACACGGCGCTCCTCGGATTGATGGGGCAAAGTGAGAACAGTACAATGCAGTCCCTATACATCGTTGCAGGCTTTCTTGTCCTTTTGGTACTGATTGCCGGTGCAGTAATGATTGCTGCCAGCTTTAACACAAATGTTCTGGAACGGGTTCAATTCTACGGCCTTTTGCGGTGTCTGGGGGCATCCAAAGCACAGGTAAAGCACTTCGTCATTCTTCAAGGGCTGCGCCAAAGTATGAAAGGCGTACCGATTGGGCTGGTTGCCGGACAGATTATTACATGGTGTGCCTGTCTCTTGCTGAAATCCATCAGCGGGGAACGCTTTTCAGAAATTCCGCTTTTTCAGTTCAGTGTAAGCGGTCTGATTGCTGGTGCGGTGATTGGTTTTCTGATTGTACTGCTGGCATCCCTGTCTCCGGCAAAAAAGGCTTCTAAAGTATCGCCGGTAACTGCAATCAGCGGCAGTACGCAGCTTACACAGAACAAGAGGGCCGCAAATACAAAGTTGTTCCACATTGAAACCAGCATGGGAATTTTCCATGCACTATCCGGCAAAAAGAATGTATTCCTCATGACTTGTTCATTTGCTATCAGCATTATGATGTTCCTGTCGTTTCAGGTCATGGTAGTTTTTCTCAACCAGGGTATGCCTGCGCTCTCTCCATCGGCAGCGGACGTATCTATTACAATGGGAAATACGCCTCTGGATAAGTCGCTGGTGAAACAGATTAGCGAAACGGAAGGTGTTGACAAAGTTTTTGGCCGTATGGAAATGGAGGGTCTTTCTGTTTCCTCTGATATGGGAGAAGGAACCGTCACACTCATTTCCTATGATGATAACCAATTCGGGTGGGCAAAAGAAGAATTGAATGAGGGCAGTATCGCGCCTGCTATGGAAAATACAGATCGTGTTCTGGTTACTTATCAGGATGGCGTAAACTGGAATGTTGGAGATACCATAGTCCTTCATACATCTTCCGGCGATAAGCAGGTAACGATTGCTGGAATACTGTCAACAGCTACGGCCAGCACAGTCAACAGCGCAGGCAGCAGCGGATATATGATTTGCTCGGAGCAGACATTTGCCGCTTTGGTTGGCGATTTGGGCTATACAACGATTGATGTTCAGTTTTCCTCTGCTGGTGGGGATGATACTGTTTCCACAATACGGAGCATGATCCCATCCGACAGCACTGTTTCAGACAAGAGAATTACCAATTCCGAGTCCCAAAGCTCTTACTATACAGGCGCGGTATTTATTTATGGCTTCCTCATCATTATTGCACTTATCACAGTGTTTAACATTTTTAACAGCATGAACGCCAGTGTAGCGTCCAGAACAAAGCAGTACGGCATTATGCGTTCTATCGGAATGGGGGCAAATCAGCTTTATAAGATGATTGCGGCGGAAGCCTTTACCTATGCCATCTTTGGCTGTGTTGTTGGCTGTGTTTTGGGGCTACCGCTCAACAAGTTGATGTTCCGGTTTTTGATTGCAGATAAGTGGGGAACTGCATGGCAAATCCCTGTGGGTTCACTTCTTTTGATCGTGTTCCTCTGCCTTGCGTCTGCGGCGGTTGCAATCAGACGCCCTATCCGGCAGATCAGCAGAATGGCAATCGTGGACACAATTAAGCTCCAGCAATAATTTCATCAAATAGTAAACGTCAAAGGCTGGCCTTCCGTTTCCTTGGAGGGCCAGCCTTTGAACGCGTAGAACTGCCGAAAGAAGCCTATCATGGGGAAACTGGCGAAGCCATTGAACTGCCGAAACGTGAGAAAAGAAAAAAGTCGGCGTGAAATACCGCCGACTTACATTCCACTCTTTGGGTGTCACTATCACTACTATACTAAGAAATGTTTCTGGAATAGTAAGTATAAATAGCACGAGTTGTATGCGAGTTGGAGCCGTATTCAGCAGAACATATGAATAAAGGGAGTAACTGGGAATGATAACAAGGAGGAAAGGGGGATAGAATGCTGCATATAAATGCGGATGATTACAAGAAAAGTAAATATTGTCCGTCTGATGTTGGAGGGATAGGAGGATTTATATCAGGAACTGTCCAAGACCTTTCTAAACTGCATTGATAAGTTTCTGATTGATATCACCGAAAAAGAACCAAAAAGAGACTGATTTGCGTCCTGACATGAATTGACTTGCGATTTTCAATCTTTTATAATGGTATCATCGGATTTGAAAATCTGGATAGAGAAAGCAGCTGGTTCGCCGGCTGCTTTTTCTGACTCAAAAAAACAAGAAAGGTGGTATATGCATGAGGGAAGACAGTGAAGGTCGTCTGGCAGAGGAGGTGCAGGAGAGGGAAAAGCGTGGACATGTCCATCAAATGGGAATCCTTACCGTAGATGCTTCCGGAGCAGCGGCAAGGCAGGAGAGCGGGGATATAACCTGGCATGAAATGGTGAATGCCTACCGCACAAAGAAAATCCTGTCTGGAGGATTAAGTGGTATCGAGCGCCTGGATGGCGGATGGGTAGTAGCAGTCGTCTACTATAAAGATTACCGTGTATTAATCCCCATGGAAGAAATGATGATTAACTTGGAGGGAGACGGAAGAGAAAATTCCAATACGTTAAACCGCCAGACCCGTCTTGCTAACAACATGCTGGGCGCAGAACTGGATTTTATAATCCGGGAGATGGAAGAAAAGTCAAGGAGCGTGGTTGCGTCCAGAAAAGAGGCGATGCTTCGTAAACGCCAGCAGTTTTACCTGGGACAACAGGAGGGCCCCCCTATGATTGTGCCTGGCCGTGTTGTGGAAGCGCGAGTTATTGCCGTGGCACAGAAAGCGGTCCGGTTAGAGGTCTTTGGCGTGGAATGCTCCTTAAAAGCGAGGGATATGTCCTGGGAATGGATGGCAGATGCCAATGAGAAATTCTCTATTGGGGATGTTGTCAGCGTGATGATGAAGAAGATATCCGGAGATTCGATTGAGAATCTGAAGGTAGAGGTAAGTGCCAAAGAGGCAAAGACCAATGTCAACAAGGAAAATTTAATGCGCCTGCGCCGCCAGGGAAAATATGTAGGAAAAATAACAGATGTATTTAAGGGCACCTATTTTATCCAACTGGACTGCAGGGTCAATGCGGTGGCACATTCCTGTAATACAGCCAGCCTTCCGGGGCAGGGAGATGAGGTCGGCTTTCTGGTAACCAGAATTAACGATGAGCGGGAAGTGGCAGAGGGGATTATCACAAGAATTATTAAAAGAAAATAGGAATTTTGTACCTGAGACAGTACCAGATGCTGTCTTTTTTATTTGCACAAATATGAAAGGAGTTTTGATATGCTGAAAGGAATTGTGAAATGGTTTGATGTACGGAAGGGATTTGGATTTATTACAGATGAGGACAACATTGATTATTTTGTCCATTATTCCGAAATCCATGGAGATGGTTTTAAACGGCTGAAGGAGGGGCAGAAAGTGAACTTTGAGCCAGGGGAGGATGACAGGAAACGAAGTGTTGCATTATCAGTGACGGTGGAGGAGCAGGAATGAATTGGCGAATCAGGATGAAAAAGCGGCATGCCTTGTTTGTTTTGGTTGCCACTTGTTCTGCTATCAGCTATCTATTTGGCTTTATAGCCCATGCGGAGACAGTCAGAGGTGAGGAGGGGAGGTTTGAGACAGGAGATACACTGGAGGTTGAGACTGGCCTCGGTGATGGATACAGCACATTGGGATTCACCTGTCTGGATACGGATTACCGGGGTGGATATCTGTTTGTGTCGGATGAGGTCATTCCCTACTCCCTGTGTGTCCGTTATGCGGCTTCCAATAACGATTATACCTACTCAGATGTCAGGACATGGCTTAACCAGCAGTTTGCTGATACCTTGTCAGTATCAGGGGACCTGCTCCCCGTAAAACTTTCAGAGACTGGGGATTCCATATCAGACCGGGTTTTCTGCCTGTCTGTTGATGAAGTAAAGAACCCTGCCTACAAAGCGATTACCAGAAAAATCTGGACACCGCAAAGAGGAATGCGCTACTACTGGACCAGGTCGCCTAGAGAGAACACGACAAACCAGGCCTATATGGTGCAATACAACGGACACATTGCTTCCAGCCGGGTATCATTAACAGAAGCCGGGGTCCGCCCGGCCTTTGTCATACAGAAGGGAGAACCAGATAATACACAGGGCAGAATCTGGTATACCGGGGATACGATGGAACGGTCAATTGCCGGGAAATCATATACCTTCCGCTGTATTGATCCGGATTACTGTGATGCCGGAAGTAACCGGAATGGAGCGCTGTTTCTCTGTGACACCATTATTGGTGGAAACGAAAGCCCTTTTGACGGGAGGGAAAATGCCTGGGAAGCGTCTGATTTAAGGGCATGGCTAAACCAGGAATTGGAGGATAGGGAAAAGCTTGCGGAAACAGTTACAACCTGCCCATTTATCTATGCGGGAAAAAGTAATAATTACCAGATTTCAGCCCGGAGCTTTACAAAGCGCAGCCGCCCGGGAATTAAAGTCACGGACCAGATATTCTGCCTTTCATTGGAAGAAGCGCTCCGGTATCCGGATATCTTATGGAGGCTTGGTGGTGCAGAAGAGAATAATTTTATAAATGCAGGAACCTTCACGGCGGGCTATTGGCTGCGTACACCTGCGGCCGGCGATGGAACGAAGGGTTATGCTGTTACCTATGACGGCCGGGTGGCACCGGAGGATGTAACCAATAAGAAAATCGGTATCCGTCCGGCGTTTGTGGTAGTTCAGGAATAAAAATTTGCACATAGGGAATTTTCTGAGAAAAAGGAGAACAAGATGAAGAAAAAGATGAAGAGGGGGCAGGCAATTCTGTCTGCATGGACCTTGATTGCAGCGATGGGGGTAACTCCGGTTCTTTCTGTATCATATCCAAACGGTATCGCTACCGTTTATGCAAAGGAGGCCGTTAACGAGGCGGTAGAAGAAGCCGGTGCAGCTCCAATGGCCAGTCCGTCAGAAGCCAGGCGGGAGAAAGAAAAAGACAGCGCAGAAGGGGAAATGGCGCAAGCAGGTATCACCCAGACTGACCAGAAGGCAGACCAGGATGCAGGAACTTCAGATTTAGAGGACAAAACAGAAGCAAAAGCGGAGGAAGAGGAAAACGAGGCAGGAACGGAGGAAATCAAAACCAAGGAACCAGAGGCAGGGGCAGCAGAAGTCATTACAGATAAAGATGAGCTGATTCCGGCTACTCCTTCCAATGCTACTCCTTCCAATGCCATGTTTTACAAAGGTGCCTTGAATATTTGGGGCGGTATGGAAATGAGTGACCATTTTGATGGAGAGGGAACCGAGGAAGAACCTTACGAGATTAACTCGGATAAGGATTTAAAACTCCTGGCGTATCATGTTGCTAATGAGGAAGTGGACGGTTATGAGGGGTACTATTTTGCTTTGACACGGGACATATCCTTAAGCGATACTGCCTCCTGGCTGCCGATTGGATATTTTACAGAAGCCGGGGACAGCGAACCGAAACCATTTAAGGGGAATTTTAACGGACAGGGATACCGCGTGTATAACCTAAAAATCAGTGATACGACTCAGGATTATGCCGGGCTGTTCGGCAGTGTCCATGGAGCGGTGATTGAAAATCTGACGGTGGACGGACAGGTGAATGCTCACAGTAAGGCGGCACTTCTGGTTGGAGAGACGAACGACAGCACCATAAGTAATTGCAGCTCCAGAGGACAGGTGCGTGGCGTAGGTGTCATCGGTGGGATTGTTGGGGAAGCATATGACAGCATGATTTTGGAGTGTACCAATACAGCTGGAGTCTTGGGGGGAACCGATGCAGACGGCGTAAATGATGCTTACGCTGGAGGAATCTGCGGCTCTGCCCAATCCTCCTTTATGAGTGACTGCACCAGTGATACCACAGATAGCTACAGCGCTCTTTACTCAGAAGGATATGTAGGCGGAATTGCAGGAAATATCTACGAAACGGAAATATATAATACATATGTGGAAGGTAAGGTTGGCAGCACGTCAGCGGATTATATCGGTGGTCTGGTGGGAAGGATGCAGAGCGGCCAGGTTAAGAATGGCCGGTTTGCAGGGACCATTGGAGCATCTACTTCATCAACATTAAAGACAGCGGGACTCTTTGTGGGATATATTGAAGGTGGGAACATTGATTTAGGAGATGACCTCGCCTATCTCTATACGGATAGTGAGGACAAGTACTCATTAAATCCCTTTGGAAATAAATTAACACCGCAAATTCGGCTGGAACATCACATCGGGGCATATTATTCCAACCAGCGGGATTTTTCCCTTTACCAGATGGGAAGTTTTATAAAGCAGACAAACCGTTATTTTTATGAGGAACTGGAAACGGGAGTTTTGGAAATTGGAAAAGAGAATATCCATCACTATGCTCCCAGTAAGACGGGAGATCCGGTCAGGGGGTATTTGATTACAATTCCGGCTGTGGACCATGGTACACTCTCTGTGCTGGAATCCCAGAATAATTTTGCAAAAGAAATCAACTGGGCAAACCCGGGAGCCGTAGCGAAGGGAGCCAAAGTCCTGGTGTATACAAGTCCTTTAAATGAAACGGAGTCAGAGCCCCCTGTATATTATGAATTGGTGCCGGATTCCCTGTCCTGGACAACCGATGATTTTGACAAAGAGGAAATCATACATACCAATGGGGCTGAAACCTCCTTTACCATGCCGGAAGGAAACATTACCCTGTCTGCTAAATACCGGGCAATGACTAATGGTGTTATCCTGGATAAGACGGAGCTGACGTTTGAGATAGAACAGATACGCAGCGGTTCCCGTTGGAATCCGCAGATAGGCTGGAAGGTTACTGATCCGCAGAAACTGACGGCTACCGTGATACCGGATACGGCGGCAAACAAGAACATCATTTGGAATGTGAAAGATACGGATGGCTCATCTACCGATGTCATCCATGTTACAGAAAATGGGGAGGTATCGGTCAACCAGTCGGCAAAGTGGATTCAGGAGCTGATACAAGCCGGTGTGACCAATCAGGAATTATATCCGTCCAAAAAGATAACAACAGAGGGAACCAACTATGCGTCTGTTACGGTAACCACAGAAGCCGGGCAGAAGCGTTCCAGTGCATTTGTTACGGTGAATTTCAAGATTACTGACGATACGGTTGTCCCGGTATCAGATGTTAAGCTCGACCAGTCTGAACTGGCATTTGAGATTGTCAGAACATTAGAAGGGGACCGTTTGGATCCTACAGAACGTTATTCCGTCACACCTTCAAAGCGTCTTTATGAAACGATTACTCCGGAATATGCGGACAACAAAAATGTGAAATGGTCTGTAGGTGATGTGGATATGCTCCGGATTGATTCAGAGGGTATTGTGAGTGCCAAAGAGAATGCAAAGTGGATTTTAGATTTAATCAGGGCAGAAGAAGAGAGAAATAAAGAGCACCCTTACACAAAAAAGGAAGCGTCTGGTACCCGTTCCAATTATGTGACGGTTACAACGGAAGATGGAGGAAAACAGTCGGTATGTGCAGTGAATCTTTCCTTCCGTACCGATGACCAGACCATAGCACATGTAGCATCGGTAGCCTTAGATAAAAGCGAACTTAAGTTCAGCATAGAGAAGGTGATGACCGGCAGCCGGGCCAACCCGTCTGTTTCCTATCAGGTGACGGATGCCCAGCAGCTTACTGCTTTCGTGATGCCAGAAGAGGCGGAGAATAAGGAGGTAAGCTGGAACTCGGTGAATGAAGCAGTGGTATCCGTATCAGGTAATGGTCTGGTGACAGTTTTGCCGGAAGCAGCATGGATAAAAGCCCTTGAGAAGGTCGATGCAGATAATCTTGCAAGAGACAAGTATTATGTATCCACGGCGGCGGGAACAATGGAAACCAGTATTCAGGTGCTTACCTTGGATGGGCAGAAGTCCGCAGAGTGCAAAGTCGTTGTAGCATTTAAAACAACAGATCAGACACAGCGGCCATCAAGCGGTTCATCGGGTGGAAGTTCCTCCGGTGGTGGTGGCGGTTCCAGCCGTTCTGTCATAGGAAGTGCTATGAGTCCAAACTTTGACAGTGCTGGAACCTGGATTCAGGATAGTACCGGCTGGTGGTATCAGAATAAAGATGGAAGCTATCCGGCTGCCTGCTGGCAGCTGCTTACTTATAATGGGACAAGTGAGTGGTACCATTTTGATGAGAAAGGATATATGCAGACCGGATGGTTTACAGATACAGACGGGAACCGCTATTACCTCCATGCCGTTTCAGACGGGACCAGAGGACGTATGTATACCGGCTGGAACCTGATTGACGGAGTGTGGTACTATTTTAACCCCACATCAGACGGAACCAAGGGTGCTTTATTTATGAACCGCCAGACGCCAGACGGATACCGGGTAGATGCGTCCGGGGCTTGGGTAGAGTAGTTGGTAAAATTGTATATGGAAGGAAAGGCATGGAGAGAGTATTTTCATGCCTTTTCTTTTGTAGCCATTTTATGAAGTTATTGGGCGCTGGAAGGGATGCCTTTGAGGTAATTCCTTAAAAAAAATTCAGAAGTGCCCTCGACATAGATTCCAGAGACTTTGTATGCTATGGATAGAAGGAGGTGCTTATAATGAGAAAAAGTACAGGTTGGAAGCTGGCAATCATATTCCTGGCAGTTACCCTAAACCCGATGTCGGCGTATGCAGGAACATGGAAGAATACTTCAACCGGCTGTCAATACCAGAAAGATGATGGAAATTATGCGAGGGCGGAATGGATAACAGAGAATGGAACATCGTATTATCTGAATCAGAATGGAATTATGGCTGTAAATACTACTACACCAGACGGATACCTAGTGGCAGCAGACGGCAGTTGGGTGACCGAACAGCAGTCGCTTGGCGGCTATGTCCGAACCCCGTATGATAACCGGCCTTATTATTACGATCCAGAATGGCAGGTATATATCTTTGATGAAGATACGGACTATGCGTGGGTGAATGACACACGGGTATTGGCTGCGGTCAGGGGAATTATCCCTGCATCGGAGCTGTCAGAAAAGAACCAGGTAGTTTATGAGGAGGTGTGCAGGTTTCTGACTGGTTTTGACTATGGCGCCAGTGATTATGAAAAGGCGACCAGGATTTATGATGAGATTACATTACGTGCGACCTACAACCGGGGAAAATATACACAGGCAGATGATGAGGTCTACAGCATTCTGGTGAATGGGACTGGCAAGTGTGTTGGGTTTGCCAGGGCCTATAAACTTTTGGCTAATGCAGTAGGGCTTAAGTGCGCGCTTCGGGAGGATTACGTGCACATGTGGAATGCCGTATATATAGATGGTCAGGCAAAAAGCATTGATGTATCTTCAACGAGAACGGATGCGTGTTTTTATCTGGATGTAGTGGAACTCAAATGTCCGTTCTGCGATTACAGAAATGTATTCGGATTAAGGGAGGTTTGCCACCCTTGTCCAAACTGCAAAGCGCAGTTGTATAATCCTGATATGAATTAAATAGCCTAAGTCAAACCGGCACAGCAATGTTAGTCTGTGCCGGTTTTTTGGAAATGAGGAAAAATATGATACGACACGATAGCTTTTTTAAAAGACTGAAGCGTGGTGGCTCGCTGTTTTTAGCGGTGTTACTTGCGGTTCAGTCTTTTTTTTATGTTGGATTTAGTATTATTTCAGCAGATGCATCGGAGGGAGAAAACAGAGGAAGTACGTTTGCCTATTATGGCTCCCAGAATCTTTTAAAAGAGGGAGCAAGTTTTCCTTTTTATGGAAAAAACCATAATCGGGTTGGCCTTTGGCCATATGGGATTACCAATGTAGAAGGCGGCCATTCTGCATCTGGATACTGCCTGGAACCGAATAAGTCCATGCGTTCGGGCACTCCGGGAACGATTGTAACATATGACCTTGATACGGATGGTGACAACCTGCCCCTTGGGCTGACAAGAGAGGATGCGGAAATTTTATGGTACGCCCTCTCATCATCAGGTAATTTTGAAGGAGGCATTTCGGGAAATGGGAAAATCGGCCAGGGACATTATATTTTGGGGCAGGCAGCTACCTGGGCCATTATGTCAGGAAATTGGAATGGGTTAGATGATTTCCGTAGTCAGATGGAAGTCCTAATCGAGAACCTGAAAGATCCTATGCTTGCGGTATTGACAAGAGGAGCATTGGAACAATTTTTTAAACAGGTTAATGGAGCAGTGGAGGAAGGAGCCGTTCCACCCTTTGCATCTAAATTTCAAAGCCAGGCGCCGGTACATAAAATGAAGGAAAACGGGGATGGGACCTATAGTATTACATTGGAGTTTGACGGTGATGATTGGAGGCAGTCCACGCTTGTTTATGATTTGCCAGAAGGGTGGAATGTGTCTCTGGAACATGGCAGAATCACATTTACATGTACGACAGGTAATCCCGATATTGGCCTTGTGAGGGGACATTTTCAGGATGGCTCCCTGGGGGCTCAATACTGGGTTAAGCCCAATAGCTTTAAAATCTGGTATCCGGATGGTTGGAACGAGAGCAGTGCAGTAGATGGGAAACAGGCCATGATTACAATGGCAGGGAAACAGGAATCGTGGGAGGTTTGGCTGTCTTTTGGAAAAAGTACAACACACCGAGGGGAAGGAGACTATGAAATTCCATATACCCAGTACCTTCATGAGGAGACCTTTAAGCGGGATTATGTCATTGAACTGGAAAAGCAGTGTTCCGAGACAGGGAAAACTTTGGAAAACTCCACCTTTGAAGTATTAGAAAAGTTTGAGTTTTCGCAGCTTGACGGGACAAATCTGGAAAAAGACCAGTTTATGAAAATGGTGCCCACATCAGAAGGGAAATTTGAAGATTTAACTGTGTGCGATATGGGGCTTGGTACAGATGCCAACGGACATTTTTCGCATTCGGATAAGAAGCTTTATAAATATGAGAAGACTTATTGTGGGGGACACCCAGATCCAGTCATTCATTATGTGGATGGTGACTCTGACTCGGCCGATGAAGAAAATGAACGCCGGAAGAAAAAAGCCTGGGATGCCTGGCAGGAGTGCGTGGACTGGTGTGAGGAAAATTGTGATTTCCATTCCATCGATGAGGGCGTTGCCAGAGACTTAATGGAGGAGGACCGGGATGAGGCATGGAGTACCTATATTCACCTGAAGCGTATTTACACAGTCAGGGAAACAGACGCCAGAACCGGATATATCCTTCATGACCTGCACAATGATGATGTCTCCATTGAAATTGTTGAATTTTCATCTTCTCAGTCAGAAGGAGAGGGTGCCATTACCGGCTATTACCCTGGCAATCGGGCAGTTTCGGTTCGAGAGATGGAGGATGTGCCGCAGTTGTCAAAATCGGAGAAGGTTACAGATATTGTTCAGGCGGGAATGTCAGATGAAGGGAATCAAAACAGTGATTCAGTTACCGGACAGGAAAAAATACCTGAGGATAAAGGGAATGAACAAGAGCCTGCTTTTAAGGAGCATGAGAACACAAAGAAACATGAATCGGAATCTTCCGGTGACACAGCAGAGACCGGTGAGGAAGGGGCGAAGGAGGTGGATGCCGGGTCAGAGGAAACAGCAGATACAACAGAAATAAAAGAGTCTGATGAGGCATCCCAGCCATCAATGGAAAACAGAGAGGAAACAGATGAAGAGGCCAGTCCTGAAGCTGAAACGCAGGATTCTGGAAATGAAGCTGAATCAGTGGAAGAAGAGACCATAACAGAGGACCTTCCTACCGTAGCAACCAGATCCCAGATAGGGATAGAAAAGGACGTGGCCACACCGTCAAATGCGTCCACCTATTTGGTTTCACGCCCGGCCTCTATAAAAGTTGGAACAGGCGGACACTGGGAATGGGATGGTGTCCAGGAAGACAGTGAGGTGGCACCGATTGAGCAAGGCAGCTATCCGTCCGGGTACATTGGTTACGCTTATCTGGTGAAGGATCACAGGACAGAAGGAGAGCTGCATATTAATAAGCGGGATAAAGAACTTTTTGAGCTGGAAGAGGACAGCTATGGAAAAGCCCAAGCAGATGCAACCTTAGAGGGCGCTGTATATGGACTATATGCGGCAGAGGACATCAGGCATCCAGATGGGAAAACCGGTGTTGTATTTTCTGCGGGGGAGTTGGTATCCATTGCCACAACGGATAAAAATGGTGATGCTTCATTCTTAACCATAACAGAAGTATCAGAAACCTCAAGAGAGGTACCGAATCTCTATACGGGTAATGAAGTACGGAATGGAAATGGCTGGATTGGACGTCCGCTTATTTTAGGCAGTTATTATATAGAAGAAATCTCACGCTCTGAAGGTTATGAACGTTCTGTAACCGGCAAGAACTTATCTGAGAGCAATCGAACAGGAAAGCCTATTGTCTTAACCGCGTCAGGGAGTGCCTATACAGATGGATTTACCCATAGTATTAATGAATGGTTTGAGGATTCCTATGATTTTACGGTTAAATATTATAAAACAAAGGGTTTCGATATTCTGCTTTCCGGTCTCCCGGAGCGTGTCAAGGCATATGAGGTGACAAGAAAGGAGACTGCATCACAGGAGCAGGTGATAACCGGAACAGAGCGCGTAGAGAAAAAAGATGCACAGGAAAATATCCTGTACCGGACTGCCGAGGGTGGAGAATACAAGTTAGACGAAACCGGGAATAAGATTATAAAATCAGATGATAGCGGCAATCCGGTGTTGTCTGACCGGGCGCTCACCCAAACGGTTTCGGCAGTGAACCGATTAAATGATTATATCTCATCCATTGAGCGGGAGGAACCGTCCGATTTGGATATGGAAGAATCAGAAGATATTGACGAGGATTATATTTTGTGGGAGACATCATCGGCTCTTGCTCTTCCGGGGTATAAGAGTGGGCTGTCTGATTACCCGTTTAAAAAACTCAAATTATTTGGAAAGACAAATGGGAAGATGATAGATGAGATTCTGACCTTCTGCTCCTCGGAAAGTTTTTGGGATGCATATGATGTAGATGCAGTATATGAAGAGGCGGGAACCTGGTATGCAAGAATTCGTTATGGATATAAAGCATTGGCGAACCAGCCAGCCATTTATGAAAGCGGCAGTGGTCTTTTAGTAATCCGAAAGGAATATGAGGGCGGGTTTTATTATGCAGTCTATGAAGAGGGACAGTATGATATGGATGGTTACCGCTTCACAGTAGAGAAAAAGGAACTGGACCTGGAGGCTTTGGGGCAAGACGAAATTCTGTTAAAGACGGTTTATGCACCTGTCTATGAGACCTATGCGACTGGGGAGTTCATATTGGACAGTGAAGGACAGAAAATCCCGCAGATGGAGGCGGTTCCAATCTATACCAGCCAGGAGGTGGTTTCCTATGAGGAAATTCTGACCCCTGTAAAGACAACCGCAGTGGAGGGTCAGGTGAGCAGCCATGTGGATACGGACGAGGAATTTACAGAGGGGGAAAAACATGAGAGAACTTACCGGGTAGTGACAGAACAGAAAATAACAGAATATACAGCAACCGTGAACGTCATGACGACCAAACCTGCACAGAAGAGTGGCTCTTATCTAAAGTTCCCTGTATTATTCTATCCGGGCCAGTATGAAATCTATGAAGATAACGGCACACGGAAAGAGCCGGTTATTATGCTGGAGCGGGTGATTAAGCAGGCAATCGAGGTGAAAAAGGATATTGCTCTGGACTCCTATGAGCATAATACCTATGAGATTCACCGTGACCCGTTTACCGTTCTTTTTGGAGGGTATAACGGAACACAGGAGACGAAGACGCTTCCCGGCTTTTTCTTTAAACTGTATCTGCGTTCTGATTTAGAGAAAACAGACAAGCTTATGAAAAAGGAAGATGGCAGTTATGACTATGTAACATTTTTCAAGGAAAATCCCGATGCTGCGTTTGAGCTTGCAATTGAGTGGGATTTGGAAAAGTATGATGCAGACGGGGATATGACAACCGTACATGCAAACCGGGGCGGCGGGAAGGACGACTACTGGGGACAAAGCAGGATGCTTCCTTACGGTACATATGTTTTGGTGGAGCAGCAGCCAACAGGCATCCCACAAAAACATTATGAGATTGATGCGCCTCAGGAGGTAGAGATTCCTTTTGTTCCACAGATAGATGCCGATGGTACAGTACATGATAAAATCCCATCTAAGGAATATCTTTACGACTCTGCCATGACACCGGAGGAATTGACTGAGCGTTATCAGATTCGATTTAATGAAGAAACCCATATCATATATGCGCATAATAATGACGGCGATTTTGAAGTGTTTAAGTATGGTCTGGAGCCGGACAGCAGAAGGGATTGCCAGAATGAGACAGTAGCGAGGTATTATCATTACGGCTCTATCAGCGAGGATGCTGGAAGTGCAGACCAGGTGTATTATGAAACTTATTACGACCGGGATGGAACGATAGCGGATTATGGTGTAACAATGAATGGAGTGGTTACCATGACCGGAAAGTCTACTGCCGTGGACCGGATGTACGCGAAAGCACTTGTACCCTGGAGTGTGTTAGATCCCAGATATGGAGAAGTAATCAACGATGACGGCGATATCGGAAACCGGGAAGCTGGCCTGGAGACAGATGGAACCTTTAATTTTATTTCCTTTGCAGTCAAGGATTTTGAGAATGAGTTTTACAGCTCCAGACTCAGGATTGAGAAATTGGATTCTGAAACTGGAGAAAATATTCTGCATGAAGGAGCGCTCTTTAAGATTTATGCAGCCAAAAGGGACGTGATTGGAAATGGTGCTTCCGGTGTGACAGGAAGCGGGGATATCCTGTTTGATGAGGAGGGAACGCCTCTCTATGAGGAACGTGAACAAATTTTCATGCAGGACGACACCGGAGCGGAAGTAGGGGTTTTTAAGGCTTACACCACAATCCGGGACGGAGAAGTTGAAGGAGAGGACGGAAGCCTGCATACAGAGAAGCAGTGCGTGGGGTATCTGGAAACGTATCAGCCGTTAGGCGCCGGCGCTTATGTTCTGGTGGAGGTAGAGGCACCGGATGGATATGTGAAGTCGAAACCTATTGCATTTACGGTATACAGCGACAAGGTGGAATATTATGAAGACGGCAATCAGGAGAAGAGGACGCAGGCGGTAAAATACCAGTACATGCGTCCCATTGGCGCTGACGGGAAAACCGTTGTAGAGGATATGCACCAGATTATTGTAAGGAATGCACCTACACATATAGAAATACATAAGCTGGAAAACCGTGCGGATGCCGTCACATACCGTGTAGAGGGAGATGAAAAGCAGCTAAATAACCGCGGGGACGTGGATTTACAGTATAAACCCAATGGGGAATTTGCCGGGTATGGTTATGTGACAAAACGCCTTGAAAACGGTCAGGAGAAGATATATGTGGAGAATGCAACACTGACATTGTATGAGGGGTTGGAAGTAAAGCAGACTGGGGAACACGAGTATGAGAAAGTAAAGGTGAAGAGAAATCTATTTGGCTCAGTAATAGGAATCCAGGCGTATGATACCGGCGTGGATACCGATATAAGACAGACTGGGACAAACGCAGCAGGGCAGGCGGAGTGGGATATTACAGAAGAGGATAATCCACCCGTGGACATATGGTATTTTGACTTAAAATATGATCCCACAGAACTTGATGAACAGACCGGCATCCTCTATGGACTGGATGACTGGGGGAACCGTCTCTGTATGTTGGATTCAGAAACAGGTATGGCTTATGTGACAGATAAAACCGGCGCAGTGATTGTCTGGCCGCTTGATGAAAATGGGGATAAAATCATTTCCCAATCCGTAGAAGTATATACCAACGGGGAAGGAAATTCATCTATCAACATGGATTTGCAGCCAGTACCAGATGAAAACGGGCTTCCTATCTATTATAAGGATGGCGGTGTTATATGGATTGAGAATGAATGGGTGACGGACCATGGTGCCTGTGAAATTGCAAGAGTAAGGCAGGGCGCCTATATCCTGGAGGAGACAGCTGCCCCGTTGTCAGACGGTTATGTACAGTCCGCATCAGTCGGTGTGATTGTCCGTGATGTAAGCGAGAAGCAGTCCTATGTGATGGAGGATGATTACACAAAGATTGAGGTATCAAAGCTTGATATGACTTCCAGAAAAGAGATTGAGGGCGCGGTTTTAACACTCTACGAAGCATACCGCGTCTATGATGATTCCGACCGGGGGTGGCATTTGGAAATTCTCCGGGATATGGAGGACAAACCGATTGTAGCGGAACGATGGGTGTCAGAAGGAAACGTTCCACACTGGATTGACCATATCATGCCGGGAGATTATATTCTTCAGGAAACAAGAGTACCAACAAAGGCCGGCTATGTGACGGCGGAGGATGTGGAAGTCACCATATTGGAAACCAGTGAAGTACAAGGCTATGTAATGGAAGATGATCATACAGCGGTAGAGGTTTTAAAGCTGGACTCCCGGACCGGGGCTGTGATGGATAATCTTCACCGGGCCACACTGGCTTTATACGAAGCCCAGGTAGATGAGAATGGGGAAGTGCAGTATAGAGATGATGGAACCATACTCTATCATCAGGAAAAGAAGGTGTATGAATGGCAGACAGATGATGGAAGTGATGTGAGAAAAACGGCCCATCAGGTTACCATACCGGGTGGACACAGCTACACGGCCTATGATTATGAGATAGAGCAGGTTCCGGGAACAAGTCAGGCGGTTTGCTATATCACGGAGACAGGAGCCATGCGTTTCGAGTATCTTCCTGTGGGGAAATATGTGTTGGTAGAAGAGCAGGCTCCTTACGGCTATACAGTGGCAGCACCGGTTTATGTACCAGTCCTTGATGTGGGTTCTAAGGAACGTGTGCAGACCATTACCATGACAGACGAACCGATTCAGGTACTTCTGACAAAAGTGAATGTGGCAGGTGGAAAAGAAATTTCCGGAGCCACAGTTGCCGTCTACCGTGCAAAGGAAGATGGTACACTTGCCAAACACCAAATGAAAGACAAAAACGGGAATCTGTTGTATGTAACCGATACGGACGGCAATCTGTTGCAGGATGAAGATGGGAACCATATTCCGGCTATGGAGTACGAAGAGGCGTATCTGGTGGAACGCTGGATTTCCGGCTCAGACGGAACATACACGAAGCGGGACCAGAAAGAAGGCAGGATACCGGAAGGTTATGAAATCGGGGATTTAAGGCTTCATGAGTTAAGTCAGCCAGCCGCAGGGAATTACTATTTTGTTGAGGAACAGTCTCCCTTTGGATATGTGAGGGCTGCAGAACTGTCGTTTGCGATTGTTGATACACTGGATATTCAAAAGATTGAACTGGTAAATGAACTGATTCTGGGCCAGGTTGAGATTATCAAGACCGATAAAAGGAATCCGGAACAAGTTTTATCAGGTGCAAGGTTCCGATTGTCCAATCTGGATACCAATGTGGCGACCATTCTGATAACGGATTCCGATGGTCGGGCAGTCAGCTCCCCGGTCCCCATTGGAGGGATAGGAACGGATGGGGCGGTAAGCCTCTATCATTTCCGGATACAGGAAGTGGAAGCGCCTGACGGTTATCTGCTTGACCCGACAGTCCACGACTTCCAGTTTAATATAAAGACAGACCAGTACCAGACGCTCACCTATCAGTATGAAGCAGCGGATAGCCCTAATAGGGTTATCATTTCTAAAAAGCAGCTTACAACAAAGGAGGAACTGCCGGGCGCCAGCTTAGAGGTCCGCAGAGTCACAGAGATGGTTGACAAGGACGGAACGGTTATACGGATTGACGGTGATGTGATTGAAAGCTGGATTTCCACGGAGGTCCCGCACGAACTGGAATGCCTGACAGAGGGAATGTATGTCCTAATCGAGACACGGGCACCGGAAGGATATATAGAAGCAGAGAAAGTGTACTTTACAATATCCGGGAACATGACAGTGGATGACATCCCTATGGTGGAGATGTTTGATGATGACACCAAGATTGAAATCAGAAAGGTGGACAGTGAAACCGGAAATCCTTTAAAGGGTGCGAAGATGCAGCTGATTTTGGAAGTGTCCGGGGAAATCATTAAGGAATGGATTACAGATGAAACCGGAGCGATTCAGTTCTTCGGTCTCCCGGCAGGCGTGTACTTAGTGAAAGAGGTAGAGGCTCCGGAAGGATACCAGATACCGGAAGGTCCCATGCGGATTACCGTGACCAAAGATTATAAGCAACAGACGTTTGTAATGGAGAACCGGATGACCGAATTGATGATTGACAAACTGGACGAGGAGACCAGGGAACCGGTAACAGGAGCAGTGCTGCAGCTTACAGATGGGGAAGGAAATCAGGTGGCGAAATGGGTTACCACTGGGGAACCGGAACTAATCCGCGGCTTAAAGGCAGGCTGGTATATACTGGAGGAAATCCAGGCGGCAGACGGCTATCTGCTTTTAAAGGAACCAGTGAGAATCGAGATTACGGAGAAAGCAGGAATACAAACCGTTACCATTACAAACCGGAAACTTGAAGTGGAAGTGGCAAAAACAGATAAAGAGACCGGAGAAAACCTGGTGGGAGCAAGACTTCAGTTGATTCGAGATGCCGATGGCATGGTATTGAAAGAATGGGTAAGCGGGAAGATACCTGAAATTTTTAAAGGACTTTCTGTCGGAGAATATACAATCAGGGAATTGACGGCCCCAGAGGGCTATGCAGTAACAGGGCGTTTAAACTTTTGCGTGAGCGGAACCGAGGAAAAGCAGGAGATTAACCTGGTAAATGAGAAGATTGTGGTGGAACTCCAGAAGACGGACACCTTGGAAGGCAGCCCAGTGGAAGGGGCGGTTCTTCAGCTTCTAAAGGCTGCGGGGACAAACGAGGAGACTGTAATGAAAGAATGGGTGTCAGGAAAGGAGCCGCTTATTCTAACAGGAATACCGTCTGGTATCTATACAATAAGGGAAACACAGGCACCGGAAGGATATGTCCCAATGGAGGATATGAAAATTGAGATTCTTCCTAATCAGACCATGCAGCATTTTGATATTAAAAACCAGCCAATCCAGATAGAGATAGGAAAGGTTAGCGGAGAAACAGGAAAACTGCTGGGCGGCGCTGTTCTTCAACTGGTAAGAGATTCGGACGGTACAGTAATCCGGAAATGGACATCCAGGGACGGTGAGGCTGAACACTTTAAAAACCTTGCGGGCGGTACGTATATAATACGTGAGGTGAAGGCTCCCTCCGGCTATGAGAAAATGGAGCCGCAGGAAATAGAAATAAAAGATGTTGAGGCGATACAGGAATTTGTGGTCAAGAACTATAAAATCACCCATTCAGGTGGCGGCGGTGGCAGCACTCCGAATCACCCGAGACCCTCAGCGGAGTATATGGAACTGTTTAAGATTGATGGAAGAACTGGCCAGAAGCTTGCAGGGGCAAAGATTACCGTTTACAATCCAGACGGCAGTGTCTATGCGGAAGGATTTACAAATGCAGCAGGAATATTCCGGTTTAAGAAACCTTTAAAAGGAGCCTATACATTTAAAGAGACGGAGGCACCAGAGGGATACTATCTAAATGAGGTACTGCATGCGTTTGCAGTAACTGAAGATGGGACCATAGAAGGGGATACGACTATGGAAAACTACAGTAAAACAGAAATGATAATCTCTAAAGTGGATGTAACAACAGCAGAGGAACTGCCTGGCGCCGAGATCGAGGTCACAGACCAGGACGGAAACCATATCTTCTCCGGCATTAGTGATGAAAAGGGAAAAGTATATTTTCCGGTCCCGTCTCCGGGGGAATATCATTTCAGGGAACTGACAGCACCGGAAGGGTATGACAGAAACGAGACGGTCTTTTCATTCACGGTGTTTGAGGACGGCAGTATAATTGGCGACAATACCATTACCGATCAGAAACATTACGGAACAATCACGGCCAATTATGAGACAAATAGAAGGGGAGAGGGTGATTTGACGGTCGGTGAACTTAATCATGCACCAAAGACAGGAGATACCAGCTATTTTGTAGGGGTGTTCATGGCATGGCTTGCATCCGTAGTCAGCCTGTTAATTGTTTCCCTCTCAAAGTGGAGAAAAAAACAAAAGAAATCAAAAACAGGGATAAAGGCTGGCATGTTTCTATTGTTGGCAATAATGGTAGTTAGTACGCCAGTGACGGAGTCTCAGGCAGCGGAAGATGTAATTGAAAATATATATGAGGAACACCAGTATACAACGGAAAACCCCGATTCTAATGAAGCAGAAAAGCTGTTTGAAAAAGAAATTGAGAGAGACGGAAAAAAATACCGTCTCTCAGAAATCCGGACAGAAGTGCTGGAAGAACAGGGGAAAAGGAGTTCTGGAAATTCTTTTGAAATCGCAACAAGCCCGTTTCTTGATGGAAAAGTGGAGGTTAGGCCGAAAGAACAGATAACCCGGAATGGAATTACTTATCATTTGGTAAAATCCCAGAAGGAAGCAGCCGTTATACGGGCTCATGAGGTACCGGTAAGTAAGGAAGTCTTATATGAAGCAGTGGAAGCCAAGGACATGATACCGTCAAAAATCAAGATGACGGTAACAGATGAGAAAACCGGGCAGATGATGGAGACTATTGCAAAAATTTCTGGCCAGACATTTGGCGGGGAGCGCCTGGACGATACATTTTCCTTTTCAGCTGTGTTCCATGAATATGGGCTGGACGGCTATTGGATTGGGGACCAGGTTTTTAAACTGAGTGGGACTGAACCAGACTTTACGGGATATGAAGGGCAGCTCCTTTCTCTGATTGAGGCTGATGCTGAGCATTATACCATAGAAGCAGCAAGGTGGGATGGGGAAGCTTACACAGATGAAGCGGGTATCCTATGCCGTAGGGTTGTTATAACTGGTACCAAGAAGGTGAGTGACTGCACAGTGATGTATGAGGGAAGTGCCTATTTTCCGGAGGAGGAAGGCGTACGCCTGATTTCTACCTATGATAGCGGGGAAGAAGGGGTAGAGCAATACACCATGAAAGCAACGGGGGTTTACATACCTAAAAAGAACCATGGAGCAGCGGTCGCCACTGTGATTGGTGTTACCAGTGTCGTTGCAGGTACTGCAGGATATACCTATTATCGGAAAAAGAAGCATAATCAAAACGTATAAGCAAAGAGGGGAGGAATGGGACATATTTCTCCCCATAAAAAATTAATGCCCTTGTATTAAGGATTAACCATTTTATACAATAGAACTATATTAAGGAGGAAGGAGATAGAAGAAATGAAAAAAAAACAGAAAGTAGTCCGGATACATCCGCGTAAGAAACCTAACCTTGCAATGCCCGTTTGTCCTTACTGTGGACGAGACGCTGTTATGCGGCCAGCCGAGTATGTGTATGGTGATGATACGATAACTGCAGGAAGCATGCTGTATGTATGCAGCGGATATCCGGATTGCAATTCCTATGTAGGAGTTCATAGAGGAACGAAAAAGCCTATGGGCTCTTTGGCGGATAAAGAACTTCGTAATAAAAGAATCCGCGCGCATCGTGCCATGAACAGACTGATTGAAAGTGGGTACATGTGCAAAAATGGAGTTTATGCCTGGTTATCCTGCAGCTTAAACCTGCCGCCTAAAGAGACACACATCGGATGTTTTTCAGATTATATGTGTGAGCAGACCATCATGGAGTGTGAGCGAGTATTAGAAAATTGGAAAGGAAAAAGAGCTGCATAAAAGGGGGCATAAGCACATGAGATTAGAGCCATCAGATAAACCAATGTATCACAGAATGGATCAAAGGGATAGAGCATTGATTATGATACCTGTTTTTGGAATAGCAGCCTCATTGGGGCTGTTTTTTCTTGCGGCCCGTTTTCCGGCCATCATCGGTGGACCATTCATCGGACTTGGTGTGTGTGGTATGTTTGGAAGCGCAATTCGCTATTGGAAGCTAAAGCAGTTGATTATGCCATTAAGCGGATGCTGCTTAGAAATTCAGACCAGTTGTTTTGTTGCAAGGCAACCTTGGAAGAAGGAACACTACGAGCAATGCAGAATCTATTTTAAGGAAGTTCAGGCGCTAATAAGGGAAGCCAAAGTAGGTGGTTTTTATCTACAGATTCCAGAAGGCGGTGAGAGTGAAATCCGTGGGTTTGGAGAAAACCGGCGGTGTCTTTTCTATGTCAGCCCATTTGGTTACCCGGAGGATAAGATGCAGGCCATGTACCAGACCATAAAAGAAAGGCTGCCTGAAACGGCAGAAATATATGAATATGAAACATGAATGGATGGGAGTTCCGGAAATGTTAATGAAAAAGCTAATCATAAATGCAGGTGTCATACTGGGCATCCTGGCAGCGGGAGTTTTTATGGAGATTCATCAGGAGGGAGAAGGTGTTTTAAAACTCACAATACTGTGCGTGATCGGCCTGGGTCTTTACTTTCTATACCTTTGTCAGGTTATTTTCCAGAAGAAATATGAGACGCTGGTGGGAGAAGTGACCCTGATACAAAACTGTAAGGGCAGAAAAAGATATTGGGAAATTGAGGTGGTAGATGGGGAAGGCAAGGCAAAGCGGCTTCTGGTACCGGTTCAGAGCGGGGTGAGGAAAGGGATTGTGTACCGATTTTTCTTGAAGAATGATACTTTGCTGGGGGTGGAGGAAATGTGATGAGTTATAGAAATATATAGTAATCTGAGGGTTAAGTATGTCAAAGATAGCTGTATCCTGCTTGACTACTTCAGTAGTAATAGCAGTAAGCGTATGTAGTAAAATCATTGTATGATTTATTGTTTATATGCCAGATTTTTTTTATAAAATAATTTTAGACTATCTCTTGACAATAAAGAAAGCAAGTGATATATTATATATGACGATATGAAATATTTAGTCATAAGGAGGTGAGAAAAATTGCCGCGCTTTACAGAACAAGAAAAAGAAATCATAAACAGGAAACTTTTGATAGAGGGGGAAAAGCTGTTTGCAGCACACGGCTTGAAAAAAGTAACGGTTGATGATTTAGTAGCTGCTGTAAATATATCGAAAGGTTCATTCTACGCTTTTTATCCGAGTAAAGAACACTTATATGTAGAAATCAATTTTCGCTTACAGAAAGAGCTATTTACTAATATTGAAACAACAATTAAAGGAAGAAAGTATGAAAATCATAGGGACTTAACAAAAGATGTTATCACTTTGGGGGTAACTGGGTTGATTAATTCTCCTATTCTTTCGCAGATCGATTTGTCTTTAATGGACTATCTGCAAAGGAAACTTTCGCCAGATATATTTGACAGTCATATGCACAATGATATACGTATACTGGAAATGCTTGAAGATTTAGGGGTTATTTTTACGATTCCGCATACGGTTATCATAAAATCCCTGTATTCTGTTTTATCCTGTTTGGAACAGTTCAAGGAGGATAAAGAACTGAATATGATACAAAATCTTTTAGTGAATGGCATTGTTCAACAAGTAGTAGCAGAGTAATAATTTTGTTTGGTTATTTGACAGGCAGATAGCCAAACATATTTTTTACAGTTTGTATGACTATATATTTTTATGAGTCATAAAGTCTAAGGAGGACAAAATAATGATTGATGTAAAAAAACTGTATTTTAGCTATACTGACAAACCGTTTGTCGAGAATGTAAGTTTCCATGTTGGGAAAGGAGAAATTTTTGGATTTTTGGGCCCTTCTGGTGCCGGAAAATCAACCATTCAAAAAGTTTTGACCGGACTTAATACAAAATATAAAGGCAGCGTAAAAGTTGCAGGTACAGAAATACGGGAGCGTACAAATCGGTTTTATGAAAATATCGGTGTTGATTTTGAATTTTCAACCTGTTATGAGAAATTCACTGCACGACAAAATCTCGCCTATTTTGCTTCTCTGTATGAAAAGCAGCCCCGGTCTATTGACGAACTATTGCATATGGTTGGATTGGAAAATGACGGAGATAAAAAGGTTGGCGATTTTTCCAAAGGTATGCGTTCCCGCTTGAATTTTATCAAAGCGTTGATACATGACCCAGACATATTATTCCTTGATGAACCGACAAGCGGTCTTGACCCTACGAATAATCGTTTGATGAAAGATATTATCCTTGCAGAAAAGAAACGTGGAAAAACGGTTATCATTACTACTCACAATATGTTTGACGCAACAGAGCTATGTGATCAGGTAGCCTTTATCGTTGCCGGAAAAGTAAGCGCATTGGATAGTCCGCATAATTTGATTATGTCAAGGGGGGCTGCAAAAATACAATATACCTACTATGACAAAGGTGAGAAAACGGGAGAATGTCTGCTTGATAGAACCACAGAAGATAAGTTATTGAAAAACTTAATTTCCGAAAACCGTCTGCTTTCCATTCATAGCAGTGAGCCTACATTAAATGATATTTTTGTAGATATTACAGGGAGGACACTTCAATGAGATTGGGACGTTTAATTTGTGGTGATATACATTTCCAATGGAAATATGGTTTCTATTTTATCTACTTTATTTTAACCGTTTTATATGTGTGTGGGATTGCCGCTTTGCCCGAACATTGGAAAACGGATATTGCTTCTATTATGATATACTCTGACCCGGCAGCAATGGGATTGTTTTTCATGGGAGCGATTGTTCTTTTGGAAAAAAGTCAAAAGGTATTAAATGCTATGGTGGTATCTCCTGTAAAAATATCTGAATATATACTTTCAAAAACAGTTGCGTTGATTGCTATTTCTACGGTAATTGCATTGATATTAGGGTTAGTTTCCGGCAGCAATCATTTGCTTGGTATCGCAGTTGGTACTGCTTTGACATCAGCAATCTTTACTATGCTTGGAATTATTGCAGCTACAAAGATTTCAAACTTGAACCAGTTTCTTATTGTAATTATGCCGATAGAAATTGTTTGCTTTGTTCCACCTATTGCTGGTCTGTTTGTGACTTTACCAGATGTGTTTTGCTTTTTTCCGTTCATGGCTTGTATGAACCTTATAACTGGAAAAAGTATGTTACTATCGTTCGATATGGTAATTGTAATTGCTACGTTGAATATCCTCTACATAATTGCAAGGGATACAGTTGAGCATATGTGGAAAAGTTTGGGAGGTGTAAAGCTATGAAAAAGATACTATCCAGTGCCATACAAGTATTTAAGCAAATCAAAAGCGACCCTATGATGTTTGCGGCTTGCTTCACCCCTTTTATTATGGGAGCTTTAATCAAATTTGGTATTCCATTTTTTGAAAGAATAACAAAGTTTTCTTTACAAGGATACTATCCGATTTTTGATTTATTGCTTTCTATCATGGCTCCTGTACTGCTTTGTTTTGCATTTGCCATGATTACGTTAGAGGAAATTGATGATAAAGTATCGCGGTACTTTTCAATTACCCCTCTTGGTAAGGCGGGGTATCTCTTTACAAGGTTGGTAGTACCCGCAATTATTTCAGCGGTCATTGCTTTTATCGTACTTTTGCTTTTCTCATTAGAAAAGCTACCCACTAGTATGATGATTGGTTTAGCACTTCTCGGCTCGGTACAGGCGATCATTGTTTCACTTATGATTATTACCTTGTCCGGTAATAAATTAGAGGGTATGGCTGTAACAAAACTTTCTGCACTTACACTGTTAGGCATTCCAGTTCCTTTCTTTATAGATAGTTACTACCAGTTCGCGGTTGGCTTCCTCCCATCATTTTGGGTAGCAAAAGCCGTACAGAATGAAGCAGTTCTTTATTTTCCCATAGCATTGGTAGTAGCTTTGATCTGGTACTACTTCCTTATAAAACGTCTGTTTCGGAAGCTGGCAGGATAAGGGGGCATATATGAAAAAAAATAAAATCCTGCCAAACGAAAATGTAAATACGGCAATCCGGGTTTCCACAATTACACTAATCATCAACCTGATTTTATCGCTGCTTAAATTTGTCGCCGGATATATAGGAAAGTCAAGCGCCATGCTGTCAGATGCTGTCCACTCGGCTTCTGATGTATTAAGCACAATCGTTGTGATGGTTGGAATTAAAATATCAGAAAAACGACCTGATAAAGAACACCCCTATGGGCATGAGCGTATGGAATGTGTGGCTTCCATTATTCTTGCTGTTGCATTGGCTGTAACAGGAGCCGGAATTGGATATTCAGGTATTAAGAAAATCTTTTCAGGGCAGTACAATACATTTTCCGTACCCGGCGGAATCGCACTCACGGCGGCAGTTGTATCCATTGTAATAAAAGAGTGGATGTACTGGTTTACAAGAGGTGCTGCAAAGCATACAAATTCTGACGCACTTATGGCTGACGCATGGCACCACCGCTCTGACGCACTCTCGTCAGTCGGTTCTTTAATTGGCATTTTAGGAGCGCGTTTGGGTTATGCCATTCTTGACCCTATTGCAAGCGTTGTGATTTGCGGTTGTATCTTAAAAGCCGCTTTGGACATTTTCAGAGAAAGCATTAACAAAATGGTGGATCATAGCTGTGACAACACTACTGAAACAAAGATTCGGGAACTTGTACTTCAACAGCAAGGGGTTGAGGGTATTGACGATTTAAAAACCCGCATGTTTGGAACGAAAATGTATGTAGATATTGAAATATTAGCCGATGGCAGCTTAGTTCTCTATGACGCTCACCGAATTGCCGAGGAAGTCCATCAGGCGATTGAAAACAGCTTTCCACAATGTAAACATTGTATGGTACATGTTAATACTAATGAACTTTCCCATTCTGCATAGGACGGGGAAGAGGATTTAAGGTCACTGAAAGGAGGTGAAGTAGGTTATGGAACAATACTGGTGGATTATCATGATTGCGGTTTTGATTGTCGTTGGCTTACTTAAAATGGTTATTATGAAAAAATACAACGATAAAAAGAATCCCAAAAAGCGTCCGCATAATGATGAAGATTAGTAAAGAGCAACTAAAAGGGAAAACTGCTATCTGTGTAGCAGCGCAAAACGGCAGTTGAAATAAAACCGCCGTTTTCCTTTTTCAAAAATTGGATTACGGAGGGTGTATTAAATTCGCCTTTTTTAAGGACACGGCGGTATCAAGGAGGTATCGCTATGTCCTTATTTTCTATAAATTCAATGATTATCTCGGAAACTCCTTGATTTACGGGTGTTTTCAAAGGATTGTAGGCTGATTTTACTACCAATTTACTACTTACGGAGTTGGCTTTGATATGCCGCCGAAATCCTTTTGAAGATAGACCCCATACCGCCGTTTGGAAATGGCGTGGCACATCAGCAATCAAATAGAGAAACACAACACACCACCAGACAGGCGGCGTTACCTATTCCCACACGGGAAAACAGGAACGCCGCTTTTTTATGCCCTCATGTCACGCAGTAGGGGCAAAGGAAGCCTTGTATCATGGGGCTTTACGGGCGCGGTTTTGACCGGGCAAGGGAAATATACCTTTTCCCTCAAAAATGCCTTTCTATCGCGTGCCCCCCACAGCAAAGGTTTCCTTGCTGTGGGCTTCCTGTATTACCTTTGCAGTTGCCGTTATAATTGTTAAATCCCGGTTGCTCATATCGGCAGGCAGACTGTCAAGCTGCCGCCGCCCGGTAGATTTTTCCGTTTCCACGTTCGGGAAAAAGAACTGGTCTACCGACACATCTAAAAAGGTGGCAAGCTCATAGAAGATTTGTAGGCTTGGGTGCTGTCCGCTGTTCTCAATGGACGCAATATAACGCGGCGCAATGTTCAGTCTGTCCGCTAACTGGTTGCGCAATATGCCCTTTGCCTTTTTTGCTTCTTTAATGGCTTGCCCGAAAGCCTTAAAATCATACTTTACTTTGTCCTGCTTCATATTTTTCATCCTATTACATTTTACCGTTCACCTTTCTGCTTTGGATATGAGTTCACATATCATAGTGTTGATTAGAATAGAACATGGTATTTGCAAGTAATATGTTGATATTTTTGAGGTCAAACATTTATAATGATACATAGAAAGTTTCGATTGGAGGTGATTAACATTTTGAATATTACCCGTTATGCAACTAAAAACGAATGTCTCATTCCGTGGGTGAAATTTTTTTGGCACATTGAAGCCGCAAATGCAGACATACACTATAAACTTCTTCCAACAGATTGTATTGATGTTATATTGAATTTGGCTGATGATGTGGTATATGAAACTGAATGTAATAAAATAATAGCACCCCCTTTTCATATCAATGGACTACGTAGTAAGTACAGTTTTATCCATCAAGAAAAAACCATTCGTATTTTTGGTATATCATTTTATCCTCATGGGCTATATCCCTTTGTGCATAAATCACTTAAGGAAGTTCAAAACAAAGTGGTTGATCTAAACGGGCTTTCATACAGTTTAGGAGAAAAGTTAAAAAAAGCAGTCAGTAATGATACTACTGAAAAAATCATAGCTGAAATTGAAAATACTTTGATTGAGGAATTATCTATAAAGCAAGATTTTGCGGACAAAGCACAGCTAATATCAGACTTTATAACAATTAGTGATGATATATCTATCAAATCTTTTTGCGATAAACGGTCAATAAACATAAAAACATTTGAGAGAATGGTTTTATACCATACGGGCTATACTCCGAAAATTTTGCGTCGTATAAAACGTTTCCAGAATACATGTAATCAATTAGTACATCAACATATTAGTTTAACCGATATTACTTACGATAATAATTTTACTGACCAATCATATTTTATAAAAGAGTTTACACGTTTTTCGGGAACAGCACCACGCACCTTTCAGACAGAGAAAGCTACTGTAAAAGAGAATGTTAAATACAAATACCTATGACAGTCGATTTTCTACTATACCTCTTGTTCTATTTTAGGTAGACTATGAAAAAAACAGGAGGTATTTTTATGTCTATTGCAACGGAAATCGTAACAATGAAAACTTTACAGGAGGTAACAAAAGACAGCTTTATCAGCATTGTGGACTCGCTTGAAAAGGACTATCATTCAAAGCAACAGGGTTTTATTGACACGGAACTTCTCTATAACGAAGAAAACAGGGAATGGACTATGATACAGCATTGGGCTTCAATGGAAGAACTCAAGGCTGCTTCTGATAAAATGTTTCAAGATGAGGGAGCAGCCCCTTTTGTAAAAGCACTTGACGCTGCAAGTGTCAAAATGAGCATATTACCACAAATAAAAATATGGGGATAAAAAAGTGAAAAAGTTTGAATATCAAATTGAAAAGGTAACAGGGCATTGTTCATGTGGATATAAGGTAGGGGACGTATTTCAATGTGAGGGTATGAATACTCCCTGTACTCCATTTTGTGGAGGTGCTTACATGGCTTTGTTTCCTATTCAAGTCGCCCTACACAATGGAGCTAAAAGGAAATTTGGCTTGTCCTGATAATGGGTATGTTGTTTTCAAAGTTACTCTGATTGAGGACTAATTATTTAAGCGAAAAATCATTTAATATTGTACATGGACACCTGTATACGGTTTACCCTCTTTTCTTTGCTAATTCACTTTGGAGCTAGTGGTAAAATCATACTCTCCATATTGATGATGAAACACCCTTGCAATTTCCATTTATGTGGATAGGTACGGCATTGATGAAAGCTATGCTTAGTGAAAAAGGCTATAAGTGGACTTCATTAGCAGTATAAAAGGCTAACTATGCTCTGAGAATGTAAGAAGGTTGGTTTTGATCACATTTTTTGATATTCCTATTACAGCTAACAGGCAAATGGTGCGTGATGATATTTTTCTTTGTGGGAAAAAGTGAGGCGGGAACCATCTGCTGTAACGTGCGCTGGCAGCTTGCAGGAGTGTCCATCGCTTGTTTGCTATATGATGCCAATAGTGAAAGGTTTCCAAAATCCCGCATATACTGTATCAAATCCCCTGCATGAGGTACACCATGGCGGACTGCCCTATTAACTCAGCCTCAGAGACTATTGCTGACTTTATCTACCGTAATGGAAGCCAGCAGCAATTTCCTGGTAATTCGGAAGATATTCCCTGTATGGACTTTGTAAGCACTGATTTCAGCATTATATATACCCCGCTAGATACCGTAGAACCCATATCACTAAGTAAGTTTACCTATTATAGTATCCCTGGACTGTACACACTGTTAGATAGTTCCAGCATGGATGCTTCCGGCATTTTGGCAACCCATGCATCACCTGCCCTTAGCAATCAAGGGAGAGGTGTTATAATCGGCATCATAGACACGGGAATTGACTATACCAATCCTTTATTTCGTAATCAGGATGGAACTACCAGAATCTTGAGTATTTGGGATCAGAGCCTTCCAGAAGATAAAAGCCTCCTTCCTGCCGGTGTACCCAACCGCTATAATGCCAGCGGGGCAAGCTATGGCACAGAGTACACGCAGGAGCAGATTAACGAGGCACTGGAATCTGATAATCCGTTTGCCGTGGTGCCTTCTACCGATACCAACGGACATGGAACCTTTTTGGCGGGTATCGCTGCTGGAGGAATCCTACCTAATCAGGATTTTACAGGAGCAGCACCGGAATGTGAACTGGTAATCGTCAAATTAAAACCAGCCAAACAATATCTGCGCGATTTCTATCTTATCAGTAATGATGCGGATGCTTATCAGGAGAATGATATAATGATGGGCATTAAGTACCTGCGTGTGGAGGCATACAGCCAGAGAAAACCTCTGGTTATTTTACTGGGAATCGGCTCCAATCTGGGCAGCCATGAAGGGACGTCTCCATTGAATGTAATGATTCAAGATATCAGCCGATATTTAGGAATGGCTACGGTAATTGCTGCAGGCAATGAAACTGGCCGGGGGCATCATTACATGGGGTCTGTACCGATAGGGGAAGAGTCCGTTGAGGTGGAAATCCGAGTAGGGAATGCGGAATCCCAACGTGGATTTGTAGTAGAACTCTGGGCCGACACCGCTGATACATATTCGGTTGGATTTGTCTCACCCAGTGGTGAATCCATAGGCCGCATTCCTATCATAGGCAGAAACGAAACCTCTATCCCGTTCCTTTTGGAACCCACGGTCATTACAGTTAATTACCAGCTGATTGAGACAGGCGCAGGCAAACAGCTTGTTTTTATCCGTTTTGAAGCCCCAACTAATGGAATTTGGAGAATACGCGTGTATAATACCCAGTATCTTACAGGGCAATTTAATATGTGGCTTCCGGCCCATACCTTGATTTCTGATGAAACCGTGTTTCTGACTCCCAGCCCATATACGACCATAACCCTCCCGGGAGATTCTCCCTCTCCAATCACAGTAGGAGCCTATAATCATTTAAATAACAGCATCTACATTCATTCCGGCCGTGGATATACAATAGACGGATTGATAAAACCGGATTTGGCAGCTCCAGGGGTTAATGTAAGCGGGCCATCGATAGGGCGAAGGAACCAAGACTCCATTCCCATGACTACCCGAACCGGAACCTCGGTTGCTGCTGCCCATGTTGCTGGTGCAGTCGCTAATCTTTTAAGCTGGGGCATAATAGAAGGACATAACATAGCAATGAGCGAAGCCACTGTCAAAGCATTTTTAATAAGAGGAGCAAAACGGAATCCAGCACTATCATATCCCAATAGGGAATGGGGATATGGGGCTCTGAACTTATATGAAACTTTTTTACGGTTAAGAGAAATAAGATGAATTATCTAAAGCATCAGATTCTTATGCATATCACGGATACGGGGGAACTTGATGGATATTTTGGCTGAGATGCTAAAAAATAGTCTTATCGGTGGTAAGGGATTAATTTTGAGGTAGCGGTGTGCCGCCACAAATACGCTTGCACCGTATCGGTCAACGCCTTTTCCCTTTATATTTCATGTAGAGGACGGTTGGCTCGATATGCTTTTTCAGAGTAGCCAATCGCTGGTCAATGGGGTTCAGCTTAACCCGTATATCCATCTGCCTCCCAATCATGGACGAAAACTTTTCATCAAGTCAGAAATGGCACGGTTCTTCTGAAAATAGTTGAACAAACCATATGTGGAGGTTAAATATTGACACATACTATATATAGTGATATCATGAAAGTAGTACTGATTTGTGTGTGTTTATAAACCACATTCAAATGTTTGTTCCGGTGGTATCTATACCGGAAGCTAATTTTTAGACGTAAGCCTTTTATATGAACGAGCCAGGCAGAGTCTCTGTCTGTAAAGTAAGATATCAGAAATCCCTGCGAATTTCTGATGTCTTATTTTTTTGCTTCCAAAAAGGAGAGTGGTAATTTAGGAAAAGATAATGAAAAATCAAGTAAACAGAGACAAGAAGTATAAGAAGCCTGATATCTGGAAAGAGAACAAATATGAAATCAGAGTATTTAATTAGGAGGATGTATGAGATACGATTACAGGAAGATTAAAACTGAGAAAGTAGAAGTCAAAGGTATTGTTTGCGAATTTTATGATATGAGAATCGACAGGGCAACAGTACCAGATGGAAAATATCTGTATGAGGTGGCGGGCGATGACGGCAGCGGGGCAGAACCAGCAAGGGTAGGAAAAGGTGTTCTGGTTAATTTTTATGGTTCCCTGATATGCAACCAACCACTATTGTTGAAGGAAAAAGTAATGTGGTTAGAAACAGGAGATTTTAAATATGTTTAAAATGAAAACCGGCAGATGCACACTACTGGATAGAACTTAGCGGAGAAGATTTCTCTGCTTGTAAGTAAGACATCAGAAATTTGAAGAAGTTTTTGGTGTCTTACTTTTTGATCAAAAAGGAGTGAATGGAAAAAGAATGAGAAAGAGCAGTCAATTAGATAGGGCATGGACTGCCCGAAATTATGCCTGTGGAGATAGTAGATTGAGAGGTCGATGAAGCAGAAAATCCATTGGCTTTAGACAATGGAGAGTTCACTCTTAAAAATATATCAATCAAAATGTGAGGAAAATTCGTCACGTAAGCCACGAAAAAAATCATCAAAATTCGCATTAAAAATTATGGATAATGCTACTAACTCGCTAACTTTTATATTCATGCGATTGGTTTCTAATTTTGCATAAGTGCTCTTAGAAATATTAAGATTCATAAGATGCAATTTGGCAACAGTTTCATCTTGTGTTAAACCAGCTAAATGTCGCAGAAATTGAATGTTGTGGCCAATATCCATATCCGGTCTTAGTTTTTGCATATATAATCCCCCTGGTATGTCTATATGTTTCGTGATAACGAAATATATTCTTGATTTTATAACCATTAAGAATTATAATGTTTCGTGATAACGAATTTTATACAATGGGGTGAAAAATATTTATTTATGAAAAAGGCTGATATTGAAAGATTACTGTTTTACTACTTATGCGGAAATGAAACGGCAAAAGAAATGTCTCAAGGAAATAATATAACGTATGAGGAGTTCGATAGAATTACCTATATACTCATAGAGTTAAAATTCTATAATTTATTAATGGAATTCTGGGATGAATTTTATAATCAATTTCAAGAGGATATTGATAAGTCGAACGCAGAGGATTGTTCTGATAGCTTTGAACGTGAAATAAGCAGATGTGAAAAATGGCTATATCAATTTTGTAAAGAAGCACCAACACAAGAGTTACAAGGAATTTTAAAAGAAATATTTGAAATATCATAATAGATATATCCAAAGATGGAGAAAGAAAGGAATTACGCCTTACTTTTTTTGGAATATGAATTTACGCATTACCTATGAGATTATGAAGGAGAAGATGTCTCTGCTTGTAAGTAAGGCATCAGAAATTTGAAGAAGTTTCTGATGCCTTATTTTCTTGTATAAAAAATTAGACTTGACAAGCGACCGTTGGTCGCTATATAATAAATGTGAAACAGGAAGCGACCGATGGTCGTTATAAGGAGGTATCATAATATGCCAAAAGGAATTATGCTTACACCAGAACAACAAGAAGAGCGCCGAGAAGAAATAATCAGTGTTGCTATGCAGCTCATAGAGAAAAATGGATTCCAAAAAACATCAATGAGGGAAATTGCGATTTTAGCAAACATGGGAAAGTCCAGTCTGTATGATTTTTTCAAAACGAAAGACGAGATTGTTGTATATGCAGTTGAGAAAGAAATAGAAGAAACAATTAAAAAGGTTCATAGGATTATTGCCGATGAATCCTCGCCGGAACAGTGTCTTAGAAAAATCATGCTGAATCATCTTGGAGTACCAAAGCAGTATCGAACGGTGCTGATGTGGTTAAATACAGAATCTGACTATTTAGAAGAAGATTATCGAAAGCGGCTGAAAACTGCGCGTTACGCATATCAGGATATTATAAAATCTGTAATTGAAAATGGAGTGAAATCAGGCGTCTTCCGTAAGACGAATGCCGATCTTATGACGCATTTGTTAATTAACTCCATTATATCAATCATTTACACATCCCGACCATCAGCCAGTCCGGAGAAAATGCTTGATGAAACAATGGATATATTTCTACACGGAATTATGAATGATGGAGGTGAGTTATTATGATTTATTATACTCTACCCTTGTTGCATAAACAGGCAACCCTTGAAATGGTCGGCGGAAAAGGTATGTCTTTATCAAAACTTTTGACAGCGGGTATCCCTGTGCCGGAGGGCTTTCATGTTACGACTACTTCATACAAGATTTTTGTTGAAAAGAACCATATTCAGCCTCACATTAATAAGTTGCTGGACGGTATTGACTCTAACAATACCAGCCAGCTTGAAAATGCATCTACGCAGATAGGGATGCTTTTCCATAATGGAGAAATGCCGCAGGAAGTATCAGATGCAATTAAAACCGCATATGCCGGATTGGGAAATATAGCGGTGGCTGTCCGTTCCTCCGCAACCGCCGAGGATTTGCCCGACGCTTCTTTTGCAGGCCAGCAGGAAACCTATCTTAACATACAAGGTGAGAATGAAGTTCTTGACGCTGTAAAGAGATGCTGGGCTTCCCTATGGACAGCCCGCGCTATTGCTTACCGTGTGAAGAATGATATAAAGCAGGAAATTGTCGCACTTGCTGTTGTAGTACAAAAGCTTGCGTTTTCCGATGCGTCCGGCGTTATGTTTACGCTAAACCCTATCAATGGCAGACGCAGCGAAATGATTGTTAACGCCGCGTGGGGACTTGGCGAATCGGTGGTTTCTAGCTTAGTCACCCCTGATACAATCGTTGTAGATAAAGATGCTGAACGAATTGTATCGTATGAAGTAGCAAACAAAGAGATTATGACAGTCCGCAACTCAGATGGAACAGAAGAAATCCCAACTCCTGAACAGTTTAGGAAAAAACATGCTCTTACTCGCAATCAAGTTATGCGATTGACACAGCTTGGAAAAAAAATTGAGAAGTATTATGAAATGCCTATGGATGTAGAGTGGGCACTGGAAAAAGATAAGTTGTATATTGTTCAGGCTCGCCCCATTACTGTCCTACCGCCGGAATGGACGTTACCGGAAAAGGATGTTATATATACAAGAGGCAGTCTAGCGGAACACTTGCCAAATCCTGTTACGCCCTTATTCGCCACACTTGGGCTTGAAATAGTCAACCGTGCGTCGGCGCTTTTATGGATAGATATGTTTGGTAAAAGTGCGAAAAAGCTACTGCCAGAAAACGGAGCATATACGATTATTAACGGATATGTTTATCTTTCCGCTAATTCAAAGCCTCTTTTGATTGCTGTCAAATCCCTTTCCCCCCGATCTTTACGCCGTGCGCTCACGAATAGTGTTGCACGCTGGGAAACAGCACGAAAAGAATTTGAGGATGTGATTAAACAATGGGAAGAAAAGCCCATGCATATGCTGAATGCTCATCAAATAATGGAGGGGATTCAGACTGTATTTTATGGAGCGTGTATTTATTTCACGAGGATTCAGCTTACATTGCCAGCCGCCTCTATCAGCGAAACATTATTTACAAAATTTTTTCAGGGAGCGGCTCGTCGCGCTGGTATAACAGATACTTCTGTTTTCCTGCTTGGATTTGATACGATTGCTCTGCAAGCCGAAAAGAACCTGTGGAGTCTCTCGGAATGGGTAAAGCAAAATAATACTCTCAACCTTTATCTGCAAAGTAATCCAACAGCAAAGATAGCGGAAAATTTTATGTCCTCAGTTCCGCCTGACGGAGTTTCGCCGGAAGTATGGATAGAATGGAAAAATCGAATCAATCAGTATTTTAAAGAGTTTGGTCGTACCGCTTATGAATTTGATTTTGCATATTCCACACCGCAGGAAACACTTACACCAACCTTTGAATCCATAAAAACCTTTGTAGAAGGCAAAGTTGAAAGTCCTTTTTTACGTCAATCCAAATTTGAAAAGCATAGGAAACAGGCAGAAGAAGAAATTTTACAACATATAGGTAGCTCACGCAAAAAACTGTTTTTGAAGTTGCTCCATTGGGCGCAGGAAACTGCTCCTATGCGTGAAAATGCTATTTATTTGATGGGAATGGGGCATCCTCTGATTCGCCGGATGTTTCATGAAATTTCAGCACGCCTTATACGTGGCGGAGCTACTTCGCATATAGATGATATTTATTGGCTCACAAAATTGGAATTGGAAAAACTCATAATACAGTTAGAAGAAAATATACCTTTATCCGATAGAAGAAAATCGATACTTGAGCGAAAAGCGGAACTCAAAAAGTATCAGGGCTATGTGCCACCAGCTCAGTTACCTGAGAAGAAAGTAAAAAGCATAACACATGCACCACAGAAACAAAAAGATGGAAAAACCGTGTTGAGGGGTATAGGAACCAGTTCTGGTGTCGTGACAGCTCGTGCCTGCGTACTAAATAGTCCGGCAGATTTTAAAAATTTCCAGCCGGGAAGTATTTTGGTTGCCGTTACTACAACTTCGGCTTGGACACCCTTATTTGCCTCTGCAAGTGGAATTGTAACGGATATTGGAGGTCCTCTCAGTCATTCAAGTATTGTTGCACGGGAATGTGGTATCCCTGCCGTTATGGCGACACACACAGCAACGAGAAGTATTAAAAATGGACAAATGATAACGGTGGACGGCTCGGAGGGGACGGTGACGATTGATGAATAGAAAGCCGATTTTCGCTTTAAAGCTTGCTACTTTGGTGATTGCGTTAGGATATAGCTTAATTCTTCCGGTCATGCCATTTTACATGGAAAATCTAGGTGCTGGCGGCCGTGAGCTTGGATGGATCACTGCCGTATATGCTCTGGCACAAACAGTATGCGCACCTTTTTGGGGTGCACTGTCCGACCGAATTGGTAGAAAGCCGATTATCAGCATTGGTATTATAGGATATTCCATCAGTTTGTTCCTGTTCGGTTTGGCTTCATCCTTTTGGACGCTATTTATAGCTCGCAGTTTATCAGGTATTTTGTCATCTGCTACGTCCGTTGCATCTTTGGCATATGTTGGAGATTCCAGCTCGGAGGAAGAAAGAAGCAAGAATATGAGTCAACTTGGAGCTTCAATGAGCGTTGGCGTAATGATGGGACCATTATTGGGAGGCATTCTTGCAGGCTATTCGCTTGCGCTCCCATTTTTTACAGGAGCCGGCATTTCATTTATTGCCTTTCTGCTAATTCTAACACTTTTGCCAGAGTCAATTGAGCGTTCAGGACAGACGGAAAAAAGAAAACCCTTTGATTTTTCAGACCTGAAAAGTATAATTTTTGGCTCAGCAGGAATGGTTTTGATACTTATTTTCGTCGTGCATTTCTGTCAAACAGGCTTGCAAGGAATTACGGGGCTGTATGTCGTAGATAAGTTTGGGTTTTCCACTAAGCAAGTTGGTGTTATTTGGATGGCTCTAGCAGGTATTTTGATTGTAGTACAAGGCTTTTTGACTGGTCCTTTAGCAAAAAAAATTGGTGAGAAGCGACTAATACTGATAGGTATGTTTTGCAAAGCCTTAGTAGCGTTTGCCATGGTATTGACAACTGGGTTTGTTAGTGTGTTGGTGGTTTTTGGCTTATTTGCGGTATCTTCTGCTATTACAGTACCCGCATTAAACGCAACCCTTTCAAAAACTGACAATCAGCATAAAGGAACACTGATGGGATTTGCCAGTACCGCCGGAAATCTTAGCAAAGTTATTGCTCCTTTATTAACTGGGTATCTGTATGAAAGCAATATTGAATTACCATATATAACCACGGGAGGGATAGCCTTAATCGGAGTGGTGATCTGCTGTATCTGGATAAATAATCAAAAGAATAAATGATGGAAGAGGACGTTTACTTAAACCTATAATATCCTTAATTCACGTCCCCAGACAATCTACAGTACATATTAACTGTCTGGGGTGTTGGCTATAAATTCAACAAGGTAATGATTTGAAAATAGAAGAATGCAAGAAGATACGAAATTGATAAATTTGAAATTATGGGGGTACATAACCATGAAAAAAATGATTGCATATTGTGGACTGGATTGTGAAAAATGTGATGCATATATTGCAACAATCAATGACAACCAAGAATTACGAAAAAAAACTGCGAAGCTATGGGCTGAATTAAATAATGCACCTATTCTTCCTGAGCATATTAACTGTCAAGGCTGTCGTGTTGACGGAATTAAAACCGTATTTTGTGATAATATGTGTGGTATTCGCCAGTGTGCATTAGAAAAGGGTGTTGCTACTTGTGGCGATTGTTTGGATTTAGAGAGATGTCCCACTGTTGGAGAAATCTTAGTGAATAATCCGTCTGCTTTGAAGAATTTGAAAGGATAAATCTTACGAGCTATTTCAAGGAATGCCAACAAAAATTGTAACTGACCATGATGTGATAGATATTGGCGGACGGCAAATTGAAGTGTTGCATACACTTGGACATTCACCAGGGCATTTGCGCCTTTGGGAAAAAGACAAAGGATACTTATTTACTGGCGATTTGGTATATAAAGATATACTGTTTGCATACTATCCTTCTACTGACCCTGAAGTATATCTTGCTTCATTGAACTAACCGTGTGATTAACATAGACCACCAGCTATTGCGTGATACAGAGGTGGGTTACTATATTTCCACACCTAAGACTGGTATGCGTGGCAGGGAAAGGAATGGGCCCTCAACAAGTTGCATGGATTGGATCGGAATGGAAAAAAATCCGAGTATCGGCAGGGGTATACAAAATGGCTACCACTGTATGAATCGGATATTCTGATATCACACTACTGCTGTGTTAAGCAGAATGAGGAGCCGATTGCCCTGTATGAGAAGCAGACTGGACAGCATCCCATTTTAGCACTTATGGCAGAGGAATCTGCCAGGCGCAAGGAAGCATATCTTCGTACTGGCTGTAATAGCTTTGAAAGCGAAAGGCCACTTAGTAAGCCAATGGGATTTTGGAGAGCACAGGATGTGCTCCGGTATACAGTGGAAAAACAGTTAGAAATTGCAGAGCCATATGGTGAGGTGGTCGAAGTGGGGCAAGTTCCCGGTCAGATTGGGTTCTTTCCATTATGTGGGCCGTTTAAGTGCACAGGAGAACAAAGAACCGGCTGTCTGTTCTGTCCGGTGGGCTGTCATCTGACAAGCTTTGAAAAATTCGTAAGGCTGAAAGCATATAATCCCAAGCTTTATGATTTCTGTATGGAGGAATTGGGAGAGAAAAAGCTGCTTAGCTGGATAGAGAAAAACTATAGGAGAGGATATAAACAGATTGCATGATATTACACAGTAGAGAGGATTTGAAGAATTGATACGATTTAGCGATCACATTGGATTGAATAGCTAGATATAGATTTGGAATATTGACAAACACTATATATAGTGATAAAATAAACATGACATTGATTTGTGCCGCTTTTTTACTAAGCGCATTGGAATGTTTGTTCCGGTCAACCGGAAGCTAAGTTTTTCAGGCATGAGCCTAACATAAGAAAGCCAGGCAGAGAAGCAATCTCTGTTTGTAAGTAAGACATCAGAAATTTGAAGAAGTTTCTGGTGTCTTATTTTTTTGCTAAAAAAAGGAAAGGAGAAAGAAAAAATGAACATGGAAACGTGTAAGACAAGTTTTGAAGAGAAGTTAAAGGAGAACTTGGGAGCGGAATATAAAGCGACATTTCCGCAGCGAATGGAAAAACAGGACGAGGAATTTCTCAGGGTTGGAGTCCAAAAATCCGGTGAATCAGCTGGAATTTGGATATACCTAAACGGCAGTGAGTTTCATTGGCTGGATAATGAGGAAGACATTCAAAGGGCGGTAACAAAAGTGATAGAAGAGTACAAAAAAAAGAGAGGATTCTTAAATGGTCCATATCTCACAGGAGATAGCTTTAGCAACGTAAAAAACAATCTTGTTTGTGCATTGGCCAATCGCGAAGACAATGAGGAAGTGCTGAAGTATATACCGCATATCAGATACTACGACATGGTGGCGTACTTCTTGATTTTTATTACGGTGGATGGAGAATCGTATGTTAGAACCGTGGTAAACGAGGATTTAGACCGGTGGGAAGTGGAGCTGCAGGACGTGCTGGAAACGGCAAAGTCAAATACAGATCTCAATCCACCGGTGATTGAAATGGTTGAAATTAAGGACTGGAAGGTGATATCAGCTCCAATAGGAAACACATTTGGTGAGATGCTCCAATCTATCAAAAGCCATCAGGAACAGAAGAACCCTATGTATGTGCTGTCAAATCAAAGTGGCCTGTATGGAGCCAGCAATATGATTGACAATCATCTGTTGGGACAGATTTCAGAGAGCTGTAATGACAGCCTCCTTATACTTCCGGTAGACATTCATGAGATTATATTAATTCCGTCCAGAAAAAATAGAACTTCTATTGCGGATTGGAAAGCTGTGATACATGCCTTAAATATTGAAAATAAAGGAGTGAAGCTTTCTGACCTTGTATATTTGTTTGACCGGGCGGATAAGAAACTGCATGTAGCAAAAAATGATGATTTTCAGGCATAAAGCCTGGACAAAAATAAAAGAAAGGAAGGAAAACAAATGAAGTTAGAAGCAAGATGGGATAACGCAGGGAGAGACCAGCTCACAATCGGCGAAATGGTTGAGATGGGAAAGGATGGCTATGAGTTTGTTATCAGCGGAGGCCATATTGTATCTGTTCTAATTAACTTATGAGGAGAGGGCGCATATGAATTTTGCAGATGATTTTTCAAAGACATTCTGTGATAAGGAAGAGTTTCTCGAATTTTTGGATGGGATTGAGTGCGGGGCAGAATGGCAGAAACATCCCACCAATACTGTTCTTGTGATTGCCGGAGAGGAAGAATCAGAGATTTGCGAGAAGATAAAGGACATGGACGAGAAAGAGGAAATCATAAAAGATACAATGAAGAATTCCGGCCTGTTCTTATGCCTTGGCAGTACCTATTATCCGGTCGGACAGACCACCATGAAGTCAATCGAGAGCAGGGCCAGGATTGCAGGTTCTGCGCTATTGGATTTGCCGAAGGGGAAATTAGCCCGGGTATTAAATGACTGTCTGAAAGTGACAAAGGGAAATGCTCTTGTGAGAATTCATGAAGGAAAGGTGCGCGCGGTACATGGCGGAGACCCAAGTGACTATTCCGTCCTGCCAATGCCGGAATTATTTGAAGTAGCATCTATCTATGTTGCAGAAAACTATGACAAGGCTACCTTTTCAAACGGTCTGTTCAGTCATTCTCTGGCAATGGCGTCCTGGGAATTGGAAGAAAAAGGACTCTTGGATACATACCGGGAACTGCTGCTCCAGTATGGCTTACAGGCAGATAACGTATTATCAGCTTTGATTCGTGTCCAGACATCCGATGTTGGCGTAAGTGGTGCGAATATCTATTATTCTCTTCTGCTGGGAGCAGAGAAGAAGCCGTTGATTTTAGGAAAACCATTGAAATTGGAGCATACGAATAATGCATCCATAGAAGATTTCTCTCAGAATATGGGACAGATATTTGCCAGATATCAGGAGGCCATTGGTGATTTGTCGAAGCTGTTTCATGTATATGCCAGCTATCCGGCTAACGTTATGGCTAGTGTTATGATTAAGGCTGGTATCAGTAAGGCGCTGACAGCCCAGACGGTAGAACAGTTTAAGGCCGGACATGGACCGGGAATCTGTAATGGCTATGATATTTATTGTGGAATCTGTGAGGCGATTTTTCTGGCACAGAGCAATGGAATGGGTGCAAAGGCATTAACCGATTTGGAAGAGATGGTTTCACGGTGCTTGACCTATCGTTTCCATGAATATGATATCCCAGGAACGATTCTGTACTGATGAAAGAAATAAGGCAGGGCAGGGAACCCTACTGTTCTGTCAGAAAGGAGACAATATGCTGAACCTGAATTATGAACCAGATGTGCTGGTGGAGGATATAACAACCCTATCCCATGACGAATGGAAATTATACAGAACACTGGGGATTGGGGGGAGTGATGCGGCGGCCGTGTGCGGCATCTCGCCATGGAAAACAGCCAGGGATTTATATGAAGAGAAGGTACATAAAAAAATCAGAGAACAGAATGATGATGGCTGGGTAGCAAAGGAAATCGGAAAGCGTCTGGAGGAATTGGTGGTTCAGATTTTTATGAAACGCACAGATACCAGACCGTATGCTGTGCGTAAAATGTTCCGGCATCCGCTGTATCCGTTTATGATATCTGATTTTGATTTTTTCGTTAAGCTTGATGAGAAGATCTATTTGTTGGAGTGCAAAACCTCGTTCAGTTACCACCACATGAATGGCTGGGAAGGTGGAAATATTCCGCCGCACTATGTTCTCCAGGGGATTCATTATATGAGTGTGGCTAACGTAGATGGCATAATTTTTCTCTGCCTTCATGGTAACCATGAGGGTTCTCTTATCATACGGCGCCTGGAGCGTGATTTGGCACAGGAAGAAGAACTGATTCGGCAGGAATCGTATTTCTGGAATCAGTGTGTTGCTTTAAGAAAACCACCTAAGTATACGGAGAAGGCTGACTTAATGCTTAAAAGCATTCAGGGACGCTATGGTGTGCAGGAGAATAAACAAATTGTACTCCCACCATCATATGCGGCAAACATGACGTCCTATCTGAAACTGAAAAAACGGAAGTCAGAATTGAAGCGTCAAATGGATCAGATAGATGAACAGATGAAACTTGCCTATGCGCCAATAAAGGAAGCCATGGAGGGAGCTGAGGAAGCGGTACTGGAAACTGGTAATATCAGATATTTGGCCGGCTATAACAGGAAAGTTACAACTTCCATCAATAAAGACAGCCTGGAGGTGCTGCAGCTTATGCATCCGGATATTTACAGAGAGTATGCGCAGACAAATACCTCACAGTCTTTTTATATTAAAGAGGATAAGGCAAGTTAGGGGAGGAAAATGAAAATGGACGAAGAAATGAGACAGCCAGAAGAAATGGTATCTGTGATAGATGGAAAGAAGGTACAGGAAATCTTGGTTGGCCGATATCTCAATGTTGTTATTGTGGACCATACGGATTTTATGAAGCTTATGTTGAAGGAAGACTACAGAATCAGGCATAATTTTATGATGTTGATTGGGCAGTGGTTTATATGTTTATCCTCCAGTAGTGAGTGGGATGAACGAAATGAGGGCAGTGTGAAATTGTCCTGTAAACTGAAACCAGAGCTTTCAAAGACCAATTTATGGCCTTGGGTCACGTATGGGGATTCTGCACCCAATGAAGTTTCGGTAAGCGGCCACCAGACGGAATCAGTTGAACGGCTGTTTGCAGCATATTTATCTAAAACAGAATGGGAAATTTGCAATCCATTTCGCCAGTTCCTGGTTGCTATGCAAAAGGAGGACCGTACACTTCAGCAGATATTGACTCGGTTCGCAGTGGAATGGTGTGACTGGGTGGTAAAAGAGGAAAAAGAAATACAGGGAGAATCTTACCGTATTGCCAGTCTGATTGCATCAGTACCCTCTGTCTTACTATAACATAGGAGGAATTTTGACTGATAATGAGAGACATTTTCTGGAATTAAAGCTTAGAGTTTGGTTAAGAAAGCTGAAACGGGAAAAAGCCGGTTTTGCCGGCCATAGAACTCCGAATGACTGGTCCTGTGAGCTAACAGATACTGCGAAAAAATACTTATGTGATGTGGTATATTCCGGTCAGGGCGGTTATGTGCTTGCGAGTGAAGAATCTCGCTTATTTACTGAGTTGCAGCAGGCTGTGACTCAGGCAAAGGTAAAGGAAAAACTCCATCAGGCATTGTTTGTGGATATGGATTTTGAGATGGTACGAGATCTGGCATATGGACTAAGAGGCCAGGTGGAGACAATTATGATGGAATACAAATCACACATTAAGAAAGGGAATGAACATGGAACAAAAGATTTTAACACTACAGGAAAAAATGGTAAAGATCCGCTCGGAGATACCTGCATTGGTAAAACGCGCATACAGTGAGGACGTGAATTATGATTTTATAAAGATTGATGATATTTTCCGCTATCTGACCCCGGCAATGAACCGATGGAATGTGAACTTTGAAATTGTTTCGGAATGTGCTTCAAAGAGAAACGAGAATGGGGACTCTGTCTATGTTGAATTCTTAGCATATTGTCAAATGTGGCTGTATGAGGCAGATTTAGAACTAAAGTGGATTAATGCAGAGAAGCCAGAAGACGAGGTAACCGTTACAATCCATGCCATCGGTACCCATGAAATGCCGGAGAAAGCAAAAGGCAGTGCGCTCACATATGCCATGAAATACTACCTAAAGGATAAGTACTGCATCGACCAGGGCGGTGTAGACCCGGATATGCGGGATTTTCCACCGGATACATATGATGGGAGCATACCGGAAAATGATGGCTTGTCCTCTGATGCATATGATTTCTCAGATCGGGATTCAGAAGGTATAGCAGGAGATGCCTCTGGAATAACCGATATGGAACTGGACGCTGAAATGGAAGGCGGACAGGAAGTACCGGATGAATTACCGGAGGAAGAACCGATGGAGGAAGCTGAGGAGAGCGAAGTTGATGCATCTGAAGAACGTTCCATGATGAATGATTCAGAGATGAACCCAGAATCAGGGCAGGAGGAAGCGGATGCGGAAGAAACAGCAAAACAACAAGATGGGGGTATGGAATCAGATGCAAAAAAGACCAGAAGGAAATCTGCAAAAGATAAACAGAAGGCAGATAAGGGAGACACGAACCGTCCGGTTCTGAGCCGCCATATCATGCCGGAGAATGGGACGATGGTGAATCTGCCAAACGAAGTAAGCCCACAGCCGGCTGTAAATATGACAATTGAGGAAGCTGGCAATATTGTTTGCACATTTGGTATCTATAACAATAAATGTCTGAGTGAGCTGCTCAATCAGGGAGAAGAAGGGGTGAAGGCGTTGGAGTGGATAGCCTATAATTACCGCGGCAGAAATGAAATAATCCGACAAGGCGCCAGATTGCTTTTGAGCACGCTGTAGGCCGCATGGTGAAAGCCGCGGGAAAGAATACTTAAAAGATGTTTAACATATCAGATGTAGCAAATTTGTTGGGAATTAAGAGGCTGACGGAAGGAAATTCCTTTAATGTCGTATGTCCGTTCTGTGGCGATACCAGAGGAAAAATGAATTTCCGTATTGTAAAAGACGGTGAGCTGGCAAATACCTATCACTGCTTTAAATGCGGCGCTCATGGAAATATGCTGACACTCTATGCAGACCTGATGGGAATTTGTGGTGTGGATCGGTATAAAATTGCCTATCGTGAAATTAAGACGGCGCTGCATGAGGGCGCTGGCTGCAGAAACAGCTATGACAGCAGCTTCACAGGAACGATGACACAGATAGAGGAGGAAGAAACAGCAAGTCTTGAGAAAAGAAGTCAGATTTATCAGAGACTCATAGAGATGCTGTCCCTGTCGGAAACTCACCGGAGAAAACTGATGGACCGGGGGCTAACAAGCAACCAGATTGAGGTATTCCATTTTCGCAGTACTCCAGTTCATGGGACTGAGGGGCTCGCAAGGAGGCTGATAAAAGAAGGATATTCTCTTGCGGGCATACCGGGATTTTACATGAATCAAAACCAAAACTGGGATATTGCGTTATATCGGAATAACCAGGGAATCCTATGCCCGGCTTACAGTATATCCGGAAAGATTGAAGGTTTTCAGATACGGTTGGATGCTCCCCATGATGATAAAAAGTATTTGTGGTTAAGCAGTACCAATAAAAAACGTGGTGCTGGCAGTAAGAGTCCGGTCAGTTTTGTTGGAAATCCATTTGACAAGACGGTACGGGTAACGGAAGGAATATTAAAACCGATTGTCGCTCATGCTTTATCCGGATACAGCTTTTTGGGGACACCGGGAGTAAACCAGTATAAGAGCCTTGAGAAGGCATTGGCAGTCCTAAAGGAGAACGGTCTTGAGATGGTCATGGAATACTTTGACATGGACAAATTCATGGATATCGGCTGCTATGGTGATTATAAGTCCTCTACTTGTGGTAAATGTCAGAACAAGGAGCGTTACTATGGAAGGAAGATTTGTGAAGAGAAACGGAAAAAGCGGGACCAGATTCGTGCGGGTTGCTGCAGGCTCTATGAGAGCTGTGACCGGCTAAAATTAAAATGCATCCGCAAGACCTGGGACCAGAGAGAAGATGGGATTTGGGCTGGAAATGATAAGGGAATTGATGATTACTGGTGGTCTGGCCTGAAGAAAAAAGAGGAGCAGATTGGATATGATGGGATGGACAGAACAATTCATCATCGAAGCAATTTGCCGTCATACGGAACAAGAGTTGCGTAGTGATGAGACAAAAACAGAGAGAATGAAGCTTAGTGCCTGTAGCGCCTTAGAAAGTATCAGAAGACGTGTCAATGGATACGGAGCAGAGTGTTTTGCATTTGTCCTGTTGGTTGGGATTATGTTAAAGAAAAGTCAGATGATACTGAATGCAGATACAAAGGGGGAGCTGGAAGCGATTTTAGAGCCTTCCGTACCCCGGTGGAATTACGGAGGATTTCTCACAGGTCCCTATCATGTACCGGAAGAAGAAGCAATCTTTTGGTCGAAAGCTTCATTGGAGGCCCCGTTGAATGATGAAGGAGCAAGACGGTACCGGGATGTGGCTGCAGTAGCCTTTCCAGAGGAGATGGCTGAAATCTGGGGAACAGATGATACAGGAGAAGGCGGCATTGCCGTATAAAAAGGCAGGGAGAGAAACCATCTTTCCGTGTCTATTTTTGCGCATGAAGCTAAGATGGAGCAATCCAAAAGTGGGGTTGTATAAAAACGAAGGAGGATAACAAATGAACAGATGTATATTTGTGGGAAGATTGACAAGGGATCCGGAGGTGAGTTTTTCAGAGAAAGCCCAGATGTCGATTGCCAGATTTACTGTGGCGGTGGACCGGATACCAAAGAGAGAAGGAGAACCAGAAGCAGACTTTTTTAACTGTGTGGCATTCGATAGGAAAGCAGAGTTTGTGGAACAGTATTGGTACAGTGGTATGCGTGTGGTGGTAAGCGGAAGAATGCAGAATGATAACTACACAAATAAAAAGGGAGAAAAGGTATATGGCGTTTCTTTGAAAGCGGACGATGTTGAGTTCGCTGATGGAAAGAGAGAGGCAGATAATGGGCAGGCGCAGAGCACGGCTCCGTCCAGAACAGCAAATCCTGCAAATGCATCAGCGGCACAGATGTCCAAAGAAGCTCCGGTGACGAGAAATGCAACACAGGCACCCAGAGCAGCCACTGCGGCATCCAGAGCAGCAGCGCCAGCTACGAATCAGGGCGCCGCAAAACCGGCTGCCAGCAGAAATACATCACAGCGTCAGGCACCTAGCCGAAGCGCGGTAGGAAGAAGCGCATCCCAGCGAGGGGCTGCGAGGGCAGCTGCCGGCGATGACTTTATGAATGTAGCGAGTGGAATGGAAGAAGGTCTTCCGTTTAATTGATTTAACAGTATGAATACAGACGGCTAGGATGTGATGGCGCATTCTAGCCGCCTGCTTTTGGAGGATAAACGAAGATGAATGAAAAGAAAGTACAGAAATTCATCATGGTATTTTTTATGTGCACAGCGGGGACCGTGATGTTACAGCTGGCAGCTCCCATGATTTTGGGGCTTATTGTGAATGCGGTATCGATTGGAATTCCATTTGCAGTGTATTACTTGCTTATCAGAAAAAAATGGAGAATCAGGATAATTAAATCATCGGAGGAAAAAGAACAGTCTGGCAGTGGAAGTGGAGCGGCCGAGGAAGGTCCGGATGATGGAAATAATGGTCAGGACGAAAGGGACACCCCGGTATATGAATGGTATACACGGTGCGGAAGGGAACGAATCAAAGCGATATCTACCAATATATTTGCACATGGAAAAAATGAATTTTGGATTCGTACCGATGGTGTCTGTAATATCCGCACCCCAAAGGGTTACAGACGGGCTGGCAATCTTCCTGGATATCCGGGCGCGCAAGCCAATACCATTACCGAATATTTAAAGCAGGACGGATTTTATGCAGTCAATGATGGGAGATACATTTATGTTTCAAGGTAAGCGGGAGGAAGAGAACCGATGGTATGTAAATTTAAGAGCCGACTGTATGTAAACCCGGGGAATGGTTATACCGTGGCTGAATACAGCAGTATGGAGCTGGATTGTATTCCAAGTGAAGCAGTCATATCCAATTATGGAACAGAGGTGACGTTCACTGCATTTGGAAAAGAACTTCCTTGTATGAATAATGTAGAGATTGAGATGGAGGGAGACTGGAAAAGGTCCGAGAAATATGGCCTTCAGTTCGGTGTTGACTGGTCGAGGGTTCTCCTTCCCAAAAGCCGGGAGGGAATCATCGGTTATCTGTCCTCCGAATTGATTACGGGAATCGGCCCGGTTATGGCAAGAGAGATTGTCAACCGGTTCGGAACCGATACCTTCACTGTTATGGAGAATCATCCTAATGAACTCCTTGCTATTAAGGGAATTACTGAACAGAAGCTGGAATTTATTATTGAATCCTATCAGAAGAGTGCGGAATTAAGGGAATTAATGGCGTATCTTGCACCTTACCACGTCACACCCAAAAAGGCCGAAAAAATCAAACAGCATTTTGGTCTGGAAGCAGTGACACTGTTGAAGGAAAACCCATACCGTCTTTGTGAAATCAAAGGGTTTGGTTTTATTACCGTTGATTCCATTGCCAGAGCCAGTAAAGACCTCGCTCCGGATGAGCCTGAAAGGATTAAAGCGGCTATTCAATATGTTTTGAGAAAGGGCGCTGAAGAAGGAAATCTGTATTTAGACAGTACCATCATTGTCGATATGGCATATAAGGTGCTCAATGCAGGCTTTCCAACTGATACAGTCAGGCGCGGACAGATTAAGCTGGCAGGAAATGAGCTGGTAATGAAGGATAAGATTCTGGAGGCAGATGGAACGGCTATTTATTTAAAGGCATACCGGGAGGCGGAGAAAGAGGCAGCGTATCATCTTGTCAGGCTGCTCCGTTCACCGGGGAACACGTATAATATTGAGCGGGAATTAGAGGCTGTTTTAGCAAAAAGTAAAATGACGCTTGCACAAAAACAGGAGGAGGCAGTCCGAATGGTATTTCGGTCCCAGGTATCCATCATCACTGGCGGCCCTGGAAAAGGAAAGACTACCATCCTCAAAATTATTCTTCAGATATTTGAACGTCTGGAAAAAAATAAGTCTGTACTACTTTGCGCACCCACAGGCAGAGCCAGGAAAAGACTTTCAGAGAGCACTGGGTATCCGGCTTTTACAATCCACAAAGCATTATATGTAACGGATGATGAGATGGACAATATGGAACCCGAAATCCTCGAAGAGGATTTGATTATTGCGGATGAATTTACCATGTCCGACATGAAGCTTGCCAGTATGCTGTTTTCAAGAATCAAGACAGGAGCCAGACTTATATTGGTAGGTGATGCGGATCAGCTTCCATCGGTGGGACCGGGAGATGTATTTAGAGAATTAATTGTCTCCGATGTGATTCCAGTTACGGTTCTGGACGAGTTTTTCCGGCAGGCGAAGGGGTCAAATATCATATGGAATGCGGATTTGATAAACAGAAATCAAAAGAATCTTCTTTATGGAGATGATTTTACCTTTACCTATGTGGAAGACGCATATGATGCCGCAGAAAAAATTTCGGAAATATATCAGGAGGAATTGGAAAGAAACGGCGGTGATTTGGATATGGTTCAGGTATTATCACCTCTACGCGCTAAAACAGAGGCAGGGGTAACTGCTTTAAATAACCGGCTGCAGGGAATTGCCAATCCGTTTGCTGTTGATAAAGCGGAGTGGGAAACCAAGTACGGTTTGTTCCGTGTTGGTGATCGGGTTATGCAGACGCATAATACAGAAGAGATTGCTAATGGAGATATTGGAAGGGTTGTCCAGATTGGAAAATCAAAAGCTGGGGAAATGGAAATGACCGTGGATTTTGGAGATGTCATTAAAACATATCAGGAAGATGAGTTATCAATCCTTGAGTTAGCATATGCAACAAGTATACATAAATCACAAGGAGCCGAATTTCCAATTGTGATAATCCCGGTACTTACCTGCTTTTGGCCGATGCTAAAGCGAAATATTTATTATACAGGAGTCACGCGGGCAGAATTTCGGGTTCATCTTGTTGGATCAAAGAAAGCTCTCTATATGGCAATTTCCAACAGTGATATCGGCAAGAGAAATACCCTGTTGGCAGTAAGGTTGCGTGCAGAGGCACAGAGACAGGGGCTGATTCCCGGACAAGAAGCTGCATAAGAAGGAGGAAATCAAAAGATGATGAAGATTTTTGAAAACTGGACATTTACCAGAATTTTGCCGGAACCATTTGCGGGCGTGGCTGCAAACCGCGGGAAAAAAGACACAACGGAGGCATCCTGTATTTCCGTCCATAACCATATGTCAAGAATGAAGCGTGCAACCCTGCACGCTTCCACTTTAAAAGCACTGCTGGCCGTATCTGCAATTATAAGAGGAGACCAGGAAGGCGCATTTGGTGTACAGACAGTGTCGGGAACGGTTAAATGGTATTGTATGGAGTACGCAAAGCCTGTGGCTGCCGGTTCTGAAATAAGAATCGGTGTGTATCATCCACAGGATGGTAAATGGAAAGGGATTGTAAAGAACGGAACAACACTGGCGGCATATCCGCAGATTGGTGAGCGGGGGGCAAGCGGCAGGGAAATTATCATGATGTTCATTTTTGCAAGCTTAGCAGAAGGTTCTCTTCATGACGATGAATTTTCCAAAGCCTTCTTGCTGTTAAACGATGAGATAAAAAATGGATATCCGGATGCGGATAAGGCAACGGACCTGGCTTTTCTATGCTGTGACAATCTGTACCGAAGAATTGTCAATAGTGCGTCTCTCGGTGAGTCTGGTATTTTGTTTGACGGGGATAGTATTGCGTCTGGAAATGTACCGTTAATTCTTACCAGTCAACTGGCCGATGGAGATTATAACCCGACCGAGACGATATATGGAAAATTTCAGGTTCTGGAATGTAAGGACTGTGAAAGAACAATAGCAGAATTAAAAGAGCAGTATGACCGCAAATTTGAGCTTACCGATGAGGAAAAAAATCTGGTTCCTAAGCTGCCGGAAAAATACAATGTATCATCAGAAGCACAGGAGATTATGGACGCGGTTATCAACAGCCCCATGCGGGTTTTCCTTAGTGTCGGGGAAGCTGGCACAGGCAAAACAACAAACGCAAAAATTATAGCACAGTTGTTAGGATTGCCGTACTATGCTTTTACATGCAGCGAGGGAACAGATGAAGTGGATCTGGTATCTTCCATGGTTCCCAATACAGGTGAACGGCCGGGAAAGATTCAGATTCCCATCCCAACGTATCAGGATCTAATCATGGACCCGGCTTCCGCTCTGGCGCAGATATGTGGATTGTACGACAACGAAATCAGTGAAGAAGAGGCGTTTAGAAAAATCCTGACCATGTTTTATCAAAATGGATTTGAAAATGGGAAGGATGATAAGAAATTTGTCATGGTAGAGTCCCCTATTGTGACTGGGTGCAGAAGACCATCACTGGTGGAAATACAGGAGCCTTCTGTTATTACCAAACCAGGTACTCTGGTTAAGTTAAATGGACTGCTGGATGAAGGTGCGGCAATCACACTGACCAGTGGAGAAGTGGTGAAACGGCATCCCGACACAGTAATCCTCATTACAACCAATATGGGATATAAAGGGTGCCGGGGATTTAACGAATCCGTTTTGTCCAGAATGCGTATGGTTCATTACTTAGAGCCGCTCAATGCGGAGGCAATGGTAGCCCGGGTCAAGAAGAAAGTGAAATTTGACGATAAGACTTTCTTAAAGAAAATGGCGGATATTGTTTGTGAAGTACAAAAACACTGCAATACAGAAATGATTACGGGCGGAGTATGCGGATACCGGGAATATGAGGACTGGGTGTGGGCTTACCTTATACAGAAGGATATATTGAAAGCAGCAAAATGCACGCTCGTTGCGAAAGCAGCGCCGGAACCAGAGGAAAGGGAGGAAATTTATAAAAAACTGGTGATACCCGCGTTCACAGAGGCGCAGGCGGCATAAAAAAATGAGGAGGAACCAATGAATAAAAAAGTGCAGCAAAAACGTAATCAAATAAAAAATAGAATGGGAAGGCTGACGGATAAAGATTTTTTTCTGTCTCAATCCTATCATGACACCATGTTAAAATCTGTCAGATTGTTGGGACAGAAGAATGATATTACCCTGTTCATGGATTATGAAGAGTCCGATGATGCCAGGATTGCATTTACAAATGGACGGCTCCTCTACTTAAATACGGCGAACTTAATCACAAATCTGATGACGAGCCGGGTGTCTAAAATAAAGAGCCATGAGGGGTTTATAGCCCATGAATGCGGCCATCTTAGATGTTCGGATTTCAAACGGCGGGGCCGGTATGTAAGCGGATTCTCCAGATGGCGTGTGTATCCAAAGCCTCCACAGGTGCAGCTGGTATACGAAAGAAAAGCCTGGGAGGAGATGAAAGGATACTTAAATGCCCATAACGTGGTGGCAGCCTCGGTGATACAGAAAACCGCTTCTTATATAAATAACGTACTGGAAGATGTGTATATTGAAAGTTTTATGTGCCAGAAGTATCCGGGCAGTATTCAAAATGGAATTCAACGTAATGCCGCGCTTATCATTCATCATATTCCAACGCAGGAAGCGCGTAAGGCAGAAAAGAGCGATGGACTGACCATTATGCTGGATATGATTTTCCGCTATGCCAGAGCCGGAAGGACAGAGGCAGAAAAAGAATATGATAAACAGTATTGTTCCCGCTTAAATTCCTGCCGTAAAATCATTGATGAGGCAGTGGTAAGCGCTGACCCGGATATTCGCTTTTATGCTACGAACCGCCTGATGCTAAAGTTGTGGAAATACATCAGACAGGCCATTAAAACAGCGGCAAAGAGCCTGAAAAATGAAATAAACCGGCTTTCGGAGGAAGAACTGAGTAAGAAAATTCAGGAGTATTTAAAGCGGAAAATGTTATGGGTGGCACTTTCAGAGACTATCGGTGCTTCGGAAGAACAGAATGAAGTGGAAGAGGAAATTGAAGGCTGGGACGGGGAGCTGGAAGGAGAACCGGAATCTCAAAATCAGAACGGTAAGAACGAAGAATTAGAAAATGCACTTGAGAAAATGCGAGATGGGCAGAGGCAGGAAGGAGGAGAAGAGGAAACAGAGGAAGGATCGGAGATAGATGAGACATTATCTAATCTTTTGCAGAAAATAGCAGAGGAGAAGTTTCTGCAGGATGAGGAATCGGATTTAAAAAGGAATCTGGAGGAGGAGGCAGCAAATTTTAAATTGGATGGTATCCACAAAGATTCAGTGATTGAAATGCACCGGATGACAACAGTTCCCCTGCGATTGGAAAAAGAATATAAAATGATTGCTCCAGAAATAAACCGAATCACAAGACGGCTGGAAGCATCGCTTGAAGATGTGCTGGAGCGGTTGGAGGGAGGTACGCAATCAGGTCTTTACATGGGGAAACGTTTAAGCCGTGGAAATCTGTACCGGCTGGATGATAAGATTTTTGAAAAAACAATAAAACCGGAAGATGGATTTTCAATCGCATTTGCGGTTCTGCTTGACCTTTCAGGTTCTATGTCATCCGGTGGCAGGATTGAGTCTGCACAAAAAGCGGGTCTTGTCATGTATACGTTTTGCCGGAATCTGGGAATACCGGTTATGCTGTATGGCCATACAACCCATGATATGGGATATACGGAAGTGGTAGACATTTACTCTTTTGCAGATTTTGATTCTGTAGACAATCAGGATTATTTAAGAATCATGAGTGTTAGTACCTATGATTGTAATAGAGATGGAGTAGCACTTAGATTTGTAGGGCAAAAACTGCTAAACCGGCCAGAGGATATAAAAATATTATTAATGATTTCAGATGGACAGCCTTATGCCCAAGGATATAAAGGCGAAATTGCAAAAGCAGATTTGCAAGAAGCCAAATATAGCCTGGAAAAAAGAGGAGTTAAGTTGTTTTCCGCAGCAATTGGTGATGACCGTGAGATGATTGAGGAAATATACAAAGACGGATTTCTGAATATTGCAGATTTCAATACAATGCCAGTCAAACTGGCAGGTCTCATCGCCCGGTTCATCAGATAGAGGAGGAGACATATGGCAGAAAGGGAAGAACGGGACTGGTCTAACGTAGTATCCGGTCAGATTGCTGTGTATAAAACAGATAAGGCACTGTTAGAGCTCATGGATAATTTAAAACCAGCGTCATATTTATTTTCGGCTCATATCCATGCGTCCGGAGACGTGTCAGAAGTTGGGGAAAGGTCCTTAATCCGTCTTAATATGCTGGATTACAGCAAAGGAACAGGGGATAATACAGTGAGTGTCTATGCCAATATCAGCCCAGAAGAAGCTAAATACATATACTCGGCGCTCTTTAATCATCTGTGGGAATTTGATTATCCCCAGGAAAAGATTTTTGGTAATCCAGATAAGGAGGGTTACAGTATTGTCACAAAACTTAAGATTGTCCGGTATGATACTGATTCCCAGGGGAATAAACGTAATTACCCATGGTTTGTAGAAATACAAAACGGACGCGGCATTGCAATGAAAAATTCCAATGGTGGCCGGTATTGTAAAAAGAACAGTTATATCTGTGACAAGAAAGCCAGTCTGTACATCAATGATAAAGACCTGTTTATCCTATTTTGCAAGACAGATGCTTATATACGTGCGTTTGAGACAGAGTATGCATTTCGGGAAAACAGGATTGGAAACTTTACCAGCTTGTATGGTCTTTTAAAGAATGAGATACAGGGAGCAGCCGACAGACTGCTCACTTGTATCCATAGGGAAGATGAGGAACCTATGAAAAAGGCAGGATGATTTAGTTCTAAAGACCCTGTAAAAGTTGTTTGCTTGAATAAGAGGGGCAGATATGATATATTAGATTTGTAAAAGCATAAATTGTCTGGAACAGAAAGGAGGGCTTCTATGTGCCAGATCTCAATCCGCATACCGGATGCAGTTATGTATGATACACATATGAGTGAGGAGGAGGCCGCTGCATTTGCCAGATGTATGGTAGCAGTAGGATATTATACGCAGAATAATGTGTCCATAGGATACTGTGCCCAGATAGCCGGTATGACAGAAGAAGAATTTATTAAATATCTGGGAAAGGGGAAGGTCAGTATTTTCCAGTTTGACAATAAAGCAGAGTTTTTGGAGGAACTGGAGAATGCGTAGAGTGATTGTAAATTCCACCCCCATCATTGTACTTTGTAATATTGGATTATTGGATATACTGAAGGCGCTCTATGCAGAGATTTGTATCCCGGAGGCTGTGTACCGTGAGGTGACAGAGAAAGACGATTCGGCATGTCAGGTATTAAAGACTGCATTGAATTGGATACATGTGGAAAAAATCGCAAACCAGTCAGATAAAAAGATGTATAAGGCGAAGCTACACGATGGAGAAGTGGAAGTCATGATTCTGGCCCAGGAGGGGACAGCGGACGATTTAGTCGTGATAGATGACAATGCTGCTAAAAAAACAGCAAAATATCTCGGTCTAAAAGTTACCGGAACAATCGGAGTCCTTTTGAAAGCCAAGAGAGAGGGGATTATTCCGGAGATTGCTTCCGTTCTCGAAAAAATGAAAAAGAACGGATTTTATATCAGCGAAAGCCTGGAACAGCTGGTACTGGAACAGGCAGGAGAACAACACGATATATAGCGCAATGAAGTTGACAAAAACTATATATGGTGGTAAAATGAGTGGGAAAGCTGATTTATGTAATCCAAGGATTACAAGTAGTTTTTGTTCCGGCATTAAAAACTGGAAGCAGGATTTTAAAGTAACAGAATAAGAGCAGCTATTGTGCTGCGGGAATGAAGAGACATCAAAATGAATTGTTTTGGTGTCTCTTTTTTTGTTTGCAGAAAGGAGGAAGAAGCCAGAAGGCGGAAAGGAGGGAGCGGATGAGAGATTCTTACGATTCGGAGGGATATCATTGCCTTATCATTGCAATCTTAATGGGAGTCAATGCAAGGGAGGCCCGGTTTCTGTATGAACATGGCCTGAATAATCCGATTTCCCAAAAAATTTTAAAAAAGAAGCATCCCAAAATTGTGCGGGTGTCAACAAGAAAGGAGAGAAAAGAAGTTATACAGCAACTGAGAAGCGAGGGTTACAGTATAGAGGCTATCGCAGATATTTTAAACTGTGACCATTCCACTGTGAAACGAAATTCTAAATTGAAAAGGAGATTCACATCATGATGACATTAGAAAAATTTGCCGAAGCTGTCAGCTCTGAAGTAGCCAAAAGATTAGGGGCCGGTTTCCATGTGCATGTTCTGAAACCGGTTATCAACAATGGCATAGTCCAGACACAGTTGTGCATTGAAAAAGAGGGGCAGCAGTTTCGCCCCTCTATTCACTTGAAAGATTTTTTTGAGTGCTACAAAAAAGGAACAGGGCTTCAAGCGATTATTGATGAGATACTGGAATGCTATGCATCGGCGCCAGATATACCGGCTGGTATGCAGGAGATTGTAAATGATATGAGTTTTGAGAAAATCAAAGATAAAATCATGTGTAAACTGGTAAATACCCACGACAACGCTTCTATGCTGGAGAACATCCCAAACATTCCATATCTGGATTTATCCGTTATATTTTTATTATTATGTGAAGAAACAGAAGAAATAGCAGCAACCTTAATGATAACAAATAAGCATTTGAACTATTGGTCTGTGGACAAAGAGGAATTGTATCAGAGGGCATTGGTCAATATGGTAAATAAGTATCCACCAGTGCTTATGAAAATAACGGACATGATGTATGTTTTAACAAACCGGATTCACTTTTGTGGTGCAGAAGTCTTACTCTATCCCGGGCTCATGAGATACTGTGAATTACATGTGGGAAAGGATTTCTTAATCATTCCTTATAGTGTAGATGAGGTGATTCTGTTTCCGACCCTGGGTGCTGAGGATGCTGTAGTTTCTCAGGAACTGGCGGATTTGATACAGTCCATTAATGCAGAGGAAGTTCCGGCAGATGAACGGTTATCCAATCATGCATATAGATATTGTTCCGCTGAGGATAAGGTTATATGCATTTAAGGTGACTTTCATTAGGATAGGAGAGGTTTATGCATATACATAAATTTGCAGATATCGCCTCGTTTGCAGAGATTGGGGTTGGAGGGAATCTTCCGGCAACAGAAGAGTACCGGGAATTCATCAAAAAGCTCCACCCAACACAGTTCCTGACAGGACGGCTGACAGCTCCGTTATATGAAGTAGAGTATTCTTATGTAACTGTGCGGGGAAATTACCGAAAGGCTTATAAATATATCCTGCTGCGTTTGGAGCATGATGATCTGGACCTAGAGATTGAAATGATATTCTCAGACTGGGTAGAGGAATTAAACCGTAAATGTCCATACCGGCGTATTTTAAATGCACAAATTCTTAAAATAACGCCCATAGCGTATGCAACAATCCCATTTGAAATCTAAAAAGGTTCCATTCCCTCATTTCCCGGAGAAAACTCCTGGTTGCCGTTAAATGCCAGGTTACTGCGGACCGAGGCCTTGAAAGAAAAGCGGTTAGCGGCGTAAAAAGACACACCGGAAAGAATGGCTTTTCCGTCAATAGCAGAATAATTGCGAAGGACGGGAGAGAATGGAACAATACAGACTTTTTGATGATTTTTCAGATAAGGTAAAACGGGCAATCCAGTTGTTTCAGATGTTTGAAGATGCTGCGGTCCGGTATCATGAGGATGGTTATTACCTTGCCTTCAGCGGCGGAAAAGACAGTGTTGTGCTTTATGTGCTTGCAAAGATGGCCCATGTGAAGTTTCAGGCACATTATCATTTGACAACAGTAGATCCTCCGGAGCTGGTGCGGTTTATACGGGAGGCATTTCCAGATGTCAAGGTTGAGTATCCGGAGCTGACCATGTGGGATTTGATTGTCAAGAAGCAGATGCCGCCGCTGCGTACAGCACGCTACTGTTGTGAAGTGCTGAAAGAAGGAGGGGGCGAGGGAGCCTTTACGGTGACCGGAGTCCGCTGGGAAGAAAGCAGGAAAAGAGCCAACCGGGATTTCTTAGAGATTCATAAGAAGAAAGGGGCTATTTATCTAAATTGTGATAACGAGGAAGATCGTAGAAAATTAGAAATATGCAGCTTGAAGGGAAAAAGAATATTAAATCCCATCATCGACTGGACAGAGGAGGACATCTGGTGCTTTATCCGTAAGTATCAGGTGCCTTATTGCTGTCTGTATGACCAAGGCTTTTGTAGGATTGGGTGCATCGGTTGCCCTCTGGCAAGCATAAGAAGCCGGGAACGGGAATTTGAGCGATATCCCAAGTACCGCGATGCTTACATACGAGCTTTTGACCGTATGGTAAAGGCGCGTACAGCCAGTGGTAAATCTAAGGGAAACTGGAAGGATGGTGAGAGTGTGTTCCGCTGGTGGATGTATGGAAATGAAAAAACAGATAAACAGGTTGCAGGTCAGATGGAGCTAAAGGATTTTATCGACATGGCGGCTTAGTCACTTCACTGGGTTCGTAAAAGGCATCAATGAGTGGAGTAAAACGTATTGCACGTAAGCACCCAATACGGCCGTAATGTACGTATAACGAAAGAAGGAGGACCAAATGAAAAAACAATCGTGTAGGAACTGCCACAATATTGATCTGAATAAAAAAGAGGAAACAGAAGGAAGGCTGAGTGGACGCTACCGTTATGGCTGCACCGTGCAAAGAAGTGGGTTTATATGCGGCTTTATTATCAGCGATGAGAAACTGGAAGCTTTGGTATGCCCAAACTGGAAAGGAGGGAAGATGGAGGAGGCAGACTACGAAAGGCTGGCGGACGAATTTGGGGAAAGGCTTCAAACTCTGTATGACCGGTGGAATATGTGGAAAATAAGGGGGTGCCCGGAGGCGGATGTGCCTGACGGAGAATATTTAAATCGACTTCGCAGTGGAATAGAAGCGATGATGAGGCAGATTGAGAATACGTTCGCTGAGGCAGATTACCCAGAATGTTATTATGCCCCGCTTCCTCCGGTTATGGATGTGGATTACATGGCGAATTGCCAGCAAATTAAAGAAACCGCAATTCGTGCGCTTGAAGAATACCGAAATAATAAGGATTATTTATGGTTAGCAGACCATATCCAACATTTGGATAATGAGGACAAAGAAAACAGTGAGGCTTACCGTCTCTTGTGTCATGTACAAAGTTTGGAAGAAGCGATTTGCGAAGATGCCTACTTGCAGATGAAGAGAGTGAGCTTCCAGGAAAGCCTGTATGATGACATGGCTAACTGTAAAAGGCGTATTTTGAAAAGAAAGCGCCGGCCATCAAATAGGAAATCGAAAAAAAATAGCCCGCAGATTGTTGGTCAGTTAAGAATCGGTGATTTGAAGGCTTCATAAGGAGGAAAAGAATGGACCATCTTATGTTAGTAAAAAATCTGTTCAATGATATGTTTGTGTTTCTTAATGGTACTCAACCACTGCCTTTAGAATCGCTGGATGATGTCTACCAGGGGGAACCACTATTTCTGGCGCTGATTGGAGGTTTGGACCAGGCACTTTTGGTTGATTATAATAGCGCAATGCAGGAAAGCTATGGATTCTATAAGAAGTATTGCGGCAGAGAACTTACTGAAGAGGAATGGGAACAAGTGGTAGAAGAAATCCAGATGTTCATTGATAAATGGAACAATAGCTGGTGTAAGGGAATGATTTTGGCGTTATTGGCGTTGATGGAACAGGAAGAGGACGAGCGGAAAGGAGAAGGAAAGATGGAGCAGGCAGAAAGTTCCGGAGATGAAGAGTTGGATAGCATAGATAATGCTGCATAAAGTCAGTATAGCCGGGGAATGGTGAATTCTCCGGCTGAATTTAAAGGAGTATGACAATGATAGAAAAATTATATAAAAAGGTTAAGAATATTCAAGATTTTAACGAGACAGCCAGTAAGTTGCGTCAAATGGGACTAAAGGATGAACTTAAAAATCTTGCCGGGAAATATAAGGTTCCTGAAGTGGATTTGAAAGAGTTCCTCTCTGGAAAGCGGTATTTCCTGATAGACGGAGGAGAGACGCAGAAAGATTATATGTCAGCCCGGAGTAAGCTGTTGGATGAAATGTTTAATCTGAATGATCCCCAATTTACGGATGTTATCGGCAACTATCTCATAAGGTGCTGTGATAAAAGCGATTTTGCTGACCTGGTGCTCCAGAAACACAAGACACTGCAGCGGTGTGTTGAGTCAATCATGAGTCGGGCGTATGAAATGGTAAGCGATGAGGTGAAAAAAAGTGGCCGATATGCAAACATGGCTGTTATGGAAGACACAGTTTTTGAATGGGTACGGGATTATTATTTAACGGATGACCGCGAAAAGGAGGCCGAGAGAAGAACGGAAGCAGAAGAGGCTTTCCACAAACGATTGTCGGCGCAGATGAATACTCCGAAGGGAAACAAAAACAAAACCGCTAAGAAACGCAACGCTTCCAAGAAAAATAAAACAGGTGGAGTGAACAGCAATGCATCTGAGAAGGAAGGAAAACATTCTTCAGCCAAGACGGAGGCGACTGACCAGAATAAAGACCAGATTGAGGGCCAGGTTTCTCTGTTTGAGAACGGCCTGGCTGAATAAGGAGGAAATGACCATGTTGATTGCATTTAAGGGCTTTGATAAGGATTTAACTTGTACAAACCACGGTAATACATACCAATATCGATTAGGCGTGTGGAATGAGGAGGATAAAGCAAATTGCGGAATAAATGGAATGCATTGTGCTGAAAACCCATTGGACTGTTTATCCTACTATCCGGACTGGGACAGGGCAGTGTATTACATGGTTGTCGCTGATGGTGATATTGACGAGGATGCATATGACAGCAAAATTAGCTGCACCCGGTTGAGGCTTATAAAGAAACTGGACAAAGGAGAATTTGTGGCTCATAGCTTAAAATATCTTCTTGATCATCCATTTAGAAAAAATAATCACCTTGTGTGTCTGAATCAAGGCGTGGCAAAAAACGGTATTGTGATTGTCAGAGGAGAGAATCCTGTTGCCAAAGGCGCACTAGGAGATGTTCTGGGATTTGCAAAGGAAGTGAGAAGCCAGTCCGAGATTACAGAGATAGGAATACATGCTGTGGATGGAAAAGAGATTCTTCCAGATACTTGGTATAGCATCAATGGAAAAATAAGAAAGGCAGGATAAGAGTCATGAAGAAAATAAGACTGAAAAAGCTGGGACATCTGTATGCAACAGATGAAATGCTTTGTATGGCAGAACAGGATATACCGGAGAATAAAAAGATTGGGTGGCAAAGAGTTGAGCCTGTCTTCCAGCGAGAGGTATATCTGCAGAGTAAAATTTGTGACGGTATTTTGATGGTTGCTATCTATTTGGCGAGGGATTTACGGCTGGGAAGTAAAAAACCATTATATGAAATTTTCATTGATAAGAGTAAAAGAGAATATCTCACTTGGGATACAGTAAAGGGAAAATGGCGGACCGCGTGTGTGGAGGCTCTTGAATTTCCGCATTATTACAGTTATTCATGTGCCTACATAACACCAGAAGAAGACATTAGATTGGCTGAATATCTGGGAGTTACCCAGAAAGGTATGAAAGGTATCTACCAGTACCAGCAGTCCATCCTGGAGGAGCGTCTGGAGAATAGATATAAAAAAGAGACATCTCTATGGGAGGCGGCGATGAAGTTGGTCCCCGATGTTCCAAAAGATTGGCTTCGCTGGGTAAACAGACATGGATTGAATGAGAATTTTATATTTTATGACTATTCAAAAAATGTGAAAGAGGGGTTTTGTACCTGGTGCGAGAAAATAGTACCAGTGAAGAAAGCCAGACATAATACATATGGTACCTGTATATGCTGCGGGCATCGTATCCAGTATAAAGCTAAGGGAAAAGCAGGGAGGCTTTGTACAAAAGCAGAACAGGTTTATTTACCGCAAAAGTACGGTGATGGTCTTATAATCCGGCAGTTTACAGCACAACGATTTTATCAGAAAGGGGAGTATAAAACACCAAAAATAATGTGTAATGAAACCGGAAGAGTTATTTATGATAAGAATCTAACAGACACACAGTATTACTATGGCAGGTATAAACAAAGAGGATACCGCTGGATTAAAGGCTATCCCAGTTACTCGTTTTTTTATGGATACAACGATTATAAACTAAACCATGCTGGTGCTGTGTATAAACGTACAGTACCAGCACTGTCCCGCCATATATTAAACAGGACAGGTCTGCCGCAGTTGATATCTACCGGATACAAAATAAGTCCCAATGATTATCTTAGCGGCCTGGCTGAGGCCCCGTATCTGGAACGCTTTATCAAGGCAGGACTAAAACACCTTACGCTGGATGCACTCAATTGTCGGATTGAGGTGTCAGAATCCCATAGTTTGGCAAAGTCGCTAGGAATAGACGGAAACCGTTTGGGACGGTTGCGGAATAATGATGGGGGCGAATTGTTTCTTATATGGATGCGGTATGAAAAGAAAAAACGCAAAAATATCGTGGATTCAGTAATTTGCTATTTTGAAGAACAGGATATCCGACCGGAGAATATAAAATTCATCCAGGATAGAATGAGTGAATTAAGAATATGCAATTATCTGAAACGTCAGTATGCATTAACTAACCGACCTCCCCTGGAACTTCTATCTACCTGGCAGGATTATCTCAATATGTCAAAACGGCTGAAACGTGATATCACATTGGAAATATTCTATAAGCCCAAAAATCTGGTTGAAAGCCATGATGAAGTTCTACAGTTGTGTGAAGATAAAAACATAACGCTTCAGGCAGTTGATATCGCAAAAGTATATCCGGATGTGGATGCAATCTGTGAGTCCATTAAAGAAAAGTATGAGTATAGTGATCAGAAGTATGTACTTCTTATTCCAAATCGGATTGAGGATATTATACAGGAGGGCAGGGCACTTAGGCATTGTATACGATTCAGCGATGACTATTATGAACGGATACAGAGAAGGGAAAGCTATATTGCATTTTTGAGGAAAGCAGATCAGCCAGAGAAGTCATTCTATACATTGGAATTTGAACCGGACGGGACTGTCCGTCAAAAGCGTACAAGCGGTGACCGACAAAATGTAGATTTCAATCAGGCTGTCAGCTTTATAAAAAAATGGCAGAAGGCAATCCAGCCACGATTAACAGAGGAGGATTACCGGCTGGCCAAAGTAAGCGCAAGTCTCCGTGTAGAAGAATTTAAAGAACTGCGGAAGAAAAATGCGAAAGTATGGCATGGTCATCTTGCGGGCATGCCTTTAGCTGATGTTCTGGAAGCTGATTTGATGGAAGTTTCTTTGTGTATGGAGGATGCAGGGGTAACGGAAGCAGACGGTCAGAATAGCGAACTTGTGGCCGCATAAAATCAAGGAGGGATACGACAAATGAAACAGAAGCTTTACTATATTAAGAATGAAACAGCGGAAAAAGCGATTTATAAGAATTTTGAGAATCAGAGGTTTTCAGTGATAGAAAAAGACAGCGAACCTCCAATGGTACTATCGTTTTTCGATGATAAAAATATGACTGATGAATATGAGTATGTTTATATTCCACGCGAGATGTCTAAAAAAGAGGTTGAAGGTCGTTTTGAAGTGGAGAAGCAATGCCCTATGTGTGGAACCGTTACAAGTATTTATCTTACAGATGAGGACATGAATAAATACAGCTGGTACAGCAACTCGCGTTTTAATCGTAGGGGAAGCGGCCTGCCGGCTCCGCATATCCAAAACTTATTTCCGGACCGGACAGAAGAAGAACGGGAATTAATGATGTCAGGGTACTGCTATTGGTGCCAGGAATTGATTTTTGGAGAGGATGAGTTTCTTCTAATGACAGAAGCAGAATTTTCGATGGAGCCAGACCACCTCATTGCATATAACCGTGCAGACCATGATGGATATCGGTGGTGGAATAAGTGGTTTCCACAAAAGGGTACGGATGGAAACCAGTACATGGTGCAGGAAATGAATAAATTCTCTGCGTATATTTTGGAGGAACAGCTTGGCAAGGGCATTTCCGACATTCCGAAACTTGGAGCGTATTATGGAGCAGAGCCATCTGAAGACAAGGAATATCACTTGTACTGCGAGGGAACATATTGTAATTTTCATGTGAAGCTTATAAATAGGAAGAGAAGCTACAATGTGTACATATATGTTTACGAAACAGAAGAGTAAATAAAAAATGGGCAGGAAGCCGCCGGGACATATGATATCTGGAGGCTTCCGTACCATTTCTTATAAGAAGAGGATATGGGATGAGAGACTATATTAACAGAAATATCAGGATAGATGGAAGATTGATTCCCTATCCGGTGTATACATCTTGGGAATATTTTGAGTTGCATGATGGGATTGAAGATGTGGAAGATTTTGTAGATTCAAATCCTGCGATAGAAGAATTAGTGACTCAGATTTTAGCGTTAAAACAGAGTTGTTTTCTTTTGCGTCATACAACACATAGCTGCCAAAGCTTAAGTGACAGTTTGTTTTCCCTAAAACTTAAACTTATTAAAGAGCTCAAAGAGAAATATAATTATAATTTTGATGATGTATGGATGCAAAATCTCATAGGCAGGATTTGATACCATAATGACATTGTTCCGTAGTTATTATACAAATATGAAAAAAGATAGTTGCCCATAGTGGCATGATATGGAGGCTTATATGAAATATGAAGAATTTATTGCGGCGCTTTGCCAGAAAATACGCGAAGTAACAAAAGGATGGAATGGAACGAGTATAGAATTTAGGACAACACCACAGAACAATGGGAGAACCTTGGATTTACTGGTGGTGAGCAAGCAAGGAAAAAAAATGAATGGAACTTACGAATTGAGTTTCCATACACAGGAATTATATGAAGCACTTGCATTTGACAAAATGGATTTGAAACATATTTTGAGAATAGTGGAAAGTAAACTGAGACAGGCTGGGGAAGTTGGAAAAATCAGCCCGCTGGAAGTCGCTGATGATTATGAGCAGATACGAAGTCACCTGATTATTCGACCGATTAATTATGTAAAACATATGGAAAAGTTAAAAGACGGTATGTACGATTTAATTGGTGACATTGCTTTGACTGTCTATATTCATATTGGCTTTGTTCATGGAGCCTATGTAAGCAGTGCTGTGAGTTCCGAGTACCTGGAGATATGGAATAAAGGAAAAGAAGAGGTAATAAAAGAGGCATTTACGAATACATATAATTTATTCCCGCCAATTATGTTGACAGGTCTTGAGGCATATTCTGTTATGGATACCGATATATTTCAAAAGGATGCTGGATATGATATGGTTGGGGTTACAAATGAAGTCATATTCAATGGAGCAGTTTCGATTTTCCTTCCTGGAGTAGCAAAAAAATTAAGTGATATCTTAGGGGAAGATTTATATATTGTATTCCTTAACTATGATTATGCAGTTATTCATCCTGTCAGCATTATACGGCCAGAGGAGATTCGCAGTTTAATAGCTAGCGTCAATTCTGATAGTCCGGATGAAGAAGGATTTTTGTCGGATATGATATTCACTTACAGACGCGATTCTGATAAAATGGAAGTAGTGAAAGAAGTTTATAGTTAGGTAAAGTTTTCTGTATGATACAGCAGTGTATGTATGAGAGTATATACACTGCTGTATTTTTATTTCGGTATATTGTATAATGGGGGTAGATGATTAGATGGCTGAAATTGTAATTTAAAAGGTGGTTTAAAATGGACATTAAGGAACTATACAACATATATCAAGGAAATCCGGAGAAATTTAAAAAGATTGTATTGTATCGCAACCTTCTTGGCTCGCCAGTTTCATATAATTACAAAGATTCAGATTTAGAATCTTTAGTACAGATGATAATGTCAATGGATGAAGAATATGAAACAGACTTTGGATTTATGATGATGGAACTGGGGTTGGCTTATGAGGCTATTTATAGTAACATGAAAAATAATAATGCTGCCAGAGAAAAGACGGAATTTATGAACTATCCATTGGATTATCAACTGAGGGCATTAATTTCGTTTTTTGAGGATCAGCATAAACTTGGTATTGAGTTTAATAACATAAATAGTAAAAAGCCAATCACAGGGATAAAGCATTTGGTTGCAAATGTAGAATCTGAAATCTATCCTGGTATGAGATATTCAACATCACAGAATAGCGAAAATCTAATAGAGCTGATAGATTATTCAATTCCTTATTTATATTATTATGACAGTAATTTTGAAAAACCTTGCGATAATCTAACATATGAACAATGTTTGCAATGTCCGGATATTATGAAGTTCGTTCATCATTCAAATTTTTGTGAATTAATAAACGGATTATGGTCCCTTTATATATATAAGGATTACTCGGTTAAACTTGGAAAAACGGATACAGATGATGATATTACAGTTTTTGTGCCCAATTCCAATGAAGCGAGCTTGATTGATTTTGTTGCAGGAATACGCAGAGAGGCCAGAAGATTTCAAAATAGTATTGATTTATTGATATCAAATCAAAATAGAATAATTAATGGGAATAAGTTTATAATACGCCTTGCCAAGAAAATAAAGTTGGATTTGTGGAAGAGCATTTTTGAACTGGAATTGGAGGTCTACTTGCGTTGTAATTTATCTGCTAACTGCACAATGAAAATTATAAAGCAGACGGATATTTTTCCAGCCTATTTAAGGCAAACGTTACCATATGGTGAATTGAATGACTTCCTTGAAGTGCATGAATTTTTGGTGACAATGAGCGAAATTTATTCAAATATCTTAAATCATAATTGGGAAGAGATTGAACATGATCGGTTTAATTATCTATGTCCAGTAGTTGATATTGATTTGCTAATTAAAAGTTTTTCACGATTATATGGCAAGAGTTTAAATACAGCAGCTAAGCTGGTGGAGTGGTTTATATATTATCCGCAACGCGGGAAAGAGGGCGATTTATTCTCAAAACCGTTGGTTCAAATAAGTGGTAAAAGGGTTTTATTTGCCCCTAATTTGATTCGGCAAATTAATATCACCCGAATGCTTGAGCAGATTATGCTGGATTATAAAATAAAGCGGGCGGCAATTGGAGATGAGTATGAATCTTATTTAAGAAATAAATTGTCACAGTCTTCCTTATGGAATGTCTATGCAGATAAAATAGAATTTAAATCATCTTTAGGAAATACAGATTTTGATGTTATAGCTTTATTTGATAATCATGTTGTGATAGTTGAAATAAAGCATCTGGTGACGCCTTACGATCCCAAACGTTACTATGAAGACCGCCAAGAGATAAAGAAGGCCATAAAACAGCTTAAACTAAGGAAACAAGTTTTATTAAGGGATTGGGCCTTGATTAGAGATATAACTAATGGATTTCTTCCTCCTGAACCTTATCCGGAAGAACGGATTATTCAATTGGTCTGTACGAATATAGATAGCTTCACATCGCTGGAAATTGATGGCATAAGAATTGTTGATGAGTGCGTTCTAATCAGGTTTTTTTCTGACAATGGCCAGTATGTAAAGATATGGAGTGGGTCGAAGATTTATAAAAAAGAGAAAATATGGGAAGATAGCCAACCAACCATCGATGATTTCAAGAGATATATTGCTTCTCCGACTGCGGTGAAATGGTATAGGGAGGTTGTAAAAAGAAAAAATATAACAATACCAAGATATGGAGAAAGAGAATATCTTGGCACGGTAAATTATATTTTAGATGAAGATATAGTAAAATTTGATAGACAGATATAAAGCCCAGCCTGTGTTTTGCAGATGATAGCGCTGGGGGATATAAGCACCAGAATCTGTTTCCATGAGGGGCGCAGGAAGCATATTGCTTCTGGCCACACTAATCAGAAGTGCCCCTATTGTAAAACGCCGCCTCGTTTTTCGGGATGGCGTTGTTGGTAAGGTTGGCAACTCTGTACCTAGTAGTGATTTTTATTCCCAGATCAAACTATACTTTTGACTATCTCTTTATAAGTTCTTATATGCCGGTATAGCCTGTATTTACAGGCTTCCCGGCGTTTTGTTTGCCCGCCATGGGCGGGCTCTAACGGGTGAAGGTCCCGAGTGCACCCGGATAGTGGGAAGCACATAGCTTAACAGCAAGGGTGTCCATCGTGAGGTGGAATCTGAAGGAAGCTGTAGGCAAACCTTTGGTCCGACGGACAGAAATCACATATAAGGCTGGGTTCCGAGAGATAAGCCTGCAAAAGAGGGCAAAGTCTAATAACTATCACATTTGTAGGAACAAAGTAGATGTGGCGGATATATGAAGGGAAAGAGCACGCACCTTAAGCGGGGAGGTCTCACAGGCGGCAATAGAAGCTGTAGTAACAACGAACTGTGAGAAGTCAGCCGAACCCATAGTAGCAAAGAAGTTCCTGTAATGGGAATGGAGTGAAGGGGTGAACATTCAATCAGTTGAAGTAGGTGCCGACTTGTAGCTAATGCAACACCTGTCGATAACGTCAAAGGTGGCAGAAGCAAACGGGACAGAAAGGAAACAACGCATGGAAACAAGTAGTCTCATGGAGCAGATATTAAGTAAAGACAATCTAAACACAGCGTATCTGCAAGTCGTAAGAAATAAAGGTGCCGCGGGAGTGGACGGAATGGAGTACACGGAGCTGGCAGAATACCTTTTGGAGAACGGCGAAATAATAAAGGAACAGATGCGGACAAGGAAATATAAGGCGCAACCAGTAAGGCGAGTGGAGATACCTAAGCCAGACGGAGGAATCAGAAAACTAGGAGTTCCGACAGTAGTGGATAGATTTGTGCAACAGGCAGTTGCACAGGTACTAAGCCCAATCTTTGAGGAAGAATTTCATGAACACAGTTACGGATTTCGCCCGAATCGAAGTGCCCAGCAGGCAGTGGTGAAAGCATTAGAAATGATGAATGACGGACACAACTGGATAGTGGACATAGACCTTGAAAAGTTCTTTGATACAGTGAATCATGATAAGTTGATGACAATAGTAGGAAGAACAATTAAAGATGGAGATGTAATCTCTATCTTGCGAAAGTTCTTAGTCAGCGGAATCATGATAGAAGAGGAATATGAGGAATCCATAATAGGAACACCTCAAGGAGGACTATGCTAAGCTTTGCATAGTCCTCCCTATGCAAAGCAAGTAACTATGCAGAGTAAATCCATGAAATCCCTGTTTCAAGCCATTTTTTCTTGCGCTGCTTTGCATAGTCTCCGAAGATATTTATGAGAGCTATTCTCGAAAATATCATATCGGAGGTGTCTTTATGGACAAAACATACTTACCAGACCTAATCTCAGGACTGGAACAAGAACTGCTCCGGCTTGGCTATACCAAAGGGAGCATGACATTTTACCGCCGGCGTTGGAACCAGCTGATGGCCTATGCGGAAGACAGGGGTGAATGCTATTACACGGAACAGCTTGGCATGGATTTCCTGAAAGAGTTCTTCGGAATCACACAGGAGGATTTTTCAAGGACTCTGCCACAGGCAGAAACACAGGAGATCCGTGTGGTCCGTATGGTTGGGGATTTCCAGCTCCACCATGCGGTGCTTCGGCGTTATCTCAAGCATAAGGAAATACTGACAACCCCGTTTTTTGTGGATATCCGCAGCCGGTTCCGGAGTTCCTGTGAGAAAAAAGGCTATTCCCAGGTGACTACGGAGCATTATGTGAAGCAGTCCTCTTATCTGATGGATTATCTGGCCGCACAAGGAATGGATGATTTCAATGCAGTTACCCTGGATACGGTTCATGCTTATATCAGGACACTGGTAGGTTTTTCCTACAAAACGGTGGAGCAGCATATCTGTTCCCTGCGTGCCTTTTTCCGTTTCCTGTACCAGGAAGGTATCGTGCAGGATGACTTTGCAGCAAAAATGCCCATGGTAAAAGCCAGGAAGCAGACTGCCATCCCCTCGGTCTGGACCCATGAAGAACTGAAGCAGCTGGTCGGGGCCATTGATCGGGGGAGTCCGAAAGGCAGACGTGACTATGCCATCATCCTGATCGCGTGCCGCTTGGGTCTGCGCTGCACGGACATTAAAAACCTGTGCTTTGAAAACTTTAACTGGACGGAGAAAAAACTCTGTTTTACCCAGTCGAAAACAGGGCAGCCCATGGAACTGCCGCTTGTCCCGGATGTGGGCTGGGCAGTGATCGATTACCTGAAATATGGGAGGCCGAAGGTTGACATCAGCCGTATCTTTGTCCGCCATATGGCCCCGTTCCTTCCTTTTTCCGATGGGGACCATCTTGACCAGCTGATAAGGACATATATGGTAAAAGCCCACATCCCGATGGGCGGCAAGCACCGGGGGATGCACAGCCTCCGCCATACTATGGCAAGCGTCCTTCTGGAGAAGGACACCCCTCTCCCGGTCATCTCCGATATCATCGGACATCTGGACACGAATTCCACCGCCGTGTACCTCAAGGTGGACATGGAACGGCTGGCGGAATGCCCCCTGGACTTTGAGGAGGTGATCCATCTTGGCTGAACCCACCTTTACAGGCCCTTTCCGGAAAGAAATGGAAGACTTTATCTCCCTCAAACGGTCTGTCGGATACAAATACAACACAGAGCCTGGCATACTAAAGCGTTTTGACAGCTACCTTGCGGCAAAATATCCAGATGCGGCTACCCTTTCCAGGGAGGCTGTGACCGGCTGGTGCTCCAGAACAATGCACGAATCGACCGCAAACCATTGTTTACGGGCCTCGGTAGTACGCCAGTTTTCAAAGTACCTGGACAGCATTGGGACCAACGCATGGATACTTCCAAGGAATTATTATCCTGTCGGCCAGCAGTATGTGCCGCATATTTATACCCCGGATGAACTCAGGCGTTTCTTTGCAGAAACAGATAAGTGCCGTCTGTGCCCGGAAGTCCCTTACAGGCATCTGGTGATACCGGAATTCTTCAGGTTGCTCCTTTCCTGCGGGCTGCGATGTTCGGAAGCCCGGCTGCTCACGGTACGGGACGTTGACCTGCATCAGGGGATACTGACGGTCCGTGATTCAAAGAACCATAACAGCCGCCTGGTTCCAATGCCGGAATCCATGACCTTGAGACTACGCAGGTATGCCGGACAGGTTCATCCTTTTCCAGAGCCTTCAGGATATTTTTTCCCAGGTTACGGTGAAAAGCCGATGACACTGGGGAATATCTATAAAAACTTCAGGCGCTTTCTCTGGAAGGCCGGCATCTCCCATACCGGGGACAGCCCCAGAGTCCACGATTTCAGGCACGCCTACTGCATTTACCGTCTGAAACAGTGGGCACAGCAGGACCGGGATCTCATGGTACTGATCCCCATGATGCGCACCTACCTGGGACACCAGACCTTTCATGAAACAGCCTATTACCTCAGATGGACGGCAGATGTTTTTCCTGATATTCGGATGAAGCTGGAAAAGTGTTATAAGGACATCATCCCGGAAAGGGAGGAAACCGCCTATGAAGCCGACTGATTTCTCCATGCACCTGACAGCTTTCTTGTCTGACTATCTCCCTGTCCAGAAGAATGTCAGCAGAAACACGATAAAATCCTACAGGGATACTTTTAAGCTCCTCCTTCTTTTCTGCGAAAAAGAGGAATCTCTCCCGGTGGAAAAGATCACCATGAAGAAGCTTTCTTCCGACCTGGTCGTACGGTTTCTGAACTGGCTGGAGGCAGAACGGAAAAGTTCGGTTTCTACGAGGAACCTGCGCCTGACAGCGATCCATTCCTTTTTCCGGTATGCCCAGTCCGAATCACCGGAATCCCTGTACCACTACCAGAAAGTGCTTGCCATCCCGGTAAAGAAAAAGAGGCAGGCCGTAGTGGAGCACCTGTCCCCGGAAGGGATCAGGCTTCTGCTGGAGCAGCCGGATCAATATACAGTCCATGGACGGCGGGATCTTGCCTTGATGAGCCTGATGTATGACAGCGGCGCCAGAGTCCAGGAGATCGTAGACCTTTCTGTCAGGGATTTCATCCCAGGAAACAGTCCTGTGCTGGTTCTTACCGGAAAGGGCAGCAAAACACGGCGGGTTCCCATCATGAAGAATACAGCTGCGCTTGTGGAAGCATATATCTTCGAAAACAGGCTGGATCTGGCACATAAGGCCAGTTACCCGCTTTTTATGAATAAGCAGCACAACAGACTGACGAAGGAAGGGGTTGCTTATGTCATTAACAAATATGCTGTCATGGCGCACGGAATATCTGACAAAGTACCAGAAAAAGTAAAATGCCATATGCTGCGGCATTCCAAGGCGGTTCATCTGCTGCAGGCAGGTGTAAACCTGATCTATATCCGTGACTTTCTGGGCCACAGTGATATCAAGACCACAGAAATCTACGCAAGAGCCGATACGGAACTAAAGCGAAAAGCCCTGGAGAACGCTTACCCGGAACTGGTAGATTCCAATCTGCCGGACTGGAGCGGAAACAGTGACCTGATGGCGTGGCTGTCCGAGTTGTAATTGCTATAAGCAGAATACTATGCAAAGTAAAATCTGAGAGAATCTTTTATTTATAAGGAAAAACAGTACATTCTTTGCATAGTCTTCTGCTTTGCATAGGGCGGAAATATCTCACCATTATTATCGAATATCATGTTGAACGAACTGGACAAGGAAATGGAAGAAAGAGGGCTGGACTTTGTGAGGTACGCAGACGACTGTATAATAATGGTCGGAAGTGAGCAGGCAGCGAACAGAGTAATGAAAAGTATATCTGGATTCATCGAAGAGAAACTTGGACTGAAAGTAAATGCCACAAAGAGCAGAGTAGGAAAACCAAAGCACTTGAAATATCTGGGCTACGGATTTTATTATGATACGTTTGCGAAACAGTATAAGGCTAGACCACACGCCAAAGCAGTAGCGAAGTTTAAGGCAAGAATGAGACAACTCACCTGCCGTAGTTGGGGAGTTAGTAACAGTGTGAAAGTGCAGAAACTGAATCAGCTGATACGAGGCTGGATTAATTATTTCAAAATCGGAAGTATGAAGAGTTTATGTGCAGAATTAGATAACAACATACGATATAGACTGCGGATGTGTATCTGGAAACATTGGAAAACGCCAAAGAACAGAGCAAAGAACCTTATAAAGCTGGGAATACCAGCATGGTCAGCCTGGAAAACAGCATACATAAGCGGATATGCGAAAGTATGTAGAAGCTGGGATGTGCACCAAACAATTAGCAATGCCCGCCTCGAAGAATTCGGATTGATATCCATGAAAGACTATTACGTGAAACGAATAACATGTTAAGTTGATTGAACCGCCGTGTACCGGACGGTACGCCAGACTGTCTAACGATTACGAAAAATGATATAATGAAGGTACAAATTCCAGTATAGGGGGTTCCGAGTTATGGCATATATTGTAGGAATAGACCGATATCAATCTCAAATGGTTACAACTTCTCTTGATGAAATGATTTCCGAGGATAATTCAGTACGTGTTATAGATGCTTACGTTGGTTCCCTTGAATTAAGTGAATTGGGATTTATTGAGTATAGTGGAACAAACAAAGGTCAAGCTCCATACCGCAGGTCAGATCTATTAAAGCTTCACATCTATGGATATCTCAATAAAATCAGATCAAGTAGATCCTTGGAAATAGAAACAAAAAGAAATTTAGAACTCATGTGGCTTGTGAATACGATAACACCAGATCATGGAACCATTGCGAGGTTTGTTAAGGAAAATAAAGATGCCTTTCATAGCGTATTAAGGAACCTAACTCTTATACTTAAAGGCTGGGGATTAATTGACGGCCAATTAATCGCAATCGACGGAACTAAGATCCGGGCTCAGAACAGCAAACATAATTGTATTACTTGAAGTGGATTAGATAAAAAAATTGAATATGCAGATGCTCAGATTAATGCATATCTGATGGCTATAGAAAAAGATGATACTGATAATGAGGCTTTTAAAGAAAAACTTCAAACGTATCAAGAATTAAAAGAGCAATACTATGCACAGAAAAATGAGTTAAAATGTGAAGGTCTGGAACAGAAGAGCTTAACTGACAAAGATTCTCGACGGATGAAAAACAATGGTTCTCTGGATATTTGCTATAATGTACAATCAGCTGTAGATTCTAAAAATCATTTTGTGATCGATGTAGTTACAACAAATGATATAAATGATCAAAATCAATTATACAGCATGGCAAAAAATGCATCTGAATTGCTGGAGATAGATAATCCTACGGTTATAGCAGATACCGGTTATTACAACGGATCAGCAATCAAAAATTGCATTGATGATGGCATGACTGTTTATATTAAAAAGGCTAAGGCTAATAATAAAACAAAAGACAATGAATTTCGCAAAGAAAAGTTTGTATATAAAGCAGAAACAGATATTTATATTTGCCCATCAGGGAAAGAAATGCACTTTTTTGAAAATACATCGAAAAACGGATTAAAATATCGAAAATATAAGTGTAAAGGCTGTGGATCATGTAACTATAAAAACTCGTGTACAAGTTCAGTAAGTAGACGTACTTTGCAACGTTGGGAACATGAAGATATATTAGAATCAGTTTATGCAGACACTTGGAATAATAATGATATTTATAAACAACGGAGATGTATTGTAGAACATCCTTTTGGAACTGTAAAGCGTTCACTAGGGTATAGCTACTTTCTGAGACGAGAAATGGAGAATGTAGATGCAGAAACAGCATCAATGTTTATCGCTTATAATTTTAAGCGATTACTTACTATGTTTTCAACCAGAAAACTTCTGGAAATGCTGGGATAAGAATAGTAAAAATGAACTTAATTATAGTGCTTTAAATGCGGAATACGTTAAAACAAAAGGAAAAGCATCGTACATCTAGACTGAAAACCTTATCGTTAGACAGTCTGACGCACGGTGGTGTGAGAGGTCGGTAGGTGAAATAATCACCTACCTCCTACTCGATTCGTATCGGAAGATATTCTTAAATCTTCTCATATCCCCTCATGTTTCAGTGTTCAAAGGTAGTAGAAAGAGTAGTAAAACCTCTATTTACTACTGCGCAATCAACCGTTCCATTTTCGCTAATGCACTGTCAGAAGTGGCATGAGCATAATAGTTCAACGTCATGTTGATGTTGGAATGTCCCATGATATACTGTAATGCTTCCTCATGGCACTTGTACTATAATTAATAAATTTAGTTATAATTATTTACAACTTGAGAGTTTTACTATTCGATAAATCTAAAGTAACGGTCGCTGTTTCAAAGTGTATTTCATATACTATCAGTGATTTCCAACCATATTCTATTGTTTCTCGATAATCAGGTATCTTCTCGCAAAAACAATCTGCCAAATCAAAAATAGTTTTTTTACTCTTGATAGCAGTTCCTCTCGCTTTTATATGCTCGTTTTCTTTTTTTGGAATTGTTGTAAAGGCAACATTCTGATTTTGTTTCATTTCTTTTACTTTGACGTTATTTTTAAATGTTGCAAAGTATACAATATTATTTTCGGGATTGAAATAATAATTGACAACTCTAACATTTGGAATGCCGTCTGTTCCGATAGTTGCCAACGCAAGGTCAGTCTGTTCTGCCATCATTTTTTGAAATTCTTTTAGTGTATCCATAGAAATCCTCCTTTTATTATTGATACATGATTAGTATAATATAAAAAGGTATCAGAACATGACTCCATTTAACGAAATAAGGAGGTTTAAACAAATGCGTAAATCAACACGATTGAATGACATGATGATTTTTTTAAATGATAAAAGTTTTTTTAACTTGAAAGATATTATGCAAGAGTACGGAATATCTAAAAGTACAGCAATTCGAGATATACAATCTTTAGAAGAAATCGGTATGCCCATATTTTCGGAAACTGGAAGAAATGGACGTTATGGGATTTTGAAAAACAGACTTCTTTCACCAATTATTTTTACTGTTGATGAAATGTATGCTTTGTATTTTGCTATGCTAACTTTAAACGCTTATGAATCGACTCCTTTTCATTTAAGTATTGAAAAGTTAAAGATAAAGTTTGAAACTTGCTTGTCTGATGAACTTATTAATACTATTAATAAGATGGAACATACATTAAGCCTTGAGGGGACTAAGCATTATAATAGCAGCCCTTTACTAAAAGATATTTTAGAAATGGCAGTAAAAGATACGGTGTGCTGTATCTCTTATAAAAAAGGCGAATTCGTATCAGAAGTACAAGTGCAGTTTTTTAATATATCTTCATCTTTTGGACAATGGTATGTTACAGGTTTTAATCATGACAGGCAAAGAGTTCAAGTTTTCCGTTGTGATAAAATTATTGATATTTCAGAAAGTGAGTGCTATATACCGAAGCCAAGGCAAGAACTTCTAAATCGTTCGACAAACATATTTAAGTCTGAAAATGCTACAGATTTTGAAGTTCAAATATTAGATAAAGGAGTGGATTTATTTTATAAAGAAAATTATCCCTCAATGGAATTAGTCAAATATGATGGACAATATAAAATAAAAGGATTTTACAACGTAGGGGAAGAAAGATTTATTGCTGATTATTTTCTTTCATATGGAAAATTGATTAAGTCTATCTATCCAGAGCATTTAAAAAAACTTGTATCGAAACGAGCAAAAGAATTGTACCAATATTACGATAATCTATAAAAATAAGGCATATAATTTTATGTGTTTGTATGCTTATGAATGTATTTTACAATCTTCCAGTTGCTATCCTTATGTAGTACAAGTTCAAACTGTGATATCTACGTTGTCTTTGTCTGATTATCAATGAATTTCACGGCAACTTTGACTTTCACATTATTCTCATGGCAATAAAATCCCCCTTTATTCCTCTTGATTATCTCAAAACAGTAAAGAAAAAGTCCTGTCAAGAGCCTTGCCACCATAGGTGGTGCTTGCACTCTTGATCGGACTTTTTGTTTGCTGTATCTTCTGTGAGAGGATAAAGGCTATTCATCTTCATCATCAAAATTCATATTTACAATAACCTTGCCTTTGCCGAATTGAACATACGGGTTCATGTGGACAAAATGATTATGTGAGGAAGAACCCACAGTATATCATGGGGCATTAAAATATCAGTATCACTATGAACTGGTATGCTCATGCGTCCATAGATACGGCAAAATCAGAGGTTCAGCGTCTAATCGCATAGAAGTATTTACCACGATTTTAACCACGTTTGATAGGAAAAATATAAGAAGTTAGACCTTGATATGCGAGGTTTACCACAAAAGAAAAATGCCCGAATAGCTGATAAAATGGAGCTATTCGGACATTTAAGAAGATATAAAAGATAAGGAAAGAGACATATATAATTTAAAATAATCAATTTATTTCTATAAGATTTCTAAATAATCCCATTCTAATCCTATTTATATTATATAAGGTTTATTTTTTGTACATTGAAAATAGCATAGGTTCAGTTGTCCTATAACAAAAACTGAAATCGAGCATACGAGAGATACGCCATAGCAGAAATGCTGCGAAATATATCAAATCAAAATAAGCCCGGCAGGGGTTTGATGGCTTGTGACGGCCGCATAAGCTGTGCGAGGATGATATCAGTTGGAAACTTGTGGGGACTGCCGCTCACCTAATGAGGGGAGGCTGCGTTAGTATGGAAACTTCTGGCGTGGTTTAAGCTGTTTTGCAAACAGATAGGACAACTCCAGATGCCGGGGGACGAGTAAATACGGCATGAAAATTTGCTTTGGAGAAAGCACAACCACCTTAATGAAATGTTATAAGAAGTAAAAAAATTGTGAAATGCTCTTGAGTAAACAAAAGCCAATTTTTTACAATGATTGTAGAGAAACAGACTGTTTTAAAAACTGAGTGGTTTTGTGAAATCAATATAGTATTAGCGATTAGTCTAAGATTGAACCACGTTAGGTAGCATCAATCATGCTCATGGCTAGTTGCCTTTGTAAAGGGGGTGACAGCGATAGAAGTTTTACAGAAAGATAAAAAAGTATACAACGCAGAGGAAATCCAGGAGATTTTAGGGATTGGGAGGAGCAAAACATATACCTTTTTGGACGAGGCGTATCGGAATCAAAAGCCGTTCCGGGTCCTTAAAGTTGGAAAGCTTTTCAGGGTTCCTAAACAATCTTTTGATGACTGGCTAGACGGAATTAGTTAAGGCGGGTGAGACAGTTGAAAAGAAAACCACAGAATAGTGCAGCTTTTTTTGAAAATAATTCATGGTATCACCGTACCAAGATACTTCAGGACGATGGTTCGATAAAGTACAGCAAAAAGGGCGGGTTTGCTACTAGTGAAGAGGCTAATAAGAGTTATAGGCGACACGAAGATGAGTTTAAAAAGGCGTATCGGGTCTATCATCTGGCACATCAAATCAATGCAGAAGTCACGCTTAAGGATTATTTGATTTATTGGTTTGAGGAGATATTCTCTCAAAGAATTGAAACAACAACCAGAATGGTAGGAGCGTATGCGGTTTATGACTTAATCCTGCCGAATATTGAGTACGACATCAAGGTCCGGTTTACCAATGCAGAGTATCTTGATGCATTGTTGGAGCGGGTAGCAAAGGTCAGTGCCTCTGCAGGAAATAAAGGGCGAGAGATTCTAAATATGGCAATGAAAGAGGCAGTAATCGGTGGGTATATTAAAACCAATCCGGTTACTGGCACAAAGCCGTATAAGAGACAAAAGCCAAAGATAACAATTCTGAGTAAAGAAAAAATCAAGGTCCTGCTGAAAGCATCTTCCGAAAATAACTGGTATTTGGAAATATTGTTAGGGCTATTCTGTGGCTTACGAAAAGGCGAGATTCTTGGACTTAAATTCAGTGATTTGGATATGGAGAAAAGGACCGTAACTATCAGAAGGCAGATTGCTTCAGATCCACTTATCAAAAAAGGGAGTGGAAGTAAAATAGACAATTATGGGCTGATTGAACGAGATCCAAAAACACCAAACAGTTTCCGGGTTTTGCGGGTTCCAGCCATAATCATAGAAGAACTGGAAAAACGGAGACGACTTGTGGAGTCCAATAAGGTAGTGTATGCTGGTCAATATGATGACAAGGATTATATCAGCTGTCAGAAAAATGGAAAACTACATAGTTTGTCAGCTTTAAATAGCGCTTTAACTGGAATTTGTAGCAAGAATGGCCTTCCGCATATCACGGTACATGGATTAAGGCATATGTATGCAACAATTCTGATTGAGATGGGGGTTCCACTGATTAAGATATCTGCATTACTTGGGCACGGCTCTGTCCACACAACGTTTGAATATTATTGTGATGTAATGGATGAAAACGAGAATATATTGGCATTTATGAATCAAGCATTCGTTCCTGTGGAAAGGAGAGCAGTATGATAATTGATTTGAGCCTTCAGCAGTATGTGGATTGGGAAGTAAAGCCAGTGATTCCTATAAAGGGAAAATTCGGATACCGTGTTGTGTTAAAATACATAGATGGTACTGAAAGAACTCAGCAAAAGTCGGGGTTTAGGACAGAAAAAGAGTCTAATGCTGCCAGGGATAACACAATAGGCAAATTACATGCTGGAACTTATATTGTATATGAGAATGTTAAAGTAAGTGACTTTTTAGAGTTTTGGCTAAAGGAGGATATATGCAAGAGGGTAAGAAGCGAAGAAACTTATGCTGCTTATTCCAATATTGTGTATAACCACATTATTCCAATCCTTGGAAAGAAAAAGATGTCGGTCGTTAACCGTGGAGATGTTCAAAAGCTGTATAACGACCGGGCAGAATATTCTGTATCGGTCTCAAGGCTGGTTAAAACGGTGATGAATGTCTCTATGAACTATGCTGTAGCGAAAAAAATCATTGCGGAGAATCCGGCAGTTGGTATCAATCTTCCTAAAACGGTAAAGAAGAAGGAATACCATGCCCGCAGTATTGACACACAGAAAACCCTGACAATGGATCAGATTCTGATTCTATTGGAGGCCAGCAGGGACACGCCGATACATATGCAAATCCTGCTTAATGTATTAATGGGACTTCGCAGAAGGGAAATCAACGGTGTGAAATATTCGGATATTGACTATATTAACCGAACACTAAAGCTTCGCCGGCAGTTGGGGAAGAAAATCAACACAAAAAAAGAAGACTTTCCACCTAAAACCTTTACGAAACAGGAACTTGGATTGAAGACCCCATCGAGCTATCGTGATATTCCGATACCAGATTATGTGTTTGAGGCGATTCTGCAACAGAGGGAGGTGTATGAGAGAAATAAGAGTCGCAGGAGAAGCCAGTTTCAGGATTCAGGATATGTTTGCTGCTCTAACTACGGGAAACCGCGAAGCAAGGATTTCCATTGGAAATATTATAAAAAACTGTTAGCGGATAACAACCTGCCGGATATAAAGTGGCATCATTTACGCAGTACCTTCTGTACACTGCTTTTGAAAAATAATTTTAATCCCAAAGCGGTATCCAAATTAATGGGACATGCAACGGAGCTAATCACCTTAGATGTATATGGTGATAACCGGGAAATTATTGCTGACTGTGTAGATGAAATTCAGCCGTTCATAGATGAGGTGCTTCCGATAAAGGAGGTAGACAAGCAGCTTGAGGAAGAACTGTTGGAAATCGAAGTTCCGGCAGAAGATTATGTTTAAAAATTAAGGGCAGTAGTAGTTTCAATCAAATATCAATTTGGTTCTCAAAATGAAACAAGGCGCAGGGAAAGAACAAATGTTCATACTTGCGCCTATACTTTTTCCTTCCGCTATGTTATAATTTTGGTGACATTTGGTATTACTAATTTCATTGAGTTTGTATAGTGTTGCGGAGTTAAGAAAATAGCCTGCAAATGAAAAGTCAATAGAGAATTGAGGATGTTTGCAAAAAAGTTTTA